>Ga0182743_1002120_pt1 | contig 17975 bp, 19 predicted proteins | sample eDN3rd30CKraftOP_FD_128522 | JGI IMG/M metagenome (GOLD analysis project Ga0182743, IMG submission 128522) | Enriched Organic Plus compost microbial communities from Emeryville, California, USA - eDNA 3rd pass 30_C Kraft OP (version 2) (version 2) ... | reverse complement strand
GAAGAGACTGTTGCACTCCGGGATGGATGATGTGGACTTGCAATGATCGACGGAGAAGAAGATCATGACGTAGCAATATAAAGTCTGGATACCCTCTACCGTGGGGGCAGCAGCTAGAGATTTTAGGCACGCCTTGGACAGCACGCGGCCGCCCGGCCAAGAAACTCGACCGGACCTAGCAACAAGGGGATTCTAAGCCCCACAGCCGGGGTTCACCGGACTGCCCTATCCTCATGGCAAAACAGGAGGTTTCCGTAAATGCCCTTCTTGCCCGCTACCGCTTCCAAACCCTGATGGCCTTCACCAGACCGGCGATGCTGGTGAGGATTGCCGCCACGCCCATCAGGAATGCACCATCGATATTGACCATTGCGCGACTCCTTTCCTGTCGGAATGTTCCCTATTTGTTCTGGAATAGGAAAGGAAATTCTGATGGGCATCAGGATTGAAGCGATCCCCGATAGCGTGAGGATCAGGGTGACAGGGGACATAGAGACGGTTTTGTCCGTTCCCTATGAAGATGATGACAGGTTCCTTGTGGGCCTGAGCGACGGCACCTTGCTCATCGGCTCCTATGATGACGATCTTCAATGCCGCTTTGATGTGGCCCGCGAAAGGGCAGGGATCATCCGTTGCTATGAGGGAGCCGCGCAGGTGGATTGGCGCATAGAATGGGCGACCATATCGACCTATGATCCCAACATGGTAGGGCCTGCTGCTCCTAAACCAATGCCGCTCTTTCTAGAACTGAATTGTAATCCTGTAATGAGGGCTTAGAATAGACAGAAAATTATTTTGAGATGATGAGCCTGAAATTAGGAAAAATGCCGCTAGGGCCTCTATAAGGCTCATACAGAGCTTTTATTTTATTTTGGCAACCTGACACCTAAAATTTCAGAATCGCGCTGTAGCGGCTTCTGACGGGCGTTTAGAGGCATTCTATAGTGTAGGATGACATAATGCAGTCTTGATAGACCATAATGTCCTATTTGGATCGTTTGCGGACAGGCTGCTTGGTTTAACCCGCCAATCGATGTGTGCATATATGAATGCACCATGGGTCGGGACTGAACCGCCTAGATTGCCCCTCTTGGAATTCTACCTAGGACTTCTACTTTTTAGAGATCGGAGGTGTTCTACTCCATTGCCAAGAGCCTCAGGCAAGAAGCAGGACACCCAAGCCTATGCCTATCGCCAGCCCGATAGGGAGGATGCCCCTGACTTCCGTGGAGCTGCATTCATGTGCGTTCATGCCGCCCGCTTTTCTACCCTCTGAATAGCGGCACGGCTTACCCGATATTCCTTCGCCAGCGCGCCAAGGGAAACCCCCTGCCTCCGCTTCTCCCTGATATTCTGCTGCTGATCTTCTGTCAGGGCTTGGGGACGGCCCAGCGTCTTCCCTGAGGCCTTCGCCCGCTTCAATCCTGCCTGTGTCCGTTCAATCAAAAGATCGCGTTCAAATTCGGCAACAGCGGCAATGACACCCATGGTCATCTTGCCCGCCGCACTGGTCAGGTCCACACCGCCAAGGGCAAGGCAGTGGACCTTTACCCCCTCCTTTGCCAGCCGTTCGACCGTTGCCCTTAGGTCCATGGCATTACGGCCCAGCCTGTCCAGCTTGGTCACAATTAATATGTCAGCCGCTTCCAGCCGATCCACCAGCTTTGCAAAGCCCTTGCGCTCCATGGCGGCAACCGATCCCGATATGGTTTCTGTCACCACCCGCTTGGGATCGACGGCGAAGCCCGCCGCTTCAATCTCCCTCACCTGATTATCGGTTGTCTGGTCACTGGTGCTGACGCGGCAATAGGCAAAGGTGCGGCTCATTTCGTTATCCCTGTATCGAATCGGTGTATTTTAAATAGCGGGGTAGCGAAAATATGTGGAGTCTAATTTCGATACAATGAGGCAATGTGTATCGGAATCGGACGATTTAGAGACTAGGATAAGGGATGTAATACGTTTCGATTGCATCGTTTAGTTCGCTTGTCCAATGTTGAAACATGGCCGACAACGCAGAAGATGCTATGAAATCCTTGAAAGCCTTCATCGAACTGATCTGGCGGCGTTGGTTGCCGCCTCAAGGGTTGAAGCTCGGATATCCGCAGTTGCGCTACCAAGATCTCTTGAGTGATTTGAAGCAAGGGCAATAGGAGCAACGTCTATTCTACAGTCCGGTAATTAAAAGTGATAACAATTATTAATCCTCGAAAATAACCTTCGTCATTCAAGGTATGATATTTATCAGCTCATCCAAGTCTTTGCTGCGATCAGCTAGCAAAGAATATAGTTGTCTTAATTCTCCCATAATTTCCGCTGGGATTGGATCAATTATTGTATTAGTTCCACCTAGTTTAGCGACATTCCGTCCATCCAAGCGCTTAATTTCTAATCTTGGAAACGATGAAATGGTATTGATATTGCCAAATCCATCACCAGCTATCGTGATAAGAAAATCGCCAAAGCGAGTTTGATAGACATTAGGAACAACACCTTCCTCCCATGCGGCGGAACCCTTTAGGGTGCTTTCCCTCAATTTTTTTACAATTTGGGCTATCTGGCTATAATTATTCGCCACCAACCAACTCCTTTAAACTAAATTCTAGTGAAATCAAAAAGTCATCCATTTCCATAAGGTTGGAAATGAGATGAGAGGAATTGATTTCTTGAAAATTGCTGGCGCGAGCTTCTTCCATTGAAGTGCACACGCTGAGTGTGTCCCCTCTATAATCTTTCAGTTTATTACTTTTTTCGGCAGGTAATAAGGGGTAGCCACTATCAATCTTTGCCAAAGATTCTCTAATTTGATTATAATTATTAATTATACCCGCCCAATCCCGTATGGTAAGTTTTCCTTGAATTTCCGCAATGGATGTTCGTGCTGTCCGAACTTCCAATACAATGTCAAAGGATCGCAGTTCCTTCTTCACCTTTTCCATCGCTGCACTAGCAGCGTTAGCTGCATTTTGCGTTCGAGCAAGTTGCCAAAGGGTCATCGCAAAACCGATTATCGCCAAGGGGATTCCCCACGCTGACAATATAAAGCCCCAAGCCCCTACGGTTGTAGCATCATATGAAGCCAGCCTAGGGGCAACGAATAGCGATAGCGTCACGCAAATGATGCCGATCATGGCGGCTGGCCGCCAGTAGCGCGTCAGCCAATCCTTAAAGCTTATCTGGCGATTCTTTGTATCGGCATCCATACTCCGCTATTGCCCCGCATCAAGGCACTCGTCTAGCCATGACGAGCGGCGACCTATCCATCGTGTGTAATTCCTGTGTAATCAGGTCCGGAAAAAGCCGGAAAAAACCGGTATCACTCGGCAAATCATTTTTGACAGGTTTGCCGTAAGATACTGAAATTAGGAATTAAATGGCATCGCCCGGCACCAGCCGGAAAACCCATATTCTAGACTGAAAATCGCAGTGTCGGCGGTTCGACTCCGTCCCCGGGCACCATTATTTCCCAGTAAAAACAGCAACTTATAGCAAGTCTCGCTCTTTAATCGAGCTGGGGCTAAGCTAGCACAGTGCTAGCACGCAGTTTTTCAACGCTTCAGCAATATCAAGACGTTAACCTATCCCGGCTTATGCCGGAAGGGGCTGTTCTAGCACATTTCAAGCACAGCCAGCGCAGTCCGCAAACCGACCTGCGCTATGATATTTGGGGCATGTTACGCATGGAAATGAGCCGGGTAGCCGGGAAAGAACCTTACGCAATATTCCAACGTCCCGGCAGCGCGGTCTGGTGGGTGCGTTTCAGCATCAGAGGCGAAGGCCAGATCAGGAAATCGTTGGGAACGTCAGACGAAGCCGAAGCGCAGCGCAAAGCCGCGAAGCTCTGGCATGAGGCACAATATCGGAAGGAAAACGGCTTGCGCGCCGTCCAGCGGACATTTCGCGTCGTGGCAGAGGAATTTTGCGATCATATGGATCGACTCGCGGAACGCGGCGAGGTCCGGCATGATCGCGGCGACCGAATCAGGCCGTTGGTGGAACGCTATTTCATTCCCTTCTTCGACAGGAAGCCCATCGACGCGATCACGGACGCCGATGCGATCCGTTATATGGAATGGCGCAAGACGTTCTGGACGACCGGCCCCGGCAAGGATCAGACCCACCTCGAATATATCCGGGCCGGAAAGCGCGTGAGACGACCCGCAACGGAAATGCGCTGCGTTCCCAGCCTGAGTAGCCAGCGGGGCGAAGCGGTCGTCCTGCGCCAGCTTTTCCGGCAAGCGGCGAAGTGGGGCTATATCAATCAGAGCCAAATCCCTGACGTCGATACTCCGCGCGTTCCGCCATCGCCCCGGCCCAGCTATTCGTCTGGCGAAATGACCAAGCTGCTCAGGCTGGCCCAAAAGCGGATGGATGATCGCAAGGTCAATGACGAAGTCAGGCGCGACCGGACTATTCTCTACGCCTATATCACCATCGCCTGCTGCACAGGGATGCGACCTACGGAACTGCGAAACCTCAATTGGGGCGATCTTCTCGATTATCGCGAGGGTTTGAGCAAACGGCTTGGCGACCGGGACATTCGGATCAGGGCACGGGGCAAGGGCAAGTCCCGCGAGTTCATTCCTCTGGAATATGGGCTGACGGAGTTCGACCGGCTCTGGCGCATGTCGAAAGCCAATCACGAGGACAAGGAACCCCAAGATAGCGATCCGGTGTTCGCGGCTCCCGATGGCAAGCGTCTGACCTCGATCAACAAGAGCCTAAACGCGCTGCTGGAAGCCGCAAATCTCAAGACCGATCATCGCGGCAAGAAGCGTGATGCCTACAGTTTCCGGCACTTCTACATATCGCAGCAGTTACGCGCTGGCGTCGATGTGTTCGTGCTGGCGCGCAACACCGGCACCAGTCCCGACATGATCGACAAATTCTATGGGCAGGTCAGTGTCGAGCAATTCAGGGATGCATTGCGTCCCGACTGGATCGCTTAGCTCAAATCTTCCCTGCAAGGGGCCACAAAGGGGAAGCCCGCCCCTCTGTTGTGCAAGGCAGTGCCGAAACGTGGAGGGCGTCTGAGGCCCCTCGCAGGGGAAGAAAAGTTTAGCGGCTTAACTTCCGACTTCGCCAAAGGAGGAATGTCCCAATGGCGCTCTATGGGTATCAAAGGCTGCCGCCCATCATAGTTAAAGACTTAAAAATCAATATTTTTCTTGAAAATCATATAAAAGGAAGGAAGATTAAGCAGCTGGGGGTTTATATGCCGCTAAAGACACCGTTTCTCATGCTGGCGATGGTCTCGTACCTTTCCTTTAGCTTCGCCTTAAGTGGATGTGGCCTTGGCTCTTCTAAACGTACGGAGGAGGCGAGCAAGCCTACAATCATTTATCTCAACAATGAAAGTTATGAGATCATTGAAGGTGACGCTTTAAAAAAGCTGATAGTTGGATCAGAAATCACTGATTTACATATTCAATTCGATGGTTATTATCATCAGTTCCATACGAACGGTTCCTATTATGGTAAAATGGAACTTGAACATGGAGGAAAATATCATTTTACTAATAAAGAATTGTGTATTGACGATTTATATGGTAGTTATTGCAATTATATACTCAAAAATGATAATAAGTATTTTTGGATCAAATCCAAGGATCTACGCCCAGAATTTTTACCCAGCCTCATAAAAATTTACAAAATCAGTAAGGAGAAATAAAATGAGCCTCACTACTGTGCTTTCTTCTATTAGATTTTGGGATCAAGATACAAATCCTTGGAACATGCATCCAAGTTTTCATAATGATGTTGCTTCAACGACACCTCCTGCGTTCAAGGAAGATGTTATACATTATATAACAATATTATATAACGGATCTCCTTCGGCACGCAACCTTCTTGATACTTTTTCATCATCGAATCCTCTAAATATGGCACTATGGTTATCTGAACCAGGAAAAACAATTCATACATCGAACAATTCTGAAGGATTTATCGGAATAAACTTCGCAAAAATCGATCAAACGGCGGATTTCAATGACAAAGGTGAGTGGGTTATCCAAAATCCTGCTCTCGTAATCGCACATGAACTTGACCACTTTGTTAACGATCATGATGATCCTACTGGGGCTATGAGCGCGTCCGATTATAATTTCAAAGGCGATCCTGTTATATTTCAAAATATAGTTGCACAAGAATTAGGCTTAAACGACGCAATTCGTTCATCATATAGATCGAGTTATGATAGCTCTGAATTTGAAATTGGAAAGAGTTATACTGATGGTAATAATATAGATATTTCTTGGGTGGAACGCACCATTGGTGCAGCAAACCTTGATACGTCAAGCAGAACTGATAATTCTCGTGATCTTCTTATCGGTAATAATTATTCGAACATAATTAGGGGAGGTGGAGGAGATGATTATCTTTACGGCAGGGGCGGAGAGGATATTTTAGAAGGTGGTTCTGGAGTGGACGTTCTTGTCGGAGGAACGGGTGATGATATCCTCCGTGGTGGATCTGGGAACGACATACTATGGGGTGGAGAAAAGGATGAGGAAACAGCATCCGGAATCGACACTGTTGACTATTCAGGTGCGGCGAAAAGTATAAAAATAATTCTTGGCAAAGATGGTAGCCTTGTCGTTCACGATGGCGACGGCGGCATGGATACGCTTCATGCGATTAACGAAATCAAAGGAACTGAAAAGCGTGACTTGTTCACGCTTGAGGGCAACATCTCTGAGGACATGGATGTTCTGACCATCGATGCAAATGGCGGTCAAGGAGCCGATCCACGCGATACTATCAACCTCTCTGATTCGAAAGCTACCCTTATCAACATTGATGAGAATGGCAACGGATCAATTCTCGATACCATTACTAGCGGGGTGATTAATCTTAAGGGATTTCACACCAATATCGTTGGAACTCGATTTAACGATCAGATCACCGATGAAAGCTTTGGCGACAAGCGCATTGATGGCGGCGAAGGCTGGGATACAATTACCGTAACAAATGGTGCGGCAACGATCTATGGGGGTGATGGCCGTGATGTTCTCACCGGTGGTTCAGGGAACGATGTCCTTGTCGGCGGCGAAGGTGGTGATCAGCTATATGGCGGTGACGGTAATGACCTCCTGATCGGCGGTGATACACTCAATTTCACCGAGGTGCTTGAAGGCGGAAACGGCAATGATATGCTGGTTGCCCAAGGCATATTATACGGCGGTAACGTAATTCTAAAAGGCGGTGCTGGGAACGATCTCTACAAGTCTGATGCTTTCGCATCTGACAGTGAGTCGGGCGTCATCATTGAGTTCCGTCCTGGAGATGGCCATGATGAATTACTGTTCTCTGAAGATGAATATGGCGATCCGACCACCAGCATACATCATATTGATATGACGACCCTGACGAATGAAGATGTCAAGGTTGTGTGGAATGCCACGCCGACGGGAGAAATGGGACCATACGGCAAGCGATACATGTCAGGTAATTTGGCTATAGTTATTAAATCTACAGGGGACTCAATACTATTTCGAGATATCGGAGGATGGCAAAAGCCTGATCTAGGTGGATCTTACCCCACTATTATACATCAAGGACCGTATGCCTATAGCCCAGCTGAGGTTGGCCTCAATGTTGCAATCGCTTTTGCTGGCGATAATTATTTGACCAATCATTTGTGGTATGGGGACGGCTCCACGAATGTCGATCTCGAAATCGGTGACACATCACCCTACGACCATGCTTTGGCCGACTGGAACGCCTCTATAGGAGTTGGCGACGAGGTTGGTACATCTGGTGACGATGAATTCAATGGAACTGCGGGCTCCGATACACTCGACGGCGGAACCGGCAATGACAGTTTCGAAGGATCGTCTGGGAACGATATTATCGACGGCGGTGACGGCGACGACACCCTCAACCTTTTCGGCGGGCAGGCTGACTATGCCATAGCGGCCAGCGGCCAGGGCTTAGAACTGACCGATCTTCGTGATGGCTCGACCACCACCATCACTAATGTTGAGAAGGTCTACTTTGCATATGATGATAAGGAGTGGGCTACTTCAGATCTCTTGCCCATAACGGGTACGGAATCTGACGATACGCTCATCGAAGGAACCAGCGGGGATAACCATCTCTTTGGCTTGGGCGGCGATGACGTTCTAATGGGCAAGGCTGGCGATGATGTGATCGACGGCGGAGATGGGACCGACATTGCGCTGTATCAAGGCTTATCAGCGGACTATGCCACCGGACAAGTTGGCGACGGGTCAGTGCTGGTTATGGATATCGCAGGCGGAGATGGAATAGACCGGCTCTATAACATCGAGGCGTTGCAGTTCGATGGCGATAGCATTACAAAGCAAGTCTTCGATCTAGCTTCCCCTGATGAGGGGTGGGGATTTATTTACGAAACGGCGAATAACGACATCACCTATGCAGGCCCTGATGGCACAGGATTGACGGACTCAACATTCGCCGTGGGTGGAGATGGTTTTGATATTCTTTATGTAAAAGGCTCTTCTAAAGATTTTAGTCTGTACTATGGCGCAACCTTCTATAATGGACAGAGGGGAGTCAACATCTCCTCATCGAGCACATCGACCATCTTCGAGTATGAGGCAGTCTATTTTGAAACTGACCGGGAGATGGTCAGCCTTTCGTCCCTAGCGCCATATGGGTCGGTAAATGATGATGTCCTAACAGGCTCCAATCGTGACGATATGCTTTACGGTGAAGATGGAAATGACACGCTCAAAGGCCTTTATGGATCGGACGTCCTTATAGGAGGAAACGGCGACGACATTCTCGTGGGAGGAAGAGGAGGTGACCGCCTAAGTGGCGGTGCGGGCAATGATATCTTCATCTATAATCTAGGTGATGGGTTCGACCGCATTTCGGGCTGGGCTGGCGATACTGAAGGGAATGATGAACTGCAACTGGGCGCAGGTATACTCGCCAGTCAGACCAGCGTCATAGTGTCGGGTAATGATGCCACCCTTTCCTTCGGTTCATATGGCTCCATGATCGTGCTTGAAGGCGTCATCGGATCATCTGGGGTGGTTGAGACAATCCGCTTTAATAATGGAACAACTTGGGACGCTTACGATCTCCGCATACAAGCGGGAATGGCCGATCAAAAGATTGTAGGAACAGCCGTGGCTGACACGCTGACGGGGGCCGACGGACAGCGAGACATTCTCATTGGGCTTGACGGAAGTGACGAGCTTTCCGGGCTGTCAGGGAATGACACGTTGTTGGGCGGTGCAGGGGATGATATTCTTACCGGCGGCGCAGGTGACGATGATCTGCAAGGCGGAGACGGGATCGACCGAGCTGTCTTTACTGGAAACTCCACGGATTATGTTTTCTCACGTTCCGGCGATGTCATATCGGTCGAAGATAGCAGGGCAACGTCCCCGGACGGCGCGGATACGGCGTCGAGTATCGAGGAGTTTTATTTCGCTGGAGACGATGTTATCATCTATTCGGGTGATATTGAAGCGAACACAAATTCTTCACCAGAACTGGTCGAGGATATTGGTGGCGTGGGATTCAGTAATTATTCTTATTATGATTTCTCTGATCATTTCTATGACGCAGATAATGATCCGCTTTCATATAGCGTGACCATGAGTGACGGCAACGCAACACCTGATTGGCTTTATATGGTCGGTTCCGAATTGCATGCCGAGATGCCAGAGGATTTTTATGACGCGCTGGAAGTCACCGTTTGGGCGAGTGACGGGCAAGCTATGATCGGTGATACGATGGAATTGTATATCTATAATTAGTATCGCGCTTACCGATTGCGAGAATGAGCGTCGCCGCAGATCAAGGCTGATTGCAGGCTTTGATTTTGCGGCGGCGCCTTCTGCACCATACGATTTGTTAACAAAGTGCGATATGGTTCCGAATGCGATCGGCGCATTGTTTCTTGCATCCCGCAGTTGAAGGTTGCGATAGTTAAGATGGGTTCTTCTGACAGAGACATACTCCGAAGCGCTATTCAAAAAGCCAAGATTTACTTTTGGGCGGTTGCAGGGTTCAGTGCCCTATTGAATGCGCTTTATATCGCACCGACCTTATATATGTTGCAGGTCTATGATCGGGTGGTGCCGACCCGTGGGCTGCAAACGCTCCTTTATTTGACGCTGGTATTGGTCTTCGCTCTGGCAACGCTTAGCCTGCTGGACAGAATTCGCCTTCGGTTGTTAGTCCGTGCCGGAGTGAAGCTCGACATGATCGTTGCGCCAGCCCTGCTCGATGCGACCTTGGGCCGCCCGGACCTGCCTACCGCGCGGCAAGCCCTGCGGGATTTCGACGCTCTACGCAGCACCTTGAGTGGCCCAGCGGTTCAAGGACTGTTCGACGCCCCTTGGGTGCCCATTTATCTGCTGGTCTGCTTTCTCGTGCATCCGTGGATCGGAGCTTTGGCGGTTGTGGGATGCCTTCTCCTGCCGCTCGTCGCATTCGCCACATGGCGCGCAACCCGCGATAAGACGGCGCAGGCGCAACGCGTAGCCAGTATGTCCTATGCCAGTCAGGATGAGTTGCTGGGAGCGGCGGACGGCATAAGAGCGTTGGGTATGCGCCGCGCAGTGGTCACACGCCAGTTGCGCCAGCGCGAGGCCATGATCGCGACGCAAACGGAAATCAGCCTGGTCGCTGGCAATTTTCTCTCTCTCGGCAAATTCATCAGGCTGGCGCTGCAATCCTTGGCCTTGGGTCTCGGCGCACTATTAGCAGTGGATAATCTCATATCGGCAGGCGCGATCTTCGCTGCGTCCTTTCTCATCGCGCGCGCGCTCCAGCCCATCGAGCAGTTGATCGCGACATGGAAATCGCTGGTTCAGGCGCGGCAACAATATAATAATATCGAGACACTGCTGGCGACGGCCCCTGTCGCAAAGATCAAGACGATGCTCCCTCCTCCACAGGGAAGGATCACGGCCGAAAACCTCACCATGATGAATGAGAATCGTGATGGGGCCGTGCTCCAGAACATCTCCCTTGCCATTCGGGCCGGAGAGATCATTGCCGTGGTTGGCCCCAGCGGCGCGGGCAAATCCACTCTGATCCGCGTCATTGCGGGTGCGCTGCTGCCTGATCGTGGAAAGATACGGTTCGACGGCGCCGATGCACAGGATTGGGACCCGGAGCTACTTGCACGGCATATCGGATATCTTCCTCAGGATTCTGCCCTGCTGGCAGGTTCGATTGCCGACAACATCTCGCGCTTCACTACCGAATTGGGCGAAAATCGGCCTTCGCTTGACGCGGCTGTCGTAGCCGCCGCCACAAAGGTCGGAGCGGACGCGCTGATCCGTCGCTTCCCCAATGGCTACGACCATCAACTCAAGCCGGGCGGAAAGGGGATTTCTGCCGGTCAGGCTCAACGCATCGCATTGGCGCGCGCGGTTTTCGGCGATCCCGCCATTCTCATCCTCGATGAACCCAATGCCCATCTGGACGCCGAAGGTGACGCAGCACTGATCGCCGCGCTTGGTGCATTGAAGAAGGAGGGGAAAACCGTTCTCATTGTTTCGCACAAGCTCGGAATCCTTCCGGTCGTGGACAAGATGCTGGTGATGAAGGAAGGCCGCATGGAAATGTTCGGGCCGCGAGACGAGGTGCTCGCCAAGATCGCACCGCCTCAGATGCGCCGCGTTCCCGCTCCTACGGTTGCGAAAGTCGCGTCATGAGCCAGCAGACCGTCTTGCCTGCACTGCCGTCAAAGGTGGACTTGCCCGTCATCGCCGATCCAAAGCGGGATATCCGGCATGGCCTTGTCGTCGCCGCGATCTTCTTCGTGGGTTTTCTGGGCTGGGCGGCATTTGCGCGGCTCGATGCAGCGGCTTATGCCACGGGCAATCTGGTGGTTTCAGGGCAGCGCCAGTCCGTGCAGCATCGCGACGGTGGCGTGGTGGGCAGCATCCATGTCAAGGAAGGGCAGCGGGTCGAGCGCGGCCGATTGCTCATGCAATTGGCGGCGGCTGAAGTGCAGGCGCAGGAAAGGACGCTGGCCTCGCAAGCGGTCCGGTTGCTGGCGCAACGCGCGCGACTTGAAGCTGAACAGATGGGTTCCTCCCAGATAAGCGAACCGCAAGATTTCGCATGGCTACAGCCCAAGGACAGGGCCGAGGCAGCGCTGGCCATGAAGTTGCAAAGGGCCGAGTTGCAGGCCCGTGTCGCTGTTCTGGCGGCGCAGCGCGATGCGCTGGGTCAGCGGGTCGTGCAATCCGGCGAACAAGGCCGGGGATATAGCGAACAGGCCGTTTCAACCCGCGAGCAGCTTCGCCTGATCGACGAGCAGATCGCGGCGTTAAAGCCAGTGGCGGAAAAGGGCTTTGTCTCCAAGACGCGGATGCGCGAACTCGAACGGATGCGGGCTGCTCTTGAAGGGCAACGCGGTCAATATGCCGCCAGTGTGGCGCAGACGCGAGGCGCAGCGCGTGAGAATGAAATACAGGTTCTGGAAGCCGAACGCAGCTTTCGCGAACGCACCGCTTCGGACCTGCGCGATGTCGAACTGCGGCTGGGCGATGTCCTTCCCAAGTGGCGCGCGGCGCGCGACCAACTCGCCCGGACCGAGATTCGCGCGCCAGCGACCGGGGCCATTGTCGGCCTGTCCGTCTTCACCCCCGGCGGCGTTATATCGCCGGGGCAAAAGCTGATGGATATCGTGCCAGAAAAACAGCCACTCCGCATTCAGGTGCAGATTTCACCGGATGACGCCGACGATCTGCAAGTAGGGCAAAAGCTGCTGGTCAAATTTTCCGGACTGCATGAGCGGACCTTGCCCAATCTGGAAGGCAAGCTGACCCGCCTGTCTGCGGACAGCTTCACCGATGAGCGCAGCGGTCAGAGCTATTTCACGGGCGAAGCGGAAGTGCCGTTGAGTCAGTTGCAGCTCATCCAGAAGGTGCGCGGAGAGGATTTTTCCCTGCGGGCTGGGATGCCGGTGCAGGTGCTCATTCCTCTCCGCAAGCGAAGCGCCCTTGATTACGCCCTCGAACCGCTGATCGGTAGTTTCTGGTCCTCATTCCGGGAGCATTGATAACTCTCTGCATGATAGCTCCACCCCGGCGGAGCAGGAGGAAAAGTTTAGCGGCTTAACTTCTATCTTGGACTTGACGCTCTGCCCGGATGGGGTTTGATCGCTATGCCTCAGCTATGGAGGCAGGAACATGCGACACGAGTATCGGGGCCGGACGGGTAGCTTGCTGGGCTATCGCGAGCAGCGAGGGGATCGCATCGACTGCCGGGATCGAACGGGCAGTCTGGTCGGCAGCTATTATCCGCGCCGTGACGAAACACGGGACCGGGTGGGTCGGCTGATCGGACGAGGCGATTTGCTATCGTCCCTGTTATGACGCTTAATTGATCGCGTCTCTCGGCACTCTCGCCTCCCGCTGTCGCGGGCTGGTGGAGATTTCTGGCGGCCAAGGCCGATTGCTTCTGACCACGATATGGGCCTCCGCCTGTTTCAGATGGATGAGCAGGCGCAGCGCGCGGAACTGCTGTTCCGTGATGTCGAGCACCTCATAGCGCCACATCGCGATATTCCTCCATCGACATGATGGTCATAACCCGTTTGGTGACGATGGGGTTGATGGGATCGGGGACGAGGGATTTGTCATGATCCCGCCGATAACAGGTGATCTTCCAGACGATCTCCTGTCCCTGAACGACCAGATAGCCGCAATCATGCTCGCCCATGGCATCGAAGGCAGGGACAAAATCGTCGAAGGCACGAACGGCGCTGACAATCTCGTCCTTGACCGGCACGGGCAAGGACGACACTTCGACGCTCAGGAAATGCCAGCCATCCTTGCCGGTGAGACGGAAATAGTCATTGAGGCGGGCAATGATCGCCCGCCTCGCTGCCCTGTCGATCATGCCGCCGCTTTCTTGGCCCTGGGCTTGAAATTGGCCTTCCGCTCCGAAATCGCGGCGGCAAGCTGGGGATCGAGTTCCCCCGCGTTGATCGCTTCGATGATCGAACCGATGATGACGGGCACTTCCTTGAGGTTCTGGACCTCGACCGCATTCATGCCCTTGGCGAATTCCAGGGGTTTCGCGCCATAGCGCAACTGGAAGAACATCTTGCCGCCGGCGTCGGTGAACCAGCCCTTGCGAACCGTGCGCGGGGCATCGACCCGGATTTTCTCGCCTTCGGCATTGGTGCGCGTGACCTTCTTCGTTGCGGTGAAGGGCGTTCCAGCGATTTCGGCCTCGGCCAGTGCCTTCTGCTCTTCGAGATAACGCAGCAGCTTCGCGCGGAAGCCATGTTCGCTATTAGCCTGATGGACCGGCGCGGCCGCAGTCAGCTTGAGGGACTTGAGGATCGACATGTGCATCTCCTTGCCTTGTTTCCGATAAGGCGAGCGATAATGCCGTCCTGCCAAAGAGCGACTGGAGATTGGCGTTAACGATCAGAAAAATAATCAAAAATAATTCTGATGCCGCCATCACTGATTTTCAGCTATTTCACCCAGCAAGCGATAGACGGTAGCCGGGCTACAGCGCATTTCCTTCGCGATGGCGCGGGGTTTCATCCCCTCATCATGCAGCTTCTGGATGGAGACGGGATCGAACCGCTGCTTGCCGCCGCGATAGACCCCGCGCGCCTTGGCCTTCTCGATCCCCTCGCGCTGCCGCTCCTGCCGGATATCCAGTTCAAATTCCGCGACGGCGGCCAATATGCCGAGCATCAGCTTGCCGTGGCTGGTTGTGGTATCGAGGCCGCCCTGTTGCAGGCAGCGGAATCCCACGCCCTTCGCGGTCAGGGCCGCGACGATATTATGCAGGTCCTGCGCGGATCGGGCAAAGCGGTCGAGCCGGGTGACGAGGAAGGTATCGCCCTCACGGCAAAAATCGAGCGCCGCTTTCAACTGTGGCCGGTTCGATGACGATTTGCCGCTCAACTGCTCCTGAAAGATTTTCTCGACGCCATGCGCGTCAAGCTGCTCCCTCTGGACGTCGAGAGATTGGTGAGTCGTGGATACGCGGGCATAGCCGACAAGCATGGCTCCTCCTTCGGACGGTTCAAGACCCTGCTGCGATTGTGTCTTTTGTAAGCGAGAGCAAGCCTGCCAAGACGCCTTTCCCATGTAGGAACAACGTCTTGGCAGGCTAAAGTCTGTTTGCGCCTGTGCGCCCCTGCGAAGCCCTGTACGGGTCGACTATGCAGGGCGCAGCAACAGGCCGCTGGCACTTGCAGCGGGGTCCGCAGGGCGTGTCAGGCCGCCATTGCCGCCGGATCGTCATTTTGCATCGGCAACGCGGCGCGCCCCTTGAACAGCGGTCTCTTGCCCTCGCCTTGCGAGAAGCGTTTGAGTTTGATGGTATGGATATTCTGATTATCGACCAATATGGCCGCAACCGGGCATTCATCCTCCCAGATGAGCGCGACCATGCAATTGCCCACAACCGGACCCTTGTAGCCATATTTGTCATCAGGCCCGTACAGGGGCGACATGTTATACTGGTGTAGCCTGCCGGTCTTTATCCCGTCCCGGCTTGTCTGACGGAGTTCACTGCCGCCAGCAGCGTCGAGCCATGTCATCCATTGCGCGTCCGATACCCCGGTCAGTTTCGCTTCGGTGCTATCGGCGGTCGCAAAGTTCAGGCTGAATTTCTGGTCCCCATATTCGAACATGGCGCTGGGCGCTTTGGCCAGATCGTTATGGAAATAGCTGATGGCGATTTCCGGGCGGCGCGTCCTGCGGGGCAGGGCGACGACCGGGGCGGGCATCTCCAGCGCCATTCGCTCATCCCGACTATGATTATCCATGATCGTCCTGGCTGGAGAGAAGCCAGCCGCCGCAGGCTCATGGGGCATCATGGCATGTCCTGACAGCGCCGCAGGCTCATGGGCGACATTGGCTATGTCATGGGCATCTGGCGAGCCTGCGAGCCTCATCTCGTCTGAAGGACGAATCATGGCTCCATCATGATTTATTTTATTTGATTTGATTTCATTGCGCCACCAGAACTCCAGCAATTCTGCGGCTCTCAGCCCCAAATGAGTGGAAATCAGGTGGAAATCGGGTGGGAATCGCATGGAAATCAGGAGGAAATGGCGCTGAAATGCCTCCAACAATTCCTCCTTTTCGCTGGCAGGAGGAAATGTGGGGGGAATTGATTGCGCCGCAGGTAGCGGGATCATCTCGCCCTTGCCACGCTGCTTGGCATATTTGATCTGATCAATGGTCAGCCTGATTTCCCCATCATAAGCAAAGCCGGTGTGTCGGGTGCGGCGTCTGATATTGTCGATGAAGGTCTTTTTCAGGCCATCGGGCAAAGCCTGCTTGTTCATCAATGTGCGGGTGACATTGTTGAGGACGTTGACGGTCTTGATGTCCGAGACATGGCCGTTGAGGATGCCGATGCTGTTCGCGACCTCATCGCGCAGATCGAGCCAGCGAGGCGTGTAGGATTTGTGGGTCATTATGTTCTGTTCTCCCAATAGGAATATGGACCTGCCCGGCGGGGTGCATGTCGCCGGTCAGGCCCAGATTTTCAGGAAAACAGGAACGATGGCTGACCGCTTGAACAGCGAATGCACCCACCGTTCAGAATATTTAGCGCGAGGAATCCCATTGCGCCCTGTCACGATATGCGTTCCCATCTCGCCATGTCATTATTCTTGCAGCCGGAAAATCTTTAACCGCTAAACTTTTCCGGTCTGCCGGTAGGCAATTGGCAACCTCTGTTCGGCCATCAGCGCACCCGACAACAAGGGGTATGGCATGGCGGATAAAGATTGGGTTCAACTGATGAAGGCCTTGCGATCCACCCTGATCGACAAGGCGGCCGCGCGTTCGCGACAGGAAGCGGAGGACTTTCCCGAAATCGTGGAGCAACGCCGTGCGAAAATTCTGGACGAGATCGGCGCAGCGGAGGATCTGGCGCTCGACACCGCCATGAGCGACGATGAGTTCTGGAGCCGCACCTGCACCAAGCCCTTTTACGCCCATCGCCCGGTAGATCGTATTCGCCAGCAGGAGGCGGAGATGCAGACACGTCTTGGCAACTACCGGGATTTGCTGGGTGCTGATTGGGAGCCTGACACCGGCAGTAAGTTCCGAGCGTTTCTCAATGAGGTTATGTCAGAACAAGACCGGCTGGGAAAAGTGGTGAACGCAGCGCGCAGGCTCGCGCAGACGAAGGTCGCGCGCGAACGTACATTCATGGCGTGGTTGCTTGCTGGTGGGGCCGATCCCATGTCATGGGATGGGCGGCAGAAGATATATGCCAAGCTCGCTAGCCACCTCGACTATGGCGCTGTCACGACCTTCCATCTGATGATGGAACTGGGCTTCGCGGTGGTGAAGCCCGATCAGGTTCTCAACCGGCTTGTCGCGCGCATGGGCATCATGACTGAATATGAAGTGCGGAATGAGCGGACGGGTACACGCAGATGGCATCCCGTCGTATCCAACATGACGACCGCCATGGCGCGGCAACTGGGCCAGAACGAGCATTTCAACTGGTCCCTGCAAAGGCGCATGAGCGAGATTTCCGAGATCACCCGCATGTCCATGCGGGCCTTGGACATCATTATCGTGAAGATGGGGCAGACGGATGACGAGACCAATGGCTATGCGCGAACCATCTGTGGTGAGGCACCGCTGTGCAGCTTGTGCGAGGCCAAGGCGTTTTGCGATCTGGGCAGCGTAGGGATGGCAAAGCATGGAAGGCAACATGTGCCGGCAAGATGAGTCACCAGCTATGCCGGGAGCAAGGCGAGCATCGCCCTCACTCACTGGAATGTCAGCAATGCGCCACATGTCAGACATTCTAACGCGGGCCGACGGCTCCCGAAAGCGGACCGGCGACAATTGAGCGCTTCAGATTGCCTGTGGTGTCTGACTATGAGCGGTTAGCTGCCCGACCACTCTCGGCGGGTCACGAGGTTTTTCCCGATCGGCGCGGCCTAGAGAAACGTGGCGCCCGGACCGGAAACCCTTCTAGGTAAAAAAAGGGGATGGCACCGTCACATCCCG
>Ga0182743_1002117_pt1 | contig 17994 bp, 13 predicted proteins | sample eDN3rd30CKraftOP_FD_128522 | JGI IMG/M metagenome (GOLD analysis project Ga0182743, IMG submission 128522) | Enriched Organic Plus compost microbial communities from Emeryville, California, USA - eDNA 3rd pass 30_C Kraft OP (version 2) (version 2) ... | reverse complement strand
GGGTAAATCCGCATTTCCTGTAGCACCGCCCTTCATAGCCATGCCGCCCATCCAATGTGCTGTCGCAATCTGAGCCTTAGGGAAAGCTCGCTCAAAGAAATTGTGCGCGATCGCAAGCGTTCGTCCCGTAGATCGCACCTCGTCCACAATAAGTACGGTCTTGTCATCGAATTGGCTGTCCATCGTATCAATACGGCTATCAGATAGGTCCTCAGGCATATTTGGTTTCTGGGTCAAGAAAACAGAGCGAAGGCTGCGGATAATATCTTGATGCACACCACCTACATCAGTTCGACCAGATCCAGTAGGGTCAACTGTCGAAATCCATTGCTCGCGGTCGATATTGACGAATCGCATCTGTGGCATTTCTGGCACCGAGCCGTCCGGCTCGGCTGCGAGAGTGTCCCAGAGATCGCGCGTAAGCCATGAAAGTGGACGTGCGGACTTGTCGAGCCACACCACGTAGTCTGGCTTCTTGAATTCCGTCTCGCCTGTTTCTTTGTTCGTGACTTCCACACCATGAGTCATTTTGTATACAAGATCATCGGTCAGACGAACATATTCTCGCTGTAAATCCTCTGTCGACTTCCATGAGCCATCGCTGCGTGCATGACCCGTCAGCAAGGTGTACTCAAACGGATCCGCTTCGTGCACTGGTGCGGTCTGCTCTTGAGGAAGTTGCTGTTTTGGGGCATGTTCCATATTCTAATTATAGCATAATCGCTATAGTTTTTCAATATTATGGTGTAGCTTTTTCTGCTGCGGATTCTTGCTCTGGAGTCTGGGCGTAGATAGTGCTGATGCCAGTAGGTAAGGACCAATCAGTTGGCTCTTCGTCAATGCCACGGTACACGCTACACGTGCGTGGCTCGAGATCGCGAGACTCGAGGTAGATCTGTTGAATACTGGCGTTATTGCCGTAGGGAGATCCGCTGGAGGTAACAGGATCTTGCAGCTGGTAGCGCTTGAGTGAGGTAAATTGGCAGTCGCTATCTACCGCCAGGATACTGTAAGCGAGAATACCGTTCTCTGCATAGCCGAAGCTACCATTCATCCCTGTCGAGCCTTCCGTGACCGCAAGCGTCGGGCCTTCGGTCAGCTCCTGCTTGTGCATGTGGCCACCGATCGTCATACGCACCCGATCTGGGCCTAATTCCTGCGCGAGCTCATCGAGACCGCGCGGATCGTGTGACAGCATAATGTCGTAATACGTATCATCTGGTAGCTCAGCGGCAGCCTTGCCCAGCACTCGCCGCTCATAGCGTTCGATTGCCTCAGAGGTTTCATCACACAACTGCGCTGTCTCGGCTTCTGCCGAATCTTCATCTGGATAGCACGTTTTGCCATAGTGACGTGGATCGCCGATACCGCCGATCGTCAGACCGAACGCTTCGACCACTTGCTTGTCGAGCACTGTTACCCCCGGAATGTCATCGATGGTTTGCTTCACGGCCGCCGAATCATGATTGCCTTTGACCCAAATCATCGGTACCTTCTCGGTCAGTGAACGAATCGCATCGAGATGCTGCGGGAAAACATCGGTTAATTCTTGCGTGGCACCGAAGTTCGTCTCATCACCAGTATTGATCACGAGATCGATTCCCTGCTCCTCTACCACGCCCTCGAGATACGCATACGCCCCGGTGCGCATATGCACATCCGAGATGAGCAAAATATTGAGTGCCGCTTCGGGCTCTGTTTTCTCTTCGATCGTCGAAGTGAGCAGCTCTTGCATGTTTTGGATTGCAACGAGCTGCTTTGGAAGCTTTACTTTGTCGATCTCGGTGATTTCCTGGTATTGCGTCGGCAATGCCGCTGCTTCAGCGAGCATTTTGGTCAGCTCGTATGACTTCATCCAGTCGGGGTTATAGGTGAGCGCGCCGACGCCGCCCATCGCAGTCACGGCCGTGAGCGCGCCGACAGCGGCTCCCGCCGCAGATCGCTTCGCTTGCTGCGCGTCCCATGTCCTGCCACTCATATAGCGGCGCATTACGTCGGCGACAAACGCACCTGCAAGCATACCAGCGCCGCCCATCAGCGCATAATGGCGGAGTGCATCGAATCCAAATTCTTTGCCCTCGGCAGCAATCGCCGTAGTAAATGCGGGCATGTCAGCTGCTGCTACCTGAATCGCAGTAAGGTCGACTTGTGGAGTGATACTCGCACCGATCGGTAATCCCGTGATGTCGGAGAATTCGACGCTACCGACAGATGTGTCGAGGCTCACTACCCCATCCATCGTGATTTCCGCATTGACGCCGATGCCTGCTATCTCACCTTCGTATGAAGTCGCGTTCACGAGGAGTGCCCCACCGAACAAAGCACCGGTAGCAGCCAGGGCTACGTGGCCTGCGCGCTGAGCTGCGCGGCGCCATAGAGGAGATACCTCCTGGGCTATGTGCTGCTCAGGTAATTGGGTTTGTTGTTCGTGCTTCACGACTACTTCCGCCAATCAACGTTATATCTATATTGTATAACGAAATTTGCTATTTTGCAATACTTCGAGCAGCCTTGCGGGCGGTTCCGATCTCATCCCACGGATTTTCGCCATTGGCGCGCTCGATGGTTTTCTCGTGACCCTTACCTAGAAGGAGCACTGTATCCTTACTGCTGTTAGCACGTGAAATCGCATACTTTATTGCCTCGGTGCGATCATGCACCAGGAAGAGATTTTGTTCACGCACCTTCCCCGCCTTCTCAGCACCTTCCGCAATTTGATTCATGATCTCAAGGCCGTCTACATCGCGGTCATCTTCCTCTGTGATCACGACTTCGTCCGCATATGTGCCGGCGAGCTCGCCTTGGATAGCACGCTTGGCTTCATCACGACGGCCGGCCGAGCCAAACATCACGATGAGCTTACCCTTCACTACTGGTCGCAAGTCCTTAAACAGCTTCTCGAAGCTGTCTGGAGTATGCGCAAAGTCGACAATAATGTGCTGGAGTTGACCTTCATCGATGCGCGTCATGCGCCCCTCTACACCTTCGAGAGAAGCGATGCCGTCACGAATTTGTTCAGGCGTGAGGCCGAGTGCCTGGCCGACGCCCACAGCCGCAAGCGTATTGCTGACATTAAAACTACCGGGCAGATGTGCGCTGATGTGCGTCTTTTTGCCCCCGATACGTACATCGTACTCGATACCGTCAGCACCAAGCTTGACCTTCGTCGCGTTCAGATCGCCCTTGCCGACACCGTAGAGCACAGGATTGGCGATATCACTTGCGAAAAGCTCAGCTGATTCGTCGTCGGCGTTGATAATACCGATGCGCGGTGCATGCTTGTCAGCAAGCTTGAAGAGCTGGCGCTTCGCATCACGATACTTCTCGAAGCTGCCGTGGTAGTCGAGATGCTCGTGCGTGACATTGGTCATCACCGCGACGCTATACGGCACGCCCCAGACGCGGTACTGCGCCAGTGCGTGGCTTGTCGTCTCGAGAACCAGCCAGTCCATGCCTTGCTTATTCATGCTGCGTAGGCGACGCATGAGCTCGCGTGGGCTGACATTGGTCATATGGTGGATTTGCGGCTTGATATCCAGACCGACGCCATACGCGACCGTCGTCATGAGGCCGACGCGCAGACCTGCATCATGTAGCATGCGGTGGATCAGATAGGTCGTCGTGGTTTTGCCGTTGGTACCGGTGACACCGATGACATTGAGCTTCCGCGCCGGAAAGCCGTAGAGCGTATTCCAGAGGATCGCCTCGCATTTGTGACCGAAGGGTTCAATTTTCTTAAACGTTTCTTTGGGGATCAATTTCTTGACTGTACTTCGAAGACTCATGTTCACTAGTATAATCGCCTGCGGTCAAACTTACCGCATAGAAAAAGACGGCCTATTGCTGAGCCGTCTTTTTTGCTAGATCGATTTCGTGCTAGCTAGCTTTTACGCCGCTAAGCTCTTCGATCTTCTTCACACTGTCGAGCGGGAAGGTTGCACCATACTCACGCATAAAGCGATCAGCACCGCTATTTACAAACTCTGCTACAGTAGCCGGTACATCCTGCCCCTGTGCGCGAGCTTGTTCGAGAGCCCAATTCAGATGATCCCACATGAGGATATTGACGTACTCGTTAGTCACAGGCAGATTGTGAGCTGCGAGGAACTGCTCTGCTGCACCCCAAACACCTCGTCCGCCGATCTCTACCGTACGGACTTCCTGCGCCTCGAGCGGGTGCCTATTTGCTTCAGCCTCAGCCGCAGCAGCCGCTGCTGCCTCCGCCGCTTCAGCCTGCGCCTGAGCTTCTGCCTCGGCCTGCTGGGCGGCGAGCTCCTCTAGTGAACTCGTCTCGCCGAGGCCATCGGTTGCGGGCTGGCTCTTCTCGACCGTTTCTTCTACAGACTGCTCACTTGCAGCGCGTTCATTGTGCTCATTGACCGCATGACCGATACCAAAGAGTGCTCCGAGTGCAAGAGCTCCGGCAGCCAATACCGCTACAACGCGGCGGCGATTTGGCTTCTCAGGAGTATCTTCGTCTGTACGAACAGCCTGTTCACCACTATCAGGGACGAGTATTGCTATGTCCGGCGTACTGTCATCCTTGGCTTCGTCAGCCTTGCGTCGTGTAACTACATCGCTCAGATTTACGCGTGCAATGCGGTGGTCCTTAAAATGCGCAAGTGCCTCTTCGCCTTCGAGTCCGGTTCTATCCTGGAAATTCTCGAAATCGGTTTTGTCTTCTGCGATAAGGTCCTCTTCATTCGTAGCTTGAGAAGCCAGGATGTAGCGCTCGCGCTCTGATTCGTCAAGAATCCAGGTCTCATCTCGCGTATTGCGATCGAGCTTCAGTCGGGTAAGAAGTGGGAGAGAAACTTGATTTCCACCGTAGTAATAGCTTGTCTCGCCGTCTTCATCACTGATTGCCTCAATAGAGTCATACGCTTCACGTGCCGCATGAAGGGTCGTAATATCAGGTACGCGCATTCCTTCGAGATCTGTTTCGCGCTCGATGTCAGCGATAGTATTAAAAGTAACGACAGGAGACTTTGCTTCTGGGGTGCCATGTCCTGATTCTATAGATGCAACTTCCTTCTGGGCTTCTGCTTTATGGGCATGTGCGTCAGCAACTACTTGATCGATCGTTGTTTTATCGATGTTTCTGTATGCATTCCAGTCGAAACGAGTGCGAATCTTTCCATCAGTACTACGCTCGGCGAGCACAGTCTGCGCGGATGCGACGCGGCCAGCAATCTCTGCAAATTGCTCTTTGGCGCGATCATGCTCCTCTGGTGTCAGCTGCGCAGGCGCTGCGAGGTTATCAGGATGGGTGAGTGGACTCACTTCTTCCTGTGGGGGTAAAATAATAGTAGATGTGGGATCAGCAGAATTGTCTGCGACCAAAATCTCGGGCTTACTCATAGTTCAAGTCTCCTCAACTTTTGGGTATTATATCAAATCAATGCATTTTTGTCAATATGCTTGTGTAGCTTAACTTGTTATATTTTGCTACACTGGTGGAGATGAAGATTTTGGGCATAGAAAGTAGCTGTGACGAGACAGCAGTCGCGATCGTCGAGGATGGCAGGCGCCTGCTGAGCAACGTCGTAGCGAGCAGCATGGATCTGCATGCACAATATGGCGGCGTCGTGCCAGAGATCGCCGCGCGCAGTCATATCGAGGCAATCACGCCAACTATCGATGCTGCGCTATCGGAAGCAGATTGCTCCTGGGACGATATCGACGGCATCGCTGTCACTTATGGCGCAGGCCTCAATGGCTCCCTGCTCATTGGTGTGCTAGCTGCGCGTACGCTCGCTATCATCAAACAGAAGCCGCTCTACGCTATCAATCACGTCGAGGCACATGTTTACGCGAATTTCCTACTCGAGACGCCCCTGCCCGGCTACCAGATGCCATCGCGCCAGCCAGAGTTCCCTATGCTCGCCGTCATCGTCAGTGGTGGACATAGCCAGTTCGCACTTTTTCGTGATCACTTCGACTACTCACTGCTCGGTCAAACACGCGACGACGCCATCGGTGAAGCGTTCGACAAGGTAGCAAAAATCCTGGGCCTCCCCTACCCTGGCGGCCCGAGCGTGGCACGCAAGGCGACCGAGGGCAACCCCAAAGCCTACAAACTGCCCAAAGCACACCTCGATAAACCCTACGAGTTCAGTTTCTCGGGTCTCAAGACCGCCGTATTGCGCCTCGCTCAAGAAGTTATCGGCGAAGACTTCACCTTCCCTTCTACGCAGATCCCTGCTCGGCTCAGCGAGCAGCAAAAAGCGGATATCGCTGCAAGTTTCCAGCATACCGCCATCGAGACCATCGTCGACAAGGCCATGCATGCCTATGACGAGTTCGAGCCACAATCCGTCGTTATCGCCGGTGGTGTAGCTGCCAGCCCAGAGTTGCGACGCCAACTCGCCGAGCGCCTGCCTATCCCTATCCAGTACGCCGATCCGAAGCTCTGCACCGACAATGGCGCTATGGTGGCAACACTCGGCTGCTACCGGGCGATGCTACGTCCTGCCGAAACTGCGGATGCTTTCTCCCTTGCGACCGCCCCAAATCTCAGTATGTAGTGGTGTTTGCATAAGCACTTCTACCTCTGTATAATTGATCGTGAAACAAACACGAAAACCAACTTCAATCTATGGTTTTCACGGGTGGGATTTCACGCGAAATGTAGTTTGATTTGTGCAAAATTCACGTGAAAATTGTGATGCTAGCCTGATATGGCTAGTTTTTTATTTATCCAGAGCTTCTTGTTGGCTGAATTATGGTCACTTCCGCACGAGAGATGCGCTACATAAAAGCGCATCTGAAGCTCAGGACCGTGCCATAAATCAGTCAATAAGATGCGCATATCCTCCACAATAGATAACAGAGGTGATAGAATGGTCATATGAACCTGCCAAAAACATATGAACCTGCCAAATACGAGGACGACATCTACGCCCTCTGGGAAAAGACCAACAGCTTCGCACCACACGGAGGGAAGGGCGACACCTACACCATCGTCATGCCACCGCCAAATGCCAACGGCAACCTCCATATAGGACACGCGCTAACCGTTGCACTCGAGGACGTAGCTATCCGCTATCAGCGACTTCAGGGCAAGCGAGCACTCCTGGTGCCCGGTGCTGACCATGCAGGATTCGAGACGCAGGTCGTGTACGAGAAAAGTCTCGCCAAAGAAGGGAAGAGCCGATTTGATTTCTCTCGGGAAGAACTCTATAGCGGGATTTGGGATTTCGTGGCGGAAAATCGCGACAATTTCACGAGTCAATTCCGCCGACTCGGAGCAAGCTGTGATTGGGAGCAGTTTACATTCACGCTCGACAAAACAGTGGTCAACCGCGCCTACAAGACATTCAAGAAGCTCTGGGATGACGGCCTCGTCTACCGTGGTGAGCGTCTAGTCAACTTCTGTACATTTCACGGGACAGCTTTTGCGGATATCGAAGTAGAGCACAAGGAAGAGAAGGGGCATCTCTGGAGCATCCGCTATCCACTCACCGACGGCAGCGGCGAAGTGGTCGTTGCCACGACGCGTCCCGAAACGCTCTTCGGCGACGTCGCCGTAGCAGTCCATCCTGATGATGAGCGTTACAAAGCATTCATCGGCAAGACCGTGAAACTACCACTGACCGAGCGTCAGATCCCTATCATCACCGACGAATTTGTAGACCGTGACTTCGGTACAGGTGCTGTCAAAATTACACCAGCTCATGATCCGAATGACTACGAGGTAGGTGAGCGGCACGATTTGCCAAAGGTCACCGTCATCAATCACGAAGGCAAACTCACTGAGGTACCCGAGAAGTTCATGGGCCTATCAGTCGAAGATGGACGCAATAAAGCCATCGAGGCGCTCAAAGAGCAGGACCTCCTCGTCGATACCCAAGACCACGTACACAACGTCGGCCACTGCTACAAGTGCGGCACGGTCATCCAGCCGCTGCTGCGCGACCAGTGGTTCGTCGATATGCAGCCGCTTGCCAAGCCTGCCATCGAAGCGCTCAAGAAAGAAAAAATCACGTTTTATCCAGATGCCAAACGCGAGCAGCTCATCGGCTACCTCGAGAATCTACGCGACTGGAATATCAGCCGTCAGATAGCCTGGGGCATACCGATCCCTGCATTCCAAAACCTGGATGAGCCTGATGATTGGATCTTCAGCGACCAGGTTGATCAAGAGTTTATAGAGGTGGGTGATAAGACGTATCGCCGCGATCCCGATGTTTTCGACACCTGGTTTAGCAGCTCGAGCTGGCCCTATGCGACGCTCGATTACCCAGAAAATAAAGAGCTCAAAGACTTCTATCCACTCAAGCTGATGGAAACGGGCGGCGAGATCCTCTATCCGTGGGTAAGCCGTATGATCATGCTTGGCCTTTACACAACAGGGAAGATTCCTTTCGAAGCTGTCTATATCCATGGCTACGTCATGGCCGCCGACGGCTCCAAGATGAGCAAGAGCGTGGGCAACGTCGTAGATCCGATGCCGGTCATCGATCAATATGGCTCCGACGCGCTCCGTATGGGCATCATCGCGGGCCGTTCACCAGCAGTCAACCGCGGTTACGACACCCGCCGCGTCGAAGAAGCACGCAACTTCGCCAACAAAGTCTGGAACATCGCACGCTTCATCGATGGCATCGTCGGCGAAGACTTCAAGCCTTCCGCACCAAAGCCTATCAGCAGTGCAGATCACTGGATTTTGAGCCGTTTGGCCGAGACCACAAGCGAGATGGCCAAAGAATTGGACTCCTACCGCTTCTCTGAGGCCTATGAGCGCATTTATCACTTCATTTGGGACGATGTAGCTGATTGGTATATCGAGGCCTCCAAATCGGCTCAAAACGCGTCTATGCTCGCATACGTACTCGAAAGTAGTCTGGTCCTGCTGCATCCATTTGCCCCATTCGTCACCGAGACGATTTGGCAGGCTATCGAGTGGCGCGATGATATGCTCATCACTGCTCAGTGGCCGAAAGTAGGGAAGTTTGACAAGAAGCAGGCTGCCGCTTTCACGGAAATCCAAAATATTGTCAGTGAAGCTCGCTATATCACCACTGCGCTGAAGACGACGCGTAGCACGCTCTATCACCGCGGTGAAGCATTCCTCATCGAGAATGCCGACGTGATTAAACGGCTTGCACGGCTCGAGGCAGTCGCCGAGGTCGAGGACGGCGATGGCCTCCACCTGACTACGACGCAGCACGATTGCTGGCTCGATATCGATCACGCGACAGCGCGTGCTTACCTGAGCGACCTCGAGACCAAGATCGACGAGCAGACAGGCCTTATCGCCCGCCTCCAGGGTCGCCTCGGCAATCCGAGCTACACCAAGGGCGCGCCAGCACACGTCGTCAACCAAACGCGTCAGCAGCTCGTCGAAGCCCAGGATCAGCTCAAGCTCCTCGAGCAAGAGCATCAACGCTTCAGCCAATCAGCCTAGAGTGGGAACTGATTATTAAAAACGACCTCCTGTTGCCGGAGGTCGTTTTGCTGTCTACTCGAAAGCAAGGGCTTGGCGGATCGTAGCGATAGAAATATCAGGGCGATAGGGGTCAAACCAGATAGTGTTCCAGCCAAACTGGCGCTGTGCTGCAGCAAGGTTTGCCTGCAGATCATCAACGAAGAGGATCTCTGCGCCTGTATGACCAGATTGCTCGATGGCTGCTTCGTAGATCGCGCGATCGGGCTTCACGGCGCCAATAGCCGACGAGTCAATAATCACATCAAACTCGACACTCGGAATCTTGCCGGTCGCCTGGAGCGCCTGAACAAAGCCAGGCATGCTATTGGTCAGTAAGCCGACACGGTAATGCTCTGCGGCCCAGGTCAGCAACTCGTGCATGCCGCCAATCGCTTCGGTAGTCTGCAAGTAGTAGTCAAGCCAGTCGATATCCTGACCGAGCAGGGCAGAGAGCGCTGCATTGAGATCTTCGACCTGGCGTGTACCGCGATTGATATCTTCGTCATACTCCCAGAATACCGCCTGAATCTCACTCACCGACACACCACTCTCTTGCGAGAGCTTGGCGAATGCATTGTGCGTGAACTGCACGATACAGCCGTTGACATCGAAGAAGACGAACTGCGCGCCGTTCTTGGCAGTCTTTTTGTTTGAGACAGGGGCCAATGTCTCGAGGCCGAGCAACGAATCTACGCTCGTGCCTAGCACCTGCGCGATGCGGCCGACCGTAAATACTGATGGTGATTTGATTGCACCTCGCTCGATCTTGGCAAGCGTCGAATAACTCAACTCAGCAGCATGGCACAGCTCCTGCTGCGTCATACCACGAGATTTGCGCGCGTCTTGCAGCGCCTTCCCTAGGCCCACTTCATCCATGAGCAGTATTGTACCACCGCGCAGCGGGTTGTGCCAGAGAAACTAGCACTAAATGGCTAGTTATCTGTTTAGCTTGGTAAGAAGGTCGCCGCAAGGAACCAGCAGAGGGCAAAAATCAACACCGCAAGTACGGCTGACACCGTTAGACTATCCTTGGTGTTGCCGCCGGTGCTGCGCATCAGCTTGCTGTAGATCCATGCCGCCAAACCTAGTGCGATCAGTAATGAGATAACAACGTGTGACATATGCTCAAGTATACTCAGACGTCACTAAAATGCTACACGTTTCGCAAGCTCAGCCAATGCGATGTGGTCGGGCTCAGTGGTCATATCCTGCTTCTGACGAAGCTGTGCGGCCTCAGTGAAGGGGATCAGGTGCACATGTGCATGCGGCACATCGACACCTATAACCTGACTACTGATGTAGGGCGCACCCAACACCTCACGCAGACGCTGCGCTACCTTCTGGGCCGTCGCCATAACCGCATGGTAATCTACTGCGTCCAAATCCCAGACAAACTCAACCTGGCGCTTCGGTACAACAAGCGTGTGGCCCGGCTGCAGGGGATAGATATCGAGGAATGCATACGTCAGCTCGTCTTCATAAACCTTGTGCGAGGGAATCTCGCCGTTGATAATCCTGGTAAAAATCGTTGGCTCCATACAGGCTAGTATAGACCTATCGATAGTAGACCATGAAAAAAGCCGGTCTTCCGACCGACTCTTATCTTGGTACACCCGGCAGGATTCGAACCTACGACCTTTGGCTCCGCAAGCCAACGCTCTATCCAGCTGAGCTACGGGTGCTCATATGCAACAGGGGCGATTGTAGCACAAAATAGCTGCCCTGCCTAGCCCTTGTATGCTAGAATAGCTCTGTTATCGATACGGAGAGGTGCAGGAGTGGTTGAACTGGCTTGTCTCGAAAACAAGTGAGCCGGCAACGGTTCCGAGGGTTCGAATCCCTCTCTCTCCGCCAAGACCAAAAAGCCTATCCCTACGATAGGCTTTTTGCTTCTCGTGATGCGTATCACATAGCATAAGCGTCTATCCGTAGTAGTCTCCAGATAAGATGGCATTCACATCAGTCAAAACACGCTATATACTTAAAACAAAGAAGGGTGGGACATGAGTGTATTTGAGAAGTATTTACGAGCAGCGAACTATCTGTCAGCAGCGCAGATTTTCTTAGGAGACAACTTCCTGCTCGAGCGCGAGCTCACACATGATGACGTCAAATCACGGTTACTCGGCCACTGGGGCTCATGCCCAGGCGTCAACTTCGCTTACATGCACCTGAGCTACATGGCGAAGAAGTATGACCAGGATATGATGTTTGTGCTCGGCCCAGGACATGCCTTTCCGGCGATTCAGGCGAATCTCTTTCTCGAAGGAACCCTGACAAAATACTATCCGGAGGTACCGCAGTCGCTCGAAGGTCTCGCCAAGATGTGCCGCGAATTTAGCTGGCCATACGGCTTCCCGAGCCACAGCAATCCCGGCACACCTGGTGTCATCCTCGAGGGTGGCGAGCTCGGCTACTCACTCTCGACGGCGTATGGCGCTGTGCTAGACAACCCCGATCTCATGGTTGCGTGCATGGTCGGTGATGGCGAGGCAGAGACAGGACCTCTCGCAGGTGCATGGCACCTCAACAAACTAGTCGACCCGCACACCAACGGTGTCGTACTACCTATCCTTCACCTCAATGGCTACAAAATATCAGCGCCGACCGTATTTGGCCGCATGAGTGATTATGAGCTTATGGCGCTCTTTAGCGGCTATGGCTATCTGCCGCGTATCGTCGACATCACACGATCCGATGTCGATCCACATGAGATTATGCAGTCTGCGCTCGACTGGGCGCACGAGCGCATCGCGGCTGTCCGCGCAAGTGGCGAAGCAGGGCAGCACATGCCAATGCTCATCCTCCGAAGCGAAAAAGGCTGGACTGGTGTACGTGAACTCCAGGGCCAGAAAATCGAAGGGAACTGCCTCTCGCACCAAGTCGTCCTCACCGAGGCGAAGTCCGACGATGAGCAGCTCACGCTCCTAAATGACTGGCTTGCTGGCTACAATTTCGCCGAGCTCTTCGACGCAGAGCAAGGCTTCGGTGATTTCGTCGACGAGATAGTGCCTCGCCCAGAGAAACGGCTCGGTGATCCGAAGTACGCACATGGCGGCAGCGCAGTCTATAAGCCGCTCAAACTGCCACCCGTCGAGCAATTCGCCGAAGATGCCGAGCGACCGGGAACTATCGGCTCCAGCAGTATGCGCAGAGCGGGCGAATACCTCAATGAGGTCTTCAGGCTCAACGCTGACGAGAAGAATTTCCGCCTCATGTCACCTGATGAAACGTACTCAAATAAACTCGATAAGGTGTTCGAGACAACAAGTAGAGCGTGGCAGTGGCCAATCAAACCATGGGACATTGATCTAAGCCGCGATGGCCGTGTCATGGAGATGCTGAGCGAGCACAATCTCCAGGGTCTCACGCAAGGCTACGTTTTGACTGGCCGCCATGCGATCTTCGCCTCCTACGAAGCATTCGTGCAAGTCGTTGCCAGCATGATGGACCAGTACGCCAAATTCCTCAAGCATGCCCGTGGTACCTCGTGGCGCGGTGATATTCCCTCGCTCAACTACATCCTCACGAGCTCAGGCTGGCGCCAGGATCACAATGGCTTCAGTCACCAGAATCCAGGCTTTATCGATGACGCACTGCGGCGATCTGGTGATTTCGTTGATGTCTACTTCCCAGCAGATGGCAACACGACGCTCGCCGTGCTCGAACAAACGCTCAGCTCGACCAAGATGATCAACGTCATCGTGGCGGGCAAAACCCTCGAGCCGCGCTGGCTCACACCCGAGAAAGCCAAGCAACACGTCCGCGAAGGTCTCGGTATATGGGACTTTGCCAGCGATGACGATCCAGACATCGTACTTGCCGCTGTCGGTGACTACCCGACCAAAGAAGTGCTCGCCGCAATCGATCTCGCCAAGACCGAAGTGCCTGAGCTACGCATCCGCTGCGTCAACATCAACACACTGACCAACTGCGGCCTCGGCAGCAGTGGTACTTGCCTGACGCACGATGGCTTCATGCACTATTTCACGACCGACAAGCCGGTGATCATCAACTTCCACGGCTATCCAGAAACGATCAAATCGATCCTCTTCAATTACGTACTCCATCCTGAGCGTTTCACGATCCGCGGCTACGTCGAAGAGGGCTCGACGACCACGCCATTCGACATGCATGTCCGCAACGAAACGAGTCGCTACCACATGGTGATGGAGATTTTTGAGCGCATGATCCTAGAGGAGCGTGTAAGCGAAGAGCAGGGACGCGCTATCATCGACAAGTATCAGGCAAAGATCGACGAGAATACGCGCTATATCATCAAGCACGGCGTCGATTTGCCGGAGATAGACGCATGGCAGTGGAACCGCTAACACTCGTTCTCAACCCAGGCAGCGCGAGTCGTAAGTACGCGCTGCACAAGGGATCAGAGCGCCTCGCGTCGCTTCATTATGAATGGAAGAACGGACGTATTATCTGCACCGGCGCGGCCGGTGGTGCGACGCGGCAACTGGATGCATCGGTTGCATCACTCGAGCAGGCTATCGGAACCGTGGAGGCGAACTTCCGTTTGCTCGGTGCGCTCAAAGAGAATGAGGCGATAGAGCTCGGTGGCGTACGAGTCGTGGCGCCGTCGAGCTTTTTCCTGGAGAGCCACAGTATCACAGACGATGTTATTGCGCGCCTCGAGCAGCTGCAGGAGATCGCGCCGCTTCATATCGGCGCATCACTCAGTGAGATCAAGCAAGCGCGTGAGCTCCTGCCGCACATACGTCTCGTCGCGGTGTCGGATAGCGCATTTCACATCACGAAGCCTGACGTAGCCTGGAATTATGGCATCGATCTGGGCACTGCCGACGCATACGACATCAAACGCTTCGGCTATCACGGCATCTCCGCAGGCGCTGCGGCGCGCACCGCAATCAATCTCACGGGTGCAGCACGCATCATCATCTGTCATCTCGGCAGCGGTAGCAGTGTCACCGCGGTCCAGGGCGGCAAAAGTATCGACAATACCATGGGCTACTCACCGCTCGAAGGACTCGTCATGGCAACGCGCAGCGGCACGATAGACATACTTGCGGCCGATCGGCTTCAAAACGTGCGTGGCATTACTGATGACCGGCTGATCCAGGAGCTGAACACCGCATCAGGCCTCCGCGGCATTAGCGGATCGTCTGATGATATACGAGAACTTCTACAACTCGAGCGAGCAGGAGATTACCGCGCTAGCCTGGCGCTCCGCATGTATGTCTATGGTATCCAGAAAGCTATCGGGCAGATGAGCGCAGCGCTTGGCGGCCTCGACGCGCTCGTGTTTACCGCCACGGTCGGTGAACGCTCCTCCGAAATACGATCTCGCGTAGTTTCTCAGCTTGCATACCTGGGGCTGTGGGTAGACGAGGAGACAAATACTACCGTCACAGAGCCGACGAGTCCAATATCTATCCACGATTGGGCCGGATCAAAGTCGATTATTGTGTTGCCCACGGACGAAGCGGGCGAGATAGCACGTATCGCGCAGCAGCTTGCCTAGAAGCGAATCTTACTCATGAAACGATCAATTGGGTCCTGTTTGCGTTCTTCGAATGGTAGATAGCGTGCCAGGACTTCGACGATTGCTTCTTCTTGTTCGGGGGCGTAGTACATCGGTATGAAGGGCATGAAGCGCTTCATCGGCAAGAAAACAATACTCGAAAACGCGCCCTCTCGCACGATCGAGAATGATTTGAGCTCACTAAATGGATATACTTTCTCTCCGATAGCCACACCTTGCTCAGAGATGCTATAGGACTGTACGGCTGGTTTGCGACCAGCGTAGTAGCCGAAGAGCACCGCCATACCGACGATCGCGACGACCGAGATAATGTCTTTCGTCCAGAAATAGATGCCTACTGCTACGGCCACAACCGCCAAACCGAGAAGCAAAAACCAACCTGCGCCCTTGTGGTGAGCTATGTATTCAGAGGCTGTCCACTGTACGGCATTCTCGTTGGCGACTACGGGTGGCGCTGGCTCAACCGCAGGTTGTGCAGGCTGCGGTACTGGGGTCTGCGGGACTGGCGAAGCTACAGCCTGAGGCTGCTGCGGGGAGGTATCTTGTCCACCAGGCTGAATCACACTGCCGGGCTGATGGTCGCCATTCATAAGCGTTATTGTAGCAGCTTTGTACTACCTGCTAAAGAAAAATTCTGGGGTCTGTGGTATATTTACGCTTATGGTTAGGGTGCGGCAACTCGATGCATAGGCGCAAATTATTGTCAGATGGCATCACGATTCTCGAGCTATTGATCGTGATCGTTATTATCGGCATACTCATTTCGCTGACGATCTCTACAGTGCGTGATGCGCGTGAACGCGCCCAAGCGGTCGCAATTGCAGATGGATTCAAAGCCATCGAGAAGGGTCTTCGCATGTATACAATCTCCGAAGATGTGTGGGAGTGGTGGGATGATGAAGAGCTCAAAGGACCTGACGGTGAGTCATCGATCGCCTACCTCATCGAGGTCACAAGCCTCGGCAGCTACATGGGTCAGGTGCCGAGAGTGCAGGGCTTTGACGACACCTTCTTCGACTACGACAACGACCTTGATGAATATGATGGCTGCGGCAGTAATAGCGACGGCGTCAACATCCAAACTCCGTTCAAGCACATGGGAGTGGCCCAGCGAGTCGATGATATGCTCGATGATGGTGACCTGGCTTGCGGCAAAGTCCGCATGGATCAGCAGGGTGAACTCGTCTACCTCCTTAGTCGAACCAGCGTCGTTGAGTATCCAGAATAATAGAGGGAGTGTCGGCCTTCGGCCTCTTCCGCCCACCAACAAACAAATAGACCCGCCTGACGCGGGTCTATTTGTTTGGCGGAGAGAGAGGGATTCGAACCCTCGCTGGAGCTCGCGCCCCACTAACGATTTAGCAAACCGTCCCCTTCAGCCACTTGGGTACCTCTCCAGCTGAAGTGATTACCGAGCTATTGTAACAGATAGGGCGGGATTAGGGTAGGGGAATTTACAGGCCGCCACACTCCCTATCAAACTAAAATATCCATCACACAGATGGATAATTTTAGTTTGGCGGAGAGAGTGGGATTCGAACCCACGGTACCGTTGCCGGCACGACGGTTTTCAAGACCGTTTCCTTAAACCACTCGGACACCCTTCCGTGTCGTGTTCAGCCGTCATGGCCTGGCAGTTACAACAGGGGTGATTATATCAGTTTATAACTTAAACTCCAAATCACACTGCACGCGCAAACACCACAGCCTCAACACGTTTAACCCCTGATTGCCGCAACACCGCTGCTGCTATCTCAAGAGTGGCACCTGTCGTGAGAATATCGTCAATAAGTATGATTGATTTTACGCCTGTTAGTTTTTTATGTTTCACTGCGAAAGCATGGGAGAGCTGAGACTGTCGTTGGCCGCGACTACTGCCTGTCTGTCGCTGTTGGCCGTAGCGTTCAAGCAGCGTAACGCAGGGAAGGTTAGTGTGCGATGAGAGCTGCTCCGCAATCAGTACCGACTGATCATAGCCTCGTTGGCGAACGCGACTGGTTGCAGTCGGTACCGGGACTAATATACTGTCTCTGGGCAAGTCAAGCTCAGACATACTCTGTGCTATGGTGCGAGCAGCATCATATGCCCGTTCAAACTTTAATTTGCGCACCAGCGCCTCGCCAAAGCCATCATAGGTGGTACGTACCCACACTCGTCTCAGCGGGGTTTTGCGCTTGCACAGCCTACAAGTTGTATTGCCATTGTCGGTACGATGACAGCGGTAACACTGCGGCTGTAGGTCGGGCAGTAACGGTCGACAACTCTCGCACAGAAGAGCGCCCTCAATCCCACAGGCAAGACACTGGTATGGTGCAAGAAAACTGATGATTTTATCAAGAAGCGTAAGCATGTTGTAATTTTTATGTTGTAAATATGTGAACTCTCTGTTGCTACCCCTAATCATCATAAGCTATACTGTCATTAATACAAAAACGCAAGTTCCTGAGAATATAAATTAGTAGGAGGGTAACAACTATGGCGCGACGAAATCGCGACGATGATTTGTTGCTGGAAGAGGATGAGCTCACCGCAGCTTTCCTAGGCGAAGACGACGCACCGCTTGATGCAGTCGCTGACGATAGCGGACCAGTAGCAGCTCAGCCGATGGCACAGCAAGACGAGTGGGACGAGGAAGAAGCAATCCAAGGCCAGCTCGCCGTGGATGTGTACGAGACTAAGGAAAAATTGGTCGTAAAAGCACGAACCGCTGGTGTCAATAAGAACGATCTGGATGTAAGTATTTCTGACAACACACTCACTGTACGAGGCACGCTTTCTGCTGGAGCAGAGGAGGGTGTAGAAAACTACTTCGCACAAGAGTGTTATTGGGGTGAGTTCTCACGCAGTATCGCGCTTCCAGTCCCAGTCAAGGAAGAGGAAATTGAGGCTGTACTGAAAGATGGCGTACTCACTATCAGCTTTACGAAAGTAAAGCAGGATACCGTCAAAAAGATTCAGGTCTTGTAAGTTTTTCTTCTTTAATAAAATACCCGGGCCTAGCCCGGGTATTTTTGTATTCTACGTTGCAATTACTGCCTATGAGGTGGTT
>Ga0182743_1002115_pt1 | contig 18000 bp, 10 predicted proteins | sample eDN3rd30CKraftOP_FD_128522 | JGI IMG/M metagenome (GOLD analysis project Ga0182743, IMG submission 128522) | Enriched Organic Plus compost microbial communities from Emeryville, California, USA - eDNA 3rd pass 30_C Kraft OP (version 2) (version 2) ... | reverse complement strand
CCACGCCGAAATCAAAGGCAGGATCGAGCGGCTCGCTCCTGCGGCGGGCAACGAATTCCAGGTCATCAAGTCGGATAATGCCACCGGCAATTTCGTAAAGGTGCCCCAGCGCATTACCGTGCGGATTGCAGTGGATCGCAGCGACCCCCTTTATGCGCGGCTGCGGCCGGGCATGTCAGTCGAGGCCAGTGTCGACACCTCCGCCGGCCCGAGGGCTCGGCCGCAATGACACGCGCGCGGACTTTCGCTCTTCTGACCGTCGCCACCCTGAGCGCTTGCGCCGGGCCGGATCGTCCCGTGCCGCCCGAAGCCGCCGTCAGCACGCCAGAGGGGTGGCGCAGCAAACTGACAGCGCCTTCGGACAACAGCCAGCCGGTCAATGCCGACTGGTGGCGCAACTTCGGCGATCCGGCGCTCAGCCGCGTGGTCGAGGCTGCCCTGACCCACAATGTCGACATCGCCATTGCCATCGCCCGCGTTCGCGAGGCGCGGGCACAGATGGATCTTGCGCGCGCGCAATTATTTCCGACCCTGGACGCCAGTGCATCGGGAACGCACAGCCGTTCCGTCGGCCCCTTTGGAACCCCGGCGGAAGGCACCTCCGGCCAACCCACGGCGCAGGCAGCATATGAGATAGATCTGTTCGGCCGGATAGACGATCAGGTTTCGGCCGCCCGCGATTCCTGGCTGGCGAGCGCGGCAGCACGCGATGCGACGCGCCTCACCGTAGCAAGTACCGCAGCATCAGCTTATCTGACGCTCGCCGGCCTCGATGCGCGGCGCGAGGTCGTGATGCAGACGATCCAGTCACGATCCGAAGCGCTGCGCCTGGCACGTTCAAGAGCGCAGGCGGGCTATACTTCGCAACTCGAACTGCGGCAGGCCGAGGCCGAATATCAGGCGGCCGCGCTGATACTGCCGCAAGTCCACCTTGCCATCCAGCAGGCGGAAAACGGACTTCGCCTGTTGACCGGCGACGTGCCCGGTCCAATCGAACGGGGCCTGCCTCTTGCAAGACTGGCGGCGCCGCCCATCCCGGACGCGGGCCTGCCTTCGCAGCTGCTGCGCCGTCGCCCGGATATCGCGCAAGCCGAATTATCCCTGGCCGCATCCGATGCTTCGCTGTCGGTCGCACGCAAGCAGTTTCTGCCGAGCCTGCGGCTATCCGCTTCGGCCAGTGCTGTCTTCAACAGCCAGCTAGCCGACCCCATCACCATCTGGTCCCTGGGCGGCAGCATCCTTGCGCCACTATTCGAAGGAGGCCGGCTAAGGGCCAATGTCGATGCCTCCGCCGCGCGCCGCGACCAGGCCGCGTTCGCCTATCGCAAGTCGGTCCTTGCCGCCTTTCGCGAAGTGGAAGATGCGCTGGCCAGGGTGGACAGCCTCGCACGGCAAAGGGTCGCTGCCGAGGCACAACGCGCCGCCGTGGCGGAAGCGCTGCGTCATGCCATCAATCGCTATCAGGCCGGCTATAGTGGGTATCTGGAACAGCTCGATGCCCAACGCACCCTGCTCTCGGCCGATCTCGGGCTGGTCCAGTTGCAGGCCGACCAACTGAGCGCTTTCGTGACGCTGTATCAAGTCCTGGGCGGCGGTTGGGACAGCCCAAAGAATGAATGATTATCTTCTATATTAATAAACTATCTAGGGTTACGTTTCTTGCAGCCATTCATGCCCCAGGCCATGGACAATTTCCACGACGTGGAATAACCTGCTTCAGAATATCGAGAGGGAGGGTGCCGTGCGATGGAAACCCGCTGCGCGTACCAAAAAGGACGCCGTTCGAAAGATTGGGTTGACCGCATCTGCTGCCATGCGCCGCCGTCGATCCTGCTTGCTGTCGCGGTCGTTGCCGTAACGATGACCAGTTCGCCCGCGCCCGCCAATCCGCTGGCCACCCCCGCGCAGATCGCAGCCGAAAAGAGGATGTTGCAGATCGAAACGGCACCGCCCATCCAGGCGGCGCGCGAAAAACTGCGGCAGCTTTTGCTGACCGACCCCGGCGCGCAGACGGCAGACGGCCGAGCGGCGCTCGATCGCGTACTCGATCAATGGATTCGCCATTTCATCCTGACGACGCTGACAGGCGAACAAAGGGAACCGGCCTTGCTGTGGGTGGCGGATAACACGCCGCGCACATGGTTCGGCCACCTGTTTCCCGGCGATGTGATCGCGGGCGACAATCCCGACAACAGCAACCGCATATCCTATCTGGACGGCGACAGCAGCTATTTGCTCGTCGGACGCTATGGATCGCCCAAAGCCGGTCAATTCAGCCTCAACATATCGGTCTCCCGCCTTGACGGGGGCATGGGAAAGCATCTGACGACGCTGACCGACCAGAAGATCATGCTGGAACAAGATGGCACCTTCCGGGTAACTATCGACAGCAAGCCCGCCAATGGCCGCCGCAACCATCTGCGGGTCGAGCCGGGCCGCCTGCTGCTGGCAGCGCGCGACAGCCGGTCGGACTGGAAACAACAGGCGACAACCTTGTCGCTGCGGCTGGTATCGGGACCGGGAATGAGGCCTGCGGCAAACGACATCGCACTGATCGCCCGCATCGCCGACGAACTGCCAGCCTTCGTCGACTATTGGCGTAAGTTCAAGGATGGTTTCCTCGGCTTTCCCGAACCCAATATATTGGTGATGCCCAAGCGTCGCGACAGCGAGGGCGGGTGGGGCTATATCGGTGGCGGCCGGTTCAGGATCGCCGATGACGAGGCTATCGTCATCACGATGTGGGACGGTGGCTCTGACTATATCGGGTTCCAGGTGACCGATCCCTGGACCTTGCGCCCCGAAACCGTGTTGCGGACCTCCAGCCTCAACAAAACCCAGGCAAAGCGCAATCCGGATGGCAGCTATACCTACATCGTCGCATTGCAGGATCCCGGCGTCGCGAACTGGATCGACACGGCCGGCCTGCACGAAGGATGGATGCAATTACGCTGGCAGAATGTGCCCTCCGGCGGCAACCCGACGGCTCATTTGGTCAAGGTCGTGAAACTGAAGGACATCGACGCGATTATCGGACCAGGAGTGCCGCGGGCTGACCTCAGCTACCGGCAGGAACAGATCAGGAAGCGCGTGGAGGAATTTGCCTTGCGTACCTCGGAAACGCCCCCCGATCCTCTGCCGCACTGACCATTTCCTCGACGCTCATGTGACAGGTTGCCGGCGAAGAGGTACCGATTGACGGTCATCTGCCGATCTCGTCCATCTCCACTGTGCAGCAATTTTTCTCCGACAATATCCGTAAATACTATACACTGTGGAATTTTGGATCATAATAAGCGGCAGCGTCGACACAGTAACAAAAAGTCGGCGTCGATAGTCTTTTAGGGAGGATATCATGAAAGTAAGTTGGCTGTGGCGGTCCGCCGCATTAGTATCGCCATGCCTTATGGCTGCCACTGGGGCAATCGCCCAGGATACGAGCGCCCAGGAAGAGACTGCCGTTCAGCAGGGGCTTCGCGACATCGTCGTGACGGCTCGCAAAACCACGGAAAACCTGCAAACCACGCCTGTCGCGGTGACCGCACTGGATAATGTCGCGCTGGAACAACGCCAGATTGCATCCGTAAACCAGATCGCTGAAGCCACGCCCAGTCTATCGGTGCAATCAGGCGGCACGGGCAATGCTGCGCTCATCTATCTTGCGATCCGGGGCAACGCCCAGAACAGCCCGAACTCCGCATCCGATTCCGCCGTCGGTATCTATGTGGACGGGGTCTATTATGGCCGTCCCATGGTCGGCAATCTCGGGCTGCTGGATCTGGCAACCGCCGAAGTGCTGCGCGGGACGCAGGGCACGCTGTTCGGCCGCAACACCACGGGCGGGGCGCTCAACCTGACGACTGTCCAGCCTGATGGCGAATTGTCGGGATATGTCCGGGCGTCACTCGGCAACTACAAGTTCCGATCGATCGAAGGAGCCGCGACGCTGCCGATTCAGGGGGACCAGCTTTCCCTGCGGGTGGCCGCCCGTTATGGCGAGCGCGATGGTTTCGGCAAGAATTCGGTTCGCGGGGTGAGAGCGGCCAAGCTCGATCATGACTTCACCGCGCGCGCCACCCTGAAATGGGAACCGGATGCCATGCCGCTCACCGTCACGATCGGTGCGGACATCATGCGGGTGAAGGACACCTATAATAATTTCGCGCTTGTTGGCGTCGATCCCACCGGAGCGGCAGCCAACCTCTATGGCGCCGCCAATCTCGCGCAATATATCGGGAAGAACAGCGATTTTTACCGGACATATGGCAACCCTCACGGCAATCCCAATGTCGAGGACCCACAAAATTATAATCGCGGCGGCGGCATCTATGGCACGATAAACTATCAATTTGGCGATGTGGCGTTGAAATCCATCACCGCTTACCGGGAATCGAAGACCGGTGACGGCAGCGATCTCGACGGAACGCCTTACGATGCATTTGCTTATGCATCCGACTATACGCAAAATCAGTTCAGCGAGGAACTTCAGCTTTCCGGCACTTCGGGCAAGTTGGACTGGATCGTCGGCGCCTTCTATTTCAAGGAAAAAGGCACGGAAAGCTCCGAATCGTTCACTTTCCAGAATGTCGATCTGACCCCATTCGGGATGCCGGGCGCCACGGCGAATTTCGCTCCTTCCGCGCGCGACTTTTCCGATTTCCGCGCGACATCGAAGGCGGTTTTCGCACAGGGAAACTATCACGTCACCGATGCTCTGCGGGTTACTGCGGGTCTGCGTTATACCTGGGACAAGCGCAGCATCAATCGCCATGGCGGGTCGGGGATTACCGGTGCGCCGGAAACCTTCTTCGATCCATCCTTCACGCCCATCACACTGCCTGCTGGTGGCGTTTGCGGCGTTGGTCCCAATGCCGGAATGGTTCCATTGGGGCCGGATTGCAACAATCCCGTCGGACGCAGCTTCAAATATCCAGCCTGGACTCTGGGCGTGGATTATGAATTTGGCGACAATAAATTTGTATATGCCAAGACCGGCGGCGCGGCGATGGCTGGCGGATTCAACACCCGTCCGACATTGCCTGGCTTCGATTCCTATTTGCCGGAGAAGGTCAAGGACGCGGAAGTCGGCTTTAAAGGGGATTTTCTTGATCGCCGCGTCCGCACCAATTTGGCGGGCTTCTATGTCTGGCGCAATGGCGCGCAGAACATCGTCAACATCTTCGATCCGGCCACCCAACGCATTTCGCAATTCGCCCAGAATGCCGGGGACGTGCGTTCATATGGTTTCGAATTTGAAGGAACCGTCCTGCCATGGGCAAATATGGAGATAACGACCGCCGTGTCGCGGCTGTGGTCGAAATATAAGGCTGGGTCATTCCTGGGCGTCGGTCGGAACGGCATCATCGATCGCAGCGGCGAGGCCGTGCCGCAGGCTCCGAAATGGACGTTCAATATTGCAGGCACTCAGAAAATACCGTTCACTGGAGGAACGGTGATCGCCAATCTCAGCTACGCCTATACCTCGTCACGGAACATGGGGCAGGATACGCCGGATCTCACCTATGGCACCGATCCGCTGAATCCTCTCGACACGCAGGCACATCGGATCGAAATCTATAAAGCCTATAATCGTTTCGCCACCCTCAAAGGCTATGGCCTCGTCAACGGCAGGCTGGGCGTCGAGCTGGACAATGGGCTGGAAATCTCGATCTGGGCCAAGAATCTGACCAAAAGCCATTATTATTCAAGCCTGTTCAACCTCTATACGGCAGTCGGCTTGGCCGGGCGATATCAGGCCGCGCCACGCACATTTGGGGGAACCGTCGGGTTCAAATGGTAATATGAGGCTGGCGGCCGGTCCTTTATCCACCCAGGACCGGCCCCTGCTCATGCATAGCTGTCAGACTAACGCGAACGCACCCCATCACAGCCGCTCTTTCCATGTGCCATCACGAACCGCTGCGCTGCGAAGGCCGGGCAAACAGCGAAGCTCTCTATTCAGACGATCCCTTCAAGGATAACAATTTCTGATCGAAGCGCGCCAAAACGGCCCATTCCATTCAGGGGAGAACCGACATGACGACAATACCACGCAGGACGGCAGTCGTTACGGGCGCGAGCGCTGGCATAGGTCTTGTCGTCGCCCGCGAATTGGCAAAAAGCGGGTGGCGGGTGATCGGCGTCGGGCGGGATGCCGGCCGGGCTGCTGCAGCACAACATGCCATCGACGCCGCCGCGCCCGGCAGCAGCTTCACGATGCTGCGCGCCGACCTGTCGCTCATGGGAGATGTACGCCAACTGGCCAGGGATATTGCGGAAGAAACCGACGCCATCCACCTGCTGGTCAATAATGCCGGTGGCACGCCCGCGCGCCGCATCGTCACGCAGGACGGTTTCGAGCAATGTTTTGCCGGCAACCATCTCGGCCCGTTTCTGCTCACCCAAGAGCTACTGCCCCTCATCGAGCGAGCCGGCGAAGGCGCGCAGATCATCAATGTGGCATCGGTAGCGCACCGTTTCATCAAGGACATTCAGTGGGACGACCTTCAGATGGAGCGCAAGTTCGACCCAGGCAAAGCCTATTCTCAATCGAAGCTGGCGAACATCCTGTTCACACGGGCGTTGGCCCGACGCCTTGCCGATATCGGAATCCGCGTGAATGCCGTCCACCCCGGTTTCGTGCAGAGTAACTTCGCCAGTCACGGCAATGCGATCGTCAGGCTCATCTATCGCCTTGGAACACCCTTCGCCCTGACACCCGAACAAGGTGCGGACACGATCCTATGGCTTGCAGCGGAGCGCAATCCAGGCACCGGGGGCTATTTCTCGAAACGCCGACTTGCTCCGCTCACGCCCGCGGCGAGCGACGAGGCGGGCGCAGAACGCCTGTGGCGCATCAGCGAAGATCTGCTCCGTGCCACCAGATAGGACATGGCATGATATAACCCATGCTGACCGTTGGGTGATCGCACCCAGCTGGCGGACTTCAGGCGTGCCACACCGCCATGCATGAAGAATGACGCTTTGCGTGGAATAGGACGCGGAAACGCTCCCATCTTGACGGTAATCAGACTGCGTTACATCTAATATAACTCAGGGAGTTGCGCGGGATCGGCATCAGCATCGGAACCCGTGGTCCAGGATGTCGATGAGTTCCATCAGACCCAGCATCCGCCCAGCGGCCGCGCCCGGCAAATTGCGTTTCAACAACATCTGGAAAAATTCAAAAAAAGACGACAGAGGCGCAGTTTTGATCCGACGCGGTAAGAAGAAGGGATCATTCCTGCGTCGTATCTTTCAGCTCTTTCTTTCCCGAACGAGCCGGAGTTTGATCTTTCCATCGAATCCTAGCTGCATCGCGGGCAATTTCCCGCCTCCGCTCACCACTTAATGTCGCGGCCCTCGCCCGTCCGCCCTTGCTACCTAGTTCAGCAGAGGCTGATTTGACCGGCTCGCGATCATCCTTTTCCTCGTCCGTAGCGATACGGGCGATTTTAATGGCGTCGCCGATCACGTCGGCAGGGCGCTTCTCTCCGTGAGGGCCTTTAGGCAAGGGCGATCTCCACTGTCGCGGCTTGGCGGCGCATATGATCGCTGAACTTCTCGCCCTCATAGGCATCGGTCCGAACCCCATTGACCTTCCATCGCTTGCAGAACTTACACCCTGCCCGTTGATTGCGGGATCGTCCGCGCTTGTGATGCACTACCTCCTCCTTGCTTTCCGCCAAGCATGTAGAAGCGCGATCCGGATGCGACAGGTGATCCGTCAAATTTCAAACTGAGACACTACCGGCCGTCGCGGGCGCTGGCGCGGACGGGTGCGAGGCTGTGGTGCCCAAATCAAAGAATGGGGTGGCGCGCCCGAGGCTTCGATCTGGTCCTATGACGGCAGGGTTCCAGTTCATGCCGCGGCGCTGGCGAACAGCACTATGGCGCGCACTCGATATTTGTGATTTTGCAGTGCCGGGGCAACGGCTCGGCACCGTCTATATCGACCTTTATTTCATGCATTGGTGGGATTTCACGACGCCGGTGGAGGAAGTCCAGCGCGCCCTGACCGATGCCGATCTAGCTCCACCCACGGGCGATATCGTCAAAAACCTTTGGGGCAGCTTAATTGCCGCCCTTTTTTTTAGGCTGGGAACTAGCTGAAACCGTCATCTTTATGTTGGCCGGGAAGCATTGATCTAAAAATTATCTAGTAAAACCAATATGGTATTGAGGTAAATGGCGGCGGAGCCAGTCACCTGCGAACCGCTCTCCGGTGTGCCTTTCCCGTTTTGACGGGAATTTAACGGGAAATCCGCTGTTTTCGACCGCAGATGCCCCGACATGGAACGCCGAAAACCCCCAATTTGCGTCGATATGCCAACAGAATTCCCGTAAACCAATAACGGGAATTTATTTCCCGCTCTTGATGGGTTTGTCGGGATGCTGGTGCTGGCCTACCAGGGATTATGCTTCCCGCCGAGCCGGGTCATGCGCGTCGTCGATCGAGAAGCAAGCATCGCCTCAAACCTGGACCGAAGCGTCGCTACCTCCAAGGCAAGCAACACGTCTCCGCAGATCGACGATCTGCGCGCAACCAGCCGGGTGAAGCAACAACACCGAAATCCCCGCAATCGTTCGCGGGCGAGATCTGCGCCGCCCATTTTGACGGCGAGCGCATCATGTTTGGCATTTTTCGTCATATCAGCGCACGCGCCGAAATAGTGATTGCCATTGTTATGAGACGAGACCGGCGTTGCCCGGTCTCGTCGCGGCAAGCGGCTTCAATCCACCCGGCCTCAGGGTTCGGCAGGTGAACTGCCGTCGACGCCATTGCCTTCCGGCAGGAAGTCGTCGTCATACTGGCGCAGCTGGCGAAGTTGCGGCGCGGGCTCGGACAGCGGCGGATCGCTATATTTGCGCGCTTCGTCCCACCAGATCGTCTGGAGTTCCTTCAGCTTCTTCGGGTAGCGGGCGGACAGGTCTTCGCTCTCGGAAAAATCCTTCGCGACATTGAACAGCGCCCAGCGGTCCTGTTCGAAATCCGTCCCATAGCTGTGGATCGCCACCGCTTTCCAGTCGCCCACCCTGATGGCGCGGTTACCGCGTAGCGCGAAGAACTGGACGCCGCGGCTGCCGGCGGTGGACGAGGTGAAGGAGGCGCGGATCGACCGGCCCGCGACCGGGAGCAGATCGACCCCGTCGGTCTTGGTACGGAAGGACGTGCCGGCGACATCGAGCAGGGTCGGGCTGATGTCCACGGCGTCGACATGCTGGGTGCGCACGACGCCCTTCGCCTTGATCCCGTTCGTCCAGGAAACGATCAGCGGTGTGCGGATTCCACCGGCATAGGGCCACAGCTTGTAACGCCGGAACGGCGTGACACCGGCCATGGCCCATGGGCGCTGATAGAGCGACTGGGTTTCGGGGCCGCCAAGCTTGTCGAGATTCTGCGCCATCTCCGCGATCGGCGTGCTGGGATCATAAGGCTTCCAGAAGCCGCCATTCTGGCCGGATTCGGGCGCGGCGCCATTGTCGGACACCAGTATGAACAGCGTGTTGTCATATTGCCCGCTTTGCTTGAGATGCGCGATCAGCCGGCCGATCTCGTCATCGGCATGGGTGATGAACCCGGCATAGGTCGCCATGAAGCGCGCGAAGACCGTTTTTTCCTGATCGCTGAGCGAGGACCAGGGCCGGTCGCCGGGATTGATCGGCGGGAGCACGGTGCTGGCGGGAATGATGCCCAACTGCTTCTGCCTTGCAAAGCGCTCGGCCCGGATGGCGTCCCACCCTTTGGCATAGGTGTCGCCATAAGCGTCGATATAGGATTTGGGCGCCTGGATCGGCGCATGCGCAGTGCCCAGCGCCAGATAGACGAAGCTGGGCTTGTTGCCGCCCGACGCCTTGTCCGCGTCGAAGGCGGCGATGGCATGATCGACCAGGTCGGGCGTCAGGAGGTAGTTGGGCTTTGCCGGAACCGGCACATGCTCATTATCCTTCACCAGGTCAGGCTTGTACTGATCGGTCCAGCCGCGCAGGAAGCCGTAGAAATGATCGAAGCCGCGCTGCAACGGCCATGATCCCTTGTCATGGCCCGGGGCCTCGTCATATTTCGGCGCCAGATGCCACTTGCCGAGTGCCCAGGTCGAATAGCCGGACTCTCTGAGCAGCTGCGCCACCGTCTCGATATTGCGGGGAAGTTCGCCACGCTGCGCATTGGTCGCCTCAGGATCGGGTTGCGGCGCGCCGGATGCCAGGTCCAGCATGCCGACGGTCTGGCTGTTGCGTCCGGTCAGCAGAGCGGCCCGGGTGGACGAGCAGATCGCCTTGCTGTCGAAGCGGTTGTAGCGCAGGCCGTTCTGCGCGAGTGAATCGATGTTGGGCGTGCGGATTTCGGAGCCGAAGGCACCGAGTTCGGCAAAGCCGACGTCATCGAGCACGATCAGAACGATGTTCGGTCGCGCCTGGGTCTGTGGCGCGGGTTTGGCCGTGGCCGGCGCCACAATCGGCGTCAGCGCGGTTCCCGCCATCATGGTTGCCGCGGCGGCGATGCGCAGCGCCCCTTTCCATCCCTTCATGTCATGCTCCTTCTTTCAGGTTTTTCAGGTGTCGAGCCGCCGGATGCAGCGGAATCCGACATGGGAGGTCGTGGTGTCGATTGGCTGGAGCCAGCGCGCCGCCGGCCGGTAGCGTTGGCAATATTCGGGCGCGCACATATGCGATCCACCCTTGAGCACGCGTTCCTGTGGCCCGCCTTGCGGCGCCGCCGGCAGGCCCGCACAGCAGCCTTTTTCCCCGCGCGCGTCGGCGACCTCGTCGGTCCACTCCCACACATTGCCGATCATGTCGAAAAGGCCAAAGCCATTGGCGGGATAGCTTCGCACCGGCGCAGTCCGCTCCAGACCAGCGGGCGCGGCGTTGCGATGGGGGAAAGCACCGTCCCAGATCTTGGCCATGCGCTGTCCGCCCGGCATGAAATCGTCGCCCCAGGCATAGGCGGCACCCTCCAGCCCGCCGCGCGCGGCGCGTTCCCATTCTGCTTCCGTCGGCAGTTGCTTGCCGGCCCACGCGGCATAGGCGCGGGCATCGGTATAGCCTATGTGGACGACGGGATGATCCGGGATCGCGTCGATACTGCTGCCCGGTCCTGTCGGGTGGCGCCAGTCGGCGCCGAGAATGAAATGCCACCAGCTTGGTCCGCCCGCCAGGCTGACGGGATGCAACGGCTGAATGAAGACGATCGATCCAGGCACGGCGAGCGCCGGGTCCATGCACGGATAGTCGCGCGGGTCCGGGGCGATTTCGGCGAAGGTGACATGGCCGGTCGCGGCGACGAAACGGGCGAACTGGTCATTGGTGACGGGCGTGCGATCCATCAGGAATGCGCCGACCGTCGCCGACCGCGCCGGCCGCTCCTCGGGATAATGATCGTTCGATCCCATGAGGAACGTGCCCGCGGGAACCAGCGCCATGTCCTCCGTCTCGATCGTTGCCTGCCGCATGTCAGCCCCCTCGACGCGGCCGGCTGCGGCCATCGCGTTGCAGCGCGTCGAGCGTGGCGGAGAGACGCGCGACGATATCGGGGCGCCGGTCGTAGAGATTATTCTCCTCGCGCGGATCGGTGTCGAGGTCGTAGAGCTGCCCCCTTGGGCCGCCTGGCGCCGGATCGACCGCCTTGGGCGCGGTGAAGCCGCCCGAGCCCAGGCCCAGGATCAGTTTCCAATTGTCTTCGCGGATGGTGAACACGCCCTGCAGGGAATGGGCGACGATGTTCGGGCGGACCGGCGCGTGGCCGCTTTGCTGCAGGGCGGGGAGCAGATTGAAACTGTCCTCCGCCGCGTCATCGGGGAGCGGAAGGTCGAGCGCGCCCGCGATCGTCGCCATGACATCCGTCAGCGATCCGGTTTCCTGGCTCACCGTTCCCGGCGCAATGTGACCGGGCCAGCGGATGACGAACGGGATGCGGTGCCCGGCCTCCCACGCATCGGCCTTCTCGCCCCGCCAGTTCGCATTGGCGCGATGCGCGAAGCGGGCGGCATCTTCCGGCTTCCAGTCGGCGCCATTGTCGCTGGTGACGATGACGATCGTGTCGTTCTTCGCGCCGCGGGCTTCGATCGCATCCAGCAGCCGTCCGATCATGGCGTCGGTCTGAACCACATAGTCCCCATAGGTGCCGGCGCCCGACTTGCCCTGATATTCGGGCAGGGGCACCCAGGGCGTATGCGGCGAAGGCAGCGGGAAATAGAGGAAAAAGGGCTGGTCCTTCTTCGCCTTCGTGACGAAATCAATGGCCTTGCCGGTCAGGGTCGGGACGACCTCTTCCATCTTGAAGCCCGGCGCGATCGCGCCCTTGCGCCAGAACACGCCACGCGGCGCATCGCTGCCTTCCGTATGGGCGGTCGGCGCTTCGACGACCCGATCATTCTCGAAATAGAGATAGGGCGGGAAATCGAGCGAGGAGGGAATGCCGAAATAATAATCGAAACCATGGTCGATCGGACCGGGGCGGAGCGGCTTGCCATAATCGGCGGCCTCTCCCTCGCCCAGCCCCAGATGCCATTTGCCGACGCCGCCGGTGCGGTAGCCCGCCCGTTTCAAAAGGCCGGGCAGGGTGAGGCGCCCCGTTTCGATCAGGTTGGTGCCGGTCCCGTCCAGCACGCCCGATTTCAGCCGCGAACGCCAGCAATAACGGCCGGTGAGCAGGCTGTATCGGCTGGGCGTGCACACCGCTGACGAGGAATGCATGTCGTCAAAGCGCATGCCTTCGCGCGCCAGCCGATCGATATGGGGCGTCGGGATCGTCGACCAGGGATTGTAGCTTTGCGCGTCGCCGATCCCGAAGTCGTCCAGCAGGATCAGGACGATATTGGGCCGCCGCAATGGCCTGCCCGCCGCCAGGCCGGAGGCAGCGGGCAGCAAGGCCGCCGCCGCCACGCCCGCGCGGAGGAACCCGCGCCGGTCGAGCCTGCGTCCCTTGCTCACAGCGCGAACCTTATGCCGCCGAAGAGCCGCTTGCCGGCATCCAGATAGGCCTGCGGCAACCCGTTGGTGAAACGGACGCGTTCGTCCGTGTCGAGGATGTTGACCGCCTCCAGCACCACGGAAAAGCGGTCGTTGAGCTTCACGTTGATGCTGCCGTCCAATGTGCCGTAGGACCGGGTATATTGGCTGAGCGCCGGCAGGACCGATGCCGTGGACAGGAAGCCGCTGCGCCAGCTGTAGGACAGGCGCGCGCCGATCGCTCCCTTCTCATAATAGCCCGTCACATTATAGTTGTTGCGCGAAGCGGCGGTGAGCTGGGTCGGATCGCTATTGTCGATGAAGGTGTAGTTGGCGACCGCGCCGAGGCCGTCAAAGGGCGCCGGCAGGAAACGGAAGGCCTGCTGATAATAGAGTTCAAACCCCTTCACGCTGACGCCGCCGCCGTTCACCAACTGGTTGACGGTGAAGTCGAGGTTGGAACTGACCCGATTGCCATTCGAATAGATGAAGGTGACAGGCACGGACTGGACCGTGGTCTGGCTGCGGATCAGTGATTTCAGATCCTTGTAGAAGACCGATGCGCCGAGCAGGCCGTCCTTGTTGAAATACCATTCCGCCGTGGCGTCCAGATTGTTGGCGCGAAACGGGTCGAGATAGGGGTTGTTCTGCGTGATCGTGCGCGCCGTGCCGCTGGCCGTGGTGGTCGGCGATATCTGGTTGAGATTGGGCCGGGTCATGGTGCGCGAAGCGGAAAAGCGCAGCAGCAGATTGTCGGTGGCCTGCCATTTGACGTTCAGCGTGGGCAGGAAGTCCCAATAATCGCGCTTCACGGTGAGCGGCGCGGAGGTGGGCACGCGGGTGACGTTGCCGGCATCGGGCTCGACGGTGATGCCGGTCAGGTCCGGGCTGACGCCGACGCTGGCCTGCTTCGTGTGGACCACGCGGAAACCGACATTGCCCGACAGATCGCCGAACACGAAGTCACCGCGGGCGTAGGCGGCAAATTCCCTTTCCTTGACATTGGTGATGCCGGTCGGATCGTTGGTGTAGTTTCCCGCCGCGATCAGTTCCTCGTCGGTGAAATTGGAAATGAAGGCTCTGGTGTCCGACGCCAGCCATGTGTCGGCAAAGAGCGCGCTGCCGCCATAGCTGCCAAGGAAACTTCCCTTCCCGGCCTTGATGAGCTGCATGAACGGCGCCGCGCTGTAGGAGCCGGGGATCGGTCCGGCCGGCAGTCCGCCATAGAGGTCCGAAACGCCATCGGCCTGGACGGTCAGCGCATAATTGTCCTGATAGATTTTGCGATCGCTATAGTGGAAGCCGGTCTGGAAGGCGGTCAGGCCCTGATCGCCGAACTCGCGCCGCAGATCGCCCTTGATATCCCACAGGCGGTCGGAGCTGTGCCGGTTGAAGGCGCCGTTGAGGCTCGCCACGCGATAGCTGTTCGGGTCCAGCCGCGCCGTGTCGAAGCCACTATAATAGTTCATCGACCACAATGTGCTGCCCGGCGTGGAGATGAATTCCGCCTCACCGGTCGCGATGTCCGCGATATTGAGGTTTTGCAGACGCTGTTTGGACGAGGCGTAGGAGCCTTCGAGCGAGGCGGTCCAGCCATCGCTTTCATAATGCGCGCCGCCGACCAGCGAATAGGTGTCGCTGACGCGATCCTCAAAACGCCCGCCGCCGCGCATGTCTAGGTCGGTCACGCGCAATTGCGTGATCGTCGGCAGGCCGTCCAGAATCTCCGTGGTCGCGCTCACCACATTGCGGGCATTGGCGAAAATCTGGAGAAATTCGTTGGTCACCGCCTGCACTTTGAAGCGGGAATAAAAGCCGTCGAGCGAAAGGGTCAGCGAATCTGTGGCACGATATTGCAGCGAGGCGATGCCGCTGAGGCGCTGATTATCCTCGTCATACTGATAATAGTTGATCTGATTGGGGAACCGGACGGTCAGCGTGTTGTCGATGGTTCCATCGCCATTCAGATCCGCGGGCGCGACGCCGCTGCCTTCCCTCGCGGTCGTGTATCCAAGGCTGGCATTCTGCGTCTGCGGCTGGCGGCGGGTGTAGGAAAGGCCGAGCGAGATGCCCAGCCGGTCGTCCGCGAACGTGTCCGAATAGAAGCCGGAGATGCGCGGCGAGGCCTTGCCCGAATTGGTTTCATATTCCGCCTGCGCCGATGCCGACAATATGCGCTTGCCGATGTCGAAAGGCCGTGGCGTGCGCACATCCACCGTGCCGGCCAGGCCGCCTTCGTCCAGGTCTGCGGTCGGCGATTTGTAGACGGACAGGGTCCGCACGAATTCGGGCGGAAGGATGGAAAAATCGAAGGTGCGGCTGCCCGCCGAATCGCCGTTGGCATTGGGCAGCACGCGGCCATTGAGCGTGGTCTGGGTGAAGTTCGAGGGCAGGCCGCGAATGTTGACGCTGCGCCCTTCGCCACGCACGCGATTGATCTGGACGCCGCTGATCCGCTGTACGGATTCGGCGATGTTCACGTCGGGGAAGTGGCCGACATCCTCGGCGCTGATCGCGTCGACGACGCTGTCGGCGTTGCGCTTGACGGAGAGCGACCGGTCAAGCCCGGCGCGAATGCCCTGCACGATGATCTCGGCGCCGATATCGGCGCTGGCCGCGCTGTCCGGCGCGTCGGCCGGCTCGTGCGCGAGGACAGCCGTTGATGGCACCAGGCAGGCGATGAGAAGCGCCGTGCGAGAGATGCCACCGCGCGTTGCGATGCCGTGAAACATTAGACCGAACCCCTTTTTGCCTGCTTTGATGTCTCGGCAGTCAGGTGGTCCTGTCCCGTGTGGGCGCTTCTCTATTCCTATGGTTGAGAATGGCTCAACGTAGTTTTTCTACGCCCCGGTCAATCAACGATAGAGGCCGGCGCGGATTGTGCGAAGCGCGCCGTTGGCATAGCCATAAGGCGACGGCGGCCCTTGCGCGGTGCCGCATGCCGAGGCGGCGGCGCCAGGCTCCCTTCATGACGTTGAAATATAAGAGCCGTGGCCACGGGAAACCTATGTGCGTGCCTCATAAGGGCCGGCCACGCAGACGGGAGTTTACGATGCGAGCTATTCGATATTTGGCGGGAGCCGCCGCGCTATCCCTGGCGGGCGCTGCATTCGCGGGCGAGATTCGGGGCCTGGTCACAGGGCCGGATGCCAAACCCCTGGCTGGCGCTCGGGTGCTGGTCGATGATCTGGGGCGGGGCGACATATCGGCGGAGGACGGCAGTTTCCGGCTCTCGCAATTGCCCGCGGGCGCGATCGGCGTCACGGTCACGGCGCCGGGGATGGCCAGCGAGCATGTCTCCATCACCGCGCCCGCGACGGGCGCGGTCCAATTGCCCGTCAGGCTGAAGAAGAACGACCTGGTCGCGCGGGCGGCCGCCCTCTACACCGAGCCTGCGCCTGAACATCTGCCGCAGAAGCAGGCCTATCTGGACTCCATTCGGCCGATCAGGGGCAAGACACCCAACATCCTGCTGATCCTGTTCGATGATCTTGGATATGGCGACCTGTCCTCCTACGGCAACCGCCTCATCAGGACGCCCAATATCGATGCCGCCGGCGCGCGGGGCGTGAAGCTCGACCAGTTTTATTCCAGCGCGCCCGTCTGCTCTCCATCGCGTGCCGGTCTGCTCACCGGGCGCTATCCGACCCGGGCACGGGCGTCGAACCATGTGTTCATGGGCACCGGCACGCCTTCGGCCACGCTCCGCGCCAGCCGTGGTTGGACCAACGCGCTGCCGCTAGATGAAATTCTGCTACCTGAAATCCTGTCCCGTGCAGGGTACAGGACCGGCGCCTTCGGCAAATGGCATCTGGGCGATGTTGCCGGCCGACGGCCCAATGATTTCGGTTTCAACGATTATTTCGGCCTGCACTACAGCAATGACATGAAGCCGACGAACGTCTGGCGCAACGACAGGATCGACACGCCGGAAGCGCAGGTGGACCAAAGCACGCTGACCGAACGCATCACGGACGAGGCGCAGGCCTTCATCCGGCGGAATGCCGACCGGCCCTTCTTCGCCTATGTTCCCTATACCGCGCCGCACTGGCCGCACCACCCGAACCGCAAGCATGAAGGTGTATCCGAAGGCGGCGCCTATGGCGATGTCATCGAGGATCTGGACACCCATGTCGGTCGTCTCATCCAGACCCTGTCGGACCTGAGGATCGACGACAACACCATCGTCATCATCACCAGCGACAATGGCGGCGATTATGCCGGCAGTGCTGGCGACCTGCGCGGCCGCAAGACCGAAACCTTCGAGGGGGGCATGCGCGTACCCGCTTTCGTGATCTGGCCGGGCAAAATCGCGCCCGGCACCGTCACCCGGGAGATGGCGATGAACATCGACATATTGCCCACCATTCTCGCTGCGCTCAATATCGCGCAGCCGCAGGACAGGATCATTGATGGGCGCGACCTGGGCGGGATGCTGACCGGGGGCAGTTCGCCCCACGACTATCTCTATTATGTGACCACCTGGAGCGGGCGGTATGAGGGAATTCGCGACCGCGCGTTCAAATATCGCGATCCGGTTCTGGACCGGACGCTCATCAGTGCCCGAGGTCCGGGCGGTGGCGGGGCAGGCGATCGCCCGTCACTTTACGCGATAGACCAGGACAATGAGTCGCATGATGTTTCGGCGAAACATCCCGCCCGGCTGTCGGCGCTCCGCCAGCAGTTGGAGCTGTTTCGTCAAGAAACCGGCGACAACATAAGAGGCTGGCGATAGCCGGGCATGATTTCCACAGCTTCACCGTTACGCGCGCATAGGGGGACGCCGTGGATGACCGGGCAGTTCGGCGACTCCAGCCTGCTATAGAAAATCGACGGCATCTGGTGTACTGCCGGTGCGAGGGTCGTGGCAAGGTCGGCAGGGCGATCGACGTATTTATGGCGCAATCTGGCAGCGCTTTTCCGGACCCGTGCGGCTGCTGATGGACAACCGCTACGTCTTCAATGTCGGCTATCTGTCACCCGCGGAAATCCGCAAACTGAGGCTCACCCTCTATCGTACGGCGGAAAGACATCGTTCAGTCCGGTCTG
>Ga0182743_1002114_pt1 | contig 18009 bp, 4 predicted proteins | sample eDN3rd30CKraftOP_FD_128522 | JGI IMG/M metagenome (GOLD analysis project Ga0182743, IMG submission 128522) | Enriched Organic Plus compost microbial communities from Emeryville, California, USA - eDNA 3rd pass 30_C Kraft OP (version 2) (version 2) ... | reverse complement strand
GCGCGCCTGGCGCCAGGACACGGCGGCCGCGCGCGCCTTCGGCCATGCCTGGCTGGAAGAAGGGAAGTCGCTGGTGCTGCGCGTGCCCTCGATCTCGGGCGCCGAGCAGTTCCTGCTCAATTGCGGGCACGCGGACATGGCCTTGTGCCGCGTGCAGTCGCGCTTCGCGCATCCCTTCGAGGAACAGCTGGAAGCCGTGGGCCCGCTGCTGGGCGACGGCGACTGGCTGGTGCGCACGTCCACCGCGGGGCGAGGCGAGTAGCGCCGGGACGGGCGCGCGGGCGCAGGCCCGCGCTGCCCCGGCGCGGCCGAGCCCGGCCGCATCCCATCTGTCACGGCCATGTCATGCCGCATGGCTAGCATCGGCTGCCTTTCCGCTTCCGCTCCAGGGGACCTTGCCGGTTCCCGCCGCCCGTGCATGGACACCGCCCACCTCGCCGCCGCGCTGCCGGCCCAGCCTTCCCGTACCGGCACGCCGGGGCGGGGCTGGGCGTGATGCTCGCGCTGGCGGCCGCGGCGGCCTGTGCCGGCCCGCAGGCGAGTGGCCCATCCGCCTCGGCAAACGGTCCGGTGGCGGACGACGCAGCCGCGCCCGCGTCTTCCGGCGCCGGACGGCAGGCGGCCGGCGCGCAGCAGCGCTACGCCTTCGCCATTCCGCGCATGGCGCTGCGCGCGGCGCTGGACCATTACCACGCCGTGACGGGCCTGTCGCTGCTCTACGACGACGCGCTCGCGCAGGGCCGCCTGGCCGGCCCGCTGCACGGCGACTACACCGCCGAGGCCGCCTTGCACGGCCTGCTGGCCGGCACCGGCGTGGCCGCGCGCTACACCTCCGACCAGGCTTTCATGCTGGTGCCCGAGGCGCCCGCCGGGCAGGCGCATGCCCGCGCGCGGCGCGCGGCGCCGGCCGCGCTGGATGCGGCGCGCCGGCAGGTCTACTACGCCCGCCTGCAGGCCGGCGTGGTCGCCGCGCTGTGCGGCGACCCGGACACCATCCCGGGCGGATACCGGCTGGCGCTCAAGGTCTGGATCGAGGCGGGCGCGGTCGCCGGCCTGGCCCTGCATCCGACCGGCGACGCCGCGCGCGACGAGCGCATCCGGCGCCGCCTGCAAGGCCTGGCGCTCGCGGCGCTGCCGCCGGCCGAGGTCGCCCAGCCGGTCACGCTACTCATCCTGCCGCGGGCGCCCGCCCAGTCGGGCGATTGCGCAGGCGCGGCCGCCGGGGACATGGCAAGCGTCGCCAGACTGTCGTCCGGACGCGGCGTCCGTCCGGACGAGGTCGCCGCGCAGCGCCGGGAGCGCATGCGGTGAGCGAGCTCCTGGTCCAGCTGCGGCGCCTGTTCACCGACCGCTACGACGTGCTCAAGCGCCAGCTCGCCTACCGCCTGGGCTCGCAGGACCTGGCCGACGACGTCCTGCACGAGACCTACGTCAAGCTGGCCGGCCGGCCGGTCGGCGAGGCCATGCGCAGCCCGCAGTCCTACGTGATCCGCACCGCCATGAACCTGGCGATAGACCGCATCCGCGCCGACGGCCGGCTGCTGGGCGGCGAGGAGATCGACCAGCTGCTCGCGCCCGACGAGCAGGCGCCCGACCCGGCCGCCGGCGCGATCGCGCGCATCGACCTGGAAGCGGTCGCGCGCGCCATGGAGCTGATGCCCGCGCGGCGCCGCCAGCTCTTCTTCGCCGCGCGCGTCGAAGGCGTGCCGCAGCGCGAGCTGGCCGAGCGCTACGGCATTTCGCTGCGCCTGGTCGAGCTGGAGATCCGCCGCGCCTACGAATTCTGCGTCGAGCAGATGCGTGGGGAAGAGGAGGGGGCCTCATGAGCGCGCCGGGCCGCCCCAAGCGCGAATTCCCCCTCGGGGGGAAGGCGCGTAGCGCCAAGGGGGCCCCATGAGCGGGGAGTCGCCGCTGGACGTCCAGGCCCGCGACTGGGTCTGCCTGCTCGCCTCCGGCCGGGCCACCGGGCGCGCCGCGCGCCGCTTGCAGCGCTGGTGCGCGCGCAGCGAGGCCCACCAGGCGGCCTTCGCGCGGGCGCGGGAGCAGTGGCACGACGCGGCGCGCGCGGCGGCGCTGCATCGCCACCTGTATCCGGAGACCGACGCCGCAGCGGCGCAGGCCGCGCCCGCCTCGCCGCGGCGCTCGCCGGGCGGGGAGCCGGATGGCGTGGCGCCGGGCCGGCTGGCGCCGGATGGGCCGGCGCCGGCGTTCGCCCGCACCGGCAGGCCGCGCGACCCGGCGCGGCGCCGCTGGCTCGCCGCCGGGGGCCTGGCCGCGGCCGGGGCGGCGGCGGGCGCGGCCGCCGCCTTCCCGCCCCTGGGCCTGTGGCCCTCGTGGCAGGAACTGGGCGCCGACTACCGCACCGGCGTCGGCGAGCAGCGCCGCGTGGCGCTGTCGCCGCACATCGAGCTCGTGCTCAATACCCGCACCAGCCTGGCCGTGCAGAGCGCCGGCGCGCAGGAGAGCGTTCGCCTGATCGCCGGCGAGGCCGCCGTGCGCCGCACGGCCGGCGCGGCTGCGCTGGAATTGCTGGCCGGCGGCGCGCGCATCGTCCCGGGCGTGGGCAGCGTGGAGCTGCGCCGCGCCGGCGAGCGCTATTGCCTGACCTGCGCCGAAGGCGAGGCCGAGCTGCGCCACCCGGCGCGCACGTTGGTGCTGCGCGCCGGCCAGCGGGTCTGGTACGGCCCGGCCGACGTGGCCGAGGTGGCCGCCGCCGACATGGAGCAGGCGCTCGCCTGGCAGCGCGGCGTGCTGGCCTTCCGCGCCATGCCGCTGGCCGAGGCCGTGGAGGAAATCAACCGCTACCGGCGCGGCCGCGTCGTGCTGGTCGACCCGGCGCTGGCCCAGCGGCGCCTGAGCGGGCATTTCCGCATCGACGCGCTGGACGAGGCGCTGGTGCAGATCGAACAGGTATTCGGCGCCGCGGTGACGCGGCTGCCGGGCGGGGTCGTGCTGCTGGGGTGACGCGGCCCGCTGCGGGCCTTGCGGTTTTTCGCTGCTGGATCGTCTAGATAGCAGCCGCGTTGCCGGTCCGCCCCCGGGGCATGACAGGCGCGTGACCGATCACGCCACGCACGGATTCCGCACCATGCCGCACATCTCGCCGGTTCCCCAGTTCTCCGCTCCCCGTTCCGACGCCCGCCCCGTGTCGTCCGGCCTGCCATCGCCCGGTTCCGCCGCGCTCCGGGACGACGGCGCGCGCCCCTCGTGGCGCCCGACGCCGCTGTCGGCGGCGCTGGCCGCGGCGCTGGTCACGGGCGCGGCCGCGTTCGCGGCGCCGTCCGCGCAGGCGGCCTCGCCGGTGGGCGGGGCGTGGTTCGCGGCGGGTGGCGCGCGCGAAGCGTCGCGCGGCGTGCGTCCCGGCCTGCCGCCGGGCGCGCGCGGCGACTCGGCCCAGCGCCAGCAGGCGCAGGCGCGCAAGCAGCTGTCGCGCTCGATCGCCAACCTGGAGCGCACCGCCACGGCGATTGCCGCGCAGCAGGCGGCGCAGCAGGCCGCGCGTGCCAAGGCGGGCAAGCAGGCCTCGCGCGTGGCCGACGGCCTGGCCGCAGGCGGGCTGGTGCGCGCCACGGGCGCGCTGGCGCAGTGGGAAGGCGCCAAGGCGCCCAAGGAAACGGTCAAGGGCGGCCAGCACACCGTCGCCATCAAGCAGACCGACCCCAAGGCGATCCTGGCCTGGGAAAGCTTCGACGTGGGCCGCAAGACGCTGCTGCGCTTCGACCAGCAGGCCAGCGACGCGGTGCTGAACAAGGTGGTGGGCGCAGGCGCGAGGCCCAGCCGGATCCAGGGCGCCATCCAGGCCAAGGGCACGGTGCTGGTGGTCAACCAGAACGGCATCGTGTTCGGCGGCACGAGCCAGGTCGACGTGCGCAACCTGGTGGCCGCGGCCACCCGCATCGACGAGACCCAGGCCGTCAACGGCGTGGCCGTCAACCGGCTGGACTACCAGTTCCAGGCCAACGGCATCTACCACGACGCCTTCAAGGTGGCGGCGGGCCTGTCGGGCGAGTCGGCCGGCAAGGTGCGCGTGGCGCAGGGCGCGCGGATCGCCACGCAGGCGCCGGCCGACTCCACCACGGGCGGGGGCTACGTGCTGCTGCTGGGCAAGGAGGTGAGCAACGCCGGGACGATCGCCGCCTACCGGGGCCAGGCGGTGCTGGCCGCGGGCGACGGTTTCGCCATTACCCAGGGCTATGCCGTCACGCAGGACGACACCACCGGCGACATCGTCCAGACGGCCTCCACCACGCGCGGCAACGTGGTGGTCCCCACCGGCGCCGGCCGGGTCGAGAACGCCGGCCTGATCCTCGCCCGCATGGGCGACATCACGCTGGCCGGCAGCGAGGTGCGCCTGTCGGCGGCGGACGAGGCCGACCCGCGGGGCAGGCCGGCGGGCGTGCTGGTCGCCAGCACGTCGGTGGACGTGCGCGGCACCCTCCACCTGATCGCTGGCGACGGCGACGACGCCGGCGGCAAGGTGACGCTGGGCCAGGGCGGCACCGCCGCCATCGTGCTGGAGGACAGCGACGTCACGGCGCTGGACAGCCAGCGGGCCAGCCTGCTGGAGCCGGTGAACCTGCGCGACCGGGCGGAGGACATCGTGCGCGCCGACGCCTACCGGCGCGACCTGTCGCTGGTGGAGATCGCCAGCAGCGGCACGGTGGACTTCGAGCGCGGTTCCCTGGCGCTGGCCACCGGCGGCCAGATCGCGGTGCGGGCCGACCAGCGGGCCTTGGTGCGGCAGGGCGCGCAGCTGGACGTCTCGGGCGAGCCGGGCGTGCGCCTGTCGTGGGGCGGCGACGAGGCCGCGCCCGATATCGCGCTGGTGTCGGTGCCCATGTCGATCAACAACCTGCAGATCAACATCCAGGGCAACGAACAGCGCGACGCGCCGGTCAACCGCGACGGCAAGAACCTGAACAACAGCGACGTGTGGATCGACCGGCGCCTGCTGGTGCGGGTGGCGGCCGACGGCAGCTACGCGACGGACCGCTGGTACACGGCCGGCGGCTTGCTGGAAGTGGGCGGCTACCTGGGCCTGCAGGGCCACACCGTGGGCGAGTGGATGGCGCAGGGCGGCACGGTGAGCTTCGGCGGCGGCGGGGACGTGGTGACGCAGTCGGGCTCGCGCATCAACCTGTCGGGCGGGGTGGTCAACGTGGAGGGCGGCTACATGAACCAGTCGTGGCTGCGCGGCAGCGACGGCCGGCTCTACACGGCGGACCGGGCGCCGGGCGACCTGCTGTACGCGCAGGGCCTGTACCGGGGCTACGAGGACCACCACGCGCGCTGGGACCAGACGAGGTACTTCCGCAATCCGCTACTCGGCCCGCCCCGGCGCTGGGAGGCGGGCTACACGGTGGGGCGCGACGCCGGCACGCTGATCGTCGCCACCCCGGGCGCGGTGCTCGAAGGCGAGCTGCTGGGCAAGACCTACCAGGGGCCGCGCCAGACCGAGGCCGCGCAAGCCCGCCTGGACGGCTACCTGCAAGGACAATCGGCGGCCGCGCGCGGCGCGCGCCTGGTCGTCGGCGGCTACGACAGCTACTACCTGCGCGAGCAGAAGCGGCTGGAATACGCCCTGCGCGCCAGGCTGGAGAACGTCATCCTGGCCGAGGCGACGGAGAAGATCGCCGACGCGCTGGACCTGGACACCGCCCTGCCGGAGGATCGCCAGCACACGCTGGTGCTCGACACGGCCCGGCTGACCGGCTACGGGCTGGGCAGCATCGCCATCGCGGCCACCGACGTCATCACCGTCGACGGCGCGCTGCAGACCGCGCCGGCCGGCGGGGTGGCCAAGGACGGCACGCCGGCCGACGAGGGCATCACGCTGCATGCCACGCAGGTGGACGTCAACGCCGACCTGGTCAGCCACGGGGGCACGATACGGCTGGGCAATATGCTGGAGCAGGTGATCGCGGCGGGCGTGCCGGGCGAGGGCACCGTGGGCGAGACCCGGCCGGTGCCCGTGCACGCCGGGACGCAGGCCGGCGTGGCGGTGGCCGAGGGTGTCAGGCTGGACGCCAGCGGGCTGTGGACCAACCTGCTGCGCGACACGGACGCCGCTGCCAGCCTGCCGTACCGGCACGGCGGCCTGGTGTCGATCCGCAGCGCCGGCGACGTGACGCTGGGCGCGGGCAGCCTGATCGACGTGAGCTCGGGCGCGGCCATCGGCCACGACGGCAGCCGGATGGGCGGGCGCGGCGGCAGGGTCGAACTGCAGGCGGGCGGCTTCGGCGACAACACGCGCACGCTGCGCCTGGACGGCGACATCCACGGCTACGGCGTGGACGGCAGCGGCACGCTGTCGATACGCACGGCCAATTCGGTGGTGCTGGGCGACGGCGGGCAGTGGCTGCGCAGCGAGGGCTGGCTGCAGGCCGGCGAGGCCGCGCCGCTGGTGCTGGACGTCCTGATCGGCAAGAACCATCCCCTTCCCATCGATGCGGTGTACGGCAAGGTGATGCCCGGCCAGACGCTGGCCTCGGACGTCGTCATTGCCGGCATCACCGACTTTTTCACCGCCGGCAGCGCCGACCAGTCCGGGCTCATCGTCGTCCCGGCGGGCGGCTGGGATCTGCGCGGCACGTCCTTGATCGTGAAAGCCGCCACGATCAATGCGACCACCGGCGTCATCACCGTGGCGAGCAGCAACGTGGTGAACGGGACCACGGTGTGGGGCGGAGCCGATGCGACGCGCCACACCGTTCCCGCCGGCACGAAGATCGCCCGCATCAATGCCGCCGTCGGCACGACCAGCGGCACCCTAGGCGGGGGCTACACGATCCCGGACTTCGTTCCCGAGTTCGCGGTCAGGGACTACACCGTGGCCAAGGGCGATCCGGCGCCGTTCGATACCGTGCTGACCGTCCCGGCCGGGACCAGGGCGCTCGAGCGCGTGGCCGTGCTGACGCCGCCGCCTTTCGTGCTGAGCCAGGCCTTGTTCCAGGGCGGCTTCGCCAACTACGAGGTCACGGCCCGGCAAGGCGTGCTGATGCCGGACAACGCCCGGCTCTCCATCACCCGTCCGGCCTATCGCTTCACCGAGGATTCCGCCGCCTATGCCACCGGCCGGTCGCCCGCCCAGGCGCTGGCGCTGTGGACGCCCCCGCGCTACATCGCCGATGCCGCCAGCGGCACGCTGGTCCAGCGCGCGGGCGCCAGCCTGTCGGTGCAGGCGGGCGACAACTATTCGCCGAACGTCCCGCTGTCGCTGGTGATCGGCCGCGATGCGCACATCGAGGTCGATCCGGGCCAGACCATCGCGCTCTCGTCGCCCAACCAGTTGACGGTAGAAGGGCGCCTGGACGCCTGGAGCGGGGAAATCGTACTGAGCAACAATCTCAACGCCGGCAAAGCCAACAGGCAGGAAGGCAGCTCTTTCTGGATAGGCGAGCACGCCGTGCTGGACGTGGCCGGCCGCGCCATGACCCGGATCGACGCCGCCGGCAACGTGGTGTCGTCGATGGAGGACGGCAGCATCCTGCGCGACCAGTACGGCCGCCGCTACGGCATCGTCGATGCCGGCGGCAGCATCGTCATCGGCGGGGCGGTCGATCCCAACACCGGCAGCGCGCCGGGCCTGTCGCAGTTCCTGGTGATCCGCCCCGGCGCCTTGCTCGATGCCTCCGGCGCCGGCGCGGTGCTGGACGTGCCGAGCGGCGCCGCGCGCGTCGTCGCGGGCCTGGGCGCCCCGGGCGCGTTCGGCGGCGCGGCGGCGCAGCGCGGCTACGACAGTGTGCCGGTCGCCGGCGCGGGCGGCTCCATCGTGCTGGCCTCGGGTGCCGGCCTGTATCTGGACGGCGACATGCGCGCCCATGCCGGCGGCGCCGGCGCGGCCGGCGGCAGCCTGCAGGTGGCGACCGGCATCGTGCCCATCGTCACCAGCAGCGGCGCCTCCAGCGTCACCGGACGCCAGCGCGCCTTGCGCGAACTGGTCGTCAGCCAATACCAGGGAGCGGACGAACTGGCCGGCCTGGCGCTGGACGAGGCCGCCGATCAGATGGTCTACGGCCGCGCGCGCGTGTCGGCGGAACAGGTCTACGACGGCGGTTTCGACACCCTCACGCTGCACAGCGGCGGCATGATCGCCTTCGACGGCAAGGTCGATCTCAGGCTCGGCCAGGCCATCAACCTGTATGCCGGCTCCCTGGGCTGGGCGGGCGACGCCACGACGCGCAGCACGGCCGTCCTGGCCGCGCCCTATATGCGGCTGGCGGGTTCCATGGCCCCCGTCATCCCCGAAGGCGTGACCGGCGTGCAGACGGTGGGGATGCATTATGGCGCCAGCGTCGGCGGCTTCGGGGCGGCGACGTCGCTCTTCGGCGAATTGACGCTGCGGGCGGGCCGCCTGCTGGACGTGGCGGCGGAAGCCGGCCTGGGCTTCGGCGGCAAATTGTCGGTCACCAATCCGCCCTCGGAACCTGCGCTGGACGTGGACAGGCACGGCTTCGAGCGGGTCTCGCTGGTCAGCGGCGGGGACATGCGCTTCTTCGGCAGGTCGAACGGCCTGGGCAGCACCCTGACGGCGCCGGGCGAGCTGACGCTGGCCGCCGCGCAGATCTACCCCGTGACGAATGCCATCGCCAACGTGAACGCCGTCGGCACCCTGACCGTGGCGCGCACCACGCGCGGCATTCCCGCCATGCCGTACTCGGTGGGCGGCCTGCTGCGCCTGTATGCGCCGACGATCGACCAGGGCGGGATCCTGCGCGCGCCGCAGGGCAGCCTGATCCTGGGCAATGCCATCGGCAGCGACGGCACGCAGCAGGTCAACCTGCTCGATCGCAGCATCACGTCGGTCAGCACGGCCGGGCTGAGCATGCCCTATGGCGGCACCGTCGACGGCCTGCTCTGGAACTACGACGGCAAGCAGGTCGGCCTGCAAGGGGTGGGCGGCGGCGCCGGCATCCGCCTGCAAAGCTTGTTCGTCGACGTGCAGGAAGGCGCGGTCATCGACATTTCCGGCGGCGGCGAGCTCACCGGCGCCGGCTTCGTGTCCGGCCGCGGCGGCTCCGTCGACGCGCGCTACTCCCCGCTGGTGCAGTCGGGCAGGGATGGCTTCGCCTTGCCCGGGCTGGACACCAACCCGGTCTACGCCATCGTCCCCCGCAACGGGCAGGCCGTCGGCCAGGCAGCCGCCGCGCCCGCAAAGGGCGAGGCCGGCGCCAGCACCCCGCTGCTGGGCCAGCAGGTGTACATCGGCGCTGGCGTGCCGGGGCTGGCGCCGGGCTACTACACCTTGCTGCCTTCCACCTATGCGCTGCTGCCGGGCGCCTTCCGCGTGGAGATCAACGGCGCGGCCGGGCAGGGGGCGGCGACCAGGACGGCCCGGATGCGCAATGGCTCCTGGATGGCCCCGGGCGTGCTGTCGGTGGGCGGCGCCGGCATCCGGAACAGCCTGGCGAGCCAGTTGATCCTGACGCCGGCCGATGTGTTGCGCACCTACTCGCAATACAACGAGACCTCTTTCCTCGATTTCGCGCGCGCCGACGCCGCCCGCCTGGGCGTGCCGCGCGCCCTGACCGAGATCGACGCCAAGACCCTGACGATGCAATTCAGGCCGCGCGGGGTCGTCGAGGGCGAGGCCGACGCCGTCAACTTCAGCTTCCACGGCACGCTGCGCGGCGAGGCCGCCGAAGGCGGCTACGGCAACAATGTCGTGGTCATGCCCAGCGGCAACTTCAGGCTGATCGAAATCCTGGGCGACGACAGCGCGCCGATGTGGCCCCTCCTGCCCGGCGTCTCGCTCGGCACCCCCACCGTCTATACGCCCCAGGTCATCTCGCTGCCGGCTGCCGACCTGAGCCGCCTGGGCGCCGACCGCCTGCTCATCGGCGCCGAACAGTCCGTCACGTATGGGCAGAACGGCCGCCAGGTCAGCTTTTCCAGGAACGGCTCGAATTCCACCGACGGCATCCTGCTGCGCAGCGGCGCGCAGCTCAGCGCCGCGGAAGTCATGCTGCTCGCGAGCACGCCGGTCGCGGCGGTCCAGACCCCCAGTTTCGCCATCGAGATCGAGCCGGGCGCGGTCATCAGCACCCTGGGGCAGGGCGACGCGCCCTACGGCGCGCACGATGTGTTCGTCTACAACCCGGGCACCTTCAGCGTCGTGGTCGCCTCCAACGGCCTGCAGCAATGGCAGGCGCCGGAGAAGGGCAGCGGCGCCACCGACCAGACGCCCGCGCGCATCAGCATCGGCACCTGCCCGGCGGGCTCCGCCTGCACGGGCACGACCCGGCTGTACTCCGAAGGCAGCCTCAACTTCGCGACCGCCGAAGCCTTCGTCCTGGACAGCACCGTCCGCCTGGGCACGCGCCACCTGACCCTCGCTTCGCAGGCCTTCAACATCGGCGATACCGCCGCCGCGGCCGGAACGCTCGGCACCGTGCCCACCGGCCTGACCATGGACCAGTCCACGCTCAGCACCCTGGTCCGGGGCGACGAGAGCTGGGGCGCCCCGGCGCTGGAAACCCTGGAGCTGGTCGCGAACCAGTCCGTCAATTTCTTCGGCTCCACGACCTTGTCCACGCTTGGCGACGCGGGCCGGCAGGCCGGGAATGTCGACAACCTGCTGCTGACCACCCCGGCCATCTACGGCTACGGCGAGGCGGGCGACGTGGCGCGCATCCAGACCAGCCACCTGATCTGGAATGGCGCGCTCGGCGGCTGGGACGGCTCGGCCAGCGTTCCCGGCGCCTACCTCGCGAACGGCGCGGGTTCGGGGGCCTTCCGGGTCGATGCCGAACGCATCACCTTCGGCTACGGCCCCGACAGCCAGCCCGACGGCGTCAGCACGGTGGACCGGCTGATCCTGGGCTTTGCCGGCGCCACCTTCGCCGCCGCCGACCGCATCACGGCCAACAACAACGGCACGCTGGCCGTGTACCAGTCGCAGGCCGCCTACGATCCCGACGCCGGTCCCGGCGCCTACAGCGGCGGCAATCTGGACCTGGTCGCGCCCCTGCTCACGGGCGAGGCCGGCTCGGTCAACAGGATCACGGCGGGCGGCACGATTACCGTGTCGGCGCCCGGGTCCGGCACGGCCGATCCCGCCGGGGTGTCCGCCCTGGGCGCGGAAATCGCGCTCGCCGCCGGCAAGGGGCTGCAAGTCGACACCACCGTCGCCCTGCCCAGCGGCAAGCTCACCCTGCAGGCCGAGGGCAACGTGGCGCTGGGCAGCCAGGCCCACCTGGACCTGGCCGGCCGCGCCGTCGCCTTCTTCGACGACGTGGACGCCACCCAATACAGCTGGGGCGGCGACGCGACGCTGGAAAGCACGCAGGGCAACGTCACGCAGGCGGCCGGTTCCACCATCGACCTGTCGGCCCGGCACAACCAGGCCGGCCGCCTGACGGCGATGGCCTTGGCCGAAGGCGTGGACGCCGCCCGGGTCGCCGCCGGCCGTGCCGGCGTGGTGGATCTGCAGGGCGGCATCCTGGGCGGCGCCAGCGGCCGGTACGACGCGGGCGGCACTTACGTGCCCTACGCATCCGGCGGCATCGTCGTGCGCGCCCAGCGCCTGGGCACGGGCGGCCTGGACGAACTGTTCGCGGCGCTCAACCGCCGCCTGAACGACGGCGAGGTCCACGGCCTGCGCAGCTTCCAGATCAAGCAGGGCGACCTCGCCATCGGCAACGTGGGCGACGGCCGGGCCGACATCGAGCGCAACCTGCTGAAAGCCAGCCAGGTCGAAGTCTCCATCGACGACGGCCGCCTGACCGTGGCCGGCAGGATAGACGCCAGCGGCGAACGGGTGGGCAGCATCCGCCTGGCCGGCAAGGCCGGCCTGACGCTGACCGGCCAGGCCGAGCTGGACGCCCACGGCAGCCTGCTGCGCGTGGACAGCCACGGCTACGTCATCGACGCGCCCAACCGCGCCATCGTCGAGCTGAATGCCGGCACCGGCACGCTGACGCTGGCGCCGGGCGCCAGCATCGACCTGCGCCATGGCACGGACGATGCGCGCTACGCCGACGCGCCCGAGCTGCGGGCGCGCATGCGCGCGCGCGGCCCGCTCGGCACGGTGGACCTGATCGTCCCGCGCACCGGGGAGACCAGCGGCGACCTGCGCATCTCGGCAGGCGGCGATGTCGCCATCCAGGGCGCCCGGTCCATCGCCGTCTACGCCAACCAGCGCTACGACGACAGCGACGCGGACGCGGCATCCCGGCTGCACGACGGCAGCGATGCGGCCGGCGGCAGGCCGTACCGCGTGGTCGATCAGGCCTACCTGGACGCCAAGCACGCCCGCAGCGTCCTCTTCATGGACAACGCCGTGGCGGGCGGGGCGCTCAGCGGCGCGTTGCAAGGCAAGCTGGCCGGCCTGTCGGCCTACGAGGACGCCTTCCACCTGCGCCCCGGCGTGGAGATCGCCAGCGAACGGGACATCGTCGTCCTGAACGACCTGGACCTGTCCGCGCACCGCTACGCCAGCGTGAACCCGCGGGTCGACACCGCCGGCCTGGGCGCGGGCGAGTCCGGCGCGCTGGCGCTGCGCGCCGGCGGCGACCTGAACATCTACGGCAGCATCAACGACGGCTTCGCCCCGCCGCCCGGGACGCCCGACGACGACGGCTGGCTGCTGACGCGCACCGACTACGCCGCCGGCGCGCCGCGCGGCCTGGCCTTCAACAGCGAAATCGTCGTGTCGCGCACCGGCCTGGTGCTGGCCCACAACACCGCCTTCCGGTCGGGCAAGACGCTGAACTACGACCTGCCCATCCAGTCCGCCACCATGATCGCCGGCACCCGCCTGCCCGTGGAAGCCACGGTGCTCGACCATGCCGCGGGCACCAACGGGAGGTGGATGAGCTTCGCCGCCGGCACCGTGCTGACGGGCGACATCACCGTCGGCGGCACGCTCTACCGGGCCGGCTCGGTGCTCCAGGCCGCGCTGACGGTGGCCCCCGGGGACAAGCTCGGCGCGGGCATCGTGCTGTCCGAGAACACGAAGCTGGACGCCATGGTCTGGCCGGCCGGCGTGGCCTTGCCCAGGACGATCAAGGCCGCCTTCACCGCCTTGCCGACCAATGCGGGGCCCAGCCTGGGCACCCCCGCGACGGCGGCCAACATCGGCACGGTGGCCGACATCGTGCTGCTCGATGCGCCGACGACCGGCCTGGCCATCAAGGTGGGCGGCCTGCTGCCGGCGGGCACGGGCGTGCTGTTCCACGACGGCAGCATCAAGTGGGACTTGCGCGCGCCCGACGCCGACGGCAATCACGGCAGGAACTGGGCCGTGGCGGGGATGCTGCCGGAAGGCGCGCAGTCGTGGAACATGCGCCTGGTGGCCGGCGCCGACCTCCAGGCGGCCGACCCGCGCCTGACCGTGCCCGCGGCCGGCCGCCTGCAGCTGGCCGACACGCACTACGGCATTCACGACGCGACCGCTTCCACCTCCGCTCCTCGCTACTACCCGGTCGCGCAGAACTTCAGCGTGGTGCGCACCGGCACCGGCGACCTGGAGCTGATCGCCGGCGGCGACGTGGCCATCGAATCGCTCTACGGCATCTACACGGCGGGCACGGACACGTCCTCCGCCGCGGGCGCGCAGCAAGGCGATTTCAACCGGAAGCGCGGCAAGACGGTCGCCGGCAACGTCGTCGGCGCGGGGACGGCGGCGGCGCCGATCACGATGCCCGGCTACGAAGCCCTGGTCGACGGCGCGGACGCCGGCCAGAGCACCTATGCGGCCTGGTATCCCGACGGCGGCGGCAACCTGCTGCTGCGCGCGGGCGGCGACCTCACCGGCGACATGCTGGGTGCGTACACCACTACGCCCAGCGGCCTGGCCAACGACGTGCGCAACCCGCGCGGCAGCGCCGAGGTCGGCAACTGGCTGTGGCGCCAGGGCAGCGGCGGCACCGAAGTCGTCCAGGACATCCCCACCAGCTGGTGGATCAACTTCGGCACCTATGCGGTTTCGCCCACGCCCACCGGCTCGAACTCGGCCTATACCGCCGCCTTCCTGGGCCCCAGCGTGGCCAGCCCCGGCACCGTGACGTCGACCAATTACGTCCGGGCCATCCCCGAGCTGGTCGGCTTCACCGGCATCGGCACCCTGGGCGGCGGCAACCTGACGGTGGACGTGGGCGGCAACGCCGGCATGCTGGCGCGCTCCGGCGACCCGTACAACAGCAACCAGCTGGCCTTCCAGCCGCGCAGCCAGGGGCTGATCCTGGCGGTGGGCGGCACCGGCCGCGTGCTCGCAAACGGCGACCTGCGGCTGACCGGCGGCGGCGACATCGGCCTGCGCATCGGCGGCGACCTGAACCCCGGGCTGGCCGCCCGCGCCTACGCGGACAAGGGCACGGCCAGCGACTTCTACCAGAGCGCGCAGCCTGCCATCAACACCACCGGCATTCCCAACGAAAGAAAGGCGCTGCCGCTGCCGGCCGACGCCTACATCTACCAGAACCTCGACCTGACCGGCGTGTTCGCCAACCTGCGCGGCGCGCTGGATGCGCGGGCGGGGGAAATGGGCGGCATCGCGCTCAACTACACCCGCGCCGACCCGCGCGAGATGCGCGCCTACGACGTCAATAAGTCCTCGGTGGGCACAGCCACCGGCGGGGCGGTGCTGATGCTGGGCGACGCCGCCGCCACGCTCGCCACGCGCGGCGACCTGGTCGTCAGCGGCAGCGGCGACCCGGGCCGGGTGGCCCTGCCCATGATCCTCGGCTACACCGCCAGCGACGGCACGGCCGGCGCCAACGGCTTCAGCGGCCGGAGCTGGTTCTCGCTGTGGACGGACCGCACCGCCATCGACCTGTTCGCGGCCGGCGGCGACCTGACCCCCAGCGTGCAGCTGGCCACGACCGGCAGCAACCTCGCCAACGGGGCGGCGGTCCAGGGCAGGAACTACTCGCCCACCGACGATCGCTTCGTGTGGCCTTCGCAATTGGGCGCGGTGGCCGCTTCGGGCAATGTGTACATGGGCCCGTCGGCGCTGGGCACGCTCATCGGCAAGTGGAATGAATCCCAGCAGTTCTACACGATCGCCTATTCCATGCTGCTGGCGCCGTCGGCGTCCGGCCGCCTGGCGATCATGGCGGGCGATTCCCTCTACGCCGGCGGCTACACCGTCAGCCAGTCCGGCGCCAGCGCGGACGCGCTGCCCACGCCCTCGCATCCGGCCTTCGCCGTCTTCAACGCCGCCGCGACCCCCGTCCTGCAGCCGGCGCTGACCAACCTGGATGCGATGGCGATCCCCCCCGCGCACAATCGCTTCCCGATCTTCGTCTTCGGCAGGAACACGGCCTCGGGACGGAACGCCGGGCCGGACGCGGCGCGGTTCTACGCGCGGGAAGGCGACATCGTGGGGCTGAGCACGGGCGCGGTCATCACGCTCACGCGCGGCAGCGGCGCCGCCGCCGTGGGCGACGTCCTGTACGAATCCGGCGGCCCGGTGTGGATGCGCGCCGGACGCGACATCGTGCGCTCCGGCGATCTGCAGAACCTCGTCAAGCAGGATGCCGGCAGCGACAGCCCCGAGAACCAGAACAACCCGGCGAAGCCGACCTACTATGAAGTCCCCATCGACCGCTTGCTGCAGCCCGCGTACAAAGGGACGCAGGCCCTGGGCGCCGGAGCGAGCCTGGGCGACGACCTGCTTTACAAGACGCCGACCAGCACCGCGGGCAAAGGCTCCTACCGGGCGGGCCTGATCGTCCACGCCGACCCCGCCGACGTGTCCGTCGTCTGGGCCGGGCGCGACATTCTCCTCAGCAGCTTCAGCGTGGCCGGCCCCGGCACGCTGGAAGTCAGCGCCGGCCGCAACATCACGATGGCGGGCGTGGCCGGGGCGGGGACGCTGAACGCAGCGGCAATGTCCTTCATCGGCGGCGCCGCCTTCCGCAGCCTGGGCACCAGCGTCATCGTGCCCGGCGATCTTCGCCCCGGCGCCGACATCGTCGTGCAGGCCGGCCTGGGCCCGCGCGGGATGGACGGCGCCAGCGTCGCCGCCTTCCTGGACCACTACCTGGACCGCGGCAACCTCGCCCAGGTCGGCCCCGGCAACGCCCTGGCCGACCAGCCCGGCAAGGTCGTGCGCACCTACGACAGCCTGAGCCTGGAGGACTGGCTGCGCAGCGAGTACGGCTATCGCGGCGAGGCGGACGGCAGCCCGGAAAGCTTCCTGGCCGGCCTGCAGGCCCGGTACAGCGCCGCCAACCCGGGCGCCAGGACCAGCCTGCGCCAGGCCTACGAGCAGGAAGCCGCCAGCGCCGCCTACCTGGACAACTGGCTCGCGCAACGCTACGGCGCGGAATTCGACCCGGCCGGGACGGACGCCGTCGCCTTCCTGAAGGCCCTGCCGCCCGAACAGCAGCGCGTCTTCGCCCGCCAGATCTACTTCTCGGAGCTGCGCGCCGCCGGCCGCGAATACAACAACAGCCTGAGCCCGCGCGCGGGCAGCTACCTGCGCGGCCGCCAGGCCATCGCGGGCCTGTTCCCGCTGTACGACACCGGCGGCGACTGGGCCGCGCAGATCCAGTCCGGCCTGGCCGCGGAAGAAGCCATCGCCAGGAACCCGGACTTCGTCCAGGACCCCAACAGCCTGTCCTACGCCCGGAAGTACGGCATCATCGAGAACCTGTCCTATGCGGGGAAGTACGACCCCATCCCCTACGGCTGGGACGATGGCGACGGCTTCGGCGGCGGCAGCTTCATCATGCACGACAACGCCGGCAGGCAGAAGATCGTCGACGGCCGCAAGAGCGGCCCCAGCGGCTGGGGGCACCCGGAGACGAGCCACGAAGAGACGCTGTACGCCAATGCCCACGTGCGCACCCTGTTCGGCGGCGACGTGCAGTTCCTCACGCCCAGCGGCAACCAGATCTTCGGCGTGGAGGGCCTGGCGCCGTCGAGCCTGGCCGGCGTGATCACGCAAGGCCGGGGCCGCATCCAGCTGTATTCGCAGGGCAGCATCCTGCTGGGCCAGTCGCGCATCATGACCACCTTCGGCGGCGACATCTTCGGCTGGTCGGGGCAGGGCGACATCAACGCCGGCCGGGGCGCCAAGACCACCATCGTCTACACCCCGCCCAAGCGGGAATACGACGGCGTGGGCAACGTGCAGCTCTCTTCGAGCGTGCCCAGCTCCGGGGCGGGCATCGCCACGCTGGCGCCCATCGCCGAAGTGCCGCCGGGCGACATGGACCTGATCGCGCCGCTGGGCACCATCGATGCCGGCGAGGCGGGCATCCGGGTGTCGGGCAACCTGAACATCGCGGCGCTGCACGTGGTGAACGCGGCCAACATCCAGGTGCAGGGCGAAGCGGTGGGCATCCCGGTGGTGGCGGCGGTCAACGTGGGGGCGCTGACCAACGCCAGCGCGGCGGCCAGCAGCGCGGCCACGGCGGCGGCCGACACGGTATCGCGCGCCCGCGCCCAGGCCCGCCAGAACCTGCCGTCCATCATCAGCGTGCAGATCCTGGGCTTCGGCAACGGCCCGGCCAACCTGGCGCCGCCGCCGGCGCCGGGCGCGGCGCCCGGCGGTCCGCGGGCGGAGCCCTCCGCCTACCGGCCGGCCAGCGCCGTCCAGGTGCTGGGCGACGCCAACATGGGGGAATCGCAGCGCAACCGGCTCACCGCGGCGGAACGGCAATCGCTGGGGTTGTAGGGGGGGAGGGACGCGGCCGTGCTGGCTGCCGCTCCCGGGACGCGGCAGCGGCCGGCGGGGCCGCGGCTCAGGCCGGCGACGGGCTGCGGCCGCGGTCCGCGCGCAGCAGCCGCAGCCCGTTGCCCACCACCAGCAGGCTGGCGCCCACGTCGGCGAACACGGCCATCCACAGGCTGGCCTGGCCGGTCACGGCCAGCGCCAGGAAGACCGCCTTGATGCCCAGCGCCAGCGCGATGTTCTGCACCAGCACGCGCCGGGTCGCGCGCGAGATGCGCACGAAGGTGGCGATCTTGCGCAGGTCGTCGTCCATCAGCGCCACGTCGGCGGTCTCGATGGCCGCGCCCGTGCCGGCCGCGCCCATGGCGAAGCCGATGTCGGCGGCG
>Ga0182743_1002113_pt1 | contig 18012 bp, 15 predicted proteins | sample eDN3rd30CKraftOP_FD_128522 | JGI IMG/M metagenome (GOLD analysis project Ga0182743, IMG submission 128522) | Enriched Organic Plus compost microbial communities from Emeryville, California, USA - eDNA 3rd pass 30_C Kraft OP (version 2) (version 2) ... | reverse complement strand
TGCGGGCCGGGCAACAATGGCGGCGATGGTTATGTCCTCGCCGAAAGCCTGCGCCAGCGGGGTGGCACGGTTTCGCTGATTGCCCCCTATGAACCGGCCACCGCTGCGGCGCGGGCCGCGCGCGCGGCTTATGGCGGTGATATCCTGCCGGGCCACGTGCGGCCGAAAGGCGATGTGCTGGTCGATTGCCTGTTCGGCAGTGGCCTCAGCCGCCCCCTTGCGCCCGAAATCTTCGCGCTGATGGCCGATCTTGCCGCCAGCCATGCCTATCGCATCGCTGTCGATATGCCGAGCGGGATCGACAGCGATGGCGCTACGCCGCTGAACCTGGGCCTGCCGTCCTTCGATTGCACTTTGGCGCTGGGGGCATGGAAATTTGCCCATTGGCTGATGCCGGTCGCGCAGATGATGGGCGAACGCCGTCTGGTGCCGATCGGCGTTGCCCCGGTTCCGGGGGCAGCCCATCTCGTGGCGAAGCCGGAACTGCCGCCGCCGCCGATCGATGCGCACAAGTACACGCGCGGGTTGGCGGTGGTGGTTGCAGGCGAAATGCCGGGGGCCAGTCTCCTTTCCTGCCAGGCGGCGATGCATGGCGGGGCGGGTTATGTGAAACTGCTCAGCAGCACACCGCCCACGCTGCGCCCGCCTGAACTGGTGATCGACGATGCGCCGCTCGATCAGGCTCTGGCAGACAAGCGTATAGGCGCGGTGCTGGTGGGCCCGGGCATGGGCCGTTCGCCTGCGATGCGTGAACGTTTGCAGGCGGTGCTGCGCCGGGACGGGCCGCTGGCGCTCGATGCCGATGCGCTGGCCCTGCTTCTGCCGGAAATGTTGCAAACGCGGTCGATACCTGCCGTGGCCACCCCGCACGAAGGCGAACTTGGCGCGCTTCTGGCGGCTTACGGGATCGCGGAAACGGCCAAGCTGCCCGCTGCCCGCGCGCTGGCGCGGAAAAGCGGGATGGTGATCGTTGCCAAGGGCCCCGACACGGTTATCGCCGCGCCCGATGGACGCACGGCCATTGCCCGCCCCGCGCCAAGCTGGCTTTCGGTGGCGGGAACCGGCGATGTTCTCGCCGGGCTGCTGGTCAGCCGTCTGGCGACCGGGGCGGAGCCTTTCATCGCCGCCTGCGAGGCGGTGTGGCTGCATGGCGAGGCGGCTCGCCACGCCGGGCCGGTGTTTCATGCCGGAGAGCTAGTGACACATATCGCTGCCGCTTACGCGGTTTGCCTGTAAGAGCCTGACCATGATCGAAAATGACGTTGTGATCCGCATTGCGGCCAAGGGCGATGGCGCCACCGCATCGGGGCGGCATGTCCCCGGCGCCGTGCCCGGCGATACCGTGCTGCCCGATGGCACGCTCGTCGCCGGGCCGCACCATGTATCGCCGCCCTGCCGCCATTTCGGCGCCTGCGGTGGGTGCGAACTGCAATATGGCGATGATGCAGTTCTGGCCCAGTTCGTGGCCGAACGCGTGGTCCATGCTGCCGAAGGGCAGGGTATCGTGGCGGAACAGGTGCATCCGGCGCATCTTTCCCCGCCGTACAGCCGCCGCCGGGCAACGCTGCATGCTGTCAACGGCGGGGGCGGGCCTTTGATCGGCTTTCGCGAAGCGGGTTCGCACCGGATTGTCGGGTTGAAAGAATGCCCGGTGCTGGCCCCGGAACTGTTCGCGCTGATTGCGCCGCTGCACACGATGCTCAAATCGCGCAAAGGCAAATATGCGCTCGATATTACGCTGACGCTGACGGATCAGGGCGTCGATGCCGGGTTCAAGGGGCTGGCGCTTGAAGGGCTGACGCAGACCGAGGCGGTGCTGGATTTCGCTCGTGACCACAAGCTGGCGCGGTTGACGCTCGATCAGGGTTATGGCCCCGAAGCGATGTGGGAGCCGGAACTGGTGACGGTTTCTCTGGCGGGCGTTCCGGTGGGCTTTCCGCCCGGCGCGTTCCTGCAGGCGACAGCGGATGGCGAAGCCGCGCTGGCCGCATCGGCGCGCGAATGGCTGGCCGGATCGCGCACGATTGCCGATCTGTTTTCCGGGTTGGGGACCTTCGCCTTCGCATTGGCGGGCGACGCCAAAGTGCTGGCGGTGGAAGCGGCGCAGGATGCGCATCTCGCTTGCAAGGCGGCTGCGGCGCGGATGCATATTCCGGTCCACGCGATGCATCGCGATCTTTTCCGCAATCCGTTGCAGCCCGATGAACTCAACCGCTTCGACGCCGTGCTGCTCGATCCGCCCCGTGCTGGCGCGCGGGAACAGATCAGGGCGCTGGCACAAAGCACTGTGGGCCGGATCGTCTATGTCAGTTGCAATCCGATAAGCTGGGCCCGCGATGCGCGGATTCTGGCCGATGCCGGTTATAGGCTGGCGCAGTTGCGGCCGGTGGGCCAGTTCCGCTGGTCAACGCATGTGGAACTGGTCAGCCTGTTTGTCAGGTAAGGTGTTTAACAATCTGATTGTACAGCCATTCCTTTGCATCCTTTTCGGCAAAGGCATGGCTGGCACCGGGGCAGCAGGCGACGTGTGGATCAGCCTTCTCCCACTGCGCCGTGAAGATTTGCGCGGTGCGGTCACGTTCGGCCAGCAGGATATGCACCGGCCCGCCAAAGGCGGCGATCCCGTGTCGGAGCGCATTGGCCAGAGGTGTCGGCTGGGCTGCGTTGGGCCGGGCGGCGGTGGTCAGGCCGCGTAACAGCTTTGCCGGGGAGATGCCGCCCGTCAGCAATCGCCGCCATTCCGCTGGCCTCAGCAGTTTTTCGCGATAGCGGGCGCGGATTGCGGCAGGCGGGGGCGGCGCTTCGATGCCGGTATCGTCCAGCACCCATGGATTGGCGAGGATCAGCGCGTCCAGCCCGGCGTCGGCGGTAAGCACCAGCGCGGTCGCGGCATCGCAAATGCCGTAGCCCACGATCCTGCGCAAATGCGGTGCCTGCGCGCGAAAGCTGGCCACTGCCGCGCGAATATCCGGCCCGCTGTGGAGGAAGCCGCGATTCAGGCCGCTGCTGTCGCCCACACCGCGCCGATCGAACCGGAACACGGGAAAGCCGACCCCCGCCAACCGCGCGGCAAGATGCGCCTGCCCCGAGAAAGCCCCTGCGCGCAATTCGTTGCCGCCGGACACGACCAGCAGGCCGGTCGTTCCCGCGCCATGGTCGAGCGTTGCCGCAAGTTCTTCCCCCTCGCAGAGGAACGAGAAGTGTCGGCGGGTCACGGTGCGACCCCCCGGATCAGGATGTCGGCCAGTGCGCGGGCCTGAGTGGGCGACATATCGGGCTCGGCCCGCAACCACAGCCCGCTTTCGCCCAATGCTTCCTGGGGAATATCGATGAGCACATGGCTCTGCTCCAGCCGAGCTTCTTCCAGATCGGCGAAGAGACGTGGTCCGAGGCTGTATCCGGCGAGCGCCACGCCCGCCGTGCGCCCGGTTTCCTGCAATGCGGCGAGTGAGAGGTCGCGGCCCATTTCCCGCGCACCGATCTGTGCCGCCCGCAACATGGTTCGCAACTGCGCATCGCCGCCTGTGGGGGCATAGCGCCAGCCAGGCAGCCCGCCGGATGCAAGCATGGCGCCTGCGCGGATGGTCAGCATATGCGTGGCGGCGAAATGGCAGGCAGCCGCCTGTGCCGCATGACGCCAACGCGCGAGATCTTGCCGCGTCAGCGGTTGCAGGCTTTCGTTGCAGCCCGGAAGGTCGGGCAGGAAACTGTCGATTCCCGCGTGGTCGAGCATGCGCATGACAGCGACCGTCAGCTGGCGCAGCTTGTGGGCTTCGTCGAACAGCGCGGGGAGGATGAGCAGCCGCCGAGGGCGGGCGCTGTCGAAAGCTATCGCCAATTCGTCCTGAACCGCGCCGTCATCCCGTGGACAAGGCCAGCAAGCGATCACTGCCGCCCGTCAGCCCCGTGCGGATTTTTCGTCAATGAAAGCCAGCAGCGCGCCATAGGTTTCCAGCAGTTCGCCATCGACTTCGTCATCGTCGATCACAATGTGAAAACGGTCTTCGATTTCAGTCAGAAGCGTGGCCACCGCCATGGAGTCGAGTTCCGGCAAATGGCCGAACAGGCCGGTTTCGGCCGTGAACGCAGCCACCGCGTCGGCATTCACGCCCAGGACGTCGATCAATACGCGCCGCAAGGTCGCATCGCTGGCGGTGCCTCGCAGCGCGGGGAGTCCGGCTGCGCTATCCTCCGGTGTTTCGGAACTGGCTCGTATCTGGTCCATGGTGTACCCCTTGGAAATTGCCCCTAGCCAGCGGATATGCCGCTTGCAAGCCGTTGCAGTGCAGCACGGGCGATGTGAGGCCAACTGCCAACGTGCGCGGGGTTATGGCAATCGAGCCGGAAACGCGGCCGGATTTCCTCCATCCAATCCGCCTTGTAACGATCGTGCCCGGTGCCGAAATCGACCAGAGCGACATGATCTCGATCGATCATATGCTCCATCAGCGCGGCGGTGAGCACGGTCCCGGGGGAGAGGCGGTTCGATTCGGAACGATGGGCGAGCTTGTGGATGTAAGCCGTTCCTTGTTCGACCGTCCAGAACTGTGCGGCGACCGGTGCGCCCTCGTGCCGGGCGATCCCGAGACGGAGCCTGCCTGCGCGGCCTTCCTCCATGGCGAACTCCTTCAGAAAGCGGGGATCGCCTTCGGACGGTTTCCAGCTTCCAGCATAAATATCCTGATAGATATCCCAGGCATCACGATGAAACTCCGTGATTATATCGATGCAAAGAGCATTCTTGCGGCGTGCAATCGTGGTGCGCAGAGGGCCGGGGCGGCTGGCAAGATAATCCGCATACCTGCGTCCTTTGACAGGAAGGGTGTGGTTGGTATCGCACGGCGTGCGGTGAACGAACCAGCCTGCTTCGCGAAACGCCTTGGTCAACAGGCTGGCACTGGCGTCTTCATCGGGCAGAGGGGCGAGAACGATCCGCCGTGCGCAGCTTTTCAGATCGCGGGCCATGGCGGCGAACAGCGGCGCCGCAACGGCATTCTCCGTCAGAAGCGGCCGCCAGGTGAAAGAGTACCAGTTCGTCAGCGCATTGAGCCGCTTGCTATCCATTTGCTGTAGAGGGAGCGCCGCCATGGTATCGCCTTGCTTGGCTACGCAAAACACCAATTTCTTTTCATGATGTTGTGTGAAAAGGTTAAACCATTCTGTGCGGTCAAAGGGGCCGGCCGAAACCGGTTTTGCCTCTTGCAAGACTGCCAAGCTGTCGTGATAGCTGACTGCAATCACTCGTACCGTCCCCTTATCGGAGCTGCCAAGCCCCATGCCTATTGCGCTCGATCCCGTGGCCAAGCCGGTCGATCATCTGGCCGAATTCGGGGCCGATGATGCGCTCGCGCTGATCCTGCGCGACAGGACGCTTACTTATCAGGACTTAAGGCAAGGTATAGCGGCCTTGGCCGCGTGGCTGCAGGCAAAAGTACCGCAAGAGGGCGCGCGGGTAGCCAGTTGGGCGGCGAAAGGGGAACTGACCTGCCTGCTGCCTTTGGCCGCGGCGCGGGCGGGATTGGTTTATGTGCCGATCAATCCGTTGCTGAAACACGCCCAGGTGGCGCATATTCTGGCCGATAGCGGCGCGGTGCTGCTGATGGGCAATGCCGCGCGCCTCGCCACGCTGGCAGACGATGACGTGCCGGAACCATGCGAAGTGGTGGAGGAACAGGCGATCCGGGCCGCAATCGACCGGCAGGCACCGGGCTTGCCTCCTTCGGTGCGTGATCCGGGGGAACTGGCGGCGCTGCTCTATACCAGCGGTTCGACCGGCCGCCCGAAAGGGGTGATGCTGAGCCATGCCAATTTGTGGCTGGGCGCTGTCAGCGTAGCCCATTATCTGGGGCTGGAAGCGGACGATGTGGTGCTGGCGGTCTTGCCGCTGTCGTTCGATTATGGGCAAAACCAGTTGCTATCCATCTGGCGCGCGGGCGGTTGTGCCGTGCCCCTCGACTATCTGACGCCGCGGGACGTGATCAAGGCCTGCGCCAGGCATGGGATCACCACTCTGGCGGCGGTGCCGCCGCTGTGGGTGCAATTGGTGGAACAGCCATGGCCCGACGAAGCGGCGGCGGCGATGCGGCGCTTGACCAACAGCGGCGGCGCTTTGACAGTCGATCTCGTCACCCGGCTGCGGGCACTGTTCCCGGCCGCGCGCTTGTTTCCGATGTACGGGCTGACGGAAGCGTTCCGCTCCACTTATCTCGATCCCGCACTGGTCCGCAGCCATCCGACGTCGATGGGGCGGGCCATTCCCTTCGCAGAAGTGCAGGTGATCGGCGATCACGGGGGAGAGACGCAGGCGAACGAGGAAGGGGAACTGGTCCATTGCGGCCCGTTGGTGGCGCTGGGTTACTGGCAGGATCCGCAGCGGACCGCCGAACGCTTCCGCCCCGCGCCACCCAGTTCCACTTATGGCGGAACCGCTGTCTGGTCGGGCGATCGGGTACGGCGTGACGAGGAAGGGTTGCTCTATTTCGTCGGTCGCCGCGATGCGATGATCAAGAGCGCGGGCAACCGGATCAGCCCGCAGGAAGTGGAAGACGCCGCCCGTGCGACTGGACTGGTGGCTGAAGCGGTGGCAATCGGCGTGCCCGATGCACGCCTGGGGCAGGCCGTGCATCTGGTGGTGCGCGCCGCGCCCGCCGCCGTCGATGCGGAGGAAACCTTGCCCACCGTGCTTGCCAGGGAGTTGCCCAATTTCATGCGGCCTCAGCAGATTCATTGGCGCGCGGCGATGCCGCTCAATCCCAACGGAAAGATTGATCGCGCCGCGCTCGAAGCGGACCTGCGCGCATGAAGCCTCTTGGCCCCATTCCAGCCGGATATGGCACTGTCGATGGCGAACTGGCGGTTAGCGGAGTGCCGGCCAGCGCGCTAGTGGAACGGGCGGGGGGCACACCGCTATTCGTCTATTCCCGGCACATGCTCGCCGATCGCGTGGCCATGTTGCGGGCAGCGATGCCGAAGCGGCTGGCACTGCATTATGCCATAAAAGCCAATCCATTCCTTCCGATACTTGAGGCAATGGATCAACTTGTGGACGGGTTCGATATCGCTTCTGGCGGCGAACTCGATCTCGTCCGGCAGGCTGGTATTGATCCTGGGCGGGTCAGTTTCGCCGGGCCGGGCAAGCGCGATGCGGAACTGGAAAGCGCGATCGCGGCCGGGGTGGCGCTCAATCTCGAATCCGAAGGTGAAGCGCGCCGCGCACTGGCTATCGCCGACCGCTTGGGTGTGAGCCCGCGCCTTGCCGTGCGGGTCAATCCCGATTTCGAATTGCGCGGATCGGGCATGAAGATGGGCGGCGGGGCCAAGCCGTTCGGGATCGATGCCGAACGGGTTCCAGCGCTGATCCGCACGATTGTGGCCGCAGGCGCGCAATGGCACGGCCTGCACATCTTTTCGGGCAGTCAGGCGCTCAGCGCCGAGGCGGTGAGCGAAGCGCAGGCCAACGCTCTGGAACTAGCCGCCCGCCTGGCCGAAAGTGCCGGGGTGCCGCTGCCGCATTGCAATCTTGGGGGCGGTTTCGGCATTCCCTATTTCGCGGGGGACGTGCCGCTCGATATAGCGGCGGTTGGCGCGGCTTTGGAGGAGTGGTTCACGGCTTTGCCCGATGCGCTGCGCGAGACCGAATTCTGCATCGAACTGGGCCGCTATCTGGTGGGCGAAGCGGGTGTGTATCTGACACGGATCGTCGACCGGAAAATCAGCCACGGCGAAACCTATCTCGTCACCGATGGCGGGCTGCATCACCAACTGGCGGCATCCGGCAATTTCGGGACGGTGGTCCGGCGCAATTATCCGGTGGCCATTGCCTCGCACTATGGCGCGGAACCGGTTGAAGAAGCGAACATTGTCGGCTGTCTGTGCACGCCGCTGGACCGGCTGGCCGACAAGGCGCCGGTGCCGCATGCGGAGGAAGGCGATCTGGTTGCCGTGTTCTGTGCCGGAGCCTACGGCGCCAGCGCCAGCCCGGCTATGTTCCTGGGGCAGGGACCGGCTCGGGAAGTGCTCGTTTGAGAGCCCAATAGCCCCCTCTTATGCGTCCCGTTCTGGCACAGCGACCAATTGCTATACTGCAAGCGAAGATTCGGTCGCAAAAGGCTAACGGTATGTTCACCTTTTCTCGCGATAGCGGACCCGAACACACAGGTGAGCGGATTTCGGGCAGGTGAGCCTGGGCGTCCGCCGCCCACGCCAGGCCGCAAGGATGCGCATAGATGTTGAATACATGTTTCGCCCGAACCCTGTCGTTGTGCGCGCTTGCCGTCATGGTCTTGACGGGCTGCGCGGCAACCGGCGGCAGCCAGCTTCCGCCCGCGCAATTCGTGGCGATGCAGGAAGGGCCGGGCGAAGACTATGTGATCGGCCCGCTCGATGAACTCACCATCCATGTCTGGCGTAATCCCGAACTGGGGGCCAGCGTGCAGGTGCGGCCCGACGGGCGCATCACCACCCCGCTGGTGACGGATATGCCCGCGGTGGGCAAAACGCCGTCGATGCTGGCGGAAGATATCCGCCTGCAATTGTCGCAATATATCAACGAACCGCTGGTGTCGGTGATCGTCAACAAGTTTGCCGGCACGTTCAGCCAGCAGGTGCGCGTTGTCGGGGCGACGGAGAAGCCGGCCTCGATCCCTTATCGCGCCAACATGACGCTGCTCGACGCGATGATCTCCGTGGGCGGTCTCAGTGAGTATGCGGCGGGCAACCGCGCCAAGTTGATCCGGTTCGACAAGGAATCCGGCCGGCAGAAGGAATACAACATCCGCCTCGGCGATCTCCTCAAGAAAGGGGAGAGCAAGGCGAATGTGCTGTTGATGCCGGGGGATGTCATCATCATTCCGGAAAGCCTGTTCTGAGGTACGAGCCAGGGGCATGAACGAACTTTACGAACAGATTCTGGCGGCGCTCCATTCGGTGTGGAACAGGCGCTGGCTGGCGCTGGCGGTGGCCTGGATCGTATGTCTGGCGGGCTGGCTGGTCGTGGCCATGATTCCCAACAGCTATGAATCCAAGACGCGCATTTTCGTTCAGCTGGAAGACGTTCTGGCACAACAGGTCGGCATCGGTTCGGGCAGTATCAAGCGCGACATCGAACGCGTGCGGCAGACGATGACCAGCTCGGTCAATCTGGAGAAAGTGATCCGTTCCACGCATCTGGGGGACGAAATCACCACGCCGCGTGAGATGGAATCGGCGGTCGCGGGCCTTGCCAAGCAAATTCAGGTCAAGAGCGAAAAGGAAAACCTGTTCGAGATCACCGCGACATCGGGGCGCAGCGATTTTTCGGACGGTGAAAACGCCAAGCTGGCGCAGGATATCGTCCAGAAGATGATCGACATTTTCCGCGAGGAAAATCTTTCGGGCAGCCGGGGGGAAATGCGGGAAACGCTGGCTTTCCTCGATCAGCAGCTCGCGGCCCGCCAGAAGGAACTCGAATCCGCCGAACAGAAGCGTCTCGCTTTCGAAGCCGCGCATCCGCAACTGATCGGCGGTGCGCAAGGGCTGTCGCAGAAACTCGACAACACCAGCGATGCCGTGCGCAATATCGAAGCGGATCTGGCTGCGGCACAAAGCGCGCTGGCGGCAATCGATCAGCAACTGGCCGGCACGCCGCGAACTCTGGTCGTCGCAGGGCAGGCGGGCGGGCCGCGCGGCGCTTTGGCCCAGGCGGAAGCGGACCTGACCGCGATGAGAGCGCGGGGGCTGACCGACAATCACCCCGATGTGATTTCCGCCAACAAGCAGATTGCCGCCTTGCGCAAGCAGGCGGCAAGCGCGGGCGGGGAAGCAGGTACGCCCAATCCGGCTTACAGTTCGCTGCTGTCGATCCGGGCGGACCGGCAGGCGACGATCCAATCGCTGCAGGTGCGCAAGGCCGGGCTTCAGGCGCAGATCACGGCCATCGCGGCCAATCAGACGCAGGAACCGGGCGTTGCCGCCGAAGCCCAGCGGATCAGCCGCGATTATGACGTGCTGCGCCAGCAGTATGACAAGCTGCTGCAGGATCGCGAACAGTTGCGCCTGCGTGGGCAGGTTGAAACCGAACGGAACGCCATCAAGTTCGAAGTGATCGATCCGCCCAGCGCGCCGCGCGTGCCTGTGGCGCCCAATCGGCCGTTGCTGTTGCTTGGGGTGCTGGTTCTGGGGATCGGTGCCGGCGTGGGTGCGGCCTTTGCCATCGGACAATTGCGTTCCACATTTGCGACGGCCAACGGCCTGGAACGCGCCATGGGAATGCCGGTATTGGGGACGATTTCCCTCGCATTGACGGATGCCGCGCGCAGTGTGCGAGCACGGCGGAACAAGCAGTTCATCGCAGCCGGGGCAGCGTTGGGCGCGCTTTTCGTGATCCTGCTGGCAACCGAATTTATTCAGCGCGGCAGTGTGGCGTGAGGAGCGGAACGTGACGGATCAGAGCAACACGCCTACACCCCCTGACAAGAAGGCTGACGAGAGCGAAGGCCGCTCGCTGCTCGAACGCGCGACCAAGGCGTTCGACCTCAAGGGGTTCAAGGCCGCGCCGGTGCCTGCACGGTTGGTTTCGACCGGAGCCGGACGCGCCAGCCCGCGGGCGCGACAACTGGCCCGCAAGACAGAAAAGCGCGCTTCCGCCCCGGTTGTGCCTGAGCCCGAGGCGGAGAGTCCTGCGCCGCCCCCTGTCGCCGCAATCCCTGCGGCGCCCGCTCCTGCGGCAGCAGTGGCCGCGCCTCCGCCGCCTCCGGTCGAACCGGTTCGGTTCCAGGGCGAAGTGCAGCAGATCGACCGCGCACATCTGCGGGTGCAGGGATTGATCCAGCCGGAAGGCACCGTGACACGCCTGCTGGAGGAATTCCGGATCGTGAAGCGGCAGGTGCTCGACACGGCGCGGGCGTCGCTTGCCGGGCGCGGACCCGTCAATGGCCAGCGGGTGCTGATATGTTCGCCGCTTCCGGGCGAAGGCAAGACGTTCTGCGCCGTCAATCTCGCGCTGGCCCTGGCGGCTGAGCGAGACAGCGAAGTGCTGCTGGTCGATGCCGATTTCGCCAAGCCTTCCGTGCTGTCCACACTGGGCCTGCGGTCCGGGCCGGGATTCATGGATGCGCTGGCGGAGCCATCGATCAGGGTCGAAGATTGCGTAATCGCAACGGATATTCCCGGCCTCTTCGTCCTTCCCACCGGAAATCAGACGACCAACGATAGCGAGTATCTGGCCAGCAGCCGGACAGGCGCTGTGCTGGAACGGCTGACGCAGGGTGCCCCCCACAGGATGATGATTTTCGATTCACCGCCCGCTCTGGCGGCATCCCCGGCGGCCGAACTGGCCAAGCATGTCGGGCAGGCGGTGCTTGTCGCCCGGGCTGACGCCACGGGGCAAAGCGCGCTTGACGATGCCTGCCAGTTGCTGGCGGGATGCCCGGATATCAAGCTGCTGCTCAACGCCGCCCATTTCAGCCCGAGCGGGCGGAAATTCGGCTCGTACTACGGCTATGGTGGGGCATGAGGGCTAGACTGACCATATATCCGCTGTCCGCCTTGCTGGCGGGCTTGGCGCTGGCGGTTCCCGCACATGCGCAGGATGAAGCGCCGGTTGCTGGCGCAGCGGGCGGGGCAGGCGATGCCCCGCTGGCCAAGCCACGGACGGGCGGCCATGGGCGATTGAAAGTGACGCCCTACATCGAAGCGGAGCAGGTGCTGACGAGCGAACTGTCCCCGGGCAGCGAAACGCTCACTTACACACGCGTGGCGGCGGGCGTCGACGCGGCGATCAATGGCAGGAACACGTCCGGTGCGGTCTCACTGCGTTACGAACATCGCTTCGGCTGGGGCAAGAATGCGGAAGACGGGGACACGCTGAGCGGCCTGGCCCGCGTCTCGGCGGCGATCATTCCCCGGACGCTGACGGTGGAAGCAGGCGGGATGGCCGCCCGGACACGGCTGGATGGCGGCGGCGCGTTTCTCGGCGGTATCGGCGATAACGATGACGTGGGGCATTTCTATTCCGCTTACGCAGGGCCATCGTTGACCACCCGTGTCGGCGATGTCGGCGTCAACGCGAGTTACCGTTTGGGTTACAGCCGGGTCGATACCTCCGGTGGCGATATCTTTTCCTCCACCGGCGACGATGCCGATGACAGTATCCAGCATGCGGCGCAGTTCCGTGCGGGGGTGAAACCGGGCGATGTGCTGCCGGTGGGCCTGGGCGTGGGTGCGGCGTGGTATCGCGAGGATATCTCCAATTTCGATCAGCGGATCGACGATTTCCATGTGCGCGGGGATGTCACCCTGCCTGTCAGCCAGACTGTCGCTCTTGTCGGCGGTGTCGGCTACGAGCGGGTGAAAAGCTCGCAGCGTGATGTCGTCCGCGATGGGGCGGGCAGGCCGGTGATCGATGACGATGGCCATTACCGCCTCGATAAGGATGCCCCCCGCCAGATCGCCTATGATGTCGATGGCCTGATCTGGGATGTGGGGTTGTTATGGCGACCGTCGCCGCGGACTTCGCTCGAAGCGCATATGGGGCGCCGCTATGGCTCTGCCACCTATTACGGCAGTTTCAGTTGGCAGGCTTCGCGCCGGAGCAGCGTGAATGTCTCGGTCTATGACAGCATGAGCGGCTTCGGCGGACAATTGAACCGTTCGCTGGTGTCTCTGCCGACCGATTTCGAAGCGATCCGCGATCCGGTGTCGGGCGAACTCAACGGCTGCGTCGGCAGCCTGAAAGAAGGTAGCTGCCTTACCGGTGCGCTGGGTGGGCTGCGTTCCGCGATATTCCGTGCACGCGGGATTTCCGCGAGCTACGCGGTGGATATGGGGCGGATCAGCACCGGAGTGGGGATTGGCTATGAACGGCGCAAATACGTGGCGCCGCGCGAAAGCGTTCTGGGCCTTATCGATGGCATGTCGGAGAAGAACCTGTGGCTGTCGGCCTACATGCGGGCCATGCTCGATGAGCGTTCAAGCGTTACCACGAACTTCTATATCAACCGCTATTACAGCGGGTTGGAACTAGTTGGGGATAGCACGTCGTTCGGTGCATCGGCCGCCTATTACCGCATGCTGACACGCAGGCTGTCGGCAAGGGCCGCTGTCGGCATCGATGGCAATACCCGCCAGGACGATGACGATTACTGGACCGCCACGGCCCTTGTCGGCATGCAATACGCGTTCTGAGCCCAGGGAGCAGCAGATAATGTTCGAAGAATTCTATGGGCTGACCGGCAAACCTTTCCAGCTGACGCCGGACCCGCAGTTCTATTTCCACAGTCTCACCCATCGCAAGGCGCTGTCCTATCTCGGCTATGGCCTTGCGCAGGGGGAGGGTTTCATCGTCATCACCGGCGAAGTGGGGGCGGGCAAATCGACGCTGGTCGAGCATCTGGTGTCGACGATCGATCCCGCGCAACTGACGGTGGGTCAGATCGTAACTAGCAAGCTGAACGAAGACGAGATCGTTCATGTCGTCGCGCAGAGCTTCGGTCTCGAAATAGAAGGGCATGACAAGGCGACGGCGCTCGGCATGATCGAGACACTGTTGCACGAAGAAGCGCGCGCGGGGCGGCGGTGCCTGCTGATCGTGGACGAATCGCAGAATCTGTCGGTGGCCGCGCTCGAAGAACTGCGGATGTTCTCGAATTTCCAGCTTGGCTCGCATCCGTTGCTGCAGACGCTGCTGCTCGGCCAGCCGGAATTTCGCGCAACTTTGCAGCACGAGCGGCTGGAGCAGTTGCGTCAGCGCGTGATCGCGACGCATCATCTCCAACCGATGCAGCGCGAGGAAATCCAGCCCTATATCGAGCATCGCCTCGGGCTGGTCGGCTGGCGGGGCAATCCGGCGTTCGATCAGGATATCTTTGCGAATCTCTTCAAGGCGTCGGGCGGGATACCGCGCCGTGTCAACGTGCTGGCCAACCGGCTGATGCTGTTGGGCGCGGTGGAGCAACGGACCCGCTTCGATCCGGCGATGCTCAAGGCGGTTATCGCGGACATGGCGCGCGATAGCGAGATACCTGCCTCTGCGGCCAATGCACGGATCACGGTTCCCGATATGGCAGCGGATGGCGCGCGTGGGCAGGCGCGGCAAGCGCAGGCTCCCGCCGCTGCCGCCCCGCAGCTCGATATGGTTGCGGTCACCGCCATGCTGGCGGAGCGCGATGCCCTGATCGCCGAATTGCAGCAGGCGGTGGTGGAACTGTCGCAGGCACAGGAGAGCGACGCCTCGCGCGATATGCCCGTATTGGCGGACCTTGCGCGCAGGCTCGAAGCGCTCGAAGCGCGCGTGGCCGATCAGGAAAGCGCCATCCGCCACACTTTGAGCATGCTGATCGAATGGATCGAAAGCGGCGGATTGAAGCCGATTGCCGCTTGAGGAGGGCATGGTGACCAGCAAGGGGCCGGTCAATGGCCTGTCGGTGGATGTGGAAGACTGGTTCCAGGTCGGTGCGTTCGAGAATGTGATCGCGCGCGATGATTGGGCAGGTCTTGCCGATCGCGTCGAGCGCAATGTCATGGCGATTCTCGATCTCTTTGACGAAGCGGATGCGAAAGCGACGTTTTTCACGCTCGGCTGGGTGGCCGAGCGTCATCCGGCGTTGATGCGCCGCGTCGCCGATGCCGGGCACGAACTGGCCAGCCACGGCTGGGATCATGTGCGGGTGCACACGATGGGCCAGACGCGGTTCGGCGAAGATATCGCCCGTGCGCGCAAGACGATCGAGGATGCGGCGGGCATCGGTGTGACCGGCTATCGCGCGCCAAGCTTTTCCATCGATCAACGCACCCCCTGGGCGCACGAGGAACTGGCGCAGCAAGGCTATGCCTACAGCTCCAGCGTCGCACCGATCCGGCACGATCATTACGGTTGGCGCGATGCGCCGCGTTTCGCCTTCCGCCCCCTGGCGGGGGCGGATCTGATCGAAATTCCGGTGACCACCGCGGAATTCGCCGGGCGGCGGCTGGCGGCGGGCGGGGGCGGCTTTTTCCGTGTGCTGCCTTATGCCTTTTCGCGCTGGGCGATCCGGCAGGTCAATCGCCGGGATGAACGGCCGGCGGTGTTTTATTTCCATCCGTGGGAGATCGATCCCGATCAGCCGCGCGTGGCAGGGGCGCCGCTGAAATCGCGGCTGCGCCATTACACCAATCTGGATCGCATGGCGGGCAAGCTGCGGCTGCTGGTGCGCGAGTTCGCGTGGGGGCGGATGGACCATCTGGCCCACCACGAAGCCCGGAATCTGGCGCGGGAAACGGCATGAATGCCCCGTTCGCACATGATGCCGATGGCGTAAGGTTGGCGGACCTGCACGATCCGGGTGAGGCCGCGCGGATCGAGCGGTTTGTTGCCGGCCAGCAAGATGGGACGGTGTTCCATCGCCCAGCCTGGCTTATGGCCGTCGAACAGGGGACGGGGCAGGACGCCATGGGGCTGGTTGCGGAACGCGGCGGGGAAATCACCGGCTGGCTACCGCTGACCGAATTGCATTCCCCCATTTTTGGCCGCGCGCTGGTGTCCAGCGGTTTCGCGGTGGGCGGCGGCGTTCTGGCGGATAGCGATGCCACGGCACTGCGGCTGGCGACAATCGCGGAGGAACTGGCGCTGCGGCGCAGTTGCGCCACGGTCGAACTGCGCGGTGGGGCGCTCCCGTGGCACTGGTCCATCCGCAGGGACAGCCATTGTGGATTCACTGCGCCGCTCGCCCATGATGACGATGCGCAACTGCTCGCCATCCCGCGCAAGCAGCGGGCCGAAGTGCGCAAGGGGTTGCAGCAGGATTACGCAGTTGCCGTGGGCACGGGCGAAGCGGATCGCGAAGCCCATTACGCGGTCTATGCCGAAAGCGTGCGCAATCTCGGTACGCCCGTTTTCCCTCGCGCCCTGTTCGATGCCGTGCTGGATCGGATGGATGCGGACATTCTGACGATCCGCTATCGGGGGCAGGCGGTGGCGAGCGTCCTTTCGCTGTATCATCGCGGTGCGGTGTTGCCCTATTGGGGCGGCGGCGTGTTTGCCGCGCGGGCGCTGCGGGCCAACGATGTCATGTATTACGAGCTGATGCGCCATGCCCGCCAGCGGGGCTGCACGGTGTTCGATTTCGGCCGTTCCAAGACGGGCAGCGGCGCCTATCATTTCAAGCGCAATTGGGGCTTTGAACCCGCCCCGCTTTCCTACGCCAGCTGGACAGCGGCGGGGCAGCCGCAACGCGATGCCGATCCGACGAGCGCACGCCACACCACGCGGATCGCGTTGTGGAAGCGTTTGCCTTTACCCATCGCCAACCGCCTGGGGCCATGGATCGCAAGGGGGCTGGGATGAGCGGGGAAATCCTGTTCCTGGCGCATCGCTTGCCGTTTCCACCGGACCGGGGGGACAAGATCCGGTCGCACCATATCCTGCGCCGGTTGGCCCGCATTGCCCCGGTGCATGTGGCGACTTTCGCCGACAGCACGGCCGATCTGACGCACGAAGGGGCGTTGAAGGCCGTGGCGAAAACGCACTGGCTGGCGATGCGGAGCAAGCCTTTATGGCGGGCGGGGCTGGAAGCGCTGATGAAGGGCGAACCGGTCAGCCTGGCGGCCTTTTACGACGAGGGTCTGGCTGCCTATGTTCGCGATTTGATCGCCAGCGGCAGGATCGGCACGATCTACGTCTTTTCCGGGCAGATGGGGCAATATGTCCCTGAAGATTTCACTGGGCGCGTCCTGCTCGATCTAGTGGATGTCGATTCCGCCAAGTTCGAAGCCTATGGCCAGGCGGGTGTGTCGCCGCGCCGATGGATCGATGCGCGCGAAGGGCGTCTGTTGCGCGGGGTGGAGGAACGGCTGGCCCGCCGCGCCGATGAAACCCTGCTGGTGAGCGAAGCGGAGGCGGCCCTGTTCCGCAGCCGCCTGTCCGATCCCGCAGGCGTGGCCGTTTCGGCGCTGCGCAACGGAATCGATGCGGATTTTTTCGATCCCGCGCGGCACGGCGGATCATCGCCGTTCGCGCCGCACCGCGGGCCCCATATCGTGTTTACCGGCCAGATGGATTACGCCCCCAATATCGCCGCGGCCGAGCGGTTGATTGCGCGGATCATGCCGGGCCTGAGGCAAAGCCATCCGCAGGCCCAGTGCCATATCGTCGGGCGCAACCCGCCAGCGTCGCTGCTGGCGCATGACGGGAAAGCGGGCGTGCGCGTCTGGGGGGAAGTGCCCGATGTGCGGCCCTATGTCGCGGCGGCCGATCTGGTGATGGTGCCCCTCGCCATTGCGCGGGGCGTGCAGAACAAGGTGCTGGAAGCCATGGCGATGGCGCGCCCGGTTGTGCTGACCCCGCAAGCCGCGACCGGGATCGAGGCGCAGGATGGCGTGCACTTTGCCGTTGCCGATGGGGATGTGGCCCTGATCCGGCAGGCGCAGGATTTGCTGGCCGATCCGCAGGCCGGGCAGGCGATGGGCCACGCCGCGCGGCACTGCGTTATCGAACATCTGGGGTGGGAGGCCGTTCTGCAGCCGCTGGAAAGCATGACCCGTGGGCCGTGCAATGCGGAAAGGCGTTGCCATGCAGCCTGATGCAACCGTTCTCCGGCCGCTGCAAGGCGTGGTGGCCCGCATTTCGGAAATCTGGCGCATGCCGCTGCTGCGCCTTGCTCTGGCATGGGTTGCGCTGATCGCAGTGTTCTTCCCCGATTGGCGTGACATGGCGGCGCAGTGGTGGGACAGTTCGACCTACAACCATGTTCTGTTGATTCCCGCCATTCTCGTCTGGTTGGTTCTGCTGCGGCGCCAACAACTCGCGCGGATCACGCCGGTTGCCTGGTGGTGGGGCCTGTTGCCTTTCGCAGGCGCACTGGTGCTGTGGCTTCTGGGCGCCTTTTCGGGGCTCAACCTTGCCCGCCAGGCAGGCGCGGTGCTGATGCTGCAAGGGGCGTTTCTGGCGTTGATGGGGCCGCGTGTGGCGGTGGGATTGCTGTTCCCGTTGGCCTACATGCTGTTTCTCATTCCGTTCGGCGATGAACTGGTGCCCTTGCTCCAGACGATCACCGCGAAAAT
>Ga0182743_1002112_pt1 | contig 18017 bp, 15 predicted proteins | sample eDN3rd30CKraftOP_FD_128522 | JGI IMG/M metagenome (GOLD analysis project Ga0182743, IMG submission 128522) | Enriched Organic Plus compost microbial communities from Emeryville, California, USA - eDNA 3rd pass 30_C Kraft OP (version 2) (version 2) ... | reverse complement strand
GACCGCTATCGTGAGCGTCACTGGCCTCCGTCCGACGTCTGAGGGGAACTGTCTGTGAGGAAGACCAAGCACACGCGTGCGCGCCGCGCCCGGTTCGTTGCCGGAGGTGTTGTCGGGACGTTCGCGATCGTGGCTGCCCTGCTCGCCTCCCCCACCACCCCGAGCGGTGAGCTCCCGGCCGTCGCGGCCGCGTCGGTGAGCTCGACCGCTCCGATCCGCACAGTGGTCGAGCCGGCCACCGTTCTTAGACCGTTCAGCGGTCGCGCCTCGCCGCGCATGTGGTGCATTTCTTGCGGACTTGACCGTTCTGCGGGTGACACCGCGGCTTCAGCTCCTGAGGTCGCTGCACCGCATCCCCGGTAGCGGCTCAGTCGGCGGCGCCCACCCAGGCGGCCAGCGCAACGGTGGCAGGGGGGTCGGGTCGGTCGCATAGCGTTGCTTAATCCGCGTTCGATCGCCGGGTCGCGAGGAGGCTGGAAACGCCACACGCGCGTATTTGGCCACCTCGCAGAAGAGGTTCTGACAATCAATAAGCTGTAGCGGACGCCCGCCAAGCCGGGGGAACTCCTCCTCAACTTCCGCGAAAAATCGATCCTGATGCGCCGCGGCATGAGCGATTATCAGGGCATCCCCACCGCTCACATCCTCTTCGAAACAGCGACGGATGCCTTCGCGTGCCCCCGGCCCTGCCTCGACGAACTCATCCTCGCTCAATCGAACGGCATGCCCATACCCCAGGTCGACCGCGTACTGGTAGGCGAGAAAAGAGCCGATGCCGGGCAACTGACGAAACGCCTGAAACGCGGATTGCATCGAATCCGCACGGGCTATCATCGGCAGCTTCGGGACTACGACTGACTCCAGCCAAGCCAGATGGCCTTGATGCTTCGGAGCGCCCGGCCCGCGATGCGACCTCACCGGTGGAACGATGTAGGCAGCCGAGTAGAGGCGCCCTCCTGAGTCCACTATCCCATCCAGCAAAGCGGCTGCCGCATCGTAGTCGAAGCGCTCCGATCCAGGTTCGCCGAGCTCAGAACACAGAGTCTGCCAGATCTCGATTCTGTTGAAAGTCCGGAACAAGAGGATACGGAAGATCGCATCCTGCACCGAAGTGGCCTCATCCCCTACTACATGCGAGATGAGGAACTGGCTCACTCTGTCCGAGAATCGGTAGGCGTTCGTGAAACGGTGCTGCGCCAGGACCTCGTCGTGAGTCCACGGTGACGGACGACCTTCCAATCGAGCGATCAGAATGCGAAGCCGCTCAGCAGCGAACCGCCAATAGGCCCAGAACACCGGCGTGGGAGTAAGCTCCCTCCCCTGTACATCAATCCGTCGAGTCGCCATCGGGTGAATGTGTCGTCTCCCCGAGCACGGAAAGTCTCGGTCGCAATCCGCGATCGACCATCAGCAGCGCCGCAGGAGTACCGGGCACGATGTCGCCAGCGCCGACATGCAGACCGAACGTCCGGGCGGCCGTGGTTGACGTCATCCTTACCAGGTCGGTGAGCGGTAAACCGAGCGACTCTCTCCCCACCTGCAGAGCACGTACGAGGCCGTCTGCCCCCCCTGCGAGACCGCCAGAGCTGTCACGGGCCACGGCGCCGACCACCGAGATTCTGTTCCCGTTCTCGAGGTACTCCCCGTCCCCGACGCCAGCGGCGGGTGTCGCGTCTGAGATGAACATGATTCGATCCGGACCGATCGTCTGCCACAGCATGCCGACCAACGCCCCATGCACGTGCACACCGTCATTGATAACTTCGACGGTCGTGACCTCTTGTTCGAGGAATGCCGGCAACGGACCGGGAGCGCGCGCGCTCAACGGATCGAGTCCGTTGAAAGCATGCGTGAGCACTTTGGCACCGAGACGGATCGCCTCATGTGCTTCCTCGTAGGTGCAAGCACTGTGGCCGACTGCCGGGATAACCCCCCGCTCCTGAAGCAGTGCGATGGCAGCGAAGCCACCGGCGAGCTCAGGCGCCAGGGTGAGCATCCTGAGCGCACCGTTCGCCGTAGCAAGAAACGACTCTATTTCCTCACTCGTAGGCCCCCGCAAGTGCTCAGCCGGGTGCGCGCCACGACGTGATGGAGCCAGGAACGGGCCCTCGAGATATATGCCAGCGATGCTGGGAAAGTCCGCCCCAGCCACCGCTGTGATAGCGGTCGCCATCTGCTCGATCGGTGCGGTCACCACGCCTCCGAAGAGCATTGTCGTTCCCATACTCAGATGGCACCGTGCAGCACCCGCAACGGCACGCGGATCACTTCCGCTCATGGACAGCCCGCCTCCGCCGTGCACATGCGGATCGATCAGACCGGGGAGGATCAGCCCCTCCGGGAACTCGTGCGTGACGTCTGCCGACGGCGGCGTTCCCGTGCCCAGTTCAGCGACAGTACCGTCCTCGATCAGCACCCAGCCCTCGTCCATGACTCGAGCAGGCGTAACCACCACCCCACACAACAAACGTCTCATCGAGCCGCCTCCGCAGCGACCAGCGCTGCGCCAACTCCGCCAGCGAATCGACCCCACTGGGCCCGTTCCAGCCGTGGGGACGGCCATGGGTGCATCGCGCTGCTGAGCGCCTCCATCAGCGGAACGAGCAGTGCGTCTCCCGCTCCGACCAGTCCTCCCCCGATCACGAGGCGATCCGGATCAAGTAGCAACGTCACAGTGGCCAGACCCTCCGCGAGAGCCAAGATCGCCTCGCCCCAGACCTCCTGCGCAGATTCCTCTCCTGCCCTGGCGCGCTCGACCACGAACGCCGCATCGGCTCTCTGGCCCCCGCGCTCACGGAACCTCCGACCAATCGCCAAAGCCGAAGCGACGGTCTCCAGACAACCGGTTCGTCCACAGGTGCAAGGAGTGCGTTCGCCAGAAACGCGCAAGTGCCCGATCTCGCCCGCTCCGGAAGCTGATCCGCTCAGCAACGTCGCGCCTGAAGCCACCGCTGCAGCGATACCCGTGCCGACCGCTACGAAGACAGCAGTATGTCCTGTGTCGGGTGCATCCGGGGTCAGCAGCTCAGCCCGAGCCGCCGCCCTGACATCATGAGCGAGAACCACCGAGATCCCCCTCCTCGCAAGGGCTGAAACCAAGGGCACTCCGCGCCATCCCAGGTTTGGAGCATCCAGGACGATTCCTGAGCTTTCGTCCACGGTCCCTGGGGCAGCCACTCCTATGCCGACGAGTCGGGCGTCACGACTGTTGCAGAGTTCAACGAGTAGGCCAATCCCGAAGTTTTCGTCGCGCAACGGGGTGCTGGGAACGTGCATGGCTTCCAGCACAGTCATCGAGTCGACGTCGACATCGACGACCTTGATCGCTGTGCCGCCGATGTCGATTCCGCGAAAGACTCTCATGAGTCCTCCTGCGCGACGAAATAATCCGTCAAGTCGGCATCCGGAGCGGGGACCTCAACAATTCTGCCGCCTGAACGCAATGACTCGGTCGCGGCCACTCCAGTAGCGACTGCCTCGCGCGCCCCCAACGGAGAGACTGTGGTGGAGGTCCCGTTGCGCACGTACTCCAAGAAATCTGCCCAAACGCGCTCGTCATCCCCGCCATGCACCCCTTCCTCAGGGGGGAACTCCACGATCAGATCAGCGTCCTCTCGGTAGTTCGAGCGTTTGCGCCACAACTTCAGCGTCGCCGTTTCCTCGCCGCCATCCCCGAAGTTCTCGATCCTGCCCTCGTCGCCGATCACCGTGAAATTGCGCCAGTAATCGGGAGTGAAGTGACACTGCTGATAGGCGGCAAGGACACCGTTGGAGAGCTCCATGTTCACCAGGCTCACGTCCTCCACATCGATCGTTGGGTTCAACCCGCTCACCTGCGTGGGGGGCCAGTGGTTGATCGGATCGAACATCTCTCCCACAGCCTCACCCGGTGCCCGTCGCGGGCGGTCTCCGTACACCATGAGCCTTCCCATCGCTTGAACACGACGGGAGACGCCACCGGCCAGCCAGTGGATGACGTCGATGTCATGTGAGGCTTTCTGGAGCAGCAATGAGGTCGTTCTATCCCGTTCCGCATGCCAGTCACGGAAATAGAAGTCGCCACCATGACCCACGAAGTGACGACACCAGATCGTCCGCACTCTGCCGATCGCCCCTTCTCGGATCAATCTGCGCATCTCCACAAAGACCGGGGTGAAGCGCATGTTATGCCCCACGTACAGCTTGGTGCCTGTCTCCATCGCCGCGCGAAGCACCTGGTCCGCGCCATCGGTGGTAGTCGCCAACGGCTTCTCGACGAAAACAGGGATGCCCCGGCTGAGCGACTCAACGGCGATCTGCACATGCGTGTCATCAGGGGTGGCGATAACCACGGCGTCCAGCGGCAGATCGAGCAGACGGCGGTAGTCCTCGTCGAGACGCACTCGGCTGCCGAAGCGGAGGGCCGCGCGCTGAAGTGCGCGGCGATCCGGATCGGCAACAGCCGCAATGACCGCTCCGGATCCCAGCGGAAGTTGATCCCCACCGCGCATCCCATAGCCGATGACCCCTATGCTCATGATCCGAGCGCCCACGTCGACCTATCCTTTCGTACCGGAGAAGGCGATGCCTTCGATGAATTGCTTCTGCAGCAGGAAGAAGACCAGGAGTAGCGGGAGCGCGGCCATCAGGCTTCCCGCCATCAGCGCGGGATAGTCGGTTCCGTGCTGTCCTTGGAACGAGCTCAGTCCCGCGGCGAGCGGCATCATGGTCGGTGAGGTGTTGACCACGAGCGCCCAGAGCAGCTCGTTCCAGACCGCCACGAGCGACAGGACGCTCAATGAGACAAGTCCGGGTCGTGCGAGCGGGAGCATGATGGACCAGAAGATCCGCAACGATCCCGCACCATCCAGCTTCGCGGCTTCCTCGAGTTCAAGCGGAAGGCTCCGGAAGAATTGCCGCAAGAGGAACGTGCCGAATACCGAGAAGATCGCAGGGGCGATCAGCGCCTGCAGCGAATTCAGCCAGCCAATGCTCTGCATGATCTGGAATCGAGGCAGGATGAAAAGCTGGGATGGGATCATGAGCAGAGCGAGAACCACCCAGAACAGCGTCTCGCGCCCGGGAAACCTGATCCGCGCGAACGAATAAGCGGCCAAGCTGCAGACCACGATCTGTCCGATCGTCACCAGGACGGCGACGACGACGGTGTTCAGAAACTGACGCCCGAACGGGACGGTCTCGAAGACCTGCAGGTAGTTCTCCCAGGCGAAAGATTCCGGCAGCAATTGGGGCGGCTGGGTGCGCGACTCGCGGAGTGTCTTAAGAGAGGTCGAAAGCTGCCAGAGGAGGGGGAAGACACTGGCCAGTGCACCCGCTGCGAGGAAAAGATGCAACGCGATCCGACCGGGCGTTACAGGATGCGCCAACCGATCCTCAGACCTCATAATGCGTCCACCGCCTCTGCAGTCGTACCTGGATGAGCGCGATGACAAGGATGAAGAGCATCACCATCACCGCGATGGCAGCCGCATGGCCGCGATCCTGCTTGATGAACCCGGTCTCATAGAACATGTAGACGATGGTCCGCGCGCTGTCGATCGCCGGATTGGTCGGCCCGATCATGATGTAGACCAGGTCGAACATCTGCAGCGAAGAGATCATTGTCGTCACGGACAGGAACGCGGTGGTCGGCGATACCATTGGGACGGTCAACGAGACAAACCGCCGGATCCAGCCGGCGCCGTCCAGCTCTGCCGCCTCGTATACATCGGTCGGAATGGCCTGCAGACCAGCCAGGTAGATGACGATGTTGTAGCCCAACGACATCCAGACGCCAACTATCACCATCGCCAGCATTACCGTCGCACGATCGGTGAGCCAATACGGTCCGTCGATGCCAACGACGGCAAGTGCGGCGTTGAGGATCCCGTACTCACCGTTGAATATCCACTTCCAGACCATGGCCGCGGCAACCGTCATCGTGATCACGGGCACGAAGTAGAGCGTGCGATAGATTCCGCGACCTCGAAGCCCTTTGCGGTTTAGTGCCTCAGCGAAGAGCAACGCCAGCGGGATCCCGAGGAGCACCCCCAAGGAATAGAGAAGCGTGTTGACGATCGCCCCCAGTGCTACAGGATCGACAAAGAAGTCGAGATAGGCAGCAATCCCAACCCATTCACTCCGACCAAAGCCAAGCGAGCGGGTGAAACTCTCGCCGATAGTGGCAACCAACGGCCCGAGATCGAAGATCGCAAGCCCCGCAAGGAGAGGAGCGATGAACGCGAGGCCGGTGAGGGTCTCGCGGGCACGTGCCCGCGAGATCCCTCTGCGACGCGGACTCATCTCAGTCGCCGACGAGGATCTCATCGACCGCTTCCGCGAGCTTCGGCCCCTGCACCTGGATGGAGATCTCGCGAGCCCAGACAGGGCGAAGCATGTCAACCTCGACGACTTCCCACGTAGCCGTCGTCGGGGTCGAGGGCCACGGAACGCCGAATTCGAGCGCGTCGACGAAGACCTGGACATCGAAGTCAGGCATCGAGGCGACCCACTGGTCGGCACTCCCCTCGTAGGCTGGGATCACCACGCCCTCGGAGGCAATGAACTCAGCAGCCTCGGCCGAGCCGAGGTAGGCGGCGAACTTCTCCGCGAGCGCCGCGTTCGAGCTTGCGCTTGACACCGCGTTGGCCAACCCGTGCAACACGGTGGCCTCGACCTTGCCTGCGGGTAGCTCTACCACTCCGACGTTGGCGCGGATCGCCTCGTCATCGTACATCCACCGAGCATTCCAAGATCCGGCGTACAGCATCCCGACGGTGTTCGACAAGAACATGTCGAAGGGCTCGATCTCCGTCATCTGACTGAGCGTGGGTGAAAGTCCAGCGTCGATTAGATCCGTCCAGAACGTAATTCCCTGCTGAGTAGCCGGGTCGTCGAAACCGGATTCGCTGCCGTCATCGGACACCACGTAGCCACCGGCTTGGAAAATCGTGTTGTAGTAGCTCTGTTGACTGTCGAAGTTCGCAGCGATGCCGTACACGCCGGCCTCCGGGTCGGTGAGCGCGGTAGCGCTCTGCTTCAGATCCTCCCAGGTCCAGTCGGAAGTCGGGTAAGCGACTCCCGCCGCATCGAACACGGCCTTGTTGTACCAGAGTCCGATTGTGTCGACATCGCGAGGAACGCCGTAATGGGTGCCGTCGACCAGGAACATCTTCTCGATGGCTTCGGGATAGGCCTCCCAGGAAACATCATCGGTCTCGATCGGCGCAAGTACGCCGGCTTCGGCATAGCGAGGCAGCTGCGAGGCATTGATCCAGAAGACATCCGGGCCTGAGCCACCGGTGATCGATGTCTCGAGCTTGGTGAAGTACTCCGCGAACGGCGTCGCCTCGATCTCGATCGAGACCCCTGGGTTGTCATCCTCGAAGTTGCGCGCCAGTTGCTCCATCGCGGCCTTCTGAGACTCGTCCCAGAACGCGTATCGCAGCGTTGTCCCGCTCTCTTCCGGAGTCGAGCACCCTCCAAGTGCTAGGGCTACGGCGACAACGCCGAGAGCCGGAATCGATCGTGCCGGAATATTCATGTGCGTGCCTTTCTGTCGTGGTGCCGGTCAGGTGGATGGTGGTGCGAGCAATGTGCCGATCCGTGCTGCCTCGTCGCGGAAAGCGTCACGCGCCGGGCCCAGATAGTCCCGAGGATCGGAAGCCAGACCGGTCTCGATGGCAGTGGCTGCCGCTCGGGTGAAGACTAAGTTCAGATGGGTCGACATGTTGACCTTGGCGATGCCAGCCTTCACCGCACGCAGGATCTCGTCGTCGGGAACTCCGGAGGATCCATGCAGTACGAGCGGCACAGAGACTCTGGCCCTTATCTCAGTCAGCAGCGGGATATCAAGCCTGCTGGTTCGGTCCCGTTGAGCGTGCGTGGAGCCGATCGCGACGGCGAGCAGATCCACTCCGCTGGCCTCGACGAACCGTGCAGCCTCGTCGGGATCGGTACGCGCGCCGGTTGCGTGGGCGCCGCCCTTGCCGCCAATGTGACCCAACTCTGCCTCAACGATCCCGCCGGTCCCCCCGACGAGTTGCAGCACTCGACATGCAGCTCGCACGTTCTCCTCGAACGGCAACTGCGAGGCATCCACCATCACGCTCGGCACGCCGTAGTCGAGACCACGAGCGATCAGCTCATAGTCCGTCATATGGTCCAGATGGAGCCAGACGCGCGCGGAGCTGAGCCGGATGGCGCCGGCGATCCCGGGGACGATCGCATGCAGCCCGCCGTGGAAACGAATGGTCCGCTCAGACAGTTGCAAGATCGTCGGCGCCCCAGAACGCTCGGCTGCCGAGACGACGGCCTCGACCTGTTCCAGGGTTGTCACGTTGAACGCAGGCACCGCGGTCCCTCTGACCTGAGCCTCATGCAGGACTGCGCGCAGCTCAGTGGGACCTCTCATGCGTATCTTCCGACGAGGCTCAGCGCATCGAGGTCGATCTCTTCCACCGAGATTCGACAGGCGAGGTCTTCGAGCGCTGAACTATCGAATCCGGTGCTCGCCGGGGCTGCAGCGGCGAGTTCCCCCGCCGCCACCGCGTAGGCGAGCTCCGCGCGCCAATCCGGCCGATCGCCCGCGACAAGCCCTGCGAGGAATGCGTCACCGGCACCGGTCGCATTGATCGCGGTGTAGCTGCCAGATGGCCGGGCCCAAATCGCCTCACCATCTCGAAGCCGTATCGCTCCAGCTCCACCTAACGTGATGACTACATCAGCGCAAACCTGGCAAGCAGCTTCGACCGCCTCGGCAAGCCCACCGCCCTCTGCTGCGATCTCCTTGTGGTTTGGTGCGATCAGGTCCGCGAACGGCATCCCCCACCCCAATGCAGGAGCGCTGCTGTCGAGCGTGAGGTGATGACCATTCAACGCGTGCATCAGTCCCTCGACTTGAGCGCGGACGATCCCCGAGGGGAACGAACCGCTGATGACCACACGGTCCGCCCCGGTCGCGGCCTCCGCCGCGTCCATGCACAGCGCTTCCCACGCGAGCCCGTCGAGATGAGGACCAGGCTCCCGTAGGGACATCGGCTGCTCACCGAGGACGCGAAGAGTCTCTCGAATTCGGCCAGGATGCGCGCACGACCGCAGGCGTACCCCGTCAACCACGAGCCCCTTTTCGTACTCGTCAGCACCGCCACGTGGAAGCAGGCAGAGGAGTTCGACCTCGACGCCCAGAGTTCTCAGCGCTCGGGCGACGTTGGCGCCTTTTCCGCCGGATGCGCGGAACGCATACCCAGGACTCCACTCGAGTCCGTCCCGAGTCTCCCACGACCAGGTCGTGTCGAATGCCGGGTTGGGGCAGATCACAAGCACAGTCATCGGCTCAGCACCCGTTCGCCGCGAGCACGACGGAGCGGGACAGGTTGCGGGGGCGATCCGCGTCGAGACCCTTGCCACGTGCAGACGCCAGGGCGATGCGATGGGCGAGGACTAGCACGGCCATTGGATCGAGGTCGCTACTTACGAGTCGCGCCCCGGTGGACAGGATCTGCTTAGCGAGTCCTGGTGGCATCGGCCCGAACGGGATGACGACGGTCGAGGGATCAGCCAGTGCGATCGGACCATGACGGTATTCGAGAGCGGGGTAGGAGTCGGACCACAGTTGGGCAGCTTCGCGGAGCTTCAGCGCTGCTTCGTGAGCCAGCCCGACCGTCCACCCCAACCCCAAGAAGGTGTACTGGCGGAAGCCGAGCAACGGACCGACTTCCGCCTCGAGCACACTGCGGGCCTCTTCGACCGCGGACCCCAGTCCGATCCCGATTGATGAGCGCAGCAACGCGAACGCCGTGGTGGCGAACCGGGTCTGGACCACCGAACGTTCATCGGCGAAGCTGAGATCGATCACCTCGTTCGCAGGCAGCGCGCCGGCTGAGGCCCCGACGACCGCCACGGTGGGGATGGTTCCCCGCACCCTCTCGAGGAGTTCCATGATCTCCGTCGTGGTCCCCGATCGAGTGATCGCGATCAACCGGTCGTAGTTACGGCTCGCTGGCAGGTCGGCAGGGGTGAACGCATCGGTTTCGCCACCGAGCTGTTCGCGCAAGCCCGCGTAGGCCTGGGCGACGAACCAGGAGGTCCCGCAACCGACCACCGCGACCCGTTCGCCCAAGCCGGGGAGAGGCCGAGCGAGGACCGCGGCGTCCCGGGTCACGCGCTCCCACATTTCCGGCTGGCTGGCGATCTCGGACTCAGTGATCGATCCCAACGTCCTCTCGGAGTCACCGAGAACCAGTGAGAAGTTCTGTTTCATCTCCCAGATGCTTGCACTTGATTGAAACAAAGTCAAATGATCACTTTTCAATCATCTTCGATCAGTCTAGGATCGATGGCAGACCAACCTCGACCCAGCACATAAGGAGTCGGCATGTCTCGATCTGACCGATGGCGGCACATCCTCGGCGTCATCGCCTCGGGACAGGAGGTCGAGGTCGACTCACTCGCCTCGGACCTCGGCGCCTCACCCGCCACCATCCGACGCGACCTCAACGCGTTGGCGGCCCAAGGGATGATGGTGCGTACACGAGGAGGCGCAGTCAGTGCGTCGATCTCCTACGATCTGCCCATCAGGTACAAATCCGTTCAGAACGCCGAGCAGAAGCTGGCGATCGCCGCCGCTGTGGCGCGAATCATCCCTCCGGGATCGGTCGTCGGCATCAACGGCGGCACTACCTCCACCGAGGTCGCACGTGCGCTCGCCACCGAAACGGAGCGAGAGCAGACCCCCTCGCCGCACTCGCTAACGATCGTGACCAACGCGGTAAACATCGCCAACGAACTCGTCGTGCGTCCCGCGGTCAAGACTGTGCTGACCGGAGGCGTCGCGAGATCCGCCTCCTACGAACTGGTCGGCGCGCTAGCTGCAGTCACCTTGAAGCAGATCGCGCTCGATGTCGCGGTGATCGGCGTGGGCGGCATCGACGCCGCCGAGGGTGCCACCGCCAGTCACGAGGAGGAGGCCGCCATCAACCGGCTCATGGCGGAACGCGCCAGGCGAGTGATCGTCGTCGCAGATTCGACGAAAGTCGGGCGCACAGCGTTCGCGCAGATCTGCAGGACGGGGGTCATCAACACGCTCGTCACCGATCGCGGGGCCGACACCGACGCGCTGCTGAAGTTGAGGAGGGCCGGCGTTGAAGTCGTCGAGGTTGGTTGACCAGGATTGGTGGCGCGAAGCCGTCGTCTACCAGATCTACCCGAGAAGCTTCGCCGACTCAAACGGTGACGGCATCGGGGACCTTGCCGGTGCCGCCTCCCGGATCTCCTACCTGAGTCAGCTCGGAATCGACGCGATCTGGCTGAGCCCGTTTTACGTCTCGCCGATGGTCGATGGCGGATACGACATCGCGGATCATCGTGCGGTCGACCCCGTTTTCGGCAAGCTCGACGACTTCGCCGAGCTCGTGCGCGTCGCGCACGATCATGGGATACGCGTGATCGTGGACCTCGTACCCAATCACACTTCCTCGCAGCACCCCTGGTTTCAGGAGGCACTGGCCACCCCGCCCGGCCACCCCTCGCGGGGTCGATACATCTTCATGGACGGAGACCCGGAGGATCCCGGACGTCCACCGTCGAACTGGACTTCGCAATTCGGCGGGTCAGCCTGGGAGCCTACAGAGGACGGACAGTGGTACCTGCATCTGTTCGACCCGGCACAACCTGACCTGAACTGGTCGCACCCCGATGTGCGCTCCAATTTCATCACCACGATCCGCCACTGGGCGGGCCTGGGCGTCGACGGTTTCCGGGTGGACGTGGCGCACGGTCTCGCTAAGGACCTTACCGCGCCTTTGCGAAACAGGCCGGACACTCTCGAGTTGCCGGACGACGGAAGTGATCCCCTCTACGATCGCGATGAGCTCGAGGATATCTACTCGCAGTGGAACCAGGTCTTCCGGGCGCAGACCCCGGCACTTATGGCTGTTGCCGAGGCCTGGGTACCGGCAACGCGAAGAGCCCGGTACGCGTCGAAGGGGATGCTCGATCAGGTATTCAACTTCGACCTGCTGAGCGCTCCGTGGAGAGCTGCGACATTTCGTGAGGTGATCGCCAGGAACCTTGCTGAAGCCGAACGCGTCGGGTCCAGCTCGACCTGGGTGCTATCGAATCACGACGTCATTCGGCACCCGACTCGCTACGCGTTCGACTCCGCCTCAGCTGTGCGCACCTGGCTCGACTCCGGCGGCCAGATGAACACCGGGAATGCGCCCCGCGGCCTGCAGCGCGCACGAGCAGCGACCGCGCTCATTCTCGCCCTTCCCGGTTCCTCCTATCTATATCAAGGCGAGGAGCTCGGACTCCCCGAAGTCGGCGACCTCCCCGAGGAGTGCCTTGATGATCCGATCTGGCGGCGCTCGAACGGCCAGCACCGTGGGCGTGACGGAGCTCGCGTGCCACTGCCCTGGACTTCCTCAGGGACCTCATACGGCTTCGGACCAGCCGGCGCCTGGCTACCCCAGCCGAGTTCGTTCGCCTCTCTGTCCGTTGAAGCCCAGCAGCAGGACCCAAACTCGACACTAGCGTTCTACCGTCGGGCATTGCGCGCACGTCGGCAGATCACTGCATCAGCAGGACCGCTGACATGGCTTAGTGCAGAGGAGGATGACCTCCTCGTCTTCCGGCGCGGCGACGGCTGGGAGATCAGGAGCAATTTCGCAGAGCATCCGATCGAGCTCCCCCCTCCCGCCGGTCTCGAACTCGTGCTGAGCAGCAGCGCACGACCGCACCCGGCCTCGATCATTCCGGGCTCGACCACAGTCTGGTTCGTGGACACTCTCGACTGACCGAGACGCCCTTTCCCGAGCCCCAGACTCAGTCTCGGAGCCGGGTTCCGCGAGGATCGTAGAACGGCCGAGTAGAGATCTGCGCGGAGAATCGCGCCGCCCCGCACTCCACCTCCCAAGAGCCAGAGGTGATGTCCACGGCGGGATCAACGGCAACGAGTCCGACGGAACGACCGAGGGTGTAACCATATCCGCCGCTGAGCACACGACCCACCAGCTGACCCTCACGGAAGACCGCCTCGTCATGCACCAGGATCGGCTCAGGATCATCCAGCGCGAAGTACAACGTCCGGTGCTTCAGCGTCTCGGCGGTGCTCTTCGCAACCGCCTCTCGCCCGATGAAGTCACCCTTTTCGAGATCGACGGTGAACCAGAGCCCTGCGGAACGTGGATCGTCAGCCGGGCCCATGTCGTGACCCAGATGCCGGAATCCTTTCTCCGCCCTCAGCGTATCCAGCGCGAAGTACCCGGCGAGCCTTGCCCCTAGAGCGGCACCCTCATTCCAAAGCGCGTCGAACACGTCTCTGGCGAGCTCGCTGCTCACATACAGTTCGTACCCGAGTTCGCCTGCGAAGCTGACGCGGAGCGCGTAAGCGTACCCGCGCGCGATCTCCACCTGGCGTCCTGTCAAATACGGCTGCGCCGCGTCCGTCCAGTCCTCCGGCGAGACGCGCTCCAGCAACTCCCGTGATTTCGGGCCAGTCACGAGGATGGTGGCGAACGCCGCCGTCGCATCGAACACCGCTGCCGCCTTGCCGCCTGCAACCCGGCGAAGCACTGAGAGCGTCACCTCAAGCGTGGCCGCAGGCGTGACCACGAGGAACCGGTCCGTAGCCAGGCGTGTCACCGTCGCGTCCAGAACGATACCCCCGGCGGTGTTGAGTTGCAGGGTGTAGACCGCGCGGTTAATCGCAACATCCAGATCCGAGGTAAACACCTCCTGCACGACACGAAGGGCCTCCGGCCCAGCAACCTCGACTTTGGCGAACGAGCTCAAATCGAACAATGCCACCGACTCTCGCGCTGCAGCATGCTCATCCGCGACGCGCTCAAACCAGCCTGGGCGACGATAGCTGTACCCCTCGTCATGGACAGTACTCGGATCCCGGTACCAGTTAGCCCGCTCCCAGCCGTTCACCTCGCCGAACACCGCACCGAGCGCGGCAAGGGGCTCATGCAATGGCGTACGTCGGACCCCACGAGCTGTCCGCATTTCCAGCTTCGGCCAGTGCATCGCGTAGAGCCGACCAAGGCCCTCGCTGGTACGCTCATGCAAGTACCGACGGTTGGCCTGATGACGCGAGAACCGTCGTACATCCACCGTTGACGAATCAAATTGCGGATTCCTTGAGATGATCCAGGCCGCCAGTTCTCGCCCGACTGCTGGAGCGAAGATAATTCCCTGCGAATTCATTCCTGTCGCCACGTAGAGCGAGCGCACTTCTCCGGTCTCGCCGAGTAGGAAGTTGGCGTCAGGCGTGAAGCTCTCCGGTGCATTCAGGAATCTGTCATAGCCGGCCGCCTGGATGGCAGGCACTGTGCGCTCGGCCTGCGCCCGGATCGATGAGAAATGCTCCCAATCAGGGGGGAACTCGGCGAACCCCGCAGTGGATATCTCCCCGACCGCTCGAGGGATGCCGTCCGGCTCGAAGGCGCCTACGAGCAGTCGCCCGTGCTCGTGCCTCAGGTAGTAACTGGCATCCAAATCACGGAGCACGGGGAGGCTCGGCACCGCGCCCTCGATCGGATTCGTCCGAACATGGACGTGCTCGGCAGGGTATAGCGGCAATGGCACACCGGCAGCGTGACCGAGTTCACGCGACCAGAGACCCGCCGCGAGCACGACAACCTCAGCGGTGACGTCTCCGCGATCAGTGCGCACTCCCGCGGCCGCGCCGTCCCGTACCAATATTTCAAGGACTCTGACCCGTTCCCGGATCATGACGCCCCCTTCATACGCGAGCTTCGCAAACGCCACCGCCGCATACCCAGGGTTGATGTGCCCATCACCCGGGATGAGCAGGCCGGCTCTCACACCGGCCGGGTTGACAAGAGGCCAGATGCTGCGCAGCTCGGCTTCGTCGATCATCTCCGCTTCGACCCCTGTGCTGCGGGCCACGTTCGACTGATAGCGCAGTTCATCCACACGACCATCGGTACGCGCCAAAGAGAGCGAGCCCGAACGCTGCCAATTGACATCGACTCCGGAGCGCTCTTGAAGCCCCTCGTACACGTCTCTGCTGTACAGGGAAAGCCTCGTGAGCACCGTGGATGCCCTGGCCCCGTTGACGAGCCCAGCTGCATGCCATGTCGTACCGCTGCCGATTGTGTTGGCCTCGAGCAGGAGAACATCGTGCTCGCCTTCCTCGGCAAGCGAGCAGGCGATGCTCGAGCCCACGACGCCGCCACCGACGACCACGACGCGCGCGCGATCAGGCAGCCCCTCAGAAGCGCTGTCGGTAAAGAGTCCGGTGCCGATCGAGCGGTCGACGAGTCGTTCCATGGTGCTCTCCTTGCGATGTCAATCGAAAACGATGGTCCTCAGTCCGTCCACGAACACTCGCCGCTCGGCATGCCACGTGACTGCCTGCGCAAGCGCCATGCGCTCGGCTCTTCGCCCCGCGACCACAAGATCTTCGGGAGCGGCACGGTGATCGACGCTGACAACGCTCTGCTGGATGATCGGCCCCTCGTCCAGGTCAGCGGTCACATAGTGGGCGGTCGCCCCGATAGCCTTGACTCCTCGCTCATACGCCTGGTGATACGGGCGGGCCCCCTTGAACCCCGGCAAGAACGAGTGATGGATATTGATCACACGATTCCGCAATCGCTCACAGACCTCGTTGCCGAGGATCTGCATGTACCGGGCGAGCACTACAAGATCTGTACCTGTCTCCTCCACCAACGAGAGCAGAGCCCGATCTGTGATGGGCTTGTTCTCGGTGCGGACCGGGACGTGATGGAAGGTAACTCCCTCACGCTCGACGACACCACGCAGGACGTCATGGTTCGAGACCACTCCGACGATCTCGATTGGTGCGAGGTCATTGCGCCAAAGGTCGAATAACTCGTTCAAGCAGTGATCCGCCGTGGAGACCATGATCAGAACCCGCGTCCGAAGTCTGACGTCCTCCAGCCGCCAGAGCATGCCGAATTTATCCGCCAAACCAGCGAAAGACACCTCCAGAGAGGGCAGATCGACCGGCTGAACAGACTCAGCCCGAATGCGCAGGAAAAAGCGTCCTGTCCTGCTATCGCCGAACTGCTGACTATCGACGATGTTGCAACCGTGATGAAGCAGGAATCCTGCCACAGCATGCACGATGCCAGGACGATCTGGGCACTCCAGCGAGAGAAGGATCTCGTTCAAGCTCTGTCGCCCCATACGTGCTCTTCCATTTCGCTTTCGGCCGTGCGCGGATGGGTTTCACGCTAGAGGAAGGATCTCGCCATGAAGATCGCACGAAGGTATGAAATATCCATGCTCCTCGTACTATCGTCTGAAATAAGGGCATCAATCCGGAGCCTACGCGGCAGTCCTGACTTACCCCCTCAACTGACGCCAGGCATGCATGGCGATCCAACCCGCTGAGACACCCGCCGTCGTAGAGAGATCAAGCCCGGTGAGTTCATGCAACCTATTCAGCCGGTATGCCAGCGTCTGCCGGTGAATCGACAACGCGGTCGCAGTGGGCTCCCACCTGCGATCATTCTCCAGATAGGCGAACAGCGTCTCTCGCATCAGGGTTGAACGCGCATCATCGCCGGCGATCGGCTCGAGAACTCTCGTGACCACTTCTTCCGCTTCACGTATTGAGCGCGTCAGCAGAGAGACATGCACCCCTTTGAACTCGGCCCAGAACTCGCCACCCGGATGCGCCCATTCGAGGCACTGCTGGGCTTCGAGAAGCGCGACATGCATGTCGCCCGTAGCAAGGAACACAGAAGAGGCACCTGCGGCAACGCTCAGCATGCGGAGCAGTTTCCTCAGCTCAGGCACGACTGCCTCGGGGACCAGGATCATTCCGCTCTTCACGCCTGCCATGGTGAGCGCCGGAAGACGCGAAAGCGCCACCGCCCGACGGGCAGACGACCAACTCGATACCGGTAGAGCCACGACCCGATATCCCGCCGCAAGACGATACCCGTCCAGAAGAGCGTCCAGATCTGCTCGCGTGCCGCCCGACATGGCCTCGGCCAGAGCAGCGGAGCCGCGCGCCGCTCGGCTCTCCACCGCGTCGTTGTATCGCGATGCTGCGACCTGGACGATCAGTCGCACGTGCACCAGGGAGAACGCATCCAGGCGCGCGTCCGGCGTCGCCAGGACGAGATCGAGCGGCGGCTCGCCATCCAGCGTCATGCGTCGCTCCCCCGCCTCTGCCTCCGTTTCCGGCTTCGCGCCAAGCAGCACCAGACCTGTCTCTCGGTCCTCGACCCGTAGCGCGGTGCCCAGGACCCGTTCAAGCGCAGCGATCAAGCTGACTGGATCCTCACCGACAGAGGAAGCGACTTGATAGAGCTTCGCCAGGCGCAGCACCTGCATCGTCTGCTGCGCAGAGTTCGCCGCCGCAACGAGACGTGCCACAGCAGCAAACGGTGTTGCCGCTGGAACGAGCAGGATGGGGAACGCTCGGGCCTCAGCACGTTCTCGCATCAGCTCGGTGATCCCCGGAAGGGTGGGATGGTCGCCGACCATCATCCCGACCAATCCGGCATCCGCCAGCTGATCGATGAACGCCGCTTGTTCCGATGGACTCGCCGGCACGCACAGGCCGATCGTCATCAACAGCTCTCCCGGCCCCAACCACTCGACCGGGTCATGCATCTCGCAGGCATGCGCCCAGAGCACATGCTGGGCAAGACCGGCGTGCCCCGCGATCGCCGTCGCACCGATGGCCTCTGCAGCGACGATGTCACCGACTGTCAGCGATGTTCCAAGCACGTACCGGACTATATCCCTCGATCTCGCCCACCGTGTCCCGAATCGGCGCGTCTTGTAGCCCGTCGGCATGGTCGGGCCGTTGCCGTGCATCGGATCGGTGATCCACAGCGTCATGATGGTCCATGCCGTGCACATGCGCGGCCCACACCGATCGCTGCGGTGCCCCGGTACGAGCCGAACCCGATGTTCGAGGGCAGCTGGGCGGTCGGCGGTGCGGACGCGGACCTCGCCGTCGGGGACCTGCTGGTAGAGGTGAAGACGAGAGAGCAGGTCACCCGCCCGTGGCTTCGGGAGGCGCTCCT
>Ga0182743_1002109_pt1 | contig 18021 bp, 12 predicted proteins | sample eDN3rd30CKraftOP_FD_128522 | JGI IMG/M metagenome (GOLD analysis project Ga0182743, IMG submission 128522) | Enriched Organic Plus compost microbial communities from Emeryville, California, USA - eDNA 3rd pass 30_C Kraft OP (version 2) (version 2) ... | reverse complement strand
GCCAGCAGCGCGCCTGCCAGCGGGATCAGCGGCAGCAGCATCGCCAGCGGCGGCGGCAGGCTTATCATGCCCGCAAGCTCCGCGTCGATGGCGGCCGCACGGCTTCCCAACAGCCACAGCATCGCCCCGGCGGCACCCAGCCCGACCAGCCCGCCGAAGAGCGCGTCCGCGCCCATGCGCCGCTGGAACAGCCGCGCGATCTGGATGTCGGTCGCGCCGAGCAGATGCATGATGTCGATCGTGGCCCGGTGCGTGGCATGGGCGCTGCGCGCCGCCAGCATCACCACCGCGCCGGTCACGCCAGCCATCAGCGCCACCAGCCCGGCGGCCAGCCACATTAGCGCGCGCATCAGCCGCTCGACCGGGCCGAGATAGCGCTCATGCGCGTCGATCCGCGCGGTCGGGGCGACGGCGATGATCCGCCGGGACAGTTCGTCGATCCGCGCGGGCGGGGTGCCGGGCGCGATCTCGATGTCGATCATCGCGGGAATGGGCAGTTCGTCCGGCGGGCTGTCGGTGCCGATCCACGGCTCCAGTTGGGCGCGAAGCTGTTCCTCCGGCACGATGGCGACGGCGCGCACGTCCTTTTCCCGCCGCAGCATCGCCGCGACGCGCCGCGTCCGGTCGCCGCGCAGGGCGGGGTTCGCCTCGACGTTCTGCACTGTATAGCCGCCCGCCAGTTCCCCGTGCATCTGCCGCAGCGCCTGCGACAGCGACAGCACGGCGGCGGCGGCGAGGATGGTCAGGAACATCATGATCGCGATGATCCACGGCATCGGGCCGCGCCGCCCTTCCGGCAGCCAGCGGTTGCGCGCCGCCCTCGCCGTCCGGTCGGACCAGCGCCCGGCCTCGCGTTTCTGCCGCGCCTCGTCCGTCACAGCGGTTTCCCGAGCGCGCGGCCGAGCAGCGCGGCCGGCTCGTTGCGCGGGGGGAAACGCAGCGCTCCGGTGGGGTCGATCAGCCGCCCCTTGTCCAGCCGCATCATCTGCGCGTGCCCGATCATCGAGATGAGCGGCAGGTCGTGGGTCGCGATGACGATGGTGGTGCCGAGGCGGTTCAGCGCCTCGAACAGGCCGAGCAGCCGCTTCGCCATTTCCGGATCGACGTTGCCGGTCGGCTCGTCGGCCACCAATATGTCCGGCCGCCCGATCACCGCGCGGGCGATGGCGACCCGCTGCTGTTCCCCGCCGGAAAGCGAATCCGGCAGCGCGTCGGCGCGTTCGCCCAGGCCCACCCAGGCCAGCATCTCCTCGACCGGGCCGCCGATCTCCTGCTCGTCCATCCCCGCGAGGCGCAGCGGCAGCGCGACATTGTCCTGCGCGGAAAGATGGGGCACGAGCCGGAAATCCTGAAACACGACACCGATGCGGCGGCGAAAGCCGGGCAGGCGGTTGCGATGCATCATCACCACATCCTCGCCGAACAGCTTCAGCACCCCGCGCGTGGGCCGCTGCGACAGGTAGAGCAGCCGCAGCAGCGAGGTCTTGCCGGCGCCGGATGCGCCGGTCAGGAAATAGAAACCGCCCGCCGAGAGGGAGAAGCTGATATCGGACAGCACCTCCTCATCAGCCCCGTAGCGCAGGCCGATATTCTCGAACTCGATAATGGCGTTCATATCCGTTAAGAGCCGGCCCCGCTTTGTCCCTTGCCGTCCATCGCACAAGGCCCGCCGCCCGTAAAGACCCGTAGGTGCGGGCGCTTAAGCCGCCCCTCGCGCATCGGCTCTCCGCATCGGCCTGTACAGGGATGATGGCTAATCCGTTCGTGATGGCTTGCGCCGGAGTCGCGAGCGCGCTTAATAGAAGCGCATGATCCTTGTCTGCCCCAATTGCGCGACGCGCTACATCGTTCCGGATGAGGCCATTGGAGTCAACGGCCGTCAGGTGCGCTGTGCCGCCTGCAAGCATAGCTGGTTCCAGCAGGGCGCGGCCTTGCCCGCGCGCGAGGAAAGCGTCCCGCCGACGCCGCCCGCCCCGGCGGTCGCCGCCCCCGCGCCGCGGGAGGAGCGGGCCGCCCCGGCGGAGGACAGCGCTGCCGCCCCGGTCGAGGACCCGGCGCTGCGCGCGGCGGCCGACCCCATAGCGACGGCGGCGGAAGAGCAGGGCTATGACGCCCGGAACGCCGGAGGCGAAGGCCAGCCCGCCGGACAGGCGCGGGCGGTGGACATATCGCATGTGCATCCTCCCCGCCGGTCCGACTGGCGCGACGCCGCCGTCGGCGTGGAGGAGGACGACAGCCTCATCGCCGAGCCGCCGCCCCGCAGGCCCCGGCGTAACCCGGCGCGGCTGTGGACCTATGCCGCGCTGGTCTTCTGCCTCGTCGTTGTGGGGGCGGGCACGGCGCTCTATCTGTTCGGGCCGCCGCAATGGGCGGTGAAGGCGGGCCTGCTTTCCGACGCGCGGGAGCCGGACCTGCTCTTCTACCTCGCCAAGCCCGCCGAACGCCGCAGCCTTCCCAGCGGGCAGGAATATTTCGCCTTCAGCGCCCGCATCGTGAACAGCGGCTCGCGCACCCTGTCGGTGCCCCCGGTCGAGGTCCAGTTGCGCGACCGGCAGGACCGGCTGGTGTTCAGTTGGACGACCAAGGCCGACAAGGCGGAACTGAAACCGGGCGAGGAAGCCAGCATCAGCGAAAGCCGCCTCGACATTCCCAAGAACGCGGAAAATCTCTCGCTCACCTTTGTCGAGGACCGCCGCTAGGCTTTCCGTGTCGCCGCCTGCGACCGGCGGACGAGCAGGCGCCGGAAAAGCGAATAATCGCGAAACTGTCGACAGGGCGCTTGCAACCCCCTCCACCCTTTGCTAAGGGCCAGCGCCTGCCAGGTGCCGGGTCGACCGGCTTCCTACTCTGATGTGCGGTCGTGGCGGAACTGGTAGACGCGCAACGTTGAGGTCGTTGTGGCCGAAAGGCCGTGGAAGTTCGAGTCTTCTCGACCGCACCACAGAGTCCGGCATGGGGCCGGACTCGATTTTTCAGACAAGATAGAGGCACGGGAAACCGCGCGGTTCTGCGCGATTTCGGGGCATTCAGGACGTGGCCTGAGACGAGCGAGATATCGATCATGGCGCGCCTCGCTGATTCTCAGCGGAGAATCTCCGGACACGCTTTTCCAGACCTCACTTCGTCAGGATGGGGTCGTGAGACCGAAGCCGAGGGCTGCCTTCTGTTTGTCCCATTGCACCGACAGATCGATGGTCATCAGGACGCGTGATGTGAACGAGGCGGGTTGGGCGCCCGGTTACTCTGCCTGCTTACCGTGGCTGGCGAAGAGTGCGTCGAACTCGCCGCCAAAGGTCAGTCAGCTATCGACGCAAGGCAGGCTGGGATGGCTCTGATCGATATAGGAAAGCGATCGAGATCCTTGCAGAGGCGATTGTAAGGATCAGTTTCGAAATCCCACCGGGAATGACATTTTGTGATGGACAGCAGCGGTCTTTAATGCCTGGCTTTGGGGCGTTCCTGGCAGGCCGCTTTTAATTGAACGCACGAAGGAGTCACCTTTCATTCATCGACGACCTTCGGCAAATCATAATCTGCATTTCGCGGAATCTCTCACCGGCTATCATTCAATCAGCGCGCTGTTGCAATGCTGGTGCCGCATATGACAATTGCATCCCCTGTTGGATGCAGGAGCGGGGTTCCATGGAAAGATTTGCGCATTCGGTCGAGGGAAAGCCGGAGAAGAATTGGGAACCCTTGTCCCATCATCTGACGCGAGTTGGTCGGAGGGCCGCTGATTTTGCTGCGTATTTCGATGCCTCGGAGATCGCATCGGCCATGGGGCTGTTGCATGACATCGGAAAGGTGGCGTCGTCCTACCAGACCTATATTCGCCGACCCGCCGACAGGGCTGGCCCGAAAGGGCCGGATCATAGTACCGCGGGCGCGAAGGAAGCCGTCAGCCTTTATGGCACTCGTATCGGGAGAATAATGGCGTTCGGCATAGCGGGGCATCACGCGGGATTGATGGATGGGTCGGGTTATGAGGGCGGGAGCCTGTCCTCGCGGCTGTTGAAGAATGTGGAGGACTATGAGGGCTGGCGGGATCATGTATCGGACCTGCCGACATTGGAGGCGCTGGGCTCCGATTTGGCTGCGTTCAGTCGTAACGCCATCCAGGGGGACTTTTCGCAAGCATTCCTTGTCCGGATGCTGTTTTCCTGCCTTGTCGATGCTGACTTTCTTGAAACTGAAGCCTTTTATGCGCAATCGCGAGGAGAGGAGCCGCCGTCCCGGGGCGGTGTTATCAAGCCGGCGCATATCAAGCGTGTGGACGACTTTGTGGCGCGGCACCGGCGCGATGATACGCCGGTCAACCGGCTGCGTTCGGAAATCCTCGACCATGCCAATGCAAAGGCGTCGTTGCCGCCGGGCCTCTTCACCCTCACTGTGCCGACCGGCGGTGGCAAGACTTTGACTTCGTTGAGCTTTGCGATGCGCCATGCGGCGGCGCATGACCTCCGACGTATTATTTATGTTATTCCTTTTACATCGATTATCGACCAGACGGCGCAAATATTTCGCGAGGATGCAGGTCTTGGCGATGCCGTGCTTGAGCATCATTCCAGTTTTGACTGGGATCGCCAACGGCCCATGAGCGACAATGATCGGGAAGAAGAAGGGGCTGCGGGCCTTGCTAAATTGCGACGCGATGCGGAAAATTGGGATACGCCGATCGTCGTGACCACAGCGGTGCAATTTTTCGAGAGCTTGTTTGCCGCCCGCACCAGCAAGGCCCGAAAGCTGCACAATCTGGCCAAGAGCGTGATCATTCTCGATGAGGCGCAATCGATCCCGGTGCATCTATTGCGTCCCTGTATGGCGGCAATCGACGAACTGGCCCGCAATTACGGCGCGACTGTCATTTTATGCACGGCAACGCAACCGGCGCTGAGGACGCAGGATGAAGCGTTGCCGAAGGCTGGCGAGAACGCGATCGAAGGGCTGACGATACCCGACGAGCGTGAACTCGCGCCTGATCCGCAAGGGCTCTACGAGCAATTGAGGCGTGTCGAGGTCGAATGGCGGCGCGAACCCGTGAGCGATACCGAGATTGCCGAGCGGTTCGCGGACCAGCCTCAGATGCTGTGCATCGTCAACAGTCGCGCCCACGCCCGCGCTCTGTTCGAGGCGATCGCGGGCCAGCCGGGAGCCGTTCATCTGACCACGCTGATGTGTGCGCGCCATCGCCGTGCGGTGCTGGCGAAGACGCGGCGGGACCTGAAGGCGGGGTTACCAGTGCGATTGGTTGCGACCAGCCTGATCGAGGCAGGCGTTGATATCAGCTTTCCCGAAGTCTGGCGTGCGGCGGCGGGCCTAGCCAGCATCGCGCAGGCTGCAGGGCGATGTAATCGCAGTGGTGAATTGGGGCCGCTCGGGGATGCATTCGGGCGTATAATCGTGTTTGAACCAGCGCCGGTCGAAGGACGAAAGTCCGTGCCGGACATGATCAAGCCTTTTTACCAGGCGGCGAAGAAGATCCTGCGCGCCGAGGATAGCGATGTGCTCGGGCTGGATGCGGTGCGGGAATATTATCGCTGGCTCTATTGGGAGCAGGGCTATGACGCGCTCGATGCCGCGACGTTGGACGGCGTGCGCTTTCAGATCATCCCAGCCATCCGTGATACGCGCCGCAAACCCGACTTCCCCTTTGCAAGCATCGCGCAGGCCTTTCGCATGATCGATGATGTGATGGACCCGGTGATCGTGCCATGGGGTCAAGACGAGGAGGAGCGAGGCGAGATCGAAGCCCTGATCCGGCGCATCGAGGACGAGCCTTTCCTGCCGACGGGCGTTCAGCGGAAGCTTCAGCACTATGTCGTGCCGGTGCCGGCCAAGGCGCGTGAAGCCATGCTCGGTACCGGGGCGGTACAGGCAATCCGGCCCGAAGATTATGGCGACCGCTTCGTCCTTCTGAAAAGCCCGTCGCTTTATGATCCCGCACTTGGATTGCGACTCGACGATCCGACATGGCGATCGAGTGCGGATAATCTGTTTTAATATTCAAAATGGACCAATTAAACCCCTTGATAGATGAAGAACAATAAAGGAACATACCGGCATAAGGGGGATTTGTTGAATGGGTATCCGATTGCACGTCTGGGGTGCGCGCGCCTGTTTCACGCGGCCCGAGATGAAGGTGGAGCGCGTCAGCTATGACGTGATGACGCCCTCGGCGGCGCGGGGCATATTGGAGGCGATCCACTGGAAGCCGGCGATCCGCTGGCATGTGGACCGCATCCATGTGTTGAAGCCGATCCGTTTCCAGTCGATCCGCCGTAACGAGGTCGGCGCCAAGGCCAGCGCGTCGAACGCGGCCAGCGCCATGAAACGCGGTACGACCGAAGGGCTGGGCATCCTTGTCGATGAAAATCGCCAGCAGCGCGCGGCGCTGGTCCTGATCGACGTTGCTTATGTGATAGAGGCGCATTTCACGCAGACCGGCAAGGCTGGCCCGGAAGACAGCGCAGCCAAGCATATCAGCATGTTCAATCGCCGTGCCGCGCAGGGGCAATGTTTCCACCGGCCCTGTCTGGGAACGCGGGAGTTCGATGCCGAATTCGCGCTGGTGCCCGACGATGCGCCGCTTCCTCCCTGCGAATTGCCTGCGGATAAGCGGGATGTCGATTTCGGCTGGATGCTGCACGATATCGATTTCGCCAACGGCAACGAATCCCGCTTCTTCCGGGCGGAGATGAAGGGCGGAGTGATCGATGTTCCGCCTTTCCTGTCGGATGAGGTCGTGGGATGACGATCCTTCAGGCGCTCGACAGTTATTATCATCGACTTGATGGCGTGGCGGAGCCCGGACGAAGCCCAGAGAAGTTCGGATGGTGTATCGTCCTCAGTCGCGATGGCACGGTGGTCGACGTGGAGGATCTCCACGATCTTTCCGGCAAGAAGCCTCGTCCCCAGACCTATATGGTGCCCGCCGCCGTCAAGCGAACCGTCGGCATCGCCCCCAATTTTCTATGGGACAAAAGTGCTTATGTGCTGGGCCGCACTGCGGGCGAAGGAAAACGGACAGGACAGGAACATGCCGCCTTCATTGCGCTGCATCTGCAACGGCTTGCGGATCAGATCGACGAGGGGCTGGTGGCGTTGCGCCTGTTCCTCGAAAAATGGCGGCCGGAACATTTCGACGAGATCGACAGGTTCCGGCCGGAAATGCTGGACGCCAACTTCATGTTCCGGCTCGATGGCGAACGGGGCTATCTGCACGAGCGTCCTGCCGCGCGCGTGCTTGCGCAGGCAAAACCGGGCGATGATGAAGGTGCCGGTGTCTTTTGCCTTGTTTCCGGGAAACGCGGCCCGATGGCGCGGCTTCACCCTACTATCAAGGGCGTCGAAGGCGCACAGTCATCGGGGGCGGCTCTGGTGTCGTTCAATCTGGATGCGTTCACTTCACTGGGGAAAGAGCAGGGCGCCAATGCACCCACGTCACAAGCGGCCGCTTTCCGCTATGGGGCCGCTCTCAATCATCTGCTGACGCGCGATGGTCCCAATCGGGTTCGCCGGCCGATAGGCGATGCGACGGTGGTGTTCTGGGCCGATGCGAGCGAGGCGAGGGCGGCCGAGGCGGCGGACGCCCTTTTCGGTTCCTGGCTGACGGGTGATTTCCCGGACGGTGACATCTCCGACAAAGAGGAAGCGTATAAGATTCGGGCGGAGATGGAAGCCGTCGCGAAAGGAAGGCCGATCTCCGATTTGCGCGCGGACATCGAGCCGGGTACGCGCTTTCATATTCTCGGCCTGTCGCCCAATGCCGCGCGGCTATCGGTGCGCTATTGGCTGACCGGGACACTCGATCAGTTCGCGCGACGGCTGGCGGAACATCATGCCGACCTCCGTATCGATCCCGCGCCTATGGGTTGGGGCGCGGCGCCCTCGGTCAATCGGCTGCTGGCGCAGACCACCGCCTTGCAGCGCGAATTCAAGAATATTCCCCCGCTGCTTGCGGGTGAAGTGATGCGCGCGGTCCTTTCAGGCACGCCTTATCCGCATAGCCTGCTCGCCGCCGCGATCATCCGCCTGCGCGCGGGCGATCCGAAGTCCTCGGATGGTAAGGCGCTTACGATTGGCTGGCATGCCGCCGTCATCAAGGCTGTGCTGCTTCGCGATCAACGTCTGCGCCGCCGCGATCCCGACATTCCCGAACAAGGAGAGATACCCATGAGCTTAAAAAGGGAGCATGATAATCCGGGCTATCAGCTCGGACGGCTCTTCGCTGTCTACGAGCTTGCGCAGCGCTCTGCGCTTGGCCGGGTCAATGCCACTATTCGCGACAGATATTTCGGTGCCGCATCGGCTACCCCTGCGAGCGTGTTTCCGCTCATCGTGCGGGGCGCGCAGCCTCATCTCGCCAAGGTCCGCAAGGAAAAGCCCGGCTGGAGCCATTTGATCGAGCGTGAGCTGGAGGAAATCACCGGCCGGTTCGAACCTGACGCAGACGGTACCTGGCCGCGTTCGCTGCGCCTTAGGGATCAGGGGGAGTTCGCGATCGGCTATTACCATCAGCGGGCCGCCAGACTGACGAGCGAGAAAGGCGAAAAGCTCGGCTTTGATGATGTCGCGGACGATATTGAACAGGGGGACGAAGCATGAGCAATCCGGTTACCAATCGTTATGAATTCGTCCTCTATTTCGACGTGACGAATGGCAATCCCAATGGCGATCCGGATGCGGGCAACATGCCGCGCCTGGACCCGGAAACCAATTTGGGGCTGGTGTCCGACGTGGCGTTGAAGCGCAAGGTCCGCAACTATGTGGCGCTGGCATCGAACAACCGCATTTACATGTCGGAGGGGGCGACGCTCAACCTTTTGCATAAGGAGGCGTGGGCTGAGGTATTGCCCGATGTGACCAAGGCCGAGGATTTCAAGAAACTGCCCAAGGATGAGGCCAAGGCGCGGGAACTGACGGCATGGATGTGCGCCAATTTCTGGGATGTCCGCACCTTTGGCGCGGTCATGTCCACAGGCGTGAATGCAGGGCAGGTGCGCGGTCCCGTGCAGTTCAGCTTCGCGAAATCGGTCGAGCCGATCCTGCCGCTTGAGATTTCCATCACCCGCATGGCCGCGACGACTGAAAAGGATGCGGAAGACAAAGGCGGACGCACGATGGGCCGCAAGCATATCGTGCCTTACGGTCTTTACTGTTGTCACGGTTATGTTTCCGCGCCGCTGGCCTCCCACCCTGTCAAGGGTACGGGTTTTTCCGAGGATGACCTCGAACTGCTGTGGCAGGCGTTGGGCAACATGTTCGATCATGACCGCTCCGCAGCGCGTGGGGAAATGGCCAGCCGCAAGCTCATCCTGTTCCGTCACCAGAGCGCGCTGGGCAATGCCCAGGCCCAGTCCCTGTTCGACCGGGTGAAGACCCTGCGCGTGCATCAGGGCGCGGCGCATGAAATCGGCAGCGATGCTTACTACAATAATACCGGCAACTGGCCGCCAGCACGTAAATGGGAAGATTATCGTGTTACGATCGACCGGGAAGGATTGCCGGACGGCGTCGAGATCATCGAGCGGTGAGAAGGGGCTGACGATCAGTGCGGATCGTCAGCCCGGGTTTCCCTTCTCAACCAGCATGGCAGAGCGTTTCGTTCCACGAAGTGCAGAGCGGCTATATGGGTTCAAGATCAATCTCGATCAGCCCCTAAACAAGGCGGATGTGTAAGCTGTATCTCACCCGTCTCACGATCCCCTCCATCACTTCGACACCCTAGATCCTCATACCATGTAAAGCGAAGCGCAATATGATGCAGCCGCCCCCACCGGACCCTGACGCTGAGGATGGCTTGGTGCCTGTTTCGGCCCTGCAACATTATCTTTTCTGTCCGCGTCAATGCGCGCTTATCCATGTCGAGCAAATCTGGAAGGAGGATGGCGCGACTGCCGAAGGGCGCATTCTGCATGAACGTGTCGACAACGGCAGGCCGGACCGGCGGCGGGGTGTGCGAACGGTGCGGGGCCTCGCATTGCGATCCTTTACCCATGGGTTGGCGGGCAAGGCCGACGCGGTCGAATTCGCTGGTGGAACATCTGCCCCCTATCCGGTCGAATATAAGCGAGGCCGCCCCAAGTCGCATCGCGCCGATGAGGTGCAGCTATGCGCCCAGGCTCTGTGTCTGGAAGAGATGTTCGGCCTTCCCATCGTGGAAGGCGCTCTCTTCTATGCCCAGACCAAGAAGCGGCAGGTCGTTCCTTTCGAGGCGGAATTGCGCGCGTTGACGATCCGTATCGCGATCGAGGTGCGGAGGATGCTCGCAGAGAACCGCACGCCGCCGCCGCGCGTGACGCCGGCCTGTAAGCGTTGTTCCCTTGCCGATTCGTGCCGTCCGAAACGGATGGAAAAGCCGCCGGCGATCCGTCGCTGGCTGGTCGGACAGCTAGCCGATTGACCGCAGGAGCAAGCATGCGTCGCCACCTCAACACCATTTATGTCACCAGCGAGGATGCCTGGTTGCGCAAGGACGGAGCAAATATCGTGGTGGAGGTGGACGGCGCCGAACGCGGGCGCGCTCCGCTGCACATGATTGGCGGGGTGGTATGCTTCGGGCGTCCGGGCGCCTCGCCTGCCTTGATGGCGGCCTGTTCCGAAGCGGGGATCGCTTTGTCCTTTCTGACGCCGAACGGGAAATTTCTGGCCCGCATGGAGGGCCCGCGAACCGGCAATGTTCTGCTGCGCCGCACACAATATAAGGTGGCCGATGATCCTTCAAGATCGGTACCGATCGTGCGGGGCATCATTACAGCGAAGGCCGCCAACCAACGAACCGTTCTGCGGCGCGCCTTGCGCGACCATGGTGGTCGGATGGACGGAGGGGCCCGGGACAAACTGGAAGCAGCCGAGGCACGTCTTACTCACATTGCCCGCCGTGCGGCCGGGGCGGACGATATAGCAGTCTTGCGCGGCCATGAAGGTGAGGCTGCGCTTGTCTATTTCAGTGCCTTTGACGCCATGGTTCAAGGTGATCGCACGGCCTTTTTCTTTCGAGGGCGTTCGCGTCGTCCGCCGCTCGATCGGGTCAATGCATTGCTATCTTTTATATATGCGATGTTGGGTCATGATTGCCGCTCGGCTTTGGAAAGTGTGGGGTTCGATCCTCAGGTCGGTTTCCTCCATGCCGATAGGCCCGGACGTGCGAGCCTGGCGCTTGACCTGATGGAGGAACTACGGCCAGTGCTGGCGGATCGGCTGGTTTTGACGCTGATTAATCGAGGCCAGATCAAGGCCAATGATTTCACTATTGATGAAGGCGGCGCCGTCTCTCTGGCGGAGGACGGGCGTAAGGCGGTGTTGATTGCCTGGCAGGAGAGAAAGAAGCGCGACTTGCGCCACCCCTTTCTTGGTGAAACGATGCCGATGGGATTGGTGCCACATGTTCAGGCGCTGCTGCTATCGCGGCATCTGCGTGGCGATCTGGACGGCTATCCACCTTTTATCTGGAAATAGCTTATGCTGATGCTAATTACTTATGATGTAAGCACTCAGGACATCAACGGTCGCCGCCGTCTTCGCCGCGTGGCGCGCGCTTGTCTGGATTTAGGCCAGCGTGTGCAGAACTCGGTGTTCGAATGCGAGGTCGATCCGGCACAGTGGGCGCAATTGCGCGCGCGCCTCGTGAAAGAAATTGACGAGACGAAGGACAGCCTGCGCTTCTATCGCCTTGGCGCGGACGGCAAACGACGGGTAGAGCATATCGGTGCGAAACCCATAGTGGATTTGGACGGCCCGTTGCTCTTTTGACGCTGCGCGAACTAGAATTGGTTCGCAATTTCCGGGCAGGTTCGCGCATGGATTAAAATAGAAGTATAACAATGACTTGGGGCAGCGAAATTTTGCTTTAGGGCAAAAAAATGGTGCTAGGAAAAGCCGGTTCGCGGAAATCAGGAGATTTACGCTTCTTTCTCATTGTCGTAGCAATATCACAGTCGCCTCCCGCGCGGAGGCGTGGATCGAAACGGGTCGCATCGAAGGCGGACAACAACCCCGAAACGTCGCCTCCCGCGCGGAGGCGTGGATCGAAACACCACCTGTTCGGGCGTGAGGCCGCGCAACAGATGTCGCCTCCCGCGCGGAGGCGTGGATCGAAACTGCAACTTTGCCTCGCCTTGCTCATCTGCAACGAGTCGCCTCCCGCGCGGAGGCGTGGATCGAAACGTCGAAGATAATGAGGTCGGGCGGTGCCAGCCTGTCGTCGCCTCCCGCGCGGAGGCGTGGATCGAAACTCAAGCGGTTGTTCACCCTCCCGCCGGTAGGAGGGTCGCCTCCCGCGCGGAGGCGTGGATCGAAACGTAATAGCCGCCGCCACGGTTTTCAGCGCGTTGGGGTCGCCTCCCCCGCGGAGGCGTGGATCGAAACACCCGCGCGACTGGCGCGGCCTTGACCTTCGCCACGTCGCCTCCCGCGCGGAGGCGTGGATCGAAACGCCTCATCTTTGCCGGGGATCGCAATACCTTGGCGTCGCCTCCCGCGCGGAGGCGTGGATCGAAACTGCCACAAGGTCGGAACCTACTGCTCGTCGAGCTTTGTCGCCTCCCGCCCGGAGGTGTGGATCGAAACTTTTGGCGCCGAAGGTTGCGCGTCTTCCAGGTGGTGGACTACGCGCGGGATATGCTTGGGCGTATCACCCAGAAGCTGCCTGTGGGCCATGACGGCGAGGCGGTCACGTACACGTGGGACACCGGCGGGCTGCCAGGCAGCTATGGGGTAGGCCGGCTTGGCGCGATCGTGGATGTCTCGGGAACGATGCAGTTTCAATATGACCATAGCGGCAATCTGGTGGCATGCACGCAGGGCATTGGCGCGAGCAGCGGGGCGCAGCTTGGCTATGCCTATGATCTGGCGGGGCGGGTGACGCAGATCACTTACCCCATCGGGCCACCTTGTCCATTATGCCTATGATGGCAAGGGGCGCGTGAACCTGGTGGAGACCGAGGCGTCGGCGGGCGTGGGCAGCTGGACCTTGATCGCCAATGGCTTTGCCTATGAGCTTTTCGGGCCGGTCAAGGCACTGGCCTTTGGTAATGGCCTCTGCGCTCCAAGTTCGGCTGCGGTGCTGACGGTGGTCCATGCGAGGAGCTTATCGGCGAAAATCATCTCGCCCCTTCACTTGAGAGGCAGTTGTTCCGGGCCATAGACGCGTCCATTGACGATGACCTGCTTTACCTTGCGGGCATTGCGGATGTCGGTCAGCGGGTTGCCGTCAATGACCACCATATCGGCCAGCTTGCCGACCTCGATCGATCCGATGTCGGCGCGCACGCCCAGCAGCTCCGCCGGAACCGTCGTTGCCATCTGCAACGCCTCGAATGGCGTTAGACCTGCCTTGACGGCCAGCTCCAGCTCCAGGTGCGTGGTGATGCCTACCGGGGTCAATGGCGCATCCGTTCCCGCCAGCAGACGCACGCCCGCACGATGCATCTTCAACACGCCCTTCAAAATATTCTGCCGAAGCGATGTCGGCCATGGCGGCGCTTCGGCTGCCTCCGCGTCACGCACCCATACCGGTTGCGCCGCCCAGCGAGGATCGCTGCGGCCGGCGGCCGTCACCACCTCGCTCATGGGTTCATGCAACGCCATGGTGGGCGTGAGGGTCATGCCGGATTTGGCAAGAATCTGCACCGCATCGTCATAAACATGATTGAGTGCGCTGGCTTTGCTTGAGTAACCACGGCCGGAAGCGTCGCCATCAAAATGCTCGAGGCTGTCGCTGCCGAAGCGTGCGGCGGGATATAATTCATGGGAACTGACGGGGATGCCGAGGCGGTGCGCGCCCTCGACCAGATGTTTGCGCACCGGCTCGCTGGTATGGATATAGGTCTTGAGCATATCATATTTGAGCCTGCGGGCGCGCTCGATCTCCCTGTCGGCCTGGGCGATGTCGGCGACCGGGGTCGAGAAGTCCCAGAAGGCGCGTTCGCCTTCGAGGATATAGCCCGTCGTGAACACACGCGGGGAAGGGCGCACGCCCGCCGCCCCGGCTTCGCGTTCCTCGATCGCGTCCGCAACGACGCTCCCCGGACTGCGCACCGTGGTGAATCCATAGGCAAGCAGCAGCTTGCCGAACGAACTGCCGAACTCCTTGGCGAAATGCACGTGGGAATCGATGAGGCCGGGCATGACCGTGAGACGCGAGGCATCGATGATCCTGTCTGCCTTGCGACCGGGTTTGTGCGGCTCGATCGCGACGATCCGGTTGCGCTCCACGACGATGTCCATGTCGGCGCGCGCCTGCGGGGCGATGCCATCGACCAGGCTGCCCGCGTGGATGACCAGGGTGCCGCCGGGGATGTCGCGCTTCCAGTTCAGGTCCAGGGGCAGTTTCTGGCTTTGGCCATCGGCAACCGCGATGAGCCTGAGTTCATCGATATCGACATAGAGCAGCCGCCCGGAATCGCCGGTCCAGCTTATGAAGCTGGCAAAGCCGTCGGCCAGCTTGCGGGGAGCGCCGACAGGCGCGCCATCGGGCGAGACCTGCATCACCCACAGCGCCTGATCCATCTGGAACGCGATCGAGCGGCCGTCGGGCGACCAGACAGGGCCGTCGGCGGCGGAGCGGGTGCCGATCGAATGGTGAGGGACAACGGTATAATCGCGCGGCGTGCCGGTGCCGTCGGCGGCCAGCAGCTGGATCTGGTTGGTGGCCCCGGCCTCATAGGGCTTCGTTCTGGAGTATTCGTCCATCCGCGAGATCATGATCGAGCGCCCGTCGGCCGACCAGCTCGGATAGCCGGGGCCGAAGCTGGAGGGCTGCACCGTCACGATCTTGCCCGTGGCCAGATCGACCACCTGCACCTTTGCGTTGAAATCCTGCATCGCGCTGACGAAGGCGACGCGTGTGCCGTCCGGCGACCAGGCGGGCCGCGTCTCGGCGCCGGGCGCGGAAGTCAGGCGGCGATGCGTGCCGGAGGCCGTCTCATAGATCCACAGGTCCATGCTGCCGCCTTCGCGGTCGCTGGAATAGACCAGTTTCGACCCGTCCGACGACCAGGCCGGATCGGTAACGACAAAGGGCCCCTCGGACGTCACCGCCTGCGGCTTGCCGCCGACATCCATCAGCCATAATCTGCCCAGCGCGGCGAAAGCGATGCGCTTGCCATCCGGCGAGATGACCGGCTTCAATATGCCCAGAACGGGTTCGGTCGCCGTTGAAGAAAGGTCCTGCGACCGGCGGGTGTAGACAGGGCGGCTGACCGGCAATGCCGCGCTGAACTCCACGATGGCCGTCTTGCCGCTGGCCAGCGAGCGGCGCTTGATCTTCCCGTCGGCGGTGTAGAGATAGTCATCGCCGGCAAGCCATGCCCCCCGGAACGGGTGAACATCCTCATCGGCGGAAATGACCTTCTCATTCTCCATGAGTCGGGCGACGCCGCCGGTCACCAGCCCGAACACGACCGACTTCCCGTCCGGCGTCCAGGCGGGTGTGCCGATCGGCGCGGTGATGTTGCCCGGCTGTATCTCGACCCGTGTCAGCAAGCGCTCGGCCCCGGCGGCGGAGGTGGCGTAGATGCCCGGCGCCTTCTCCCGTTCGGACGCATAGGCGATCGCCCCGCCGTCAGGCGCGTAGCTCGCCCGCGTCTCATCGCTGGGCGCGTTCGTCACCTGCCGCAGGGCGCCGCTATCGAGGGCAAGCTCCCAGATGTCGTAATTGCCGCTCCGTTCGGAGCTGAACGCGATCCGCTTGCCATCGGGCGAGCAGGCCGGTTCCCGCGCCTCGAAAGGGCCGGGCGTGAGCAGTTTCGGGTCGCTGCCGTCCGGCCTGACGCTCCAGATGCGCCAATGCCCGTCGCGGTTGGACTGGAACGCGATCCGGCTGCCGTCGCCATACCAGCAGGGCTGGCGCGCATCGTAGAGGGCATCGGTCAGCGCATGGGCCATGCCCCCTGTGGCGGGCAGGCTGAACAACACCCCCTGCAGGTCCATCACCACCGTTTTGCGATCCGGGGACAGCGCGATCGCCATCGCCGTCCCCTCATGGACCGTGACCTCGGTGAGCTTCGCCTCGCCGGGGGACGCCGCCATCGCCGCAGGCACCAATCCCACCACAAAGCCGCAGGTTGCGCACAGACGAGCAAGAATCTTATGGGGCATAGTCAACTCCGTTCCGGAAACAACAGGCTATCGGCTCTTTCACAGCCGCAATGAACGCAAGACCGCCGCCATGATCAGTCGGGTTGCAGAATTAGTTGAACACATGAATGCGGACGGGGCGGCATGTCGATCAATAGCGATACGCAGCGGTGAGCCCTATTATGCGGGGGCGAAGCGTCGCTTCTTTTCTATAAAGGACTCCGGCCTCGCTGACGCCCTCGCTAAAACTGAACAGGCGAGGATGCTGGTTCAGGATATTGTTGGCGAACAGTGACAGATCCAGCCCGCTGATCTTTGCGCCCAAACGGGCATTGAGCATCGTATATCCTTCCCGGCCCAACCTCGTGGGATCGTAGCTCGAGGTTGCCGGATCCTGGGACGCCGTGTCACGATATCCTGCAAGGCGATTGTAATCGACGCGAAGGTAGCCGCGCTCGCGCAATATATTGAAATCATATTGCCCGCTGACCGTGATGGTCCAGGGCTGCTGTTGCAGCGCATTTCCGGCTCGGACGATAGGCAGGGCGTTGGGATCGCCGCTGACCGCCAGCGTCTTGGTGTAGCGCGCGTTGGTATAGCCCAACTGTGCGGACAGCAGGAAGGACTCTCCGATTTTCTGGCTCAGTTCTATGTCGAAGCCTTCGCTCTTCGCCTTGCCGAGATTGTCCGTGAACTGCAGGCCGCAATTATTGAGCTGAATACGCTGCTGGATACCCTGCCATTTGATCTGAAAAACGCTTGCCGCCAGTTGGAGGGAACCGAAAAGCCGGTTTTTCGTGCCGAGTTCATAACTCCACAGGCTGTCGGAAGCATAAGTCTGCGGAACGGCGGAATAGCCTCTGACAGCAAGATCATTTGCACAGGCCGGGTTGTCGAACACGATATTGCCGCCCCCCATGCGATAGCCCTTGGCGGCTGTCGCATAGACCATGTTCTGGGGATCTATTTGCCAATTCACGCCGAATTTGGGCGTAAACGGCGATTCCTTGCCCGAAGCGCCGCTCCTGAGGGAGCCGAAGTTGAAGGGGCCTGTTACGAAGTTGTCCGATCGGAACGAGTTTCGTGAGGCGCGGGCGCCCACAGAAACCCGAAGACCCTGGACCAGTTCATAGCTGATATCTCCGAATGCGGCTATCTCCTTCGTTCTTGCATTGAAATCCTGCAGATAGGAACAGCGCCCATCTATAAGGCCCATGCCAGTGACATCCTCCAGCGATCCTCCGAACAGATATTGAATGAGGTCGCCGAAATCGGGATCGATAATCTGCTCCCCGGCATATTGCTTCAGGTGATTATAATATAAACCGAATACCCATCTCAGCCTTCTGTCAGACGGAGACTGAAAACGGATTTCCTGCGTTAAAGATCTATATCGATTTTGCAGATTTGCTATTGCTTCATAATCGGGAAGATCAGGTATATATGCCGATCCGGAAAATATCCCCGGAACCGAATAGGAATAATCAACAGATGGATTGTTATTTCTTCGAAAATAAGACGTATTCGATATTATATCGAAGCCGGGAGCATTATATTCTATCTTCAAAGAAGGCAGGATAAATTTATCCCGATCAATGGTCGGAAGCCGCTGACCACTTTGAAAGCGGCCATTCTCCCGATCGGAAAGAAGCGACCACATGTTTGATACGTCATTCTGCTGCGTGTTCTGATATAATAGCGCAGCCGTGACCCGCATTGCCTCAGCCGGCGCGAATGTTACCGCTCCACGGACAACATAGGAATCGAGCGAATTGGAATTACGCTTCGTCGATATCCCGTCGGGGAAAGACACGCGATCAATATATCCACCGTCCCGCCGATAATAAGCGCTGACGCGGATACCCACCTTATCGGTCACCAGCGGACCCCCGACGGCAGCGCCGATTTCGTAATTCATCGCACCGCGGCTGGTGTCAGACAGCT
>Ga0182743_1002108_pt1 | contig 18023 bp, 14 predicted proteins | sample eDN3rd30CKraftOP_FD_128522 | JGI IMG/M metagenome (GOLD analysis project Ga0182743, IMG submission 128522) | Enriched Organic Plus compost microbial communities from Emeryville, California, USA - eDNA 3rd pass 30_C Kraft OP (version 2) (version 2) ... | reverse complement strand
GTGAGGCCGATGATCTTGAGGTCGAGCGCCAGGGATTGGCTGCGGATATAGGCGAGGTCGTGATCTATGCGCGCGCCAGCGTGGGCGAAATCGGTAACCGGGCCGCGCAGACCGACGATCTGAGCCCATCCCGTGAGACCGGGACGGACGGCATGGCGGCGGGTGTAGTCGGGCACTACCACCTCATAGGGCTCGCCGCAAACCATCATCCCGGGAACATGGGGGCGCGGCCCTACCAGCGACATGTCGCCCATCACGACGTTGAGCAACTGAGGTAGTTCGTCAAGGCTGGTGCGCCGGAGGAAGTGACCGAGGCCGGTCAGACGCCCATCGCCTTCGGCGACAAGAGCGAGGCCCGTCGGATCGGCACCCTCGATCCGCAGCGTGCGGAACTTGATGATCAGGAACGGCTGCCCGTTCCTTCCGACGCGGACCTGCCGGAAGAAGGTCGGACCGGACGTATCGAGTCGGATCGCGACCGAGATGACCACCAGCAACGGGCTCAGAGCGATCAGGCCCAGGATGGCGAGCACGAGGTCGAGCAGGCGCTTGACGAAGGCCCGTGAACGCAGGCCGACGGCCCTCGCCGGACTTTTCTCTCGCGTAACGGTTGCCTGCCCGACCAACGTCATCAGAACCCCCACGCCGGGGAGTTTCCGCCGCAAATCGATGCGCGTCACTCGTAAGAAATCACGATCCCAAGCCATGCCGCGTGCATGACAGCCACGCTTCCAGTGCACTGGACAACACGTCGCATGGCTTTATATCTAAGCACACATATATGTAGCTCCCTACATAATGGCTAACAATGTCAGACCTACCCAGCAAACAGAGCCTCATTGCCGCTCTCGTCGGAACAGCCCGAGCCCTCCAGACCCTTTTTGACGCGCAGTTGCGCGAAATGGGGATAACGGCAGCGCGTGGCCGTGTGCTGTGGTTCTTGGCCAAGAAGCTGCCGCATGGCGCCACCCAATCGGACGTGACCGACTACCTACGCGTGGAAAACCCGACGGCCGTGCGCATTCTCGATGGCCTCGAGACCCTCGGCCATATCCGCCGCCGCCCCTCCGAGACGGATCGGCGCGCCAAGATCATCGAACTGACGGAGGCGGGGCGCCCTATCGCGGAGGAAGTGGTGCGAGAGTCGCGCATGCTCTACCGGAACGTGCTCGATGACATCTCTGATGAGGATCTGGCCACGACAAAGCGTGTGCTCGACACCGTACTCAGAAACGTCAATGCCATGGGGCCAGCGCGTCGCTGGGCACACGCCGATCGCGAGTCGGTGCTTTGAGCGAGCGCGTCTACACAGTTGAGCGCGAAAGCGCAGAGGCTGCGGCCGAGACGGTGACCGAGAACGCGTCCACCATGCCGGAACCCCAGCCCCCTGCCCGGTCAGCGCCGCCGCCCTTCGTGCCGTTCCCCATGTGGAAGGCGGCGATCTACGCCGCTTCCTCGGTGGTGCTTGGGCTGACCCAGGGGCTTGGGCTAAACCTCATTACGGCGAACCTGACGAACCTGCAGGCCTATTTCGGCGCAACGCAGCAGGAAGTGAGTTGGCTGCCGGCGGCGTATTTCGCCACCAACATGACCGGCACCTTGCTTATGTTCAAAATCCGCAACCAGTTCGGCATGCGCCGGTTCGCCGAAATCGGCATTATCGTCTATGTGCTGCTGGTTGTGGCCCACATGTTCAGCAACGATCTGCGCTCGGCTCTGATCGTACGCGCAATGATGGGTGTGGCGGCCGCGCCGCTTTCGACCCTCGCCTTCTTCTACATGCTCGAGTGGCTGCCGCCTGCGAGGAAGATGACCATCGGCATCTGTTTCGGAATGATCGGCAACAGCCTGGCGCTGCCGCTGGCACGCGTGATGTCGCCGCAGCTTCTCCAGAACGGGGAATGGCATGGACTCTACCTGATGGAAGTTGGGCTGGCGCTGGTGGCGCTGGCAGTGATCTTCCTTGTACCGATCACGCATCCGCCTCGGCAAAAGTCCTTCGACAGGGACGACCTCATCAGCTTTCCGCTACTGGCGACCGGGTTCGGCTCCCTTGCCGTGGTGCTGTCGATGGGGCGGGCCTACTGGTGGTTCGAAGCGCCGTGGCTGGGCGTGCTAGGAGCAACGGGGATCGGATCACTGGTGTTGCTGGCGCTCGTGGAACTGCACCGCAAGCAGCCCATGATCGATCTCCGCTGGCTCTTTACGCCCGACATGCTCACCTTTGCCGGCGCCCTCATCGCGGTCCGCATCCTGCTCTCCGAGCAATCGGTGGGGGCGATCGGGCTGTTTACGGTGCTGGGGATGGGCAGTGACCAATTGTTGCCGCTCTTCGGTATCATCACGGTGGTGACCGTCGCGGCGACCTTCTGGCTGACGAGCGTGATCAAGCCGCAACGCACGCCCTACCTCCACCTGCTGGCGCTGGTGATGGTGGCTGTCGCGGCGTGGATGGACGCACACAGCTCGGTGCTTAGCCGCCCGGAACAATTCTATGTCAGCCAGGCGATCATGAGCTTTGCGGCGGCCATCTTCCTGCCACCCGCGATGCTTCATGGCTTCGCCAGGGCGATGGCAAAGGGGCCGCAATACATCCTGTCGTTCCTGACTGTGTTTCTGACCACGCAGACTCTCGGCGGCCTGCTGGGGTCGGCGACGATGACCACGTTCGTGGCGCTGCGCGAGCAGTTTCATTCCAATGTCATGGCCCAGGGCATTACCCTGCTCGATCCGATGGTGGCGCAACGCGTCCAGGCCTATGGCGGCGCCTACGCCAAGGTACTGACCGACCCAGCGCTTCGCGACGCCAAGGGGCTGGCACTGCTTGGTCAGTCGGCAACGCAGCAGGCCAACGTATTGGCCTACAACGATCTTTTCATGGTGATTTTCGTGGCCACCCTCGCCACCCTCGCCGTTCTGCTCATTCATCTCGCGCTGGGGGCGGTCAAGAAGGCCGCCGCCCAGCCCAAGGCGCAACCCGCCTGATCCGACCAGAAAGTAACTTCGATGCGTTTCAAGGAACTCGTATTCTCAAAGGCCACCGTTCCGGCATTGCTCGCCGGGATCGCCGGTATCCTGGTGGTGCTCTACGCCTGGCAGCTCCCGCCATTCACCTCCAGCGTGCAATCGACCAACAACGCCTATGTGAAGGGGCAGGTGACAATCCTGGCTCCGCAACTGGCGGGCTATGTGGTCCAGGTACCGGTGACCGACTACCTGACGGTCAAGAAGGGCGACCTGCTGGTCCAGCTCGATGACCGCATCTATAGCCAGCAACTGGCGCAGGCACAGGCTACGCTCGGGCAGCAGCAAAGTGCGTTGGCCAACTATGACGCCAACCACGCCTCCAAAAAGTCGAGCGTCGAACTTGCCGAAGCGCAACTGGTAGCCGCCGAGGCCTCGCTCGAAAAGGCGCAACGGGACGCGGGGCGTAATTCCTCGCTCCTCAAGTCCGGCATCGCTGCGCAATCGAGCGCCGACCAAGCGACGGCCGCCTTGGCCCAGGCTGAGGCCGGTGTTGAACAGGCCAAGGCCTCCGTGGCCATCGCCGAGCAGAACCTGGCGCTCGTCGAGGCAGGGAAGCCCGGTCTCGAGGCTGCCGTCAAGGGCGCGGAAGCGGCCGTGCAACTTGCCCAGATCAACCTGAGCAACACCCGTGTCGTCGCCCCCGTGGACGGACGGCTGGGCGAGGTGACAGCGCGGGTGGGGCAATACGTGTCGGTCGGCACGCAGCTAACGTCGGTGACGCCGCCGCGGACCTGGGTCATCGCCAACTTCAAGGAAACGCAGATGGCAGGTCTCAAGGTCGGCCAGGAGGCAAGCTTCACCGTCGATGCCCTTTCGGCAGGGAGGCTCACCGGGCACATCTCGGAGATTTCGCCCGCCGCGGGGTCCGAGTTCAGCGTCCTCAAGCCGGATAATGCCACGGGCAACTTCACGAAGGTCGCCCAACGCATTCCGGTGCGCATCGAGATCGATCCCAACCAGGCGCTGGCACCGCAATTGCTGCCGGGCATGTCGGTGGAAGTCTCGATCGAGACGGGGACGACCAAGTCCTAGCCGAGAGGCGGGCAAAAGGGCGCTTGGGTGTTGCACGCGCTGGCTAATTCCAGCAGAAAGTGTCTTTCCCTTTCGGGCCGCCGTTCGGCCGGCCCACCCCGCCCGGAGATATGCCGTGACTGCAAGTGCCGCTCTTGCGCTGATAATTGTCGTCGTTCTCGCCGCTATCGCGTTTTTTGTCCTTCGCTCAAACGCCGGCCCCGGCAAAGGCGGCAATATGGCGCCCGTATTCGGAACGGCACCGTCCATTCCAGAGGCGATTTCGCAGGGCAACCGGCCCACGCTCAAGACCCCCAATATCAAGGGCTGGGCGGACAACCAGACTCCGGACGTGGCAGCTGGCCTCAAGGTAACTGCGTTCGCGCGCGGCATGGAACATCCGCGCTGGATATACGTGCTGCCAAATGGGGACGTGCTGGTCGCTGAATCGGCGTCCCTGCCCGGCCGCATTACCCAGTTGATGGATCTGGCGCGTAATTTCGTCATGCGACGGGTCGGCGCCATCCGCAAGAGCGCCAACAGGATCATCCTGCTGCGCGATGCGGACGGAGACGGCGTGCCCGAAATCCGCGAAGTCTTCCTGAGCGGGCTCAACCAGCCGTTCGGGATGGCACTGGTCGGCGACACCTTCTACGTGGGCAATACCGACAGCGTGGTGGCCTACCCCTATGTCGAGGGTGCAACGCGGATTACCGGCGCCGGCCGCAAGCTGATGGATATGAAGCCGGGCGGACATTGGACGCGCAACCTCTTCGTCAGCCACGACCAGACCAAGCTCTATGTGGGCGTTGGTTCGCTCAGCAACATTGCCGAGCAGGGGTTCGAGGCCGAGGTCGACCGCGCGGCCATCCACGAACTCGACCTTGCCACCGGCAAGAGCCGCATCTTCGCCTCGGGGCTCCGCAATGCGGTGGGCATGGCGTTCGAGCCTACGACCGGCGCGCTCTGGACGGTGGTCAACGAGCGGGACGGGTTGGGCGACGAGACGCCACCGGACTACCTGACCTCGGTCAAGGATGGCGGCTTTTATGGCTGGCCCTACAGCTACTGGGACCAGATCGTTGACGACCGCGTGCAGCCGGCAAATCCGGCGCTCGTCGCAAGCTCCATCACTCCGGACTACGCCCTGGGCGGGCACACCGCCTCGCTCGGCCTTGCCTGGTTGCCAGACGGTACACTCAATGGGTTCGGCGCAGGCATGGTGATCGGCCAGCACGGTTCGTGGAACCGCTCCAAGCTCAGCGGCTACAAAGTGGTGTTCGTGGCATTTGCGGAAGGACGTCCGGCGGGCATGCCGCGCGAGATTCTCTCGGGGTTCCTGACGGCGGACGAGCGCTCGGCCTATGGACGCCCTGTGGGCGTGGCGATGGCTGCCGATGGCAGCCTGCTGGTGGCGGACGATGCGGGCGACACGATCTGGCGCGTGACGTCGGCCTGAGTGTCCTGCAAATAGATGGCGATCGGAGCCCTGCCCCGATCGCCGCAAGCGTTACCTGCCGTTCTTCTTGTCTTCGCGCAGCTCAAACCACATGGCGTTCAGAATGCTGAAGCTGCAGGCCAGGCTTACGCCCAGGATCCAAGAAAAATACCACATTGCCGTCTCCTAGTAGGCGTTCGGGTTGCGCTTGAGAGTGGTGCCGACCGTGACCGGGCCGCGCATGACGCGATAGACCCACGCGGTGTAGGCCAGCACGATCGGCAGGAAGACCACCGTCACCACCAGCATGATGAAGAGCGTCAGATGGCTCGATGAGGCATCCCAGACGGTCAGGCTCACTCCTGGATCGGCCGAAGACGGCATGAAGAAGGGAAAGAGCGTCAGGCCGGCAGTGGCGATGACGCCGGCGATCGCAAGGCTCGAGCCGGCAAATGCCCAGAGCCCTGCCCGCGCCCGCAGCCCGAGCCAGGCAGCAAGGCTGCCGACGATGGCGAGGATCGGCGCCAGCATCATCCAGGGATAGTTGGTGTAGTTGGCGCGCCACGCGCCAGGGGCCACGACCACGGTCTTGCCGAGCGGGTTGGACGGACCGAGCGGGTCCTGGACACTGGTGACTGTATAGCCGTTGAGCATCCAGAGCGCGACGACGCCCCCCAGGACAAAGAGCACGATAGTCGCGAGAGCCGACCACTGCCCATACTGGCGGGCACGTTCGGCAACGGCGCCGCTGGTGCGCGCGGCGATGATCGTGGCGCCCTGCGTGAGCAGCATGGCGACACTGACGAGGCCCGCAAGGAGCGCGAACGGCGCGAGCAAGCCGAAGAAGTTGCCCTCATAGGTGGCACGCAGCGTGTCGTCGAGCCGGAAGGGAGCTCCGAGGAAGAGGTTGCCCACGGCCACCCCGAAAATCAGTGCCGGCACGAAGCCGCCGACAAACAGGGCCCAATCCCAGACATTGCGCCAGCCTTCGCTCGGCACCTTCGAGCGGAACTTGAAGCCGACCGGGCGCAGGATCAGCGCCAGGAGCACGGCGATCATGGCCAGGTAGAACCCCGAGAAGCTCACCGCATAGAGCGGCGGCCAGGCGGCGAAGATGGCTCCGCCGCCGAGGACCAGCCAGACCTGGTTGCCTTCCCAGGTAGGTCCGGAGAGATTGAGGAGCACGCGGCGCTCTTCGTCCGTGCGGGCGGCAAAGGGCAGCAACGCCCCTACGCCCAGATCCATGCCGCCCAGGATGGCGAAGCCGATCAGCAGGATCCCAAGAAGCGCCCACCAGATGAGGCGCAGAACTTCATAGTCGAGTGGAATGGCGGTCATGTTCTGGCGTCCTTAGTTGGCGGGGACAGGTTCGGCGGGAACGGGTTCGACCGGGAGCGGTTCGGCGGGTACGTCCAGGGCGGACTTTTCGGTGGGGCCGGCCTTGATGACGCGGGCCATGAGCCAGACCATCACGATGGCAAGGACGGTATAGACGGTGACGAAGAAGGTCAGCGAGATCACCAGATCCCAGAAGTGCAGGCCCGAGGCGGCGTAGAACGTTGGCAGCACGCCCTCCACGACCCAGGGCTGGCGGCCATATTCGGCGACGAGCCAACCTGCTTCGATGGCGAGCCAGGGAAGTGGCAGCGCAACTACGGCGACACGCAGCAGCCAGCGATGGGATTCGAGGGTGTGGCGCGAGGCTTTCCAAAACCAGAAAGCAAAGAAGGCGATGAAGAAGAAGCCCACGCCCACCATGATGCGGAAGCTCCAGAAGAGCGGCCAGACATCGGGCACCGTATCGAGCGCCGCCTTGGTGATTTCCTCACCGGTGGCGTTCTCGATATCCGGCCGGTACTGCTTGAGGAGCAGAGCATAACCGAGGTCGGCCTTGGAGGCATCGAAGGCGGCGCGGGCCTCTTCCCCACCACCGGCGCGAATGTCCTGAAGGGCGACATAGGCTTTCAGGCCATTGGCGATGCGCAAGGCGGCATGTTCGACCAGTTCGGTGATACCGGGCAGGTCGCGGTCAATGGAGCGGGTGGTGATAAGGCCGAGGACCCAGGGGAACTGCACCTGGAAGGCCGGACGGCCATCGGCGCCGGGGATGGCGAAAAGCGTGAGGGCGGCGGGCGCCGGCTCGGTCTCGTACATCGCCTCCATGGCGGCAATCTTCATCTTCTGGTGCTCGGTAGCGACGTAGCCGCTTTCGTCGCCCAGGACGACGACGGAGAGCGCCGAGGCAAGGCCGAAGCTAGCGGCCACGACCATCGAGCGCTTGGCAAAATCGCGATGCCGCTCCTGCAGCAGGAAGAGCGCGCTGATAGCGAGCACGAAGACCGAGCCGGTCACATAGCCAGCGCTGACGGTGTGAACGAACTTGGCCTGCGCAACGGGATTGAAGATCACCTCGATGAAGTTGGTGACTTCCATGCGCATGGTGTCAGGGTTGAACTGGGCGCCAACCGGGTTCTGCATCCAGCCGTTGGCGATGAGGATCCAGAGCGCCGAGAAATTGGCGCCGAGCGCCATCAACCAGGTGACGGCAAGGTGGGTAACAGGCTTGAGCCTGTCCCAGCCGAAGAAGAAGAGCCCGATGAAAGTGGCTTCCAGGAAGAACGCCATGAGGCCTTCGATGGCCAGCGGCGCACCGAAAACGTCGCCCACGTAGTGGCTGTAGTAACTCCAGTTCATGCCGAACTGGAACTCCATGACGATGCCGGTGGCCACGCCCATGGCGAAGTTGATGCCGAACAGCACGCCCCAGAACAGCGTCATCGATCGCCAGATAGGGCGGCCGGTCATGACGTAGACGCTTTCCATGATGGCAAGCAGGAATGCCAACCCTAGGGTCAGCGGCACGAACAGGAAGTGGTACATCGCTGTCGCCGCAAATTGCAGACGGGACAGATCGACGACGATCGGATCGACCATGGGGGGACTCAGCCTCGCGTTGTGCCGACAATGCGCCGGCCCCACTCGGCTAGCCGAGGGCAAGGCCCGTTTCCTTGATCCAGATCAAGGCGGAGGCCGAAATAGTGAGTCTAGCTGCGCCTGTACTCCGAAGGGCACCACAATGGTCGAATCTACCGAACGGGCGGCGTCGCGCTGGCTAGGCAAGCGTGTGGCGGATGGCGGCGCGGGCTTGCGGGTGGCCATCGCTCTGCCCTTGCTCAGTGGAGCCCTGTTGGTGGCGCAATGCTATGTGCTCGCCGGTGTGCTTCATGGCGCTATCATCGATCACCGACCACTGGCTTCGCTGGGCATGGATATCGCCATTTTCGGCGCTCTGCTCACCGCTCGCATCGCCCTGGCGATGGCCGGCGAGATGCTGGCCGTCAACTCAGGGGAAGCCATCAAGCTCAAGATACGCGGCGGGCTTGCAGCACAGATGCTCATGCGCGAGCCCATCTGGTTCGCCGGGCGCAGTTCCGGTGCCCTGTCTGGGACGGTGGTCGACCAGGTGGACGCGCTCGAAGGCTACTTCGTGCGTTACCTGCCGGCTGCCGTGCAGGCCGCCATTCTGCCTCTGGCTTTCGCCGTGGTGGTCATGCCTGTCGACTGGATCGTGGGGTTGCTGCTGCTCGTGACGGCGCCCCTCATCCCCATTTTCATGGCGCTGGCGGGGTGGGGCGCCGAGGCGGCGAGCAAGGCCCAGGCGCAGGCCCTCAACAGGTTGGGAGGCCGCTTTGCCGACCGGCTGCGCGGGCTCGTTACCCTCAAGCTCTTCGGGCGAGAGGACGCCGAGGTGGCGGGAGCGCGGGCGGCTTCGGAAGAATTGCGCGTGCGTACGATGCGAGTGATGCGGATCGCCTTTCTCAGCTCGGCAGTGCTCGAATTCTTCGCCGCACTCGGAGTGGCGGGCGTGGCTCTTTATATCGGGCTCACGTTCCTTGATCTGGTGACGTTGCGGGGCACCGAACTGACGCTTCAGGCCGGCCTCTTCTGCCTGCTGTTGGCACCGGAGGTCTACCAGCCGCTTCGCCTGATGGCCGCCCACTATCACGACCGTGCCGCCGCCAAGGCCGCGGCCGCCGAAATTGCTAATCAGGCCGAGGGATTTCCCGATGCAACTCCACTCGTTGCCCTGTACCACAACCCGCCGCTGCGCCACGAAGGCGCGGCCAAGCTTGCGACCGAGGGGCTGACGGTCAAAACGCCACAGGGACGAACGGTCATCGAAGGCCTCGCGCTTGACGTCGCTCCTGGGACGCGGATCGCGATCCTGGGCGAAAGCGGGATCGGCAAATCCACTCTCCTTGAAGCGATCGGCCGGCTACGCGCCGCGACGGGCGAGATCGCCATCGATGGCGCCCCGCTCAACGACATCGGCGAAGGCCGATTGCGGCAGCGGATGGCCATGCTGAACCAGCGGCCACGCATTTTCGCCGGCACCCTTGCGGACAACATCCGGCTGGGCCGGCGCGGCGCCTGCGACACGGCCGTAACCCTGGCGGCCCAGCGCGCGCGGGTAACCGACTTCGCCCGGCTGCTGCCTGAGGGACTGGAGACGCGCCTGGGCGAGGATGGTCTGGGACTGTCCGGCGGAGAAATCCAGCGCGTGGCCCTCGCCCGGCTCTACCTGCGCGACCCCGGCCTCATGCTTCTGGATGAACCGACGGCCCATCTCGACCCCGAGACGGAGGCGCTGGTCCTCGACGGTCTGCTCGACTTCGCGCAGGGCCGCACGCTGGTCGTGGCCACGCACTCGCGGTTCGTGGCGGCACGCATGGACAGAGTCTTTCGGCTGGCGGGCGGCAAGCTGCTGCCGACGATCCGGCCGGCGCGGGTCCGGGTAGACGGAAGGGGTGCAGCATGAGGGCCATTTTCGCATTCCTGCCGCTCTTCGTGCGCCTGAAAGGGCCGCTGACGCTGACCCTCGTGCTCTCGCTCGTGACGCTTGCGGCCGGCACGGCGCTGCTAGGCCTATCGGGCTGGTTCCTGACGGCAGCCGCGCTGAGCACGGCAGGCGCCGCATTCAATCTTTTTGCGCCCTCGGCTGGCGTGCGCGGCCTGTCCTTCATCCGCATACTTTCGCGCTACGGTGAAAAGCTCTCGGGCCACGACGCCACGCTCAAGCTGCTTTCCGACCTGCGCCAATGGCTATTCGCCAGACTCTTCCCCTTGGCCCCTCTTGGCCGACGGCTTGGACGCGGCGACCTGGTGAGCCGCCTGCTGGGTGACGTCGAGGCGCTCGACGCGGTGTTCCTGGTGGCGCTGGGTCCCATCAGCACGGCAGTGCTCGCGGGAGTCGCAATGACGACGCTGCTGGCTTTCCTGCTGCCCGGGGCAGCGCTGGTCTACACGCTCGCTTTTGCTGGCGCAGCAATCGGAGTGCCGGTGCTTCTGGTGGCCGCCTCGCGGCGCACCGGCGCCGAGGTCGTGGCCGCGAGTGGGCGCCTGCGCGGTGTCACGCTCGATAGCATCGAGGGCCAGCAGGACCTCGTGATCTTCGGCGAAACCCAAAGTGCCCGCGACCGGATCGAGGCGGCGGCGGGGGATCTCGCGCGGGCGCGCCGCAGGCTGGGCTTTCACGGCACGCTCGCTGCCGGTGCAGTACAAGGCTCGATGGCGATTGCGACCATTGGTACGCTCATGGCGGGGCTCGCCGCACTGGAAGCCGGCAGTATCGGCGGACCGTTGATGGCGGGCCTACTGCTGGCGGTGATCGCCAGTTTTGAAGCCTGCGCGATGCTCGTGCGCAGCGCGGCACGTCTCGCAAGCGCGGCGGCCGCAGCTGAGCGGCTGCAGGAGCTTGCAACGATGGAACCCGCGGTGACCGATCCCGGCGCCCCCCGCCCCATCCCTGACGGCGGCGCAATGAGCCTCGAAGGGGTTAGCTTCGGCTATGGGCCGGGGCGACGGGTGCTGTCGCGGGTGAACCTGGGCATCGCCGATGGCAGTTGCGTGGCGATCCGTGGACCGAGCGGTTCGGGCAAGTCGACGATCGCGCAATTGCTGCTGCGGCTGGTTGATCCCCAGGCCGGCCGGGTGCGCCTTAACGGCGTGGACATCCGTACGGTGGCTTTGGCCGATCTGCGTCGGCGCGTGGCGCTGATGACGCAGGATGCCCCAGTCTTCCACGACACCATCCGCGCCAACCTGCTCATCGGTCGGAACGATGCCAGCGACGAGGCGCTCTGGCAGGCTCTGGATGCGGTACACCTGGGCGACTTCGTCCGCTCCCTGCCCCGTGCGCTTGACACTATGCTCGGCGAAGCCGGCAAGACGCTTTCGGCGGGCCAGGCCCGCCGGATGTGCCTTGCCCGCACCCTGCTCTCGAACGCCTCGGTCATCGTGCTCGATGAACCTACCAGCGGCCTCGACGCGGAAACGGAATCAGCTTTCCTTGCCGATCTCCCCCGGATCGCGGCCGGCAAGACCACCATCGTCATTACCCACGCCCAGGTCCCGGCGAACTACGACCGGGTGATCAACGTTCAGGCTGGACGCGTATCGGCGGAGCGTTCTGCCATGTGAGATGACTGGCTCGTTTCGCGAAACTCGTTGACGCCTTCCAGAAGATCGCGCAGCCTTCCGAGTATTCACCAGTTACGGAGGCAGACTTGGGCGAGTCAGAAGGCAAGGAACGCGAGGACAGCGCGATCGGCGTGCTCGTGAAGGCGTTCCATGTGCTCGAGATCATGGCCGACATGGCCGAGCCGGCCCCCTTGCGACAGATCGCCAAAGAGACGGCCCTTCCCAAGGGGACGCTGTTCCGCATTCTTCAGACGCTGGTGGGCCTTGGATATGTGAACCAGTTGACCGATAGCAGCGACTATTACCTGACAAGCCAGATGGCTTACCTCAGCCGCAACGCGCGCCAGGAAGACATCAAGATGCTGACACTGCCGTTGATGAAGGCGCTGCATTCCAAGTTCAACGAGACGATCAACCTTGGCGTGCTCGAAGGACAGTTTGTCTACTACGTCGCGGTACTGGAAGCCCAGCGGCCGCTGGCATGGCGCGTGCCGGCTGGTACGCGGGACACCTTTCATTCGACGGCGCTCGGTCGGGCCATCGTCGCGCAGTTGACCGCCTCCCACCGCGAAGCACTGGTTCATCGCGCCAATCTCAAGTCGCGCACGACCACCAGATCAGGGATAACGCGGGAAACCTTGGCTGCGCTGATTGAAGTGGTTCGGCACGAGCGAGTGGCGTTTGACCTCGAGGAAAACGATGATGGCGTGGTGTGCATCGGCGTACCGGTCTTCATCGACGGACGCGTCGTGGCGGCCGTGAGTGTGTCCGTACCTGCCACCCGCTATACCCCGGCGCTGGGTGAGGAAATCAAGCAAGCACTCATTGAAGTAGACTTCAACTTCAAGACCAATGCCGGAAAGCGCGGCAACGGTGCAATTGCCGAGCATGAAGATCCGGCGGCCGGGAACCGCCGGATCTGATCCTTCCGATCAGCCGATTTTGGGGGCGACCTCACGGGCAGCATCGCGGACGACATCGAGGGTGGCGTCGACCACGTCATCTTTATGTTCGGAGGAGACGAACCAGGCACCGCGTTCAAGCACGCGCACGCCTCTTTGGAGCAACGCGAGCGCGAAGAGGCTGTAGCCTTTCTTGTCGGACCGGGCCATCTCACGATAGTTACGCGCCGGAGCCTCCAAGCCGAAGGCAACATGGAACATCAAGGGGAAGCCGGTAACCTGGGCCTTGATACCTGCCTCCTTGAGGATATCGCGGATGCCATCCTGGAGACGGTCGCCGAAAACGGAAGTGCGCTCGTAGTGCTCGTCCGTGAGGCCCTGTTGGGTTCCGATCATCGCTGCCATCGCGACGGGCTGAGCGTTGAACGTTCCACCATGCAAAACGCCACCGGTGGCGAACATGTCGATCAGGTCGGCGCGACCGGCGATCGCGGCAACCGGAAAGCCATTGGCAATAGCCTTGGCGAAGATGGAGATATCGGGCGTCACGCCGAAGAGCTTCTGGGCACCGCCCTGCCCTAGGCGGAAGCCGGTGATTACCTCATCGAAGATCAGAAGCGCACCGTGCTTGCGACAAGCCGCCTGGACGCCCTCGAGATATCCCGGTGCCGGCGAGATTGCGCCCTGATTGCACATTGCCGCTTCCATGAAAACTGCAGCCACGTCGCCCTTGGCGAGGCGGGCCTCCACGGCAGCCAGATCGTTCCAGCCCAGGATCGAAAGGCCAGCCGCCTCGGACGGATCCTGCCCCTTGCTCCCACCAACGGCCGTGGGTGCCCCTTCCGGCCCTGCCACATCGAGTGCGGGCGCGGTGGACCAGAGGATATTGTCGAACCAACCGTGGTAATGGCCTTCGAACTTGACGATCGTTCGGCGGCCGGTGGCGGCCCGTGCAAGGCGCATCGCCGCCTGCGCTACCTCCGAGCCAGATGAGCCGAAGCGAATGCGCTCGGCCGAAGGGATGCGCTCGCAGATGATGCGGGCGGCTTCGAACTCGATGGGCGCCTGCCCCGCAAAGAGAAGGCCTCGATCGACCTGATCCTTGACCGCCCGGCGTACGCCCAGGGGATTGTGGCCGAGGACCATTGCGCCCATTCCGCAATAGTAGTCGATCAGGCGGTTGCCATCGACGTCGAAGAGGTAGGGCCCCTCCCCGCGTTCGAAGACGAGCGGCCCCGGCTGCATTCCGAGACGGAAGTTGGAGTTAACCCCGCCCGCCACGAACCTGGAGTTCTCCGCAATAACCTTGGCCGATCTATCGAAATTCAGTTTCTCGCCCATCGGCGAACCCTCCATCGCAATGTCGCCTGAAGGGAAGCAAAACGCGCATTTCCTGTAAAGGAACGTGCGTCTCGCAATACGAAACACTAGCGGCGTCGGTTCGTCGAATTAGACGTAAACCTGTACCGGCTTGGGAGTGTCGCTGCGCTCGATGAGCGAGGAAGGCATGTTATCCTCCAGAAGCGGCGACGGAGAGGTCCCTGTGCCCAGGGTCGTGCACCCGCCCCCAGCGGCCGAGGCAACAAGCGCCAGGAGCAGTGTCGCGCGGGCTTTCTTTTCGTACGAGTTGCTGGCAACCCGCTTAGTCGTAGAATCGGTCACTTCGATATCCAAGCAAGAATAGACCCGCGCATATTTCGGGAGTTCATCACGGATGCAAGGTACCGCCAGAAGAAAAACGCCGTTTCTAAAGCGACTTAAAAGCGCTCCCGTCTCTCAGATCTTAAGCCGGATAGGCTTGTCGAGATTGAAGACGACGCCGTCGTCGCCCTTGTCAGAGCGCCACATCAGCATTCCGACCTCTGCCGGTTCGTCGAGCACGGTCAGCCCGGCGTGCCAGGCGTCCCGGGCTATGCAGATGGCATCGCCCGGCCCAGCGAGGTAAGCTTCGACACCATCTAGGTCGGGCGCGCCGGTGGGCAATTTCGGGGCAACGACGACCAACCAGCGCCCAACCTTGATCGGCAGGAACGTCTGGGTGGAATGAGGGTGTCGCTCGAGAAAGGTGAGTTCGATCGCATCGGGCGGCACAGGTTGTGGTGCAAGGACCGTAAAGACGTGCCGACCGGGCACGTCTCCAACCTCTGCAACCAGTGGCGCCTCTGTAGCCTTCCCTCCGATGGCTCGGACAGAATAGGCGAAGGGTTCGGCGGCGCCGGGCGTCAGCGGAACGAGTTTCATCGCCGCCTCAGATCGCGTCGAGGAAGGCGACGCCTTCGAGCTTACGTTCGGCCTTGAGCTTGCGGAACCCGGCCTTGAGTTCCTCTTCGCCCGCCTTGTCGAAATTGCCGAAGGGGCTGCGGCAGAGGCCGGCATCGGCGCCCATCCAGGCCATGCCGCGCTTGATGGCGGCGATCGGGTTGCGCGGGAGCGAGAAGAAGATGATGGCATTGGCAGTTTCCTGGAACTGCCTGGCCGCTTCCATGTCGCCGGCCTTCACGGCCGCGTCGAGCGCGATGAAGACTTCCGGAATGAGGTTGTAGAACGAGCCGATGATGCCGTCGGCGCCGAAGCTCAAGCCCGACATCGCCATTTCGTCAGCGCCCGAATAGACGATGAAGTCCTTCGAGATTTCTTCTTTGATCCGCATGATCTCGAAATGGGTGGTGGCGGTGTACTTGATACCGGCCAGCCCCTTGATGGTCGAGAGGCGCTTGATCATGTCGAAGCCGAAGAGACCGGCCAGCGGCACGTTGTAGGCGATCATCGGCAGGCTCGTGGAGCCGGTCACGTCGCTGTAGTAATTGTAGACTTGGTCCTGCGAGAAGCCCCAGTAGAAGGGCGGCACCGAGGATATGGCGTCGATGCCGGCTTCCTCGGCATGCTGGGCCAGTTCAACGGTCAGCTTGGTGCTGATGGCGCCGACATGGGCCATGAGCGGGATGCGGCCGGCGGTCTCGTCGACCACGACTTCGACGACGCGCTTGCGCTCCTCGGGCGACATCATGAAGCTCTCGCCGGTGCTGCCGGTGAGGTAGAGGCCGTGCACCTTCCTGTCGATGAGGAAGCGCACCGCGGCGCGCATGCGCGCCTCGTCGAAGTTCTCGTTCTCATCGAACGTGGTCACCATCGCCGGGATCACACCGGTGATGTTCTTGATAGCGAAGGCAGGCATCAATGGCTCCAGGAATGGAGGCTCACGCCGCGTCGGGCGTAGCCTCGGGAAGGTCGATGAGGTGGCAGGCGGCGTAGTGGTCGCGTCCGTCGATTTGGTAGCGCTTGAGCTTGGGCTCGACCTGCGAGCACACGTCCTTGCGGAACTGGCAGCGCGGGTGGAACGGGCAGCCGCTGGGCGGATTGACCGGGCTGGGCACGTCGCCCTCAAGCACGATGCGCTTGGTCTGCTTGTCGAGGTCGGCCACCGGAATGGCTGAGAGCAGCGCCTGCGTATAGGGGTGAAGGCGCCGGGCGTAGAGGTCCTCGGAGGCGCACAGCTCCACGATCCGGCCCAGATACATCACCGCGATGCGGTCGCAGATGTACTCGGTGACCGACAGGTCGTGGGTGATGAAGATATAGGTGAGGTTCTTTTCCTGCTTGAGCTTCATCAGAAGCTGCAGGACCTGCGCCTGGATCGAAACGTCGAGCGCACTCACCGCCTCGTCGCAGATGATCAGTTCCGGCTCGATGGAGAGCGCGCGGGCAATGCCGATGCGCTGGCGCTGGCCACCCGAAAACTCGTGCGGATAGCGATCCATGTATTCGCGCCGCATGTTCACCGCCTCGAGCAGGTCGCCGATGATCTTGCGACGCTCCTCGCGCGACTTGATGCCGTATTTCTTGAGCGGGTCCTCGAGCGAGCCGAAGATGGTGAAGGCCGGATTCAGCGAGGAATGCGGGTCCTGGAACACGATCTGCAGGCGCTTGCGATACGGGAAAAGCTCGTGGTCCTTGAGCTTGGTGAGATCGGTTTCCTGATCGTCGGTCGAGCGATAGGTGATCTCGCCATTGGTGGAATGGATGAGCTGGAGGATGGTCTTGCCGAGCGTGGTCTTGCCGCAACCGCTCTCGCCCACCAGCCCCAGCACCTCGCCGCGATAGACATCGAGGTTGACGCCGTCGATGGCCTTCACGTGCGCGGTGGTCTTCTGCATGAACCCGGCCTTGAGCGGAAAGTGAACCTTCACGTCCCGCAGGCGCAGGATCACGTCATTTTCATTGTGCTGCTGCATGAGCGAACTCCTCGTAGCGCCAGCACATGACGCGGTGGGTATCGGTAACGTGGGTTTCGTCCGGCATGTCGTTGCAGGCTTCGGTGGCGAAGGCGCAGCGCGGGGCGAACTGGCAGCCGGACGGACGGTCGAACGGATCGGGCGTCGAGCCGGGAATGGCCTGGATGTTCTGGTTCCTGCCGCGACCGAGCACGGGGATCGAGGCCAGGAGGGCGCGCGTATAGGGATGGACGGGATTGCGCAGCACCTCGTCGACGGTACCCGCTTCCACGATATTGCCCATGTACATCACGGCCACGTCGTCAGCCAGTTCGGCCACCGCGCCCATGTCGTGGGTGATCAGCATGATGGCGGTGCCGTGCTCTTTCTTGAGACGGTCCATGAGCTCGAAGATCTGCGCCTGGATGGTGACATCGAGGGCCGTGGTCGGCTCGTCCGCGATCAGGATCTTGGGGTTGCAGGCCATGGCCATGGCGATCATGGCGCGCTGGCGCATGCCGCCCGAATAGCGATGCGGGAACTCGTCGACACGCCGCTCGGGCAAGGGAATGCCCATCGACCGCAGGAGGTCGATGGCCTTGTCCTTGAGCTGCCGGCCCTTGAGCGCGGTGTGATACTTGAGGTTCTCGATGATCTGGAAACCGACGGTATAGACCGGGTTGAGCGCGGTCATCGGGTCCTGGAAGATCATCGCCATCTCGGCGCCGCGGATGGCGCGCATCTGGTGGCCGTTGCGGGCGAGCTGGTCGATGCGGATGTCGCCGCGGTCGGAGTGATAGATGATCTCGCCCTCCTCGATGCGCGAGAGCGTGGGCAGGAGCTGCATCACGGCCGAGGCCGTGACGCTCTTGCCGCATCCGCTTTCGCCCACGATGCAGAGGGTCTTGCCCTTCTTGATCTGGAACGAGACACCGTTCACCGCCTTGTTGCAGC
>Ga0182743_1002107_pt1 | contig 18025 bp, 15 predicted proteins | sample eDN3rd30CKraftOP_FD_128522 | JGI IMG/M metagenome (GOLD analysis project Ga0182743, IMG submission 128522) | Enriched Organic Plus compost microbial communities from Emeryville, California, USA - eDNA 3rd pass 30_C Kraft OP (version 2) (version 2) ... | reverse complement strand
GTGCTGTCGTCATCATCATCGCTACCGCTGCCACAGGCAGTCAGCGTCGCACCAAAGACGGATATCAGCGACAAGCCGATACTGTTTCTCAAGAGCGTGCGGCGGGCGGGGTTGGCCGCCACGATGTCCTCGAGCATTTGGCCCGGAACCGTAATCTCACCGCGGGCCTCACGGCTGGGGGCACGCAATTTGTCCGTCAAATATGACATGTAGATCCTCGTAATGTGAGTCGTTTTTCAGTAAAACGTCAGGGAGCGGACGAGAGACTACGGCGCGTGTATGACGCTGATATGGCTAAAGACAAAAAACATCGTAATTCGACATTTTTTGATCGATGCGCAGTCAAAAAAGCGCCATCTCATTGACATATAGGGCGGTAAGGGTAGTCCCTTAAGGGTAATTGCTGGCCTAGCCTGGCTTGCCCTAATGCGCGTTATTACTTGTTTGTCATCATTGCCCGGCTTGGCCGATGATGGGCATAGCGTGATGTGGCGCAGACCGCGCGGCACATCGCCAGAACCCTTTCATCCGTACATGGGTAATACATGAGCGACAAGAATTTGGCTTGCAGGGCAGGGGTCGACATCGGCGGGACATTCACCGATGTGGCATTGGAACACCAGGGGCGGCTGTATACCGCCAAGGTACTGACCGATTATGAGAAGCCCGAGCGCGCCATCGTGCAGGGCTTGAAATTGGCGATAGAACAAGCAGGGATTGCGCCTGAGGCGATCCAGTCCATCGTGCACGGTACGACGCTCGCGACCAATGCGCTGATCGAGCGGCGGGGCGCCAAGACGGCATTTATTACGAGCGACGGTTTTCGCGATGTCATCGAAATGCGCAACGAGGGCCGTTTCGAGCAGTATGACTTGACGATCCAGTTGCCTGCGCCGTTGATCCCGCGCTGCGATCGTTTTCCGCTCAAAGGGCGTCTGGATGCGTCTGGGCGTGAGCTCGTGCCTCTCGACATGGAAGGCCTGGACCGCATTATCGAGGCGATTCGCGACGGCGGCTTTACCAGTGTGGCGGTGGGCTTGATGCACAGCTATCGCAATGGCGATCATGAGCGTCTGGTGCGTGATCGTCTGCGGCGTGCGTTGCCCGATGTGTCGGTGTCGATTTCGTGCGAGGTCTCGCCGCAGATCCGCGAGTTTGAACGGTTCAACACGGTCTGCGCGAATGCTTATGTGAAGCCGCTGATGTCGTCGTACCTGAATCGCCTGGCTCAGGCGCTGGCGGCAGAGGGGATGGCATGTCCGCTGTACATGATTCATTCGGGGGGCGGTTTGATGTCATTGGCGAGCGCTGCGGAATTTCCGGTGCGCTTGCTGGAATCCGGGCCCGCGGGCGGAGCGATCTACGCCAGCCACGTTGCCGCGAAATACGGTCTGGATCGCGTTTTGTCATTCGATATGGGTGGAACGACGGCCAAGATCTGCCTCATTGAAGACTTGCATCCCAAGACTGCGCGCACGTTCGAGGTGGCGCGCACGTATCGGTTCAAGAAGGGCAGCGGTATGCCGATTTCGATCCCGGTGATCGAAATGGTGGAGATCGGTGCGGGCGGCGGTTCGATTGCCCATGTCGATGATCTGAAGCAGGTCCGGGTCGGCCCGGAGAGCGCGGGTTCCGAGCCGGGGCCAGCCTGCTATGGCCGGGGTGGCCAGCGTCCGACGGTGACGGATGCGGATCTGGTGCTGGCAAAGCTGGACGCCAAGCGGTTTGCGGGTGGTTCTATTACCCTGGACGAGCAGGCATCGCGTCGGGCATTGCAAACGCATGTCGCGGACCCGCTGCAGAGTGTGAACGTGCAAGCCGCCTATGCAGTGGCTGAGATGGTGGACGAGAACATGTCCAACGCCGCACGCATGCATGCGGTCGAGAGCGGCCGTGATCTGAGCGAATACACGATGATCGCCTATGGCGGCGCTGCGCCGCTGCATGCGGTACGGCTGTGCGAAAAGCTCGGCATGGAACGTCTGCTCGTGCCGCCAGGCGCAGGTGTCGGGTCGGCTATCGGCTTTCTGCGTGCGCCTTTCGGCTATGAATCACTGCGCAGCGCGGTCATGCGTTTGAGTCAGTTCGATGCCGGGATTGTGAACGGCATGATTGACGAGATGAATGACGAGGTCGCGAGTTTCCTGCGCGAAACGGGACATGGCGAGGATGCCATTCGCGAGCTGCGGGCGTATATGCGCTATGCCGGCCAGGGCTGGGAAATCCCGGTGGATGCGCCCACGGGGGTGTTGAACGATGCCAGCCTTGAAGTCCTGCGCGCGAATTTCGTTCGGGCCTATACGCAACTGTTTGGCCACGAGGTGGCTGGACTAGACATCGAAGTGGTGAGTTGGGCGCTGTCTTTGCGCACCGAAACGGAAATGCCGGCGCGCATCGAGCCGAGCACGGGCGACCGCGCGGGATCGCGCGAGCAATATCCGCCGATTGATCGGCGTGATGTGTTCGATGCCAAGTCCGGCGATTTTCATGATTGCGCGATCTATGACCGTGCCAGCTTGCCGCGTGCCGTGCGGCTGGATGGGCCGTTGATTGTGACGGAAAAAGAGACCTCGACCTACGTCAGTCCGGACTACAGCTTGATCCTGCAGCAGGACGACAGCTTACTCATCCAACGTCAACAGAAAGAAGGGGTGTGACATGAGCACCAATATCAAAGTCCGCGAACAGATCATGTGGAATCGCCTGATCTCGGTGGTCGAGGAGCAGGCTGCGACGTTGATCCGTACGGCGTTTTGCACCAGCGTGCGCGAGGCAGGCGATCTGTCGGCAGGCGTGTTCGATGCGCAGGGGCGCATGATTGCGCAGGCGGTGACCGGAACGCCGGGGCACGTCAATTCCATGGCGGAGTCTGTCGGCCATTTCGTGGCCAAATTCGGTGAGAATGGCTTGGTGCCAGGTGATGTTCTTGTGACCAACGACCCCTGGATGGGAACCGGGCATTTGCACGATATCACCATGGTGACGCCGGTCTACCGCAAGCCCTCGGCCGAGGCGGCGCCTCGCCTGATCGGCTTTTTTGCCTCCACGGCGCACGTAGTGGATATTGGCGGCCGCGGTTTTGGCCCGGATGCGGGCGATGTATACGAAGAAGGTATACGCATCCCGTTGATGAAGTTCTACAAGGGCGGCGAACTGAATGAGGATCTGGTCGAGATCCTGCGCAATAACGTGCGCGAGCGCGATCAGGTCGTCGGAGATTTCCATTCGCTGGTTGCTTGCAACGACACGGGTCGCCGTCGCCTGGAGGCCATGCTGGATGAGTTCGGGCTGCCCGATCTGACGGAATTAGCGGCGTTTATTTTCGAACACAGCGAGCGCGCCACGCGCGAGTACATTGCGGCGCTGCCTCAAGGCAAGCACAGCTATGAAATGCGTGTCGATGGTTACGAGAGCCCGATTGATCTGCGGGTGACGGTGCAGCCGCAGGGCGGCACCATGTATGCGGATTTTGCGGGCACGTCGGGCACCAGCCGTTACGGTATCAACGTGCCGCTGACCTATACCAAGGCCTATGCATGTTATGCCCTGAAGTGTGCCATCGCCCCAGAGATCCCGAACAACTGGGCGTCGCTGCGTCCGTTCGAAATCACTGCGCCGGCGGGTTGTATTTTGAATGCGCCGTTCCCTGCTCCGGTGGCAGTGCGGCACGTGCTGGGGCATCTGATTCCCGATGTGGTGTTGGGAGCCCTGCAGAGCTATCGCCCGGATTTGATCCCTGCCGAGGGTGCCAGCGCACTATGGAACCTGCAGATGCGATTCCAGGGCGCGCGTGAGCATAATCGCGAATCGCGCCACGAGATGCTGATTTTCAATACGGGCGGCACGGGCGCTCGGCCTAACAGTGACGGGCTGAGTACGACAGCTTTCCCGAGCGGTGTGCATACCATGTCCTCGGAAGTGACGGAGAGCATTGGCCCGATCGTCGTATGGCGCAAGGAACTGCTTCCGGATTCCGGCGGCGCAGGGCGTTGGCGCGGCGGCCTGGGGCAGCGTATCGAGATCGGCGCTCACGAGGGATACCAGTTCACGTTGAATGCGATGTTTGATCGCGTGGCTTTCCCGGCGCGAGGCCATCATGGCGGCAGCAACGGCGGAGCCGGCAAGGTCGCACTGGATGATGGCACGGCATTGCGTGCCAAGGGCAGCCAGTTGATTGCAGAAGGGCAGCGGCTGGTGCTGGACTTGCCCGGTGGCGGCGGTTTTGGCGAGCCGGCCGAGCGGCCTGCCGAACTGGTCAAGCGCGATGTGCACTACGGCTATATCAGCGAGGCCGAGGCGCGCCGCGACTATCCACACGCGTTTGATTGATCGCAGGGCGGGACTGCCGGTGTCTGTGCAGACACCGGCAATGTTAATTCAATATCAATACATGATGGGGAAAAAATGAATACCAATGCAATCAGCGCTGGCCGTCCCGTATCGGGGGAGTTTTCCGATCAGAACGTGCCAGACACTGCGGGCATGACACCGCGTAAAGTCGGCAAGAAAGAGTTGAACCGTGTCGTGCTGGCCTCGGTAGTGGGCAGTTTTGTTGAGTGGTTCGAGTTTTCTGTTTATGGCTATCTGGCCGCAATCCTCGGCAAAGTGTTTTTCCCGGCCAGTGAGCCGGGAGTGCAGTTGATCGCCTCATTGGCGGCGTTCGCCGTCGCGTTTTTTGCACGGCCTTTTGGTGGCTTTCTATTTGGCCCGATCGGCGATCGCTATGGCCGAAAGAACGTGCTGACGGTCACGATTCTGATGATGGCGCTGGCGACATGCGCCATCGGCTTGATCCCGTCGCACGATACGATCGGTATTGCAGCGCCTATATTGCTGGTGGTGATGCGCTTGCTGCAAGGGATTTCGGCGGGCGGCGAGGGCAGTGGCGCTGCTATTTTTGTGGCGGAGTATTGCTCAGACAAACATCGCACAGCCGTGACGAGTTGGGTCGAGGTGGGTTGCATCAGCGGCTTTGCATTTGGCGCCATCATTACGACGGTTCTGACCAGCCTGTTCACGGCAGATCAGATCAATGATTGGGCCTGGCGTGTGCCGTTCCTGTTGGCATTGCCCTTGGGCGCGATTGGCCTGTACATCCGCAACCATCTGGAGGAAACGCCGACCTTTCAAGCGGTGCGGGAAAGCAAGGCCGCGCCTCCCAAAGTCAGCTGGCGGCATTTGTTTGAAACGCATAGGGGCCCGCTGCTGCAGTCTTGCGGCTTGATCATTGTCACCAACATCACCTTGTATACGGTGGTGACGTATATCCCGACGTATTTGATCAGCACCTTGACCATGGCGCCTGCCCAAGGCTTCATGTTGTCGCTCGGACCGCAGATTTTCCTGATTGTGATGATCCCGGTCATGGGATGGCTGGCCGATCGCATCACGCGCAAAGCGACGATGCTGGCAGGCAGCGTGGCGATCCTGGTGTTGGCGATTCCGTGCTTCAGCATGTTGTCGACGGGGGGCTATCTCGAGAAACTGGGCGCCTTGATGGTGATGAATCTGTGCCTGGCTGCCATGCTGGGATGCATCTTTGCCGCCGTGCCTGCATTATTCGCACCTCATGTGCGGTTCACGGGAATGGCGATCAGCTACAACGTGTCGGTGGCGTTGTTTGCGGGCACTGCACCCATGTTGAATGCGTGGCTGATTCAGCGTACGGGCAACCCGATGATGCCGGCCTATTACTTGATGCTGGGGGCGTTGGTCGGTGTGGTGGCGCTGTTGTATAGCCGTGACCGTACCGGCGAGCCCATGCATGGGGATGTGGCGCGTCCGCACTGAACATGCAGGGGCGATGCCCCTGACCTATCGAGGAATGCACGGAAGATGTCGGTTTTTTTGTTGCCGGGCCGCCCCAAAACAAAAACGCCCCTCTGGGGACAGCAAGCCGAAGGCGAAGCGTGGGGGCTTTTTTTGGGGCGAGGCTCTCAGCGCCGCGCGGCGTTCGACGCGCTGGAAATCTGTCGGCACGTTGAGGGATAGCCCACGATGTCTTCTGTGCAAACGTATTCCAACAACCATGCGGTGAACTGCTTGAGCAATGGCGAATGCTTGCGATCGGGTTTGATCAACAGCGTGAAACGGGGCATTTTTTCCGCGGGCAGTTGTTTGAGCAGATCGATGCCATAGGGCGCCACCAGCCGGCCCGCGGCGATTTCTCTGACGGCATCGGCATAGGAGATAAAACCTACGCCGAGGCCCGCGAGGATGGCCTCCATCATTGCCGCGTGGGTATGCAGCAGCATGACTCGCTGCGAGGCACGTTCCTTTACTTGCAGCAGGTCCAGCGTGTCGTCCCAGAGCGAGTTGGCCACCAACGACGTGACCACGCTGTGTTTGAGCAAGTCCGAGGGGCTGTTCAACGGGATCCGCTCCAGCAGGCCGGGCGTGGCGACCAGTACTTTCAAGTCGTCGATCAAGGGCGTTTCGATATAGTCGACGTTGCCGCCGTAATCCCAATGTATGGCCGCATCCATCCCGCGATCATCGAGCTCGATCAAGTCCACACCCACAGCCATACGAAAGTCGATGCCAGGAAACAGCGCGGTGAATTGACCCAGCCGGGGCACCAGGAATTCCGTCGCAAAATACGGGCTGACATACAGATATAACTGCTGCGCCGTGCGAGAGGTCTGGACGGCGCTGACGCCCTGCGAGAACCGATCCAGGCCATCGCGCACGTGGTCATACAGCGTATGCGCCGCCTGCGTAGGGGTCAGACTGCGAATATTGCGTTGGAACAAGGTTTGTTCCAGATGGGCTTCGAGTTGTTTGAGCTGTTGGCTGACGGCTTGCGGGGTGAGACACAGCTCTTCTGCAGCCTGGCGTATCGAGCCGCGGCGCATGATGGCCTCGAAGATACGTAAGGTATTCAAAGGAGGAAGGCGATAACGCATGGTCGCGGATGGGACGCTCGGTGGGGTGCAATACGGAATGAAAGACGTCCCGCTATTACCAGGTCACGTGGAAACCCTCAATCGTAATCCTTTCTGAAGCAGGTCTTCGATCGGCAAGTATTTCTGCTTCGGGTGTCTGTGCGCGGTGATTTCCGTGCGAGTACCTTCGTGCTTTCTGCGTGCTCTTTCAGCAGAGGCTCAGGCATTGCAGTTGCTGACAAACACATTAATAATGAGTTGCAGAGCGCGCCGCCGGTGTTGTGGGGCGATTCTCCATGGCGGGCGGTGGGCAGCAATAGGCGCGTCGTCACGGGGTGACAGAAGCGTGGGACCTTTTCTCTAGGAGGTACAGCAATGTCCAATAGCCATATCTACAAGCAGATCGAGTTGGTGGGATCGTCTACGAAGTCTTCGGACGATGCCATTACGCAGGCGATCGCTCGTGCATCGGAAACGTTGCGCAATCTGGACTGGTTCGAAGTCACAGAGGTGCGCGGCCATATCAAGGATGGCAAAGTCGCACACTGGCAAGTGAGCCTGAAGATCGGGATGCGTCTGGAACAAGAGCCCTGACGCCGCGTGGGCGCAGCGACGCTGATTGCTGCGCATTTTTTCACCATGCATCGTAAGTGTTTGCGGTGTAAGGATTTTCTTTGCTTGTCCGAAAACTGTTCAGTGGCTTGTCCACATTGTCCGGGGATAAACCCAGGGCGTGTGGATAGTTCAGGTCCGGGTGGGTGTGCAAAACTTCGCGGACCCTGAAATTTTCCGCTCCGGGGTGCGGGCTGTTCGCGGGTTAGGCTAAAAAACCGGGCGGAAGCGACGATTGGTCATTTTTTGATCGACGATCGTAAGCCTTTGTCGCGAAAGGCGATTCTCTGCTTGTCAGAAAACTGTTCAGTGGCTTGTCCACATTACGCGGGGATAAGCTTAGGGTGTGTGGATAGTTGAGAAGGCAACCGGCATTGAGATCGATGGAAAAAGAGGGTTTTGCGGTCGTCGATGCCGTTTCTTGGACTTTTATCCATGGAGTCGCAGGTCCACGCATTGATTGGGCATTTTTTAAGCAGTGCTTCTAAGTCCTTGTCGTGAAAGATGATTCCCCGCTTGTCAGAAAACTGTTCAGTGGCTTGTCCACATTAGACGGGGATAAGCCTTGGGTGTGTGGATAGAAAAACGGGGGAAAGGTGTGAGCCTTTCCCCCGCTTCTGTTGCCTGCCGGCATATCGTCGGCAGTGATCTCGTCTTATGCCTTGAACTTGTTCACCCAGGCGATATAGCCATCGAGCCAGCCTTGCAGGAATTGGCGGGTGCGTTCGTTGGTGATGGTGTACTGATCGTCGATGAGCCCGGCGGTGTCTTGCAGGAACACCTCAGGGGTGGTGTACACATTGACGCCCTCCGCGGCGAGGATGTTGCGCAGGTGTTGTTGGGCCATGGCCGTGCCCGCAGCGCTGGGCGAGGTGCCCAGCAGGCCGCCGGCTTTGCCGGGCCACGAGTTTTGTCCCCAGGGACGGGAGCCCCAGTCGATCGCGTTTTTCAGGGCTGCAGGTATCGAGCGATTGTGCTCCGGGGTGACGAATAGCAGGCCGTCGGCCTCGGCGATCAAGGCCTTTAGTTTAGCTGCCGGCGCGGGCAGGTCCGTCTCAAGATCTTGGTTGAACAGGGGGATGTCACCCAAGCTGGCGTATTCAAACTGGACATTTGAAGGCGCAAGTTTTTCCAGGGCGCGAGCCAGGCGCAAATTGATAGAGGCGGCCCGCAGGCTGCCCACGAAAACCGCGATCTTGGTGTTGCTCATTGCACTTGCTCCAGACGAGGGGAAAGCGCCTAGTGTAGACCTCGGTCTTTGCTGCCTCAATACACGGAACCCATATATCGATGGCGATGAAAAGTATGTGGGACGGACAAGTATTGCGCACTGTTTTGGTGCAGGATGCGCTGTTATCTATGCACGTCGGCTTGAATTGGTGCGATGCAGCAATAACGCGGGACGGTTCAGATGGTTTTCCCCCGGGAAGCGAGAAGCCCGCTAATTGGCACGCCGTTTGCTAGGGTAAGTACTAAGAGGCCGGACTCGTTCGACACCGGCCCGCAAGCAGCCAGGAGTTTTCGTATGTCCGCTCATGTTCCCGCACCCGTCACTATGCTGGTGACACGCCATATTTCGCCCGAACGTTATGGAGATTTTCTGACTTGGATGCGCCAGGGGGAAATCCTGGCGGCAGGCTTTCCAGGTTTCTTGGGGTCGGGAGTCCTGCAGCCTCCCGAAGGGGGCGATCAGTATCAGATCGTCCTGCGCTTTGTCGATGCCGCGAGTCTGGCCCGTTGGGAAAACTCGTTGCCGCGTCGGATGTGGCTCGAGCGCGGCGCAAGCCTGGTGCGTACGAGCCGGGTGCATCGTGTCAGCGGCATGGACACCTGGTTTGGCGCGGCGCGCACGGCGCCGCCTCGTTGGAAGCAGGCTGTCAGCATCTGGCTGGCCTATTTCCCGATGCTGTTGCTGTTCAGTTTGCTGCTGAACGAGCAATTGAGCGCCTTGCCGATATTCTGGCGCGTGTTGGTCACGACGGTTTGCATGACGCCGGTGCTGTCCTTCATTTGTATTCCAGTTATTACTCGCTTATTGCGCGGATGGTTGCAACCCTCTGCCAGGAATCAATCGTAGGACGAGGTAATTGACCGGAGTTATCCGCTGATTCTGACATTTAGGGTAAAGAACGCTGACACTAGGCTGAACATTAAACGAAAATTGTTTACACTTGCGTTATCTAATCCGATTTCTAAGAAAGCGCGGCCACGCGGGGCGCGCTTTTTCAACAAAGGAGATTGTTCCGATGCGCAAGTTGCTCTATGGCGCGCTGCTGATGGCCGCCCTGACGGGAGGCGCCGCCCAGGCGGCTGCCGAACCCAAGGCGGTGGTGAAAACCTATTCTGACATCGCTTTGGCGGGTTATGAGGATTCGCTGACCACAGCGCAGGCCTTGCGTACGGCAATTGACGCCCTGGTCGCCAAGCCCAGCGCCGAGACGCTGAAGGCCGCGCGCACCGCGTGGTTGGCGGCACGGGTGCCTTACCAGCAAACGGAGGCGTTCCGCTTCGGCAATCCTATTGTGGACGATTGGGAAGGCAGCGTGAATGCCTGGCCGCTGGACGAGGGCCTGATCGATTACGTTGACGCGTCGTACGGTACAGAAAACGACGAGAACGCGTTCTATGCGGTCAATGTGATTGCCAACTCGAAGATCAATGTGGGCGGCAAGACCATCGACGCCAGCAAGATCACCCCTGAGCTGTTGTCCAAAACGCTGCACGAGGCCGATGGTAACGAGGCCAATGTGGCGACGGGCTATCACGCGATTGAATTCTTGTTATGGGGGCAGGATCTGAACGGCACCGGCGCGGCGCCAGCCGATCGTACCGGCACACCGCAGGAACGCCACTCGGGCAACCGTCCGCACACGGACTTTGATCCCGCCAACTGCACGGGCGGCAATTGCGAGCGCCGTATCGCGTATCTCAAGGCGGTGACCGATCTGCTCGTCTCCGACCTGGAGGACATGGTCGCTAATTGGAAATCCGACGGCGCTGCACGCAAGGCTGTCGAAGAAGATCCCAAGGCCGGCTTGATCGCCATGATGACGGGGCTGGGCAGCCTGTCGTACGGCGAGCTGGCAGGCGAACGCATGAAGCTGGGTCTGATGCTGAACGATCCCGAAGAAGAGCACGACTGCTTCTCGGACAACACGCATAACTCGCACTATTACAACCAGATCGGTATCCGCAACGTGTATCTGGGCGACTACCAGCGCACGGACGGCAAGACGGTCAAGGGCGCGAGCCTGTCTGATCTCGTCAAGGCGCGTGATGCCAAGCTGGACGCAGAAATGCGCGCCAAGCTGGATGCGACGGTCGCGGCAATGCAGGCCATGCGGGATCGTGCAGAAAAAGTCGAGACCTATGATCAGATGATCGCGTCGGGCAATGCCGAGGGCAATGCGGTGGTGCAGAAAGCCATCGACAGCCTGATCGATCAGACGCGCAGCCTGGAGCGGGTGATTGCTGCTCTGGAATTGGGCGACGTCGCATTGGAAGGCTCGGATAGTCTGGACAAACCGGAAGCCGTATTTCAGTGAACAAGCTCGCTGTTGCAATACTGACGGCGCTGGCGGCAGCCAGCGCCGTTGCTGCCTCTGATGGACGGGATGATCTGACAGAGGAGGATCGTGCGCGGGTGGCCAAGGTCACTGCGCCGACGCGCGATTTTTCGGCGCCGGAGTCATTCGAGACCCTGCCTGCCGGGGCCGGGACTACGCGCAAGATGATCAACGCAGACATTTTTTCGCATCCGTCTGCCAATTTGACGTTCGAGGGACGCCAGGAATTTCTGGTGGGCAATGGCTTGTTCCGCAAGGACTGGGTCTCGTCGCCGTCGTCGACGCAAGCCTCAGATGGCCTGGGGCCTTTGTTCAACGCACGTTCGTGCCAGGCCTGTCACACCAAGGATGGCCGAGGTACGGTGCCCGGTTTTGATCCGCTTGAACGCTCGGATACTGTGGCTTTGTTGCTGCGCTTGTCGGTGCCAGCGACGACGGAGGAACAGCGCCAGCAATTGGCGTCGGGCCATCTGCCCTTTGTGCCTGAACCTGTTTATGGCGTGCAGTTGCAGAATTTCTCGGTAGCCGGATTGCCTTCCGAAGGCAGTCTGGAAATCGAGTATGAACCGGTGACGGTGCAACTGAACGGCGGCGAAACGGCGACGTTGATGAAGCCGACTTACCGCATCGAAAACCTGGGCTATGGCCCCATGCGCAAGGACGTACAAATATCGCCGCGTATCGCCCAGCCCATGATAGGCCTGGGGTTGCTGGAGGCAATTCATCCGGCTGACATTCTGGCCAACGCGGCTGCCGATCATGGCGATGGCATCAGCGGCCGGCCTAATTGGACGCGTGATCGCCGCACCGGCGAGCGTGTGTTGGGACGCTTTAATTGGAAGGCCAGCCAACCGACGGTAGAGCAGCAAAGCGCGGCGGCATTCTCGAATGACATGGGCTTGTCTACGCCGTTGTTCCCCAGTCATTATGGCGAGTGCACCAAGGCTCAATCTGCGTGCTTCGATATGCCGCACGGTGCACAACCGCATTTGGGCGAACACGAAGTCCCCGCCGAGCTGATGGATTTCGTGACGACGTATTCCGTGAACCTGGCTGTGCCGCAGCGGCGTGATGTGGATGACGCGCGGGTGCTGGCCGGGAAAAAATTGTTTTACGAGGCGAATTGCGTTGCGTGTCACGTGCCGAAGTATGTGACGCGGCGAGATGCCGCGCGCGAGGAGCATCGCTTTCAGCTGATCTGGCCGTATACCGACATGTTGCTGCATGACATGGGCGAGGGATTGGCTGACCAGGTCTCCGAAGATGAGGCCAGCGGCAGCGAATGGCGCACGCCGCCCTTGTGGGGCATAGGCCTGACGCGCACGGTGAACCCCAATGCAACGTGGTTGCACGATGGGCGTGCGCGGTCGCTGTTGGAGGCGGTGCTGTGGCACGGGGGCGAAGCCCAGGCTGCGCGTGACCGCGTCGTCGCGATGACGCCGCAGGAACGGGCAGACCTGATTCGATTCCTGGAGTCGCTGTGAGCGATCCGATAGGAGTAAGTATGTTGAAGACGAAGCAATGGATCTCGGCCGCTGTCATGGTGATTGCGCCCTGGCCGGCCTTGGCACAGGCGCCCAGCGACTTGGGCAAGCACCTGGCCGACGGTTATGCGCGGCCTGCCGTCGCCAAACTGGCCGAGCAGGCCGATCATTTGCAGCAGGCTTTGAAGACCTGGTGCGATAGCAGCGGACAAGCCGATGTGAAAGGCGTACAGCAGGCTTTTGCTGGGACGATGCAGGCCTGGGCTGGCGTGGAGTTTTTGCGTTTCGGTCCGTTGGTGCAGGGCAACCGCTATGAGAAATTGGCATTCTGGCCCGACACTCGCGGGGTGATGCAGCGTCAGGTCCGCGCGTTGTTGGCTGCGGCCGATCCTGCTGCGGTGGCGCCGGGGGCACTGGCCTCGCGCAGCGTGGCGATGCAAGGTTTGCCTGCATTGGAATATGTGTTGTACGACACGCCAGGCTTGGTGAAATCCGCGCCGGGCAAAGACACGCCCTATGCGTGCAGCTACGCCGTGGCCGTGGCGGGTAATGTCGCGGCGGTGTCGGACGAGTTGCAGCAGGCCTGGAGCCCCGAGGGTGAATTCGGGCGGCAATTTACTGCGCCTGCTGCGGGCAATGACTTGTATCGCACTCAACAAGAGGTCGCGGCCGAGGCCATCAAAGCATTGTCGACAGGTCTGCAATTTGCGCGCGACGTCAAATTGTTGCCTGTGTTGGGCGACTCCGCGCAGGCAGCCCGCGCGCAGCGTGCCGCATTCTGGCGCAGCGGGTCGACTGTACCGATGTTGGCGGCAAACATAAAAGGGATGCGTGCGTTTTACGACGCGGGCGCCTATCGCTATCCCAAGGGCGAAGAATGGATCGGGGCTTCATTGACCGGTGAACTCGATCGCGCCGCAGAGGTGCTGGATACGGTGGACGAACCGTTGCAGCAATTGTTGGCCGATGGGGCCGGATGGCAGCGCTTGGCATTGGTGGGTTTGATCTTGAAAAATGCCAAAGACATTGTGGATCAGAATTTCGCGCCGGCCTTGGGCGTCACGATTGGATTCAATGCGCTCGATGGAGATTGATCGCCGCCGCTTTTTGGCCTTGACTGCGCTGGCTGGTCTGTCGCCTGCGGTATTACGTGCTGCGACGGGCTTGCCAGAGGACATGGCCAGTCGAACAGACCGTTTGACCGCTGCCGAGGGGCCGCTGTATGTGGCCGCGCGCAAGGCTCATGGTCGTTATGAGGCCGTTGTATTAGACATGCAGGGCCGTGACCAACTGGTGGTGCCCATGCCCGCTCGTGGCCACAGTTTTGCGTTGGATCCTGCTAGAGGGCGTGCTGTGGTGTTCGGTCGCCAGCCGGGATTTTTCGCGGTTGCTTTTCGTATCGACGGCTCCCGGCCTCCCGTCGCATTGAAGGCCGTGAGCGAGCGCCATTTTTTCGGTCACGGTGTCTATCTACCCGACGGCAAACGCATGGTGGCAACAGAGAACGCCTACGAAGCGGGCAAGGGTGTTCTGGGTATTTACGATGCGTCGGAGGGCGGAGACTATCGCCGCATTGGTGAGTTTGAAACCGGCGGCATTGGCCCTCATGAGGTCGTCCTGTTGCCAGACGGCAAGACGCTTTGTGTGGCCAATGGCGGCATTCTGACGCACCCGGATTACGGCAAGCTGGAACTGAATCTGGATACGATGCGCGCGTCGTTGGCGTATATCGATGCGAACGATGGACGCTTGATCGAGCGTGTCGAGTTGACACAGGATCTGCACCGTTTGTCGATTCGTCATCTGGCCTTGGCGGCTGACGGGGCCGTGTGGTTCGGCTGCCAGCACATGGGGCCTGCCAGCGAGCGGCCGGCGCTGGTGGGAAGGCATCGCAGGGGGCACGAGCCGGAGTTGTTTGCCGGCCCAGAAGACGTGCTGCGTGATTGCCGCAATTACATCGGTTCTGTCGCCGCAGATCCGGCAGGGGGCGTGATCGCGACCAGCAGTCCTGTCGGGAATCAGGTGCTGTACTGGGACGCTGCCAGCGGTCGCATGCTTGGGACAACGCGCCTGTCGGATGGCTGCGGCGTCGCGCCGTTGGCGCCGGGACGCTTTTTAGTCAATAGCGGAATGGGCGCGCTGGTGCAGGCAGGTCCTGCGGCATCGGCGCAATCCATTCTGACGCCGTCTTCAGGTCTGTCTTGGGATAATCATTTCCGTCGTTTGTGACGGAACCGAACAATACTCGGCACGGTCACCGTGATTTGATACAGTTTCCGGCTGTTTAATTATTCAGCGTACAACTAATGTTGTGCGCTTAATTTTGACCTGTTGGAAAAGACATGCAAGAGTATTTGGTGAATCTGGAAGCCATCATGCCGCGATTGGCCGACGGCGCGGTCAATGTCGCCATGGCCCTGGTGATATTGATCCTTGGCTGGTGGGTATCGTCGTTGCTAGGCCGCTGGGTGCGACGCGCGGCAACGCGATCGCCGCGTATCGATGCGACGATCGTGCCGATGTTCTACAGCGTCGTGGTGTGGACCGTACGTATCTTTACGCTTATCGCCGTGTTGGCGCGCTTTGGCGTGCAAACGGCTAGTTTGATTGCGGTGTTGGGCGCGGCCGGCTTGGCGGTAGGGCTGGCATTGCAGAATACGCTGCAGAACATTGCGGCGGGCATCATGCTGTTGATTTTGCGCCCGTTGCGTACTGGTGAATATGTTGCGTTGAGCACCGGCACCGAAGGAACCGTCGAGGAAGTCGGCCTGTTCTTGTGCCGCCTGGTGCAGGCCGATGGTATTCACATCACGCTGCCCAATAGCGTAGTCTGGGGCGCGACCATCACCAATTACAGCCGCAATGTGACGCGCCGTCTGGATCTGCCTGTCACGATCCACTATAGCGACGACCTGGATGCGGCGATCACGAGTTTGACCCAGATCGTCGAGTCGCACCCGTTGGTGTTGAAAGATCCTGCACCGCTGGTCAAGGTAAGCGAATACAAAGATAACGGGACGGTGATCAATATCCGCATGTGGTGCGCAGCCGCGCAATACTGGGATCTGCGTTGGGGGTTGTTTCACCAGATCCGTCAGACGCTGGCGTCTTCGGGGTTCAAGGCCCCGATCCCCGTACGCGAGATTCAGGGCCAGCCCAAAGACGATTTGGCCGCCTGATCACGTGCTGCGCAGCGAGAGCCGGGCGAGTTCCGCATGGATCCAGCCCGCGATTTCTCGCTGCCGTGGCGCAGGCATGCGGTCAATGATGGCAGTCACGCTGATCGCCAGAATGGGCGCTCCTTGCGGGTCCAGCAGGGCGCAGCCTACGCCCAGCGCACCGCGCACGGCATGGTTGCCGACGACGGCATAACCGCGCGCGCGCGTGTTCTCGATCAATCGCAGCATCTCGTGCGGCGTCATGCCGCCATATTCATCCAGGTATCCGGAGTTGCGCTCGACGATGCTGTGTGCGACAGCGTCGGGCAGGGCGGCCAGAATCGCCATCCCCCCCGAGCCGACACCCAGCGGTTGGCGCTTGCCGGCATAAGTGGCCAGGATCTGCACGGGATAGCCGCCGATTTCCCGATGCAGGCTGACCGACTCGTCGCCTTCGCGCACCACGAGGAACACGGCGTCTCCGGTGCGCTCGGCCAGGCGTTTCAGGCTCGGCAGCGTCTGACTGATGCGGGGGTCAGGCGTCACCGTATCCGCGGTCGTCGCCCATTGTGCCCGGTATTTTTTGGTGCCGGGCACGGGTAATACCAGGCCAGCGTCTAACAACGCCGCAAGTAGACGGTAAATCGTCGGGCGTTGGATGCCCGTCAGGCGGGCAAGGTCGGTAATGCTCAAGCCGCCTGCGCCGTGGTCGCGCAGAGTGGCCAGTACCGTCAGGCCACGGCGCAGGGTGCGCGGGCCGGAAGAGCTCTCAGAAATCGACATGCTGCACTCGAACTTGTAACTAATAACGATGCGAGCAGCCTTCGTAAAGCGGCGCCCTGCAAAATCGTCCGTGGTGTGGACTCTACCTTGCCGGAACGACGTTGACTAGTAGAAAATTCGGTCGGTATTACCAACCATAACGTCCGTACTATGGACACTTCACAGGAGACACGACATGACCACAGGTCAAAAGCCCCGTTTTCTTCGCCATGCCGCGTCGCTGCTTGCCGGTGTTCTGGGATCGATGGCGATTGCCGCCAGTGCCCAGGCTGCCTACCCAGACAAGCCCGTGCACATTGTTGTAGGTTTTTCGGCGGGTGGCACGACTGACGTGATCGCTCGCATCATGGCCAAGGAGCTGACGCAGACATTGGGTCAATCCTTTGTTGTAGAAAACAAGCCCGGCGCCGGCAGCAACATCGCAACTGATTACGTAAAACGTGCGGACCCCGACGGTTACACGCTGTTGTTCGTCGCCGTGACCAGCGCCATCAACCAGACGCTCTACCGCAACGTTTCGTTCGATCTGACCAAGGACTTCGTGCCAGTCGCATTGGGTGCCAAGGTCCCGAACATTCTGGTCCTGAACCCGAATGTGCCGGTGAAGTCGGTGCAAGAACTGGTGGACTATGCCAAGGCGAATCCCGGCAAGCTGGCGTTCGCCTCGTCGGGCAGCGGCACGTCGATTCACATGGCAGGCGAGCTGTTCAAGATGCGTACCGGCATTGACGTATTACACGTGCCCTACAAAGGCAGCGCGCCAGCGGTGACCGATCTGATCGGCGGCCAGGTGCAATTCATGTTCGACAACATGCCGTCTTCTTGGCCGCATGTGAAAGGCGGCAAGTTGAAAGCGTTGGCCGTGACTACGGCCAAGCGTTCGCCCTCGGCTCCCGATCTGCCCACGATGCAGGAATTGGGCTTTGACAAGTTCGACGTGTCGTCGTGGTTCGGTTTGATCGCGCCGGCCGGCACGCCGCCGGAAGTCATCGAAAAGCTCAACGCCGCCATCGTCAAGGCGCAAGACAATCCCGAGGTGCAGAAGGCATTTGAGGGCCTGGGCGCTGTGGGCGAAAAAACCACGCCTGCTCAGTTCGGTGCTTTCATCAAGTCGGAGGTCGAAAACTGGGCGCCGGTGGTCAAGGCTTCGGGCGCGCAAGTCGACTGACGGGTATAGATTCGGGCGGATCTTTGACCCGGACAGCCCGTAGGGCGGCAAGGAGGCAATGTAGGTATCGCTGTCCTTGCACGCTCTCGGCGCGCAACGGCGATCAGGCGGGCTGTGGCCCGCCCGATTGTTTGTGGCGGGTGAATATGATGCAGGGCGTGGAGTGTTTGCCGAGGCGCGAGCACCTCAAGCGGAGATAGCAGAGAGCTATTTCTGCTTATCCCCGACGATCTTTGTTTTACGCAGCATCGCTGTGCACACCCCTCGCAGCATATCGACTTCGTCGCGGGTCAGGCCACTGCGGCTGAACAAGTGCCGCATGCGCGGCATCAGTTTTTTGGGATGGGCTGGGTCGAGAAACTCGATCTGG
>Ga0182743_1002104_pt1 | contig 18038 bp, 16 predicted proteins | sample eDN3rd30CKraftOP_FD_128522 | JGI IMG/M metagenome (GOLD analysis project Ga0182743, IMG submission 128522) | Enriched Organic Plus compost microbial communities from Emeryville, California, USA - eDNA 3rd pass 30_C Kraft OP (version 2) (version 2) ... | reverse complement strand
CAACCCCGACGCCCATGACGAAAACGCGCGCGGCAGTGATCGTGCCCGCCGCCGTCATCATCATCGGGAAAGCCCGGCCATAGGTGTCGGCCGCGGCCAGAACCGCCTTGTAACCGGCGAGATTCGATTGGCTGGACAGTACGTCCATCGATTGCGCACGGGTGATGCGGGGCATGAATTCCATGGCCAGCGCTTCGACCCCGGCGGTGGCATAGCCATCGATGCGGGCACGCTGCCCGAACGGGTCGAGCACGGCGGCAAACCATGCGCCTGGCTTCGCGCCGGCCAGCAAGGACGGTTCCACGCCCTGCACCCCGAACACGATGTCGGCGTCTTTCAGCACGGTTTCCAGCGGGCCGACCTGCGCCCCGGCTTCGCGGAACGCCTCGTCGGTGATGGAAGCGTTTACGCCGGCGCCTTCCTCGACAGCCATCACGGCGCCAAGGGCGATAAATTTCTTTACCGTTTCGGGAATTGCGGAAACGCGCGTCTCGCCTGCGGTCCGTTCTTTCAGGACCGCGATCTTGGTCTGAGCCGCCATCTTATTGCGCGATCAGCACAACGACGAACAAAGCCACCAGCGCACAAACCGGTGTTGCCCATTTCACCATAGTGACAAAATTTTCGTAGGATTGCCGCGCGGCCTTCATATCATTGCCCGAAGCCATAGATACCCTTCCCCAAGTCATGCTGGCCAAAATATCCAGCTATTCCGGGTTCTGATCTACCTTTCCGCCGCCGCCCGTCAAGGCTTGGCGTGCTTCCGATGCCCCGCCTTTGTGTCAGGCCTCTGGTGCCCGACAATTTTTCCTTGCCATCGCTTTAGGCTTAATCTGCTCTTTACCCCCATGCATTATGTGCCAAACCGTGCCAAACAGGGACAGATGGGAGCTATGAGCGACAGCCAAGAGCGATTGTTGATGCTGATCGACGATGAACCGGCGCAAAGCCGGTTGATCAGCACGTTTGCCGCGCGCGAGGGCTGGCGCACCGTCGTGGTGCGCGATTCGGAAAGCGCGCTCGACACGCTCGGCACGCGCCAGGGGATGCGCGTGGGTGCGATCATTCTCGACCAATGGGTGCCTGGGGATGACGCCTGCGCCCTGATCGCCGAGCTGAAAGCCCACCGCCCGGCGATGCCGATCCTGATGCTCACCACCAGCGCCAGCCCTCTGCTGGCGGTGGAAGCGATGCGCGCGGGCGCGACCGATTATCTCGTCAAACCCATTTCGCCCGACCGGCTGATGCTGGCGCTGCGCAGCGCGACAACGCCCAAGGCCCCACGCGATGAACTGCAACCGCTGACCGAAAAGATCGCCGCGACGCTCGATTTCGATGCGATGATCGGCGCCAATCCCAATTTCCGCGCCGCGCTGGCCAAGGCCGCCAAGGCCGCGCGCGGGCACGGCAGCATCCTGATCGAAGGGGAAAGCGGCACCGGCAAGGAAATGCTGGTGCGCGCGATCCATGCCGCCAGCCCCCGCGCCAAGACGCAACTGCGCATCGTCAACATCGGCAGCGTGCCCGTCAATTCGATCGAATCCGTCCTGTTCGGCCATGAAAAAGGCGCGTTCCCCGGTGCTTTCGACCGCCAGATCGGTGCGATGCAGCATTGCGACGGCGGAACCATGGTGCTCGACGAGATCGACCGCCTGCCCCCGATGGCGCAGGACCGGCTGGCCGAAGCGCTGCAATTGCGCCAGGTTCGCCCCATCGGCGCGAACCACCGGTTCCGCGTCGATGTGCGTATTATCGCCGCCAGCAACTGGCCGCTGGAGGAGATGGTCGCGGCAGGCCATTTCCGCGCCGACCTTTACGAAGCGCTGGTGGGAACGCGAATCACCATGCCGCCCTTGCGCGAACGGCCGGGCGATATTCCCGCGCTGACCCGCTATTTCCTCCACCACATCGGCGAACAGCCGGGCTTGCGCCCGCTGGGCGTGACCGATGGGGCGCTGGCGTTGCTATCCGCTTACGATTGGCCGGGCAATGTCCGCCAGTTGCAGGCCACGCTGTTCCGCGCGGCCGTGTTCTGCGACGGCGATGCGCTGACGGCGCAGGATTTCCCGCAATTGTCGGAAATGCTGGGCGATGCGCAAACCTCGCTCAAACCGATGCAGGATGGCGCGGGCATTCAGCTTTACACCCAAGACGGCAATCTGCGCCCGCTGGAAGATATCGAAGCGGACGTTATCCGGCTGGCCATCGGCCATTATCGCGGCCGGATGAGCGAAGTGGCCCGCCGCCTCGGCATTGGCCGTTCGACTCTTTACCGCAAGCTGGCCGATCTCGGGATCGAAGGCACCGCCGCCTGATCGCTTTCAATCGGCGAGATCGCTGAAATCGGTCAGCGCGCCATCGCGCAGGCCGCGCCAGATATCGCGCGCCTGCACGGTTTCCGCCACGTCATGCACGCGCAGCAATTGCACCCCGGCGTTCATGCCGTGCATGGCCACGGCCACCGAACCGCCCAGCCGCCGGTGCGCCGGGGCCTCTTTCGCCAGCGCGCCGATGAAGCGCTTGCGGCTGGCGCCCAGCAACAACGGCTGGCCCAGAGCGTGATAGAGCGGCAGCGCGTTAAGCAGGGCCAGATTGTCCGCCAGCGATTTGCCGAAGCCGATGCCGGGATCGAGAATGATCCGCTCGCGCGCGATTCCTGCGGCCACAGCCGCATCGCGCCGGGCTTTCAGCCAATCGAACACGTCCAGCACGACATCGGCATATGGCCCGCCGTCGTGCAGATCATCGCCTTCGCCCGGCGCATGCATCAGGATCACCGGCGCCCCGCGCGCCGCCGCGAATTCCATGGCGCGCGGATCATGGCGCAGGGCCGAAACATCGTTGATGATATGCGCCCCGGCCCTGAGCGCAGCTTCCATCACCCCCACCCGGCGCGTGTCGCTGCTGATCGCCGCGCCCGCCGCTGCGAGCCGTTCGATCATCGGGATCACGCGCTTGAGCTCATCCCCTTCCCACACGGCGGGGGCGCCCGGCCGAGTGCTTTCCCCACCGACATCGATAATCGCCGCCCCGGCTTCCAGCATCGCGGCGGCATGGGCATTGGCCACATCCGCATCGTCAAGAAAGGCCCCGCCATCGGAAAAACTGTCGGGCGTGAGGTTAAGAATACCCATGATCTGCGGCTGATCGAGCCGGATGGTCCGCGCACCGCATACGAGAGGCGGGTGCGCCATGCCCAGGGCCGCCCATTGCCGCTCCCCCTCCGCAGCAAGACTGCCCGGCAACCGCGCCAGCGCCGCCCCCATGTCCGGCACAGCCACCCGCTCCCGCGCCACGATCCGGCTTCCCTCACGCCGGATCAGAGCGAAGCGGGTGGCATAGACCAGCCCACCGGCAAGGCGGATCGCTTCGCCTTCCTCGCTTTGCGGGCTGGCAGCGAAACCGATCGGCCGGATATAGAGTTGCTCGGTCGCGGGCATGGCCCTCATCCGCCTCGTTCAGCCGCTGCCGCCGCCCTTGCCCGCGACAGCGGCGGCACGATCAGTCTTCCACGCTCAGCAGGTAAAGCTGGCGCAGCGCGTCAAGCGGTTTGACCGCGCCTTCGTGCTCGATCTGCCAGAACGTCCAGCCGTTGCAGCTCGGCGCGCCTTGCAGGACTTTGCCGACACCGTGGATCGAGCCGACCTCCTTGCCGCTTTCCAGCGAGCCATCGGCCCGTACGGTGGCGGTCCAGCGGCGTTGCTTGTCGAACACCTGCGCGCCCGGCGGGATCAGCCCGGCCTCGACCAGCGCGCCGAACGCCACGCGCGGCGCATCCTTGCGGCTCTGCATCGTGGTCAACGCGCTTTCGTCCAGCGGCAAGGCCATTTCGATACGCTCGACCGCCGCCTCGCGGTAAATGCCTTCCCGCTCGCACCCGATCCATTCGCGCCCCAGACGCTTGGCCACCGCGCCGGTGGTGCCGGTACCGAAGAACGGATCGAGCACGACATCGCCCTTCTCCGTCGTCGCCAGCATCACCCGGTAAAGCAGCGCTTCAGGCTTCTGCGTGGGATGGACCTTGTGCCCTTCCTTCTTCAGCCGTTCCTGCCCGCCGCAGATCGGGATCACCCAGTCCGAGCGCATCTGCAATTCGTCGTTCAGCGTCTTCATCGCGCGATAATTGAAGTGGTACTTCGCCTTTTCGCCCATGCTCGCCCAGATCAGCGTCTCATGCGCATTGGTGAAGCGCGTGCCGCGGAAATTGGGCATCGGGTTGGACTTGCGCCAGACAATATCGTTGAGAATCCAGAAGCCCAGATCCTGCAGAATCGCGCCGACGCGGAAGATGTTGTGATAGGAGCCGATCACCCACAACGCGCCATCGGGCTTGAGAATGCGGCGCGCTTCCACCAGCCAATCGCGGGTGAAGCGGTCGTAAGCGGCGAAGCTGTCGAACCGGTCCCAGTCGTCGGTCACCGCATCGACATGGCTGCCATCGGGGCGGTTGAGATCGCCGCCGAGCTGGAGGTTGTAGGGCGGATCGGCAAAGATCAGATCGATGCAGTTGTCCGGCAGCGAACGCATCGCTTCCACGCAATCGCCATCGAGAATCCGGCCCAGCGGCAGGTCTGCCTTGGCCACCGCCGCTTTTCTCGTTTCCGTGCGCAGCGGCGCGCGAAGTTTCGTCAGTACCTGTTCCATCCGGATGCAAACCCCCTTGAGTGGCCCCTAGGGTGAGTCCTCGCGGAGTCCGCGTCAAGCCGGCTGCGGCCACGCGCCCTGGCGCAGCGGGGCCGGAATGCCTTTCCCGAAAACGGAACACAACGAGTCCGCCACAGCATCTGGAGTCATGGCGCAAACGCAAGACTCGATATCTAGGGGTGTGGCAAAGCAGACTCGCGGCACAAAAAATTTTTCTAACACAGCGTAATATGGCGCCCGACGCCGATGGTTTCGAGGAACGCATCGTCATGGCTGACGACGAGCAACGCGCCATCATACCCTATCAGGGCCCGCTCCAGTTCTTCGAGCGATTCAAGATCGAGGTGGTTGGTCGGCTCGTCCAACACCAGCAATTGTGGCGGTTTCGGGCCGGAAAACACGATCGCCAGCCCGGCGCGCAGGCGCTCCCCACCGCTCAATGTCCCGGTAAGGCGAAGCGCCTCGCGGTTGCGGAAGGCAAATCGCGCCAGTACCGCATAGGCATCATGTTCCGTCATTTCAGGATGATACGACCGGATATTGTCAAGCAGAGAGAGATCGGGATCGAACAGCGAAACATGCTGGTCGAGCATCGCCACCGCGCCTTCCACGCGCTGCACGCCGCCGGATGCGGGTTCCGCAAGGCCTGCCACCACGCGCAGCAGGCTGGTCTTGCCGCTGCCGTTGGGGCCGCGCAATGCCACCCGCTCGGGCCCGGTGATCGTGAACGAAACCGGTTTGAACAGCGGCTGCCCCGCGTGGGCCACCACCACATCATGCAACGCCAGCACGGTGCGCCCGGCGGGCAGCCCACTAGGCGGCAAAGCGATCGTCAGCGGGGTGACGACTTCGACCTGCCGCCTGGCCGCATCGAGCGCGCCCTGCGCTTCCTGCGCCTGCTGTTCGGCCAGCGCACGCCCGCTGGCGGCGGTGTTTTCCGCACGCTCCTGCCGCTTGCCCAACAGGATACGCGGCTGATCGCCCCGCGCTTTGACCGCGCGGCCCGCCTTGTCGCGCCGGGCCTGTTTCTCGGCCTGTCTCTGCGCCGCCTGCGCCTGCTGGCCGACAGCGCGCCGGGCCCGGTCCAGTTCCTCCCCGGCCCGTTCGCGCGCCGCATCGCGGGCGGCGGCAAAACTGCTCCACCCGCCGCCGTGCACCATGACTCCCACGGGACTGAGCGCCACGATCCGGTCCATATCCTCCAGCAAGGACCGGTCATGGCTGACCACCAGCGCCCCGCCCGGCCAGCGCGCCAGCAGGGCATGGATCGCGGCGCGCCCTTCGACATCGAGATTGTTGGTCGGCTCATCCAGCAGCAGCACATCGGGCGCATCGAGCAACAGCGCCGCCAGGCCGAGCCGGGTGCGCTCCCCCCCGCTCAGGCTCGCGACATCGCGCTCCAGCCCGAGGCCGGGCAGGCCGACATCGGCCAGCGCCTGTTCCAGCCGTTCGGGCAGATCCCATTGCGCCTCCGCGGCATCATCCGCCGTGCCCTCCCCCGCTTCCAGCCGGGCCATGGCCGCCAGTGCCGGGGCGACGCCCAGCGCATCCGCCACCTGCCCCGCATCAGGCAATATCTGCCGCAGCAGGCCGATACGCCCATGGCGCGTGACCGCGCCATGATCGGGCGCGCGCAGCCCGGCGGCGATGGTCAGCAAAGTCGATTTGCCGCTGCCGTTGCGGCCGACAAGGCCGATACGTTCCCGCCCGAGAGCGAGCGTCAGTTCGGAAAAAAGCGGGGTTCCGTCAGGCCGGTTGGCGGCAATGCGGTCGAAAGTCAGGAAGGAAGGCATAGGGCACCATGGAAGCAGCGTGGGGAATCGAACGGATTTCCAGGCTGTCATTCACGATGCGGCACTCCTTCACTTTAACCGGATACGAAACGGCCTTTAGCAGACCATGCCGCCTGATGCCACCCGGGAAGGCCCTGCGGAGGCTAGAGCAGCGCGAGCTGCGCCACGGGGGCAAAGCTGCGGCGATGCAGCGGGGTCGGGCCGTGGATGCGCAGGGCGGCAAGATGTTCTTTCGTGCCGTAGCCCATGTTGCGTTCCCAGCCGTAGTGCGGATGCCGCGCCGCCGCTTCGCGCATCAGCCGGTCGCGGTGTTCCTTGGCGATGATCGATGCGGCCGAAATGCATGGTTCGATCCCGTCCCCGCCCACCAGCGGGCGAGCAGGCCAGCGCCAGCCATCACACCGCCCGGCGGGGGTGAGATTGCCGTCGATCAGCACGTCCGCCGGATCGCAACCGATTGCGGTGCAAAGCGCGGCCATCGCCCGCGTCATCGCCAACATCGTGGCGGCGAAGATGTTGACCCGGTCGATTTCCTCGACTTCGGCCACGCCCAGCGCCCAATGGCAGCTTTGCTTGATCTGGCCTTCCAGCACCGCCCGGCGCTTGCCCGTCAGTTTCTTGGAATCGTCGAGCCCCACCGGCACATCGCGCCCGAGCACGACGGCAGCCGCGACCACCGGCCCCGCCAGCGGCCCGCGCCCGGCTTCATCGACACCCGCGACGAGGCCTTGCCGGGTCAGGATCACGTGCTCGCTCATCCCCTGCCCATCGCGCGCAGAGGGTGCCGATGGCAAGGGGGTATCGGCCGCCTTTCCACATGGCCGCCTCCCTCAGACAGGCGGCAGGCCCGGATCGATCCCGGTCTTTTCGATGGACACATCCCACAGGCGGCGGGCGCGTTGCGGATCGCGGGCCGTGGCCTTGCGCTTGGCCGGGCCGGAAACCCCGCGCATTTCGCCGAAACCCTGCGGCCCGTAATAACCGCCCGCTTCGGCCATCGGATCGGTTGCCGCCTGCAAAGCCGGCCAGGCGCCCATTTCCGCGGTGTTAAGCAAGCGGCGGAAATAGCGGAACGCAAACTGCGTCGCCCCGGAATGGCGGCCCAGCTCCGTGGCCGCGACGCCGGGATGGCACCCCATCGCCATGACCGGCGATCCCGCCGCGCGCAGCCGCCGGTCCAGTTCATAGAGGAACAGCATATTGGCCAGCTTGCTGTCGGCATAGCGTTGCGAGGTCTTGTAGCTCTTGTGCGCATCGAGATCGTTCCAGTCGATCTTGCCGAAACGATGCGCCAGACTGGCGGTGACGACCACGCGCGCGCCCGGCGTTTCGGCCAGCTTGGGCAGCAACAGCGCCGTCAGCGCGAATGTGCCGAGATGGTTGACGCCGAATTGCGGCTCAAACCCCTGCGCCGTGCGGATCAGCGGCGGATACATCACCCCGGCGTTGTTGATCAGCCCATCGATACGCGGCTCTACCCCCACCTGTTCCGCCGCCGCGCGCACGCTGGCGAGATCGGCCTGATCCAGCGGCAGGAAAGCCAGATCCGCACCCGGCACGTCCACCTGGATGCGCGCCATCGCCGCCTGCGCCTTGTCCGCGCTGCGGCAGGCGAGCACCACCCGCGCGCCGCGCGCCGCCAGCACCGAAGACGCCGCGAACCCCAGCCCGGCGTTGGCGCCGGTAACGATAAAACACTTGCCCTGCTGCGAAGGCACATTCTCTGCCGTGAACCCCATATGCGCCTCTTTTCCCTTTTCCGGCCTATGCTTTCCGATACGCGGCGCTGCGCCCGCCCCGGCCTGACCTTGCCCGCGCAGTCTTGCACATCGGGGCCATGCCTGCCTAGTATCGGTGCTGGATGGGGAAAGGAGAGACAGACCGATGTTGAACAGACCCTTCCCATCCTTCCTTGCCTCGCTGGCTCTCACCACCACCGCCTGCGCCGCCGAGCCGGAAGACAAGCAAGCGGCGGACGGCGCCACACCGTCCCGCTCCAGCGAAACCGACGCCGCCAAGGCATTCACTATCGCGGAACAGGGAACGCTGGACGAACCCTGGGCGATGGCCTTCATCCCCGGCACGCAGACTTTGCTGGTCACGCAGAAGGCGGGGTCGATCACCGGCTGGGATACGCAGACGGGCCGCAAGTTCACTGTCACCGGCGCGCCCGAGGTGGCTTATGGCGGCCAGGGCGGACTGGGCGATATCGCATTCGATCCGGCCGACGCCTCCGATCCGCAAGGGCCGCGGCCGATCTATCTCAGTTGGGCCGAAGCGGGCGGGAACGACACGCGCGGCGCGGCGGTCGGCAAAGGCACGCTGACATGCGCGCCCGGCGGCGATTGCGCCATTTCCGGCCTCCAAGTGATCTGGCGGCAGACGCCCAAAGTCACCGGACAAGGGCATTATTCCCACCGCATCGCGTTTTCGCCCGATGCGCGCCACCTGTTCATCGCTTCGGGCGACCGGCAAAAGATGGCCCCGGCGCAGGACCTTTCCAACACGCTTGGCACCATCGTCAGGCTGACGCGCGATGGCAAGCCTGCACCGGGCAATCCCTTTGCGGAGAAAAGCGGCGCATCGCCTGAAATCTGGTCCTACGGCCACCGGAACATTCTTGGCCTCGCTTTCGATGGTCAGGGGCAGCTGTGGGATCTCGAACACGGCCCTGCCGGCGGGGACGAACTGAATCTGGTCGAACCGGGGCAGAACTATGGCTGGCCGCTGGTATCGAACGGCGATCATTATGATGGCAAGCCGATTCCCCGCCACGCCACCGGGCCGCAATACGTCGCCCCGGCGGTCAGCTGGACGCCGGTGATCGCGCCGGGCAACATGATCTTCTACACCGGCGCGCTGTTCCCCGACTGGCAGGGGCAGGCGATCATTTCCGGCCTGATGAGCGAAGGCCTGGTGCGCGTCGCCGTGGACGGAAACGCCCCGCACGAAGCCGCCCGCTACCGCTTCGGCAAACGTCTGCGCGCGGTGATTCAGGGCCCCGATGGCGCGCTGTGGGTGGCGGAAGACGGCAAGGGCGCGCGCCTGCTGAAAGTGACACCGCGCTAGACACCGCCGGTGATCCTGTCCCGAAACCGGCGGCGATGCTGGAAAGCTATCGACAACGCGGGCCCGCGACCCTATCCGCGCGCGATCCATGGCTGATCTCATTCCCCTTGCCGATATCGATCCCGCGCTGGTCGAGGAACTGCTGGACCGGGCTTTCGAGCCGGGCCGCCAGAAACGCACCGCCTATCGCATCCGCGAAGGGATGGACTGGCTGCCCGGGCTCAGCTTCGCGGCAATCGATGCCGATGGCTATCTCGTCGGCACGATCCAGTCGTGGCCGGTGGCGTTGACCGATGGCGATGGCCGATCCCATCCGATGGTCATGGTCGGCCCGGTGGCCGTGGTGCCCGAACGGCAGGGCGAAGGCTACGGCCAAGCGCTGATGCTGGCGCTGATCGGTGCGCTCGACCAGCGGGCGCCGCTGCCGCTGGTGATGATCGGCGATGCCGAATATTATGGCCGCTTCTTCGGTTTCACCGCCGCCCCCACCCAGCAATGGCAAGTTCCCGGTCCTGTCGATCACAAACGGCTGCTGGTGCGGTGCGACAATCCGGCCGTGCTGCCCCGCGAAGGCACGTTGGGGCCTTGGCGCGGCTGACCAGTTCTGGCATCGAGTCGCTCTGACGATCGCAAACGATGCCATACGAACCTCCCCCTGACCTTGCCTCGCTTTCGCCGGGCGAAATCGCCGCGCTGGCGCAGGCGCGCGAATTGCCGCCGGTGGACCGGTGGCAACCGGCGCACACCGGCGACAGCCTGATGCGGATCGCGGCCGATGGGTGCTGGTTCCACGATGGCGGGGAAATCACCCGCCCGGCGATGGTGCGGGCCTTTTCCTCGCTCCTCTGGCGTGACGATGCGGGGCAGCACTGGCTCGTCACCCCGCACGAAAAGCAATCGGTGGCGGTGGACGATGCCGCGTTCATCGCCACCGACATGGTGCGGCAGGGCGATACTCTGGCGTTCCGGCTCAACACCGATGATACGCTGATCGCCGGCCCCGATCATCCCATCATCGCGCGCGGCGATGCCGATACGCCCGCGCTCTACCTCGCCGTGCGCCACGGCACCGAAGCCCGCCTCAACCGCAGCACTTACACCCAGTTGGCCGAACTGGCGCTGGCGAACGGCGATCTGGCCGTGACCAGCCAGGGCATGCGCTTTTCGCTGGTGCCCGAGGCATGAGCGGGCTGGCCGATCGCCTGCGCCATCTGCATGTCACCGGCCATGCCGCCGTGGCCGACCTGCATGACGAAAGCGGCTATTTCACGCAGCCCTATCGCCCGGCGGCGGTGCTGGTGGCGGTGACGGAGCGGGAGCGCCCCGGCTTCCTGTTCATCCACCGGCCCAGCAACATGCGCGCCCATCCGGGGCAGGTGGCTTTCCCCGGCGGCAAGATCGACGGCACGGAATCGGCGGTGGAAGCGGCCCTGCGCGAAGCATGGGAAGAACTCGGCATCCGCGAACGCGATGTGACGATCATCGGCGAAAGCGATGTCTACCATTCCGGATCGGGCTATGCGATCACGCCGGTGCTGGCGGTGGTGCCCCCCGATCTGCAGTTGCAGCCCAATCCCAGCGAAGTCGCGCAATGGTTCGAAGCTCCGGTCGATTTCGTGTTCGATCCGGCGAACCAGCACCGCCAGTCCGCCGAATGGGGCGGAAAACGGCGGACTTTCACCGAAATCATGTGGCAGGATCATCGTATCTGGGGCGTCACCGCGGGCATCATCGCCAATCTTTCCAAACGGATTGCCTGGGATCGGCCCCGCCATGGTTGACGCTCTGCCCCCCGCCGAATGGACCGCACGCGCCGATCTGGCCGGGCTGGTCGAAGCGCTTGGCTCCGGCAATCTGCGCTGGGTCGGCGGCGCGGTGCGCGACACGCTGCTGGGTCTTCCGGTCAAGGATATCGACGGAGCCACCCCCCTGCCGCCGCAGGAAGTGATCGCGCGCGCCAGAAAGGCGGGCCTGCGCACCGTGCCCACCGGGATAGACCATGGCACGGTCACGGTGCTGCTGCCCGGCGGGCCGGTGGAAGTGACCACTCTGCGGCATGACGTTTCCACCGACGGGCGGCGGGCCACGGTGCGATATGCCCAGGATTGGGCCGACGATGCCGCCCGGCGCGATTTCACGATCAACGCGCTCTATGCCGATCCGCAGTCGCGGGAAATTTTCGATTATCACGGCGGCCTGGCCGATCTGGCCGCCCGCACCGTGCGTTTCATCGGCGATGCGCGCGAACGCATTCGCGAGGATCACCTGCGCATCCTGCGCTATTTCCGGTTCCAGGCGCGCTTCGGCGCGGCGCTCGATCCGGCGGCGGAGCAGGCCTGCGCCGAACTGGCCGAAACGCTGAAAGGGCTGAGCCGCGAACGCGTGGCAATGGAGCTGCTCAATCTGCTCGGCCTGCCCGATCCGGCGGCCACAGTGGCGCGCATGCATCGCCTGGGCATTCTGCCGGTGATCCTGCCGGAAACGGGCCCCGGCGAAATCGCCACGCTGGAACGGCTGATCGCGGCGGAACGCATGGCCGGCATCGCCCCCGATCCGATGCGCCGCCTCGCCGCCCTGCTGCCCGCCACCGAAGGCACCGCCGAAAGCGTCGCGGCACGGCTGCGCCTTTCGGGCAAGCAGCGCAAACGGCTGGCCTGCGTCGCCGAACGGAACGGCAGCGACGGCGACGATCCCCGCCTGCTGGCCTATCGCGTGGGCATGGAATGCGCGCATGACCGGTTGCTGATCGCCGGTCTGCCCGTCGGCGCGCTCGATGGCTGGGCCATCCCGCAGTTGCCGATCAAGGGGGGCGACGTGGTGGCCGCCGGAATCACCGCCGGGCCGCGCGTCGCGCGTATGCTGCGAACGGTCGAAAACCGTTGGATTGCGGAGGGTTTCCCCGATTCCGCCCGCGTCGCCGAAATCCTCGCCGAATGCGTCGGCGCCGAAGGGTAGAATCGGGAAACCGCCCCTCAAACACGCTAAAGCGTGGCAAAAAACGGCCCCCGGAACTGGAACTGATCGCCCCTTTCGCCCATTTATAAGTCATGAAATCCCCTTTTCGCGGGCATTTCATACAGCCCCCTTCGCTGGGGCCGGGGTGTACTGGCCCCGCCGCTGCTTCGCATTCGAAGTGTGGCGGGGAAGTGGAAAGTCGGCAGGGATGTGCTGCCGGGCGCCTCATTATCTTTCAAATATCCCTCGATTTTTGTGGGGTGCACATCGTGTCGGGCGATGTCCGATACAGAATATTTGGAGTTGGATATGAAAATTTCGAAACTGGTCGCCATTTCTTCCCTGATCGCTGCTGCGAGCCTGCCAGCCGCCGCCATTGCGCAGGAAGCGCAGGCACCTGATGCTGGTGCCCCGGCAACGGCTGCCCCGGCTGCTCCGGCGGCCTCGGCAACTGTCGCAGCGGGTCAGAGCGTCTATGGCCCGCAGGGCGAAGAGGTCGCCAAGGTGGTTTCGGTCGATGCCGGCAACGTGGTGATCGACACCGGCACCAAGCGCGCCACTCTGCCTGCCTCGGCACTGACCGCGGGCGACAAGGGCCCGACCATCGCCTACAACAAGGATCAGCTTAACGCCGCCATCGAAGCCGCCAACAACCAGGCTGGCGCGGCAGCCGGCGCTGGTGCTGGCGCAGGGGCTGAACAGCCCGGCCAGACCCCGCAGGGCTGATCGCACGGGGCTGATAACATGGCCCCCGCCGGGCCGGATTGACGGCCCATGACAGAAAACCCCCTCACCGGCGTGAGGGGGTTTTTCTTTGAAAGATTGTCTTCCGAAAGTGCGGTTCAGAACCTGTTATCGCGCGGGAAGCCTTGGGGCGGCAGACGCCCGGCAGCCCCGCGCGCAACTTTCCACAGCATGACATCGCGTTCCGTCCGGGTCCGCCCGGTTTCGCCGCCCATCGTCCAGCTCAGCCCCTCTTCGAGCTTGAGCGTGGTGGCGTCGCTAAGCCCGCCATCGCGATAGCGTTGCAGAGTGACCCCCTGCCCGCGCGCCATCAGTGGCAGTTCCTCCAGCGCGAAAATCACCAGCTTGCGGTTGTCGCCGACCACAGCGACATGATCGTGCTCAGGGGCGATCTCGCGCACGATCGCGAGCTTCACATCGCCTTTGACGTTGACGACCTGACGGCCCTTGCGGGTTTCAGCCAGCAATTCGTCCATTTCGGCGGCAAAGCCCTTGCCCGCCGTGCTGGCGAGAAGAACCTGCCCCTTGGGCCGGTGGACCAGCACGCTGACGATCTGCGCATCGGCATCGATATCCACTATCGTCCGGATCGGTTCGCCGAACCCGCGCGCACCGGGCAGCTTGTCGGCCCCGATGGTGTAGAACCGGCCATTATCCGCCGCGACCAGCAGCTTGTCTGTGGTCTGCGCGTGCAGTGCGAAAGCCGGACCATCGCCTTCCTTGAACTTGAAATCGGAATCGAGCGCCACATGCCCACGCGCCGCCCGCACCCAGCCGCGCTGGGACAGGATCACCGTCACCGGTTCCTTCTCGATCATCGCATCCATGCTGAATTCGACGGTCGGCGCGGCTTCGGCAATCGTCGTCCGGCGCCGGCCGAGCAGCGTGTCCGCCCCGTATTCCTTGCGCAACTGGGCAAGATCGCGCTTCAACCGGGTCCGCTGGCGGGCCGGGCTGTCGAGCAGCTTTTCCAGTTCGTCCCGTTCGGCCAGCAGATCGTCCCGTTCCTGCCGCAGTTCCATTTCCTCCAGCTTGCGCAAACTGCGCAGCCGCATGTTGAGGATCGCTTCGGCCTGCCGGTCGGTCAGGTTGAATTCGGCCATCATCACGGCCTTGGGCTCATCCTCGGTGCGGATGATCTCGATAATCCGGTCGAGATTGAGGAACGCGACGATATAGCCTTCGACCAGTTCCAGCCGCGAGGCGATCTTGTCCAGCCGGTGACGGGCGCGGCGCTGGAGAATGTCGATCTGGCTGGCGATCCAGTTGGTCAGCAGTTCCTTGAGCCCCATGACCATCGGCGTGCGCGTGGCGTCGAGCACGTTGAGATTGAGGCCGAAGCGCGTTTCCAGATCGGTCAGCTTGTAAAGGCTTTCCTTAAGCAGTTCGGGATCGACGTTCCGGCTTTTCGGCACGATCACGATGCGGATATGCTCGTCGCTCTCGTCGCGGATATCTTCGAGGATCGGCAGCTTGCGGTCGGCGATAAGCTGCGCGATCTGCTCGATCAGCTTGCCCTTCTGCACCATGTAGGGGATTTCAGAGATGATGAGCTGGTACTGCCCGCCGCCCAGCCGCTCGATCCCGGCCAGTTGATCCGCTTCCTCCTTCGCTTCCGCCGCATGGAACCGCCCGCGCACACGAAACGATCCGCGCCCGGTTTCATACGCGGCGGAAATCACCTCAGGGCTGTCGACGATCACACCCCCGGTGGGGAAATCCGGCCCCTGGAACACCTGCATCAATTGCCCGTGTTCGACATGGGGATTATCGATCAGTTCCAGCGCCGCATCGACGATTTCGGCCACGTTGTGGCTGGGGATATTGGTCGCCATGCCCACGGCGATGCCACTGGCCCCGTTGGCCAGCAGATTGGGGAACAGGCCCGGGAAGATATCGGGCTCTTCCTCCTCCCCGTTGTAAGTCGGGATGAAATCGACCGTACCTTCGTCCAGCCCCGCCATCAGGCGGATGGCGGTGGGGGTCAGGCGCGCTTCGGTGTAGCGGTAGGCGGCGGCGTTATCGCCATCGATATTGCCGAAATTGCCCTGCCCTTCGACCAGCGGATAGCGCAGCGCGAAATTCTGCGCCAGGCGAACCATCGCGTCATAGACGCTGGTATCGCCATGCGGGTGATACTTGCCGATCACATCGCCGACCACGCGCGCCGATTTCTTGAACGCCTGCCCCGGATCGAGCTTCAACTGCCGCATCGCCCACAGCAAACGGCGATGGACGGGTTTCAACCCGTCGCGCAGATCGGGCAGCGAACGCGCGGTGATCGTCGACAGGGCATAGACCAGATACCGCTCCGACAGGGCGGAATCGAACGGGGCATCCACAATCGCGTCGAACGGATCGGAGGAATCGTCAGTGGTGGTGGTATCCATCGCCCTTGGCTTAGCAGGCCATGGGCCAAGGCTCTAGCGCGGCATGCGGGCAATCCCCATTCGCGCGCTTCGCGGCCCACGCATTTCACCACGGCGAGCCCGCTCCCGGCCATGCTGGGCGGTTGCCTCGCCCCGCGCCTTTCGCCATGCTGCGCGAATACGAGGAGGCGGCATGCGCAATTTCCTGATTCCACTGGCCGTTTTATCACTCTCGCTGGGCGGATGCAGCGCCTCGCACGAACCGGGCACGGCGGAGATGAGCGCGCAGGAAGCCGCGCCCGTCGCCCCGGCCAAGGACAGCGCGGACGCGGCCAAGGTCGAACCGCTCACCGTGGACGATGCCGCCAAGGCGACACAAGCGGGCGAACAGGCCCCGCGCGCGCCGCAGATCGCCTATACCTACACCTACGGGTTCCGCATCGCGGGTGAGGCCATCGCCCCGCTGCAACGGCGCCATGCCGACTTGTGCGAACGCAAGGGGCCGCAGGTCTGCCGGATCATCGCGATGAGCAATTCCGGCGGCGAAGGCGATTATGGCAGCGGCACGCTGGAACTGGATGTGGCGGCCGACAAGGCCCGCGCTTTCACCGGGGAACTGGAAAGCATCGCCAAAGATGCCAACGGCAAACCCGTTTCCGCCGCGATTGCCGGGGAAGACCTGTCGAAACAGATCGTCGACACGCAGGCCCGCCTGCGCGCGCGCATCCTGCTGCGTGACCGGCTGATGGAAATCCTCCAGACCCGCAAGGGCAGCGTGGCCGAACTGGTAGAGGCCGAACGCGGCGTGGCCCAGGTGAACGAGGAAATCGATCAGGCACAAAGCTGGCTGGCCGAAATGCGCGGGCGGGTGGATTTCAGCCGCGTGACCGTGAACTACAGCTCCGCTGCCCCCGGCGCGGGCGGTTTCATGAGCCCGATCCGCAGCGCGCTCGGATCGCTCGGGGCCATTCTGGGCGCTGTGATTGCCGGGCTGATCGTGGTGCTGACGGCGCTGATCCCGATTGCCGCCCTGCTGGTGGCGATCCTGTGGGCCGTGCGCCGGATTCGCCGGTTCCGGGCCGCAAGCGGTTCGGCCATCACCGCGGGGGAGACGACGGACCCACAAGCCGGGCCGGACAACCCTTGAAACCGGCTCAGACGCCCTGCAGATCGTGGCTTTCGGCGGGGATGCGCACTTCCAGCCCGTCGAGATCGCCCGTCAGCGCAATCTGGCAGGACAGGCGGCTGGTGCGCTGAACCCCGGCGGCAAGGTCGAGCATATCCTCCTCTTCCTCACCCGCTTCGGGCAGGCGCGCGAACCATTCCGGATCGACGATGACATGGCAGGTGGAACAGGCCATCTGCCCCTCGCAGGTTCCTTCCAGCGGCATACCCGCGGCCTGCCCCACTTCCAGCAGGGAGAAGCCTTCCTCCGCCTCCGCCGTGACCTTGTCACCCGAAGCGGTGATGAAATTGACCTGGATCATGCTTCATTCCTGCATTTGTGCGGCCGCAACGATCCTTTCGGCCGCTTCCTCCACTTCTGCAAGGGTGGAATAGCGCCCGAAACCCAGGCGGATGGAACTTTTCGCCTGCCGGTCGTCCAGCCCGATGGCGCGCAGCACATGGCTGGGCCGCCCCGACCCGCTGGCGCAGGCGGACCCGGCGGAAAAGGCCACTGTGCGCACATCCGCCATCAGCCGGGCGACATCCAGCCCATCGCGCCGCAGATTGCAATTGCCATGCCAGCGGGCGGTGGCGCTGCCGTTCAGCGTCCAGCCGGAAAAAAGTTCTCCCACCTTTTTCCACAGGCTCTCCACATGGTTGGCATCAGCTTTTTCCCGCTCTTTCGCGATCATCGCCGCCACGCCAAAGCCCGCGCAGAGCGCCGGGCTGAGCGTGCCGGACCGCAGGCCCTGCTCCTGCCCGCCGCCCGTGATCAGCGGGGCCAGTTCGATCCCGTCGCGCACCCATAGCGCGCCGATCCCTTTCGGCCCGTAAAGCTTGTGCGCGGAAAGCGCGATCATATCCGCCCCGGCAGGCGGCGCGATCTTGCCCGCGCCCTGCACCGCATCACACAGGAACAGCGCCCCCGCCGCACGAGCCCGCGCGGCAATCCGCTCCACCGGCTGGATCGTGCCGATTTCGTTGTTGACCTGCATCACCGCCACCAGCCGCACATCGCGCGGCAATTCGGGTTCCGGCGCCACCAGCCCTTCCCTGTCAACAGGCAGATGCGTCACCGGGCAACCGAGATCGGTCGCGGTGTCGCGCACGGCGGCATGTTCGATGGCCGAAACCGCGACCGGCCGCGTATCGCCACGGGAGGCGCTGCCGCGCAGAGCGAGATTGATCGCTTCGGTGGCGGAGCCGGTGAAAATCACCCGGCCGCCGGGGGGGCACAGCGCGGCCACCCGCTCACGCGCAAGATCCACCGCCGCCGCCGCCATGCGTCCCAGCCGGT
>Ga0182743_1002102_pt1 | contig 18046 bp, 16 predicted proteins | sample eDN3rd30CKraftOP_FD_128522 | JGI IMG/M metagenome (GOLD analysis project Ga0182743, IMG submission 128522) | Enriched Organic Plus compost microbial communities from Emeryville, California, USA - eDNA 3rd pass 30_C Kraft OP (version 2) (version 2) ... | reverse complement strand
TATGCGTTTGTCGACGTGGAGCAGGAAGTGATTGGGCCGGTGGAGGGGCGGCGCGTCGGCGTGGTGCGCGTCGATCGTTGGCGAATTGCGGTGGATGCCGAGCGCTCGAGCGGCAAAGAGGCGCAGCAGCCGTGAATCGCTGGCTTGAGCATTTGCAGCGCAAGTCGACGCCTGAGTTCGGTCTGCTTGTGAACTGGACCTTGCTGGCCAGCGCGCTGGTGCTGGTGTGTCTGCCGTTCGACGTGCGCGAGGGAGAGCGGGCCGAGTGGCCGTCGACTTTGCTCTCGTGGCTGCCGCACGCATGGTTGTACTCGCCTCTGGCGTATTGGCTTTGCCGCGGGCTGCTCGTCGTGGGCGGGACGCTCTGGTTCAGGCAGCGGTGGCTGCCGTGGTCGTGCTGGTTGACCACGGCTGCGTACACGGCGCTTTGGTCGCTGCACGTGGAGACGACCTACAACACGGCCCACATCTTTAATATGGCCAACATGCTGCTGGTGATTCAGTCGCTGTGGATCACCGCGGAAGCTCCCGCCATTCGCGAGGCGCTGCGCGAGGGGCGCTATTGGGACACGCCGCTCTTGCCGCGGTGGGTGGTGCTGGCGGGAATTGCGTACGTCGGCCTGTTTCACACGGCTGCGGGCGTATCGAAGCTCTGGTTCAGCGGGGCGGCGTGGGCGAACGGCACATCGCTGCAGCTTTGGACGCACCTGTGGGGACACTCGTGGGCGCCGACGACCTGGCTGGTGCTGAGCGACCGTCGAATCGCGGCAGCTCTGCAGGTGGCGACGCTGGTGATCGAAACGGCGGGCATTCTCGCCCTTGTGCCGCAGCTGCGAACGTGGATTGGATTGGGGCTAGTAGCGTTCTATGGCGGCGTGCTACTGACGTTTGATTATGGGTTTGAAATCAACGTGCTGCTGACGGCGTTGTACTTGTTGCCGGTGGAGCGTTGGCTTAGTGAGTGGCGGGAGAGGCGAAAGGCAGCGGTCGCCGGGTGATAGCGTCGCTCTAAAGGGGCAGGGCGACGATCTGTTCGCTGTGATGTTCGAGCGGGAGGCCTTTCGCGCGGTTCTCCGGGAGGTGGTTACGTCCCGGCTAAGGTTGTTTCGCAATTTGGGGGCTCGTGCGTAAGATTGGGCATGCTTCGCCAACTTCTACTGATCCTCGCCATTCTGCCAATCGTCGAATTGGCCTTGCTGCTGATGCTGGGCAAGTATCTAGGGCCGGCGCCGGTGTTGGCGTTTGTGATTGGGACCGCCGTGGCGGGGGTGGCGCTGTTGCGGTGGCAGGGTTGGAGCACGTGGCGGAGCGTGCAGAGGGCGCTGCAGGCTGGGCAATTGCCGACGGAGGGGTTGGCGGACGGATTGATGATTCTGGTTGCGGCTATTTTGCTCCTCTCGCCCGGCGTGTTGACCGATGTGATTGGGCTGAGCTTGCTAGTGCCGCGTTGTCGCCGCTGGTACCGCCAGCAGGCGATGGATTGGTTCCGCCGTCGGGTGGAAGTTCGATTTGGCGGCGCTAGCGCCGAGCGGTCGGAGCGCGTCGAGGTGATCGACTCGTACGTCGTTACGCGGCCGGAAGAACGGCCCTGATTTACCAGCGCCGCGCAAGTTCACGCAAAGCGGCCCCAACGAGCTGTGCGAACTTCAGCCGAAATGGGGCGAGTGCGGTTTGTCGCAGCAAATATTCTGTGGCCCGATTCTCCGCCGACTTGCTGGGCTCAAGGTGAAAAGAGTTTCCGTCGCGGCAAGAATTGGCCGGATTTGCGGCGGTTATTCTGCATAACTATTGACACAAGACCGTTTTGCCCGATAAACCCTTACTTGACGCGCCGCTGCCATTCTGCCAGCGGACCCAGTTCATAGGCGGAGAGGGAATTCCACGATGACCACAATTGACACCGCCGTTCTGTCCGAGCCGAGCCCCTTGATGGCAGGCGAAATGTCCGCCCAGGCGCTTTACGACAAGTGTTGGGCCCTGGCTCGCAACCTGTGGTGGACGTGGCATCCGGAAGTCAGCAACCTGTTCCGCGATCTCGATCCGATCCGCTGGCGGCAACTCGATCACAACCCGATCGCGCTGCTCCGCGAGTTCACGCCCGAACGGCTCGCCAGCCGGGCGGCCGAAATGGTGCTCTACAGCCGCATCAACTATGCCCATCGGCGGTTGAAGGAGTACATGGCGAACAGCCAGACTTGGGCCGCCACGCACGCCGGCGTGCTCGGCAGCAAGCCGGTGGCCTATTTCTCGGCGGAATTCGGCTTGCACGAGTCGATTCCGATCTACTCGGGCGGTCTCGGCGTGCTTTCGGGGGACCATATTAAGAGCGCCAGCGGCCTGGGCGTGAACCTGGTCGGCATCGGCCTCTTCTACGATCAGGGCTACTTCAAGCAGCAGCTCGACGAGACTGGCTGGCAGCGAGAGGAATACCTCGACACGAAGGTCGAGAACGTGCCGATGGCGCCGGCGCTGTCGCCCGACGGCAAGCCGGTGATGATTCAGGTCGACACCCGCACCGGCCCGCTCTTTGCCAAGGTGTGGCTGATGCAGGTCGGTCGCGTCCGCCTGTACTTGCTCGACTGCGACGTCGAAGGGAACAGCCCGGAAGATCGCGAGCTGACCAGCCGCCTGTACGGCGGTGACGAGCGCACCCGCATTCGTCAGGAGCTGATGCTCGGCGTCGGCGGCGTGAAGGCGCTCCGAGCCCTCGGCATTACGCCGGGCGTGTATCACCTGAACGAAGGCCACAGCGCCTTCGGCCCGCTCGAAGTGATCCGCGAGCGGATGCACGACGACGGCATGAAGTTCGACGACGCCCTCCGCGAAGTCGCCCGCCAGACCGTCTTCACCACGCACACGCCCGTTCCGGCCGGTCACGACCGCTTCGGCGGCGAACTGGTCGAGGAACACCTGGGCCCGCTGCGCGACCAGCTCGGCATCAGCTACGAACAACTGATGGGTCTGGGCCGCGTCGAGCCGCAGAACGACCAGGAGCCGTTCTGCATGACGGTCGTCGGCTTGAAGCTTTCGCGCAAAGCCAACGCCGTGAGCCAGTTGCACGGCCATATTTCGCGTCGCATGTGGGCCCAGCTTTGGCCCTGGCGCGTCGAGGAAGAAATTCCGATCGGCCACATCACCAACGGCGTGCACATTCCGACCTGGCTCGCCCAGCAGATGATGCAGCTTTACGACCGGCACTTCGTCGCCCACTGGATCTACCGGATGGGTGAGCCGGAAGTCTGGCAGGCGATTCACAACGTCGATCCGGGCGAACTGTGGGAAACCCACAACGCGCTCAAAAATCTGCTGCTCGCCTTCGTCCGCCGCCGCGTCAGCCGGCAGTGCCGCCGCCGCAACGAGAGCGAGGAAGTCGTCGAAGCAGCTCGCAACCTGCTCGATCCGAACATCCTGACGATCGGCTTCGGCCGCCGCTTTGCCACTTACAAGCGGGCGACGATGATCCTGACCGACCTCGATCGGCTGGACCGGATCGTGAACGACAAGGAGCGTCCGGTGCAGTTCGTCTTCGCGGGCAAGGCCCATCCGAAGGACGAGCCGGGCAAGCGGTTCATCCAGCAGATCGCCAACCTGCGGCACGATCCGCGGTTCGCCAACCGCATCGCCTACATCGAAGATTACGACATGAATGTCTGCCGCCACATGGTGCAGGGCGTCGACGTGTGGCTCAACAACCCGCGCCGGCCGCTCGAAGCCTCGGGCACCAGCGGTGAAAAGACCGTGCTCAACGGCGGCTTGAACCTGTCGATTCTCGACGGTTGGTGGGCTGAAGCGTACGACGGCACCAACGGCTTCGCCATCGGCGAGGGCCGCAGCCATGTCGACGACGCGATCACCGACCGCCGCGACGCCGAAGCGCTCTACAAGGTGCTGGAAGAGCAGGTCGTGCCGACCTACTACGATCGCGACGTGGACGGCCTGCCGCGGCACTGGATCAAGCGGATGATGAACTCGATCAGCACGCTTGCCTGGCGGTTCAGCGCCCACCGCATGGTGATGGACTACACCCGCAACTGCTACGTGCCGGCTGCCGGCGGCCTGAGCTGCGATATGAGCGTGCGGGGCTAAGGCCGGGCGGAGCCTCGAGGGGCCAAGCGGCTAAGGGAAAACAGCAAAGGGGCGGGACCTGCGGGTTCCGCCCCTGTCCGTTTCTTGGCCCAACTGTTAGGTTTTTACTTAGGGAGAAGCGTAGTACGGGTAGCCCTCTTTGCTCTTGCCTCTCCTCCCCCTGTCCCTGATCCCTTGTCCCTGAACCCTCCGCCGCCATGCCCGCACCTCGCGTTTTGATCCTCCGAGCCCCCGGCACCAACTGCGATGGCGAGACCGCCTTCGCCTTTGAGACCGCCGGCGCCAAGACTGAGAAGGTGCACCTCAATCGGCTGCTGGAATCGCCGAAGCTGGCGGAGCAGTTTCAGATTCTGTGCATTCCCGGGGGGTTTAGCTACGGCGACGACATCGCAGCGGGGCGCATCTTCGGCAACCAGATCCGGCATCACCTGTACGACGCTGTGAACGAGTTCAAAGCCGCCGGCAAGCTGATTCTGGGCGTTTGCAACGGCTTTCAGATCCTGATCAAGTCGGGCGTCCTGCTCCCCGACAAGGCCGACGAGCCGATCGCGACCCTCACGCTCAACGACTCGGGCAAGTTCGAGGACCGCTGGGTCCAGCTCCGCACCGCTGGCGACAAGTGCGTGTTTCTCAAGGGCGTCGACGAGATGTACCTGCCGATCGCCCACGCCGAAGGCAAATTCGTCGCCCGCGACGCAGCCACGCTCGCCCGGCTGGAAGAGCAGGGGCAACTCGTCCTCCGCTACACGGCCGGCGCCGGGGCGCCGATCACGAACGAGCCGCTGAGCTATCCCGCCAACCCCAACGGGGCGTCGGCGAACGTCGCCGGCGTTTGCGACGAGACGGGACGGGTCCTCGGCCTGATGCCGCACCCCGAACGCCACATCGACCCCACCCAGCATCCCCGCTGGACCCGTGAGCCGCGCGAGCGAGGCGACGGCCTCGTCATCTTTGAGAACGCCGTGCGGTATTTTGCGTAACGCCAGGCGCGCAGATTTTGCCCACACGTCGAGGCGCTCGACCATCGCCATGGGCTGAAACCAACGCCAAAGGGCGGCTCCGGCTTTGCCGAATTGCCGGACGAAGATCTGCGCTAATGGCGTATCGTTCTATTCCCCAGGGAGGCCCGATTCGCTTCCCCGTCGCGGGCTGCGCCAAAACTCAGTTTGACTTGCGGTATCGCGCACGGCCATAATGGGCTCGGCCGACCCTCGGGGCGGCTGCCTGCCTAATTCGTCCCCCGCCTTAGCTGAACCCGCCTGGAGTCTCTCCCGCCATGTCGCGTGCAGCCGTTTGTCGCGGTCCCATCTCTCGCCGGTCGCTTCTGCAAGCTGGCGCGCTTGCGTTTTCGGGGATTGGCTTGGGCGATTTGCTCCGCATGCGGGCGGCGTCGGCTGCGGAGAATCAGCAGCCGGAGAAGGATACCGCCGTCATCTTTTTGTGGTTGCCGGGCGGGCCGCCCCACATGGAAACGTTCGACATGAAGCCGGACGCGCCCGAGGACTATCGGGGCGAATATCGGCCGATTCATACGAACGTTCCGGGCATCGACATTTGCGAGCTGATGCCGCAGCTCGCCAAACTGGCCGACAAATACGCGCTGATCCGCTCGATCGCGCACACGTTCGCCGACCACGGCGGCGGCCACAAGCGGTTCATGACCGCCCGCGATCCGAAAGAGCCGACCGGCTTCGTGAACGATTATCCAGCCGTCGGCTCGATGATCGCCGCGCTCCGCAACCCGATCAAACGGGGCGTGCCGAGCTACGTGATGGGAGTCGATAGCGGCCGGCAGGGAATCGACGTGTTCAGCGTCGGCACCGCCTATCTCGGCCCAGCGCATGGGCCGTTCTTCGTCGTCGGCGATCCGAGCGCCGCCGATTTCAAGGTGCAAAACCTCTCCCTCTCGTCGCGGATGGAAACGCAGCTGGACGACCGTAAGCAACTGCTTACCGGGCTCGACCGGATGCGCCGCGACATCGACGCCAGCGGCGCGGCGGCGGCGATGGACCAGTTCAACCGCCGGGCGCTCGATCTGCTCACCAGCAAGGAAGCCCGCGACGCATTCGATCTGTCGCAAGAGCCGGAAGCGCTGCGCGAGAAGTACGGAAAACATGCTTGGGGCCAGCGCGCGCTGATGGCCCGGCGGCTGGTCGAAGCCGGCGCGACGTTCGTCACGATGGTGCTCGAGAACCCGTACACGTCGGGCGTGTCGTGGCTGAAGAACGGCACGTACAACTGGGACTCGCACGCGGTCAACTGCCACATCTTCGACGACGGCCGCGTGCGGATTCCGCTGCTCGACAAGGTCGTCGCGGCGCTGATCGAGGACATCTACGCCCGCGGCCTCGACAAGAAGGTGATGGTGGTCGTGACGGGCGAGTTCGGCCGCACGCCGCGCATCAGCAACCAGATCGGCACGCAGACGGGCGTCATGCAGCCGGGGCGCGACCACTGGCCGCAGGCCATGTCGGTGCTCGCCTTCGGCGGCGGGATGCGAACCGGCCTGGTCGTCGGTTCCACCAACGCCAAAGGGGAGCACCCGAAGGACCGCCCCCTCACGCCGAACGATCTCTGGGCCACCATGCTCCGCCACCTGGGGATCAACCAGCACCACAACTTCCTCGACCACAGCGGCCGCCCCATGCCGCTGCTGCCGTACGGCGAGCCGATCAGCGAACTTCTATAAGCACCGGCGAGCGGGGGACGAAAGTCCCCCGAGGAAGTTCTGCGAGGAAGTTCTGCGAGTGGGGGCGGCGAAATCGGAGCGAGTCTGCGGCGCTGGCGCCTAGTGCGATAGACGAACTTCTTGCGCTTCCCCTCGGGGGACTTTCGTCCCCCGCTCGCCGAGAAAGTGCGTCGATTACTGCTCGTCCGACTCGACCTTCTTGAGCAGGTTGACGATGAGTTCCGCGTTGGCGGGGCGTTGGTTCGGTTCGGCGGAGATGCAGTTGGTGATCACGCTCGCCAGCGTGCGGTTCAGCTTGGGGAAGAGTTCGAGGATCGGCGTCGGGGGAGTCGTGTCGTGGTGCAGGGCGCCGCGGCCGGTGGTGTCGCTCGACGGCCAGGGGAAATCGAACGTGCAGAGCTGATACGCCGTGACGCCGAACGAAAAAATGTCGACGCGGTGGTCGGTGTTGCGGCGACGGACGATCTCGGGGGCCATGTACAGCGGCGTGCCCGTGCGGTTGCCGGGGAGCATGTACTCGCGCTGCATCGGCACCGTCAAGCCGAAGTCGATCAGCTTCAGGCTCATGCCGTCCGGAGCGACGATGAAGTTGCGCGGGCAGATATCGCGGTGGATGAAGCCGGCTTTGTGGACCGCGTCGATCGCTTCGGCCATCTGACGGATGAGGATGTGACGTTTGCCGACGAGGATCGGATCGCGGTTGTTGATGAGGACGTTCATGCCGGTCCCCTGCACGAACTCCATCAGGATGTAGTCGCGGCCGTCCTTCATCCGGCCGAACTCGTACGTCTCGACGATGCGCGGATGCTTAAGCTGCATCCCGATCTTCCCCTCGCTCGGCTTGTTGAGCCCCTTGAAGCGGGCTTCGAACTGGGCCGTCTTCTCCATGTCGAGCAGCTTGAGGCCGACCGTGCGATTCTCCTGGCGGTCGATCGCCATGTGGAAGTTCGACATCGTGCCGGCGATGGCTTCGCGCACGATGGAGAAGCGTTCGGCGAAATCGGGACGCTTGTCTTTGAAAAGATCTTGCAGCTTCTGAAAGATGCTCGCCATCGACCGTTCCTGCTGCGCGCCGCCTGACTCCTCGGCTGCGACGAAGCGGCGAAAGGGAGTCGCCGGGGTCGCGCACTGGGAAGAGCCGAGGGGCCGTGAAGAATGCCTCTACGGGGCGGAGCGTTCCGCACTCCGCCCCACTATTTTAGACGCTTCCCCGGCGGATTGTCGTCCGTCGGGGGAAAGGGGTAGGCGAATTCGCCAGAATTCAGACGCGCTGCGCGGGGAGGCCGGTTTGGGCTGAATTTTGGCGCATCCAGTTACAGTGGTTTTGGTCTGTGGTTAAAAATTGTTGACGAGTTGTGCAGGTTGTGCTAGGTTTAACGGTCCTGACCTCTCGCGCCGCTTGGAGTGCGTGAGGCGTTCGTTGCTGCGCGGTGGACGCGCGGAGCGGCGATGGGCTCTTTCACAATCGGGTTGGAAAAGCGTTGTGAAGCGACTCGCCGGGGGCGAGGTTCTTGCGCTTAAGGGCGTCAGAGACGCCGTACGCTGTCTCGGGCGCGACCTTGCCGAGGGGTTGTAGAACGGCCTGCCGGTGCGCAAAAGACCCCTGTTCAGTGGCCTGTTGTGGGGGCGCGAAAAGGGGTTGTAAAGAAAAGTGGCCGATTTGGCGTAAGCTCAAGAGCCGCCGTGCGTAGTCGCTCTTTAGGGACTTTTGCTAGCGGTTGTAAAACGGTCTCCGGTGCGACAGAAAGAGACCTGTTCAGCAGCCCCTTGTAGGACTCGAAAAGGGGTTGTGAAAAGTCCTGGCGCGGGAGAGTGGCTAAGGGCGACTTGTGCGTCACCGCCCAGGTCGATCGGATAGTGGACGTTCTTGCCTGAGAGGCTTTCCATCGCCGCCGGTCGGCTCAAGGTCGGTACGGCAATGGAACGGCTGGGGGTAGGGGGCGGGCCTTTACTCGGATGGCCCGATGGAGGCTGGGGCGACGCTGCTGGCTCTAGTTGCCTGTCGGCAAGGGCGGGGACGCCCAGGGCGCCCTCTGGTCACGCTGGCGCACGAGTCTCCGCGCTCCGGGGCCTCGCGAGGGCGCTCCAGCCCCGGCCACCCTTGTCGGGCGGCGGGGCGGCGTTGGAAACGCGGCTGGCTTACTTGCCGCAGTAGTCGATCGAGCGGGCGATTTCGCTCTTCAGACGCGACCGCGGGACGATGCGATCGATAAAGCCGTGCTCGAGCAAGAACTCGCTCGTCTGGAAGCCCTTGGGCAGCTCGAGGCGGATCGTCGCCTTGATGGTGCGCGGACCGGCGAAGCCGATCAGGGCCCGCGGTTCGGCGAACACCAGGTCGCCGAGCGAAGCGAAGCTGGCAGCCACGCCGCCCATCGTCGGGTTGGTGAGGACCGAGATGAACAGGCCGCCGGCTTTGTCGTAGCGGGCCAGGGCCGCCGAGACCTTGGCCATCTGCATGAGCGAGAGAATGCCTTCGTGCATGCGGGCGCCACCGCCCGAACCGCTGATGATGATGAGCGGCAGTTTCTCTTCGGTGGCTCGTTCGGTCAGGCGGGCGAGTCGTTCGCCGACGACCGAACCCATGCTTCCCATGATGAACGCCGAGTCGGTCACGCCAATCGCCACGCGGCGGGCACGGATCATGCCGGCGCCGGTTACGGCTGCGTCGGTCATGCCGGTCCGCTTTTGCTCGGCGATGAGGCGTTCTTTGTAGGGCTTCTGATCGGCGAATTCGAGCGGATCGGTCGGCCGCAGATGGCCGTCCCACTCCTCGAAGGTTCCTTCGTCGAGCACCTGCGCGATGCGCTGCGGCGCCGAGACGTAGAAGTGGTATTCGCACTGCGGACAGACGTTGAGCAGCTTTTCGGCTTCCTTGCGGAAGATGGAGCTACCACAGCCGGGGCACTTGATCCACAGGCCCTCTGGTACGCCGCGTTTGGGTCGTTTCATGGTAGTCGGAGTTAGGATCGACATGGCAGGGGCCTCCGCCGAAATATGGCGCGATCGAGCGCCGCGCTTTTGCGTGGCGTTCGACCGGCTGCTGACTTGTTAGCTCAGGTGGCGCCGATAGGCGAGGTCATCAGTTCGGGTTGTACTTCAATCGCCTGCCAGCCGCCGGACTTGCATTCGGCCTTCCACAGGTCGCCGAGTTCGGACCGCTGCAAGAGGCTGCGGGCCAGGCTGGCGCAAGGTTCGGGAATGACCAAGGCGACGACTCCGGAGCGATGCTTTTTGAGCACCCAAGCCAGCAGGTTCTTCATGCGATCGATCGCCGCCCCGACCGGTTCGCCGTTGGGCGGACAGACCGTTTCGGGATGCTCCTGCAACTGGCGATAGACTTTCGGCTGGCTTTGTTTCACCTCTTCAATCCGCTTGCCGCTCCAAAGGCCGTGGTCGAGATTCTGCAAGTCGTCGAGGCGACGGGCTTTGATCCCGTGATCGGCGGCGATGGAGTCGGCGGTCTGCTCGGCGGCGGTGGTGGGGCAGGTGTATACGTAATCAATCGGCACTTCGTGCAGCTCTTGCACAAGCCGAACAACCTGATCGCTTCCGCCTTCGCTCAGCGGCAGGTCGAGGGTGCCCTTAATGCGGCCCTGCTCGTCAAAGTCGGTGGCGCCAGGGCGAATGATAAGTATGCGGACCATAAATCCTGTGGGGGGTTACGTTGTAACCGAGGCCAGCGTCTCCAGCTCGCGGATGGCTGCGCTGTAGCTTCCGGGATGGCGAAAGATGCCAGACCCCACCACAAACAGCTCCGCGCCGGCTTGGGCGCAGCGGGCGATGGTAGCGTCGGCGACGCCGCCATCGACTTCCAGCAATACCTCGGGGCGAACTCGCTTGCGTAGTTCGCGTAGTTTGTCCAATGCGACCTCGTGGAACGGCTGGCCGCCGAATCCGGCGGGCACGCTCATCACGAGGATCAGGTCTGCCTCGTCGAGACAGCCTTCGATACGGGAGAGCGGGGTCGCGGGGTTCAAAGCAATGCCGGCGACCACGTCAAGTTCTCGAATCTCGCGCAACACGGCAGCAGGATCGTCGACGGCCTCGATATGGACCGTCATCGTGTCGGACCCGGCGTCGGCGAATTGTCGCAGGTACTTGTGAGGCTCGGCGATCATGAGGTGCACGTCGATTGGAAGCGACGTGACGCGGCGCACCGCCTCGACAATGGGCATGCCGTAAGTGAGATTCGGGACAAAATTGCCATCCATCACGTCGAGATGGAGCGCCTTGGCGCCCGCCTCTTCGAGATTACGCACTTCGCGCTCCAGATTAGCGAAATCGCAAAGCAGCAGTGACGGAAGCACTACTGGCGAGGCCTGGCGAAGGCGGTCGAGCGTTTGTCGACGTGACATAAGTGTTCGGCAGATCAGGGGGTAACCCGCTGGCGGGCCCGTGCTGGCAGTTGGGCTTCCCCGGTTTGGCCTGGCGCCTGCTAGCGACCGAGGTGGTCGGTTGCGTTTCAGTGCGCGGCTGGGGAAAGACTGCCGTTTTGACGGTGGAGTCGCTGAGGGGTGGTTTCCGGTTGATTGCCGCGATGAGGTCGAAGTCGGACCCGGCGGCGGAGCGTCTTGGGCTCAGCAGCCGGCGAACTCGCCCGGCGGGTACGGTTGGATCGATCCTAGGGCGAGTTTGGTATTCGCAGCATTTTAATATCGGCGAGCCGGAACGTCAGTATGTCTTTCAAATCGGTCGGTCCCCTGAAATGAGGGCAGCCGCCGCGGGGCGGGCAGCATTTAACCGCCGATAGATGCGGGATTTACGTCGCAGCAAATCGAAAAGGGGCTGGTGGCCGCAATTCTTGCCCAGTTAGAGAGTTCGGTCGGCTTCGTGGCTGCGGGGGAGGTCGGCGAGGGAATCGAGGCCGAACAAATCGAGGAAGCGGGAGGTGGTGGAGTACTTGGGTTTGGCCTTCTTTTCCGCCGGGCGCTCGATGGAAAGCAGGTCGCGGCGGACCAGTTGGGCGAGGACGCCGCCGCTCGGTTTTCCCCGGAGTTTGTCGACCTGTTCCTGCTCGATCGGCTGGTGGTAGGCGACGATGGCGAGGACGTCGATCGCCGATTGGGAGAGGCGAGCTTCGCGGACGCGGCCGTAAAACTTGTCCCGCAGCGAGCCGTACTCGGGCCTCAGCATGAGCTGATAGCCTGCGCCGACCGACTCGATGCGGTAGGGGCTGCCCTCGGAGTCGTACTGCTCGTTCAGCTCGTGAACCAGGTCGTCGATCTCGCTCGCCCGTACGCCGCGCATCAGGCTGGCGATGCGCTGGCTGGTGATCGGTTCGTTCTGCGGATGGCCGACGAACAGGATCGCCTCAAGGATGCTGCGCGGAGTGATGTCGCAGCCTTCCTCGTCGCTGCCGGGCAGAACTTGCGGCGGAATCTCCTCGCGGAGCCGCGACGCTTCGGCGGCGGCCGGGCTTTCGCTGTCGGCGGCGGGTTGGGCGGTGCGAAGATCCTGGTAGGGATCGGCCCCTTGAGTCAGCAGGGCCGCGTAGGTCTGCCCCAGTTCTTCCAGCGAGACGCCCGCGTCGTCGGGGTCGCTGATGATCTCCTCCAAGCCGAACGACTCTTCCACGGTCAGCGAGGCGCGCGGAGCGGGCTCTTCCTCTCGGACGACGCGAATATCGGGGCGGTCTTCGCCGCCGGACTTTGCCGGCTTCTTCGATTTCGAGGATCGCTTGGCCATGTTCGAACTATAGAGGCCTGGGCGACTTGGAAACAAGTTGAACTGCGGCGGGCGGGTGCGCTGGAGGCGTTTCCAAGCATGCGAACAAGAGCGAAGCCTGCCTTTCATGGCAAATTGTGCCGGTTGTAGTGATTTTCTCGATTCTGAAGGCTCTGCGGTCGATATTTGCTCGACAGACGCCGTCGACCTTGTAGCGCCATGAAGGCGCCATGCTGGCGTCGGCTGCCGCTTGCACGGCGGGCAGCGTGAAAAACACCGTGAGAACGGCTGGCTGGCGTTATGCGCCGGTGGGCCAGCGCATAGCGATTGCCTTACTGACGTGAAAAGGACTTCCATCATGATGGCCAGGGGCGTTGGATTGGCGGCGTGCCTTACGCTGCTATTGGCGAGCGGGTGTGTCTGCCGCGGCCCATGTGGAGTGATTCGTGATCCGCTGGCCTGCGATCCGACTTGCGGCCATCCTTGCCTGCCGGCGTTGAACTACGACCGGGTTTGGCGGGGCGGCTGCAACGAGTGCGGCGACTGCGGCGGAGCAGGGAACTACTATCACTGCGGCCTGTTGCCAGTGCTCCGCGCCCACCTGGGTATGCACGGCACCTGCGGCCGAGGTTGCGGCGAGGTCTATTGGGGTGAGTGGGTGAGCGATCCGCCGGATTGCTGCGATCCGTGCAACTCGTGCGGCGACTGGCAGAACCAGCAGTGCTGCAGCCCCGGCATGTTGCGACGCTTGTGGTGGGGCGCTCATGGCTATCGCCTGGGCGGTCCGCACGGCGACGCCAACTGCTGCGGCGGTTGCAACGGCTGCGGTGGCGGTCCGGTGCACTCGGTTGGATACGTCGGCGGCGGTGGCGGCTGTGCCACGTGTGGCCACGGTGGTGGCAGCCACGGCCCGATTGGCGGCGGAAGCATCCTGAACGAGAACTGGGAGAGCGAACCTCTGCCGACGACCGATCAGCCGACGCACAATGCCCGTCAGCCCGTTCCGGCCCGTTCGGCTGCTCGGATGCCGAGCTCGACGGCCCCGATGGCTCAGCGCGCCATGCCGCCGCAACAGCGGCCGGTCGCGACGCCGGCTCAAATGCGAACCGCTCGTCCGATGACGACCGCTCCGCGAACCACCACGCAGGCCAGCAACGCTCCGCGTACGCCTCGCCCGTGGTCGCCGGTGGCCAGCAACCAGATGCGGGAGCAGATGTGGTAATTCGTCGGCCCACCGCCGACTTGATCTGGCTCAAACGATCGCGCGATCAAACGCCCCTGACTTGCTCGGGGCGTTTTGCGTTCTTGGTTTCCAGGTCTTGGACGTTGCCGCCGACGCTAGTAGCGGCTTAGCGCGACGGCAGCACAAGCCTTGCCAACCAGCCGCGAGGCAGGTCGGCCTTTAAGATCGCTTCCGGCCGCCCGAGGTCTTTGAGAATCTCTTCCGCCGCGAGATAGCCGCTGCGGACGGCCCCTTCCATCGTCGCCGGCCAGCCAGTGCGGGTCCAATCGCCAGCCAGCATCAAGCCGGTCACTCCGGTCCGCTGCGACGGCCGCAACGCTTCAATCCCCGGCTGCATCGAGAAGACCGATTCATGTTCGGTCACGATCTGCGAGCGCACGACGTTCGCCTCCCGCGCCGCCGGCCAAATCGCCCGCAGGTCGCCGAGCACTTCGTCCAGGATCGACGCTCGATCGCGCCCCGCCAGGTCGTGCGAGCCACTGATCACGATCTGGTAGTAATAACCACCAGCCCTTGCGCATCTGTCGTTCTCGCCGCCGTCGCTTCGTCTTGCTGGGGCGGATCGCAAGTCCGATCGGGCGAATACCCATTGGCTCAGCCGGCCCACCAGCACCGCGTGGGGCAGGTCGGTGATCGCCCGATCCACCCACAGATGAACGCCCGTAATCGGCGACGGCTTGATGGCGGTCGCTCGACTTAGCTCCGCAGCCTCGCCCATCGCCGCAGCCTCAGCCAGCTCCGCCGCTCGCCGCCAAGGCACGCTCAGCACGACGAAGTCGGCGGCAATTCGCTCACCCCCTTTCAGCTCGACGCCCTGGACTCGTCCGGCGTCTAGCGCCAGTCGCTCGGTCGCCGCTCCCAAGCGAATTTCCACCCCTTGCTCGCGCAGCCGCTCCGCCGCCCGCACGTCGTACAGCTCGCCGAGCGACACTCGCGGCACGAGCACATCCGACGCCCCGCGCGCCGCCATGAAGCCATCGACAAACACCTTCCGCGCCGCCGGGACCGAAACGCGGTCGAGCGTGTCGCCCAAGGCGCTTACTAGCACCACGGCCCAAAACCGCTCAATCGCCTCAGCCGGCTGCCGGTTCGCGCGGAGCCAATCGAGCATCGTCTCCGTCGAGGCCGCATCGTCGGACGCAGCCCGAGTAAGCCGCAAAACGCCCCACTCAATCGCTCGCCGCGAGCTGCTCGACAGATACCCAAGCCCTCGCAGCGCCGGCAACAAGTGCAACGGCGCCGGCAGCCACTTTGCGGGCCGAAAGTCGCTCCGCCCGCCGTCTGGACCAAAGAAATGCAACGTCTCGTATCGCTGAAACAATCCGCCCAGGCCCAATCGCTCGCAGAAATCGAGATAGTTCGTGCAGCAGCCCATCGCCACGTGCTGGCAATGGTCGATTCGCTCGCCTGTCTCGCGGTCGACGTACGAACCCGCTCGGCCGCCGAGCCGCCGTTTCGCTTCGAGCAGCGTCACGCGCACATCGCGAGTCGCCAGCGCGGTCGCCGCCGCCATTCCTGCGAGTCCACCGCCGACAATCACTACGTGCTGAGCCAATTCGTTCACTCACTCCCGATTCAGTCCGCCAAGGCTGCAGCCCACCGAACCCGCGTGGCTGCCGCTCAAGTATCGCCTGGCAATCTTCACGCCAACCGTCCCAACTGCGTAGTACCCGATGCTCATCCGTGCCACGTGCGTGAGCAGGTCGTACGCTCGCCAGCGGTCCCAGCCAAAACTTTCTTCCATCCACAGGATCATCCGCGCGAATGCTTCCGCTGTGGCTCGTTCCATCGGCAGCCCTGTGCCGACCGTCATGATTTCGTCCGGCAATTCGACGCGCGGTCCCGGCAGCTTTTGTCCTTTTAACACGTTCACCGTGATGACCGTTTCGGCGGGCATCTCGAGGCCGCTCGCACTTAGCTCGCCGTGCCCCATCGCCGCATGAGCGTCGCCCAAGTAGAGCAGGGCGCCCGGCACGAACACGGGCAACAGGACGACATGGCCCGGGCAAACTTCCACCAGATCCAGGTTCCCGCCGTGCGGCCCAGCCGGCAACGTCGTAGGCACTCCCGAAGCCGGCGCCACGCCGATGCAACCGAGCATCGGCTGATAGGGAATCACGACGTCGTCGCTCCAGAAGATTTGACCGTCGCGGATCGGGCAAACATGCACGCCATGCGGACAGTCGCTCCCCAGCCATTGGCTGAGCATGCCGGCGTCGCCGGTGCGCGTCGCGCACTGACCGATGAGCGGCTGGATCGATTCGATCTTCACGGCGATCGCGTCGCCGGGCTCAGCCCCTTCGATCCAGAGCGGCCCTGTCAGCGGATTGCTCCCCGGCTGGCGAACCTTGTCCCGTCGATCGTCGTTGGTCCGAATCTGGCCGCTGAAAGCGTCCTCGCTTTCGACCACCACCGTCTCGCCCGGCTGCAGCCGAGCCCGAATCGGATTGTGCCGGCTGAACTCGTAGTACAGCGGTCCCAGGGCGATGCGTTTCATGGCCAGTACTATAGCCCGCCCGTGGCGGAATTCGCCAGAATTCAGACGCGCCGCTACCCCCCACCACCCCGCCGCAAAACCCGCAGAACCGCTCCCCAGGCACAACCGTAACGAACGTCAGCCGAAGGCTAGGCGCAGCGTCGGGTCGGGGCGGTCGATTTCGTTGACGCCCCTACACGGCAAACCTACGATACAGACAGTCAATAACTCTTTCGCTTCCCCGGTGCCACATGGGCGTAACGTATTTCAAGCGTTACCGAATGGAAATCGACCTGACCCGGCCGCTCTTTGCGCCGCCGCGGTTGGCCGAAGGCTATTCGCTGCTCGCCTGGTCCGAGAAGCTGCTCCCCGTTCATGCGGAAGTGAAGTACAAGAGCTTCCGCGACGAACTTGATGCTAACGTCTTCCCCTGCCTGGGCGACCGCGAAGGTTGCCGCCGGCTGATGGAAGAAATCTCAGCCCGCGAGGGCTTCCTGCCCGAAGCCACCTGGCTCGTCCAGTACTGGCCCGAGCACGCCACGCGGCCGGAACTTTGCGGCACCATCCAAGGGGTGATCGACACCGTCTCGGGCATGGGCGCCATCCAAAACATCGGCGTCACGCCCAACCACCGCAGCCAAGGCCTCGGCTCGACGCTGGTGTACTACGCCCTCGGCGGGTTTCACAAGGCGGGCCTCCGCCGCGTCTTCCTTGAAGTGACCGCCCAAAACACCGGCGCCGTCCGCCTCTACCACCGCCTCGGCTTCCGCACGACCAAAACGGTCTACAAAGCGGCTGAAATCGCGTACGTGTAGCAGGCCGCCTTATCGAAGAAGCTCCTGGAGCCAACCTGGAGCTTCTGTCAGGTTCTCCGTAGCCTTGCCGTTCCGAAAGATCGCGACCAGTCGGTAAGGATTGGCGAGATCGGAATTGTCGTAGACCAGCACGACAGGCAAACGCTCGATCGCCCGCTTTAAGTTCGCGAGCGTGCGAGGAAATCGCTGCTGCAACTTCTCGTCTGGAACATCGTGACCTCCCTGCGACACTCGCATGGCGACTCGCGCTATCGAACGGCTCGCATCATCCAATCCGATGTAGCACAAGACGATCGTATACCCTTCGGCTGCAGCCCGTTCGAGAAAGGCCACCTTCGCGCCGACTGGGTCCGAAAACACTGTCTCGAAAACGAAACTCTCACGCAGTTCGAACAGCGACTGTCGAATCTGACCGGCTAGCGCCGCAGCCGAATAGGCGTCCACCTTCAACTCGCTCGCAAGCGAGTCGGCGTTGACGTAACTCAGCCCCGTTTGGCGAAGAAAGGCGTGAAAGAAGGTCGACTTTCCGGCTCCGTTCGGTCCCGCAATCGCGACGATGACCGGACGTGGGATGAGCCAGGCGTCGTCGATCATTTTGATGCCGGAGCTTCAATTGGAACGAACGTTCGCCCTTCAAACCGGCCGCGAGTTCGCGTCCCGTCGGCATCGATCCGGATCAAGTCCGCGGTGTCGTCCCCAGCCGGCTCGTAGTGCGGAAAGGGCTGCGAGGCCAGAAAGGCCCGCAGTCGTTCGCGGCCCTCTTCGCTTGAAACGGCTCGCAAGGCGCTGGCCAGAGACTCGGTCTGCGCGCCGATGGTGGATTCGGACTTCCCCGAAAGCAACGCATCGACGCTGCGGCCAAGTCGAGCCCAATACTCGATTTGATCCGCCGCCGAACGCTGCCCCAACACCGCCGCCGCTTGCGCGTCGCCCACTAGTTGGCTGGAAAGAGTGACAGACTCGCTCATATCGAAATCTTACCATCCGAGCTAATCCACCACCAAGCAAAGCCCCACTTTGAACAGGGGTGAACAGTCCCTCGCAGAACCCGTTTTACAACCGCTAGCAAAAGT
>Ga0182743_1002101_pt1 | contig 18069 bp, 18 predicted proteins | sample eDN3rd30CKraftOP_FD_128522 | JGI IMG/M metagenome (GOLD analysis project Ga0182743, IMG submission 128522) | Enriched Organic Plus compost microbial communities from Emeryville, California, USA - eDNA 3rd pass 30_C Kraft OP (version 2) (version 2) ... | reverse complement strand
CACCGAGATGCGTCGCCTGGTCGCCAATAATCGGTCTATTGTGGGGATGGGTTACCGCGGTGAGAACGGCCTGCTGAAGTGCAGCGATTACGGCCCGTCGAAAGTCGCCGCACCGCGTAGCGACGCAATATCCTATGTGATGGACAACGGCCTGCATATGATTCCCCGCCTGCAGACGCAGGTGGCGAATGAGCAGCCGCGCAGTCTTCTTTACATCGGCAGCAATGAGGTGCTCGTAGACCCTCGAAACTTCACGGACATTGCGAGAACCAAGGACGCGCAGTTGGCTGTGACGCTGGATCAAGTCGGTCTGATTATGGAAAAGAATAATCCAGATCGAGAGCTCGTGCGTCTCGTGCAGAAAAAGCCGGCGTCGGGTTCGCAAGACACGCATGTCTATGCGGTCGCCAAAGAAGGACCATGGACCGCCGTTGCCATGAGCCCTATCGGCGTGATTGGTCCGGAGTTCCGCAAGCTGCTTTACGTGATGTTGCCGATTGCGATCGTGATATCCGTCCTATTTATCGTTCTGGGACTGGGAGTGATCAGAAAGCGCACCTCGATTGAAGGCAGGCTCGCTACAGCAGTCAAAGAGCACGCGTTCACGGTGCATTATCAACCGATAATCGACCTGCGCACCGGTGCGTGTGTCGGGGCAGAGGCGCTGGCGCGATGGCCGCAGCCAAATGGCGAGTACATTGCGCCAGATATCTTTATTCCGCAGGCGGAAAAGAACGCGCTCATCTTTTCGATCACGGATCAGGTCATCGAGACGGTGGTCCGCGATATGGCCGAGACGCTGCTCGCGCAAAAGGATCTACATATTGCCATTAACGTCAGTGCTGCTGACATGTCCTCTGGCCGAGTACTGGGCGTATTGCGGCGGTTGTTGGCCGAGGCGAGCATTCCCAGCGAGCAGGTTTGGCTGGAGGCAACAGAGCGTGGTTTGATGGACATCGAATCGGCACGCCAGTCTATAGAACGAGCCCATACGGCCGGCCATTCAGTTGCGCTGGATGACTTTGGAACGGGATACGCCAGCCTCACCCATCTGGAGGCTCTACCGATTGACATGATAAAAATCGACAGGTCCTTCGTCGCCACGATCGGCAAGGTGACGGCAAAGAGTCCTGTCTTGCCTCATATCATCGACATGGCTAAAACACTGGATCTGCAATGTGTTGCAGAAGGTGTGGAGACTGAGGTTCAACTCGAGTATCTAGTCGGCAAGGGCATCGAATTTGCCCAAGGATGGTATTTCTCGAAACCCTTGCCTGCCGCGCAGTTCATCGAATTCCTGGCGCAATCACGCGCGGATTCGCTGCGTGCCCACTGAGCTCAAACGACCAAATATCCCCCATCAACCGGCATCACCACGCCCGTCATAAATGACGCCGCAGGCGAGCACAGGAATGCCACGCCATTGGCCACATCCTGCGGCGTGCCCCAACGCCCCAGCGGCGTACGAGACAGAATGGGTTGCGCACGCTGAGGGTCGTCCTGCAGCGCTTGCGTCAGCGCCGTGGCAATCCACCCCGGTGCAATCGCGTTGACGCGAATTCCATCCTTGGCATAGGCAATGGCCAAGGATTTCGTCAGCTGGGCCACGCCACCTTTGCTTGCGGCATAGCCGGGCACCAGACCGCCGCCAAAAAAGCTCAGCATCGACGCCGTATTGACGATGCAGCCTTTGCTGGCTTTGAGCAACTCGCGCGCGCTGGCGCACATGCGCATGGTTCCGCTTAGATTGACGGCTACAACCTGGTCAAACACATCGGGATCCAGCTCCTCGCCGCGTTTGATGATCCCTGCGCAGTTCACGAGCATATCCAGCGCCTCGATCCGAGCGAATACGGCAGCGACTTGATCCGGTTTGGTCACGTCGGCTTCGATGACCTGTACATTGTCATCCAGAGATCCGTCACCGCGGCCCAGGCCAACCGCAATCACCTTTGCGCCCAGCCGTGCCAGCACATTGGCCACGCCCGCACCGATGCCCTGCGTAGCGCCGGTCACCAGTGCCGTTTTCCCTGCATATAAATCATTGGCGAACGTCATATCGCACTCCTTTCTTTTGCTTTGTTGTAGAGCCGGTGGGCCGTCAGATTCTGTTCCCTGACGCGCTCGTGCACCACGACGAACCGCGCGTCATGAGACCACAGCGATCAATACGTGGCTCGGCCTCCAGACAGATCGAACACCGCACCGGTGCTGAACGTGCAGGACGGTGAACACAGCCAGGACACCAGTTCAGCCACTTCCTGGACCTCGCCCAATCGTGCCATCGGGCTCTTGTTGATCATGGTTTGCACATGCTCGGGTGTCATCTGCTCCAATAGCGCAGTACGAATGGCGGCGGGCGCAATCGCATTGACCAGCACGCCGGTCTGCGCGAGCTCTTTGCCCAGTGACTTTGTCAGGGCGAGTACGCCGGCTTTGGACGCGCTGTAGGCCGATGCGTTGGGTGTGCCTTCCTTGCCTGCCAGCGACGCGATGTTGACGATGCGGCCGTAGCCGCTCGTACGCATGGCAGCCGCGACCGATTGGCATACGTGAAACACGCCCACCAGATTCACATTGATGATGCGTTGCCACGCGGCCGGGTCATAATCGATGAGCGGTACGGTGGGGCCGGACAAACCGGCGCTATTGACCAGAATGTCTACACGGCCAAACCGGGTTTGAACCTTTTGCAGTGCTGCTGCAATGGTGTCTGGCCGCGTCACGTCGACTTCACAAAAGAGCGTGGCAGTATCTGCGCCGCGGTTCAGGTCCCAGTTCACCACCGTGGCGCCGGCACGCTGCAATTGCGTGGCAATCTCGGCGCCAATGCCGTTGCTGGCGCCGGTGACGATGGCGATTTGGCCGGTGAAGTCGTACTGCGCTCTGGATCGCCCGTGATCAGCGGATGAATTGCTTGACATAGTCCGCCCCTAATCCCACGGCCTCGAAATGTCGTTTACACATATCGATCTTGGTGAATACGTCCTCGTATCCATTGCCTTTGCCCCAAGGGTCGGTGTAGTACATCACGCCGTTGACTTGAAAGTAGGTAATCATTTCTTCGCAGTCTTCGGGCACATAGAGGGTATGGGTCTCGCCTGGCGGCTCGAACACATATGAGCCTTCCTGCGCCCACCAGTCGTGCTCGAGATATTTCCATTTGCCTTTGAGGACGAAGCCATGCACGGCCTGGGGGTGGCGGTGCCGGCTCAACACGCCGGACTTGCGAACCTTCAGCAGATTCATCCAGTAACCCTGGCTGGCGTTCAGACAGAGGGGGCGGAACCAGACGTTCTCCGCCTGCGGGACCCATAGCCGCTCGTCTTTGGGGATAGCACTTTCCACCACAATCTCGGGTAATGCCTCTACCGGATTAGGGTATTGATAGGGCATCATCGGGTTGGCATCTTTGTTATCAACAGGCATCACACCGCTCCTTGTCCATAATATGAACTATATGATTATAATATGGACATTATAAGGCGAGCCTTCCCAACCCAAAAGCGCCGTTTATAGGTATAAACCCTTGTCTTGAAGAAGGCGAAGCCGATCAGGCAGTCTGCACCAGGGCGACGCGCTTTCTCAGCCACATCGTCAACCCCAGGTTCGTGATGGCCAGCGCAGTCAGGACAAACAGCGTGCCCGTCGCGCCTATATGGGTGATCAGTGCGCCGCATACCAGCGGAGTGAACGCCTGGCACAGGAGCGAGGACCGGGCTAACTTGCCCATCACCGGGGCAAGCATGGTTGATGGCAGCAAGGCCAATGGCAAGGTGCCGCGCACCAGTGCGCGCAGCCCGTTTCCTATGCCGTAGCACACCATGCCGAGTGCTGCCGCGTGGGGGCTGATGAAAATCAATAGTAATCCGCCTGCGACAAAGCCCGCAGAGAGTAATCCCATCCAGATGGGATGCAGGCTTTTGAGGCTGAATGTGATTACACGCATGGCCACCATGCTCGGCCCGATCAGCGCACTGAGCGCGATGGCCGAGGCCAGACTATGCCCGGCGCCTTGCAAGAGCGCAATGATCTGTACGGATACTGCCGTCATCAATATGGCTGCAATGGAAAACACGCTCGATAGCAGCCAATAGGTACCCCGGGAGACGCCGCCTGGTGGGGCTGCGGCTTGAACGGTTTTCTTTTGAATGGGTGAGGCAGGATCCGTCTTTATGTCCTGCGGCAGGGCTTTCAAATAAAGCGGAGCCATTACGGCAGCCAGCACGCCGGCGTAAGCCCAACAGGTAACGCGCCACCCCAGCGGTTCGACCATCCAGGCCAGCACGGGCCAGACGACGGTCGTCGCAAAGCCCGCGATGAGCGTGATCGCGTTAATGACAGCTCGCGCGCGTTGCCCATACATAATGCCCAGCGTCGTGAACAGCGGGTCATACAGGCCACCGGCCATGCCTACGCCAATCAGCGCCCATCCTATGACGAACACAGCAATATTGGGAGCGAGGCCAATTACACATAGCCCGGCCGCAACGATCCAACTCGATCCGATAAGCAGCTTGCGGCCTTGCCGGCGCGCGATATAGACATTCGCCCGTGGCGATAGCAGTGCCGATACCAAGACGCCGACTGTCAGCGAACCATAGATCCATGTCATGGACCATCCGGTATCGCGATGGATGGGCTCGGCCAGCACGGCAAGCAAAAAGAATGAGCCTCCCCAGATCAGGATTTGCGCAATACCGAGCAGCATGCTGTCGAAAAACGGTAATGCTGCTTGTCGCTGCGTATTGAGGCGCACGCGCCACTCCAGGGGTTCGGGAGTAATATGGTATCAGGCAGCTAGGTGCCGATCCCCCGATGGAGATCCGAGATGTCCTGCATGTCGTGCTGCCGCGCACGTAACAGTTCGCTACTCTCCGTCCCAAAGTCGCGCGGTTGCGAATTGCTTTGTTGCGATTGGCAGGGATGTCTTGCAGGCTCACGCAGTTTGAGTAGGAACAGACGAGTAGAGTGAAAGGTCCCTCAATAACAACTGGAGCGTCTCATGCTTAATACATTCCCGAAGATGCGTCGCGCTGCGATGGCGGCGATGACGGTGGCAGTGGCAGGGCTCGTATTTTCCGGCTGCACCACGACCTCTGATAAAGCGTCGGCCAGTGCCGCCGAACAGAGACAGGAAATCAATAGCGGGGCGAACGCTGCGCTGAGCAAGTTGTACGAGGCATCGCCGCAGTCCAAAGCCTTGGTAGAGCGTGCCAGAGGGGTTCTGGTGTTTCCCTCCGTGTTGAGCGCGAGCTTCATCGTAGGCGCGCAGCATGGCAAGGGAGTGCTGCGGGTGGGCGGCGTGGATTCCGGGTACTACAGCACCACGACAGGCTCGGTAGGATTCCAGGCGGGCGCGCAGTCCAAAGCAGTCATTTTGCTGTTCATGACGGATGAGGCGCTGCAAAAATTCCGCAACAGCAATGGCTGGACGGTGGGGGCGGACGCGACAGTGGCTGTCGCCCATGTGGGGGCGAACGGCAACATTGATACTAATACCGCTCAGCAGCCCATTGTCGGCTTTGTTCTGAACAATGCCGGGCTGATGGCGGGCGTCTCGCTCGAAGGCGCGAAAATTTCCAAATTGGATCTCTGATAGAGCGACGGGGCGTCCGTTCGGGACGCCCATTCGGCAACTCAGCTTTCTTTCTTCTGAGCCGATTTTTTGGTCGGCGCAAAGGCCGCCAGTCTACGGCAAGACCGGCGGCCTTTTTGTGCCGAGCACGCGGTATCACCTAGTGATATTTAGATTTTTTACGTGATAGTATTGTCCGAATACATCAAGGTGTGAGATTTTCTTGAGTGTCATGAAATCGTCCACTTAGGCTCATGTGTATCGGCGTGGCCCGGGAATAGGGCCGTAGACAAAGTAGGCTCACTTTGATGGTGGGTATCCGTGTTCCTGGCTTACGCTCTCTATTTTGCTGCTATAGGCATCAGCATCATTTCCTTGTTGAGCGTAGTCATGCGCTTGATCTCGCTGCGCGAATACAGTCCGACTGGATGTGTGCCGGTGTCAGTGATTTTGCCTCTGACGGGCGAGGCCCGATCTTTCGGGACGCTGCTTGAAGCGCTCAACAAGCAGACCCTGCGACCCGCCTGTTTGCTTGTCACGGTCGAGTCCGAGCAGGATCCTGCCTACGCCCGGGTACGAGCCGAGGCCCATAACGCCAAGTTCCCCATCAAGCTGATCGTTGCGGGCCCAGCCACGCATCAAGCGCAGAAATGCCGCAATCAGCAGGCCGCACTGGATTGCCTGGACCCGGAGATCAAAGTCATTGTGTTGATGGATGGCGATATCGTGCCCGACGCAGAATGGCTAGGCGGCTTGGTCTGGCCTATCGTTTCGGGGCAATACGACATCATTAGCGGCCATCGCTGGCAGCAAGTCGCCAAACACCGCTTCGGCGCGCATTTCGTCACGGCCGCTGACCGTGCGATCACCTTGTTGCCGCGCATAGAGTTGGATTGTGCGTGCGTGACATGGGGGGGCAGCATCGCCATGACGACGCTGGTCGCACAACGGCTGGATTTGCGGTCTCTATTTGATCGCGTGCTTTCCGATGATTTGGCCTTGGCTTGCCGTGCTGCTGAATTGGGGCTGCGCGTTGGGACGCATAAGTCATTGCTAGTGCCATCGCCGAATCAACAATCGTTTGTCTCCGCGTGGCATTTTGCGCGCCGGCAGTATCAGATGTGCCGCATCTATCGGCCCGCACTGTGGCGTCTGGGGTTGTGTGTGGTCAGCCTGCGCTTGTCGGGTTGGGGAACGGCGATGTGGTTTGCCGTGATGGAAGGTGCCGCTATCTGGGTGCTAGCATCGTTGATGACCCTTGGTGGCCTGAAACAATATGGGATCGGCGAAGTGTCCCGGCAGGTGGATATGCCCGACCCATGGTCTGTGCGGTTGGTCCAATTCGTATTGGGCTGTCTGCAGCCGATTGTGGATGTCTTTCACCTGAGCGTCATTGCCGCGGCGCATTGGGCAAGCCGCGTGCGATGGGGGCATGTGACGTATCGCGTATTGGGCCCGGACAATATTCAGGTCGAGGCTCGAGAGCCGTTTGGCGGCAGGCGTCCACTTGAGCGCGACTACGCGACGAATCTCGCTGATTGGGAATTGGCTGAGATCGCTGGCCAGGGCAGAGAGAATCCGCCCGTAGGCGGAGCCTCTTGATCGATGCTTGCAGGATCCAATGGGGACGAATGCATGACCGGGTTTTGTTTACGAACCCGATTTTTGTTCTGACGGTGCGGACGCTGGTAGCGGCTCGCACGTGAAGTCAATAGTCGCTTCTTTGGGCATCAATCCCGTAGCGTGATTGGATGTCACCTTGGGTTGCGTCATGCGCTTGTTCATCGACGCGCAATGGGCCTCGGCTTGCTCACGGGCAATGTGTTTGACCTCGACCCACGTCTGCCATTTCGCTCCGGCGTTATACGTCACCTGGTACGTATCGGGTCCGGTGGGCGTGGTTTTGCTCATGCTGGTGCAGGCAGCGAGCAGCGAAAACGTCAAAACACAAGTGAGCGGGCGAAGCAGCATGGGGATTCCACGAATAAGATCAGTGCTATTACAAAGCACAGAGATGCTCTGTGCAAGTGCGATAGCTATTATCGGCGGGCATGCTAGCATGCCCGCCAAACGTCATTCTTCACGAGGTTTTCATGGATATTCAAGAACAAATCGCAGTTATCGTGCACACGATTTCGCATCAGGGCGGGCGCATCGATGCATTGAACTCGGTCCTGTCATCAATGCTGCATCTGGCCAAATCGTCGCCCGGTCTGCGTGAGGCGATCGAAGCGCAGTTGGAACAGAACTATTCCAGCTTGTTGGCGCGTTCTGAAAATCCGCAATACGTGGCGGGTTTTGAAAGCGTCCGTGACAGCGTGCTGGCTGCCGTCAAATAAGCTCTCCGAGGGACATTGCTCGACTTACCCACAGCTTCTGTGGACAACCCTTGGGATAGCTTGGGCAAAGAAAGAAAATGTCCTTGTGGAGCAAGGGTTTACCCCAGGCGGTTAAATCCTGACATCAATGAGCAAGAATCGGGCCCGAGGCTGGTCTGCTGGTCGAGACTAGCCCACCTCAGCCACGATATCGCTGAGCGTACGCATGGCCTGGGCCATCTGCGGCGTATAGGGCGAGCCGCAGCTCAGCCGCAAGAAGTGGCTGTAGCGGTCAGAATTGGAAAACATGGTGCCGGGGGCGATGCGTATTCCATGCGCCAAGGCCCGTTCAAAGACTTTGGTGCTGGACCGTTGGCCAGGCATTTCCACCCATAGCAGCATGCTGCCTTCGGGCATGCTCAGGCGAGTACCCGGCGGGAAATATCGGGCCACGTCTTCGGCAACGTGCTCGCGTTGGCTCTTCAACTGGCGGCGCAGACGGATCAGATGACGATCATAGGCTTTGGACCCCATGTATTCGGCGACCGCCACCTGGGCCAGGGGCTCATTTGATCGGCTTTGCGCAAATTTCAGCATGGCGACACGCGCGGCCCAGCGGCCGCCCGTCATCCACCCCAAGCGCATGCCGGGTGCCAGGGTCTTATGCATTGAGGCGCAATAAATCACATTGCCGGTGTGATCCCAGGACTTGATCGCTGGCCGCAATTGATTGTCATCGCAGAGCAATCCATAGGTGTCGTCTTCGATGAGGGCAATCTGATGGCGTTCGCACAGCCTCACCAACCGAGCCTTTTCGGTATCCGGCATGACGCATCCCAATGGGTTTTGAAAATTGGGCACAACAACGACGGCGCGCAGGTGCGGATGGGTCTGCAGCGCCAATTCCAGCGCATCGACCGACAGGCCGTGTTGCGGGCTGGTTGGAATCTCTAGCGCGCGCATGCCCAGGCTTTCCAAAATCTGTAGCAGGCCGAAGTACACCGGCGATTCGACGGCAACGGTATCCCCCGGACGGGCGACCGCCCGCAGCGCGAGGTTGACAGCCTCGATGCAGCCGTGGGTCACCACGATATCGTCGGGCCCCAAGTTCATGCCCAATTCCAGGGCGCGCCGCGCGAGGACGGTACGCAGTTCCGGATGGCCGTGGGGCGGTACGTGATCGACCAGCATGGTGGGATGCTGGCGCACGGTGCGAATCATGGCCTGCTTGAGCGCTTCGGCCGGATACTGTTCGGGCGCGGCTGCGGCAAGGGCCAGATTGATGCTGGTCGTGTGCCGTTCGCACTGCGCGATGAATTCCGAGACACGATCATGGATCCCTACGTAGTTGGCGGGGCCAGGCAATACTTCGAGATCAGGTTCGGACGCCGGCAGCATGACCGTGCGATGCTTGGCACGCACGAAATATCCCGAGCGCGGGCGGGCTTCGATCAGGCCGTCGTCTTCGAGTTGCCGGCAGGCTTGCAGCGCCGTTGACAGGCTGACGCGATGCGTGCGGACCAGGTTGCGCACCGATGGCATACGCTCGGCGGGCGCCAATACGCCGTTATCGATGGCCCGGCGATAGTGATCGGCCAGCCGTTGATATAGGGGCTGCTCGTGGGTAGGCTGAACTTGAGGGGAGGTCATAGGCACATCCATCTCAGCATCATGAGCCCGATCGGGCCAAACCGTAATACACAGTTTGCGGGAAAGACGACCATAACAGATCCCCAAAACGCTGTCTGTTACGGCACAGAAAACCAGCCTGTGTGTCTGTTGCGATGAATGCGAGGCGCGTAATCTGACTGGACGGTTCGGGGTTTTTTTCTGCCGGGCCGCCCCAAGGCAAAAACGGCCCCTTGGCGGGCAGTAAGCGGGGGTACAGCCATTTTCCTCAGGAACGCCATCATGACCAGCAGCAGAGCCTCCGGCACCAGTACATCCAGTTTGACGGAAGAAATCGTCTTGCCCCCCGGCGCGACACAAACAGTGCACGGCATCCAGGGTACGGTGCTGATCTGCTTGACGGGCAGTGTGATCCAGCATCAATCCATTCCGCGTGATGGCGAGGCCATGCCGTACATCGCCCAGTCGCCGTTGCGGCAGGGGGAGTCTTATGTGTTCGAAGAAACCCGCGCGATCCTGCTCAGCGCCGAGAGTCTGACACATCTGTTATGTATACGGCCACGGCCGGCTTGGCGTGTATGGGTCAGAAGATTGATGCAGCGCATCGAATATTATGCTATGATTACAAACATCAGACGCGGGGTGGAGCAGTCTGGCAGCTCGTCGGGCTCATAACCCGAAGGTCGTAGGTTCAAATCCTGCCCCCGCAACCAAATCTAAAACGCTTCCGTGCGAATTTCGCCGGAAGCGTTTTGTTTTTTCGACTCCGTAGTCCTGCCTTAGATCAGGTCACGCCGTTTTCCGAACTGGCCCGCCACGCTCGTCGTGCACCGCTGCGAACACCGGGGCGCGCGGCTATAGTACGACCTGAAAATCAGCGCATAGGGCGTGCAGGAGGAGTCATGTTCCATCGTACCGTCGTAAGCTTGTGCATCGCGGCGTTGGCCCCGATGAGTGTCTGGGCGTCAGATAATAATGGCTCGATACGCGAAATCAGACTCTCATCGGGCGGCTTGGCCGAGATAGTCAGGGCCGCCCCTGTGAGTCAGGATGGCACCATTCGTCTGGAGGTGCCGCTTGATCAGGTCGACGATATTTTAAAAAGCTTGGTGCTGAACAGTTCCACGGCTTCGGTATCGGGGTTTTCGTTGACCGGGCCCAGGCCGCTTGAGGAAAGTTTCAAAGGCCTGCCGTTTCCGCCTGAGGCGCTGGCCTCAGTGCCTGCGCTATTGACCGCTTTGCAAGGCGCCGCTGTTACGGTGACGAGTAATGGCAAAACGGTACAGGGCAAGGTGTTGGGAGTCGAGCCGCGCAAAGGTGCCGATGGCGCCCAGGTTTTTCTGCTGTCCGCGCTGACGTCCACAGGCGCGGTCGCGACGCTGGAGCTGTCGCAAGACGCATCTGTCGCGGTCGATGACACTGCACTGAGGGACAAGCTCGTCGAAGCCGCCGACGCGATGGCACGTGCAAAGAACGATCGATCGCGCGTGATCAGTATCCATGTGGCCGGCACGTCGAATAACAATGTCGACGTTTCATATGTGATTGCCTCACCCATATGGAAGACCGCATACAAGGTTGTGGCTCGGGACGACGGAAAAGCCCGTTTGCAGGCCTGGACCGTATTGGAGAATGCCAGTGGAGAAGATTGGAAGCATGTCAAAATCGTGCTGAGCTCTGCGGACCCTGTGACGCTCAGGCAGCGTCTGCATCAGTTGTATTGGAAGAATCGATACGAGCTGCCGGTCAATACGGCTTCGACCAACGTGCCCAGGGCGGATACGGGAAACTTGGCCAATCGTGAACAGGCAGCGCGTGCTGCTGAGCCGGCGGCGTCCGCTCGGATGAGAGCGATTCGTCCGGCGCCTGCGGCTCCGATGCTGGAGGCAGCAGCTCCCGCACCTATCGCGATGGCGGACCAATACGGTGGAGCAGTGGCGTCCGCGCAGGACAGCACCGCAACGAGTGAAAGTGATGTTTCGGCCACGTTTGCGTTGCCAGGCACGTACGATCTGGCCAATGGCGACACGTTGTCTGCGCCTATTGTTGACGCTGAAGTGCCGGCCACAATGGTGTCTGTGTATCAGGCGGGCGCATCGTCACCCCATCCCGTGGCTGCATTGATGCTCCAGAACACGACAGGTGTCAGCCTGCCTGGCGGCATCCTCACGATTTATGACGCGCAATCGGGATATGTCGGCGATGCCCAGCTGGTAGGGTTGCCCAACGAGGATACGCGTCTGGTCAGCTTTGCCACAGATCGGAAGGTGAGCATTACCGAGGATCAACAGCCGGCCGATGAAGTCGTTGAGATCAAGGTCGTGGACGGGTTGCTGCGCTTGACGCAAAAGGCGCGCGTCGTGACGCGGTACACCGTTTCTGGCGCCCTGGACGGCGAGCGTGTTGTCGTCATCGAGCATCCAGTTCGGCCGGGGTGGACGTTCTCGTCGCCTGCACGCGGCGGCAAAACCGCTACCCACCATCGGTTAAAGGCCACTGTCGCTGCCGGCAAGGAACAGACATTGGAAGCCGTGGACGAGCAGTTGCAGCGCAATGCCTATGCGGTGGTCGATACTGCACCTGACATGTTGTTGGCGTGGTCGGCTTCCAGTCCCGACAAGGCCTTGGCGGCCAAACTGGTCCAGTTGGCCGAGGCACGCAGAAAGCAAATCGATGCACGGGCCGATCTGCAAGAGTTGGACGAAGCACGGGAGCGTCTGGTGAATGAACAGGAGCGCATTCGGCAGAACCTCGGCGCGGTGCCGGGTAGCAGCGATTTGAGTACGCGTTATCTGAAGCAGCTTGAAAGTAGCGAAAACGAAATCCGCGGGTTGAGCGACAAGCGGGCCGCACTACAGGACGATGTTCACAGTCTCGACGGCAAAGTGCAACAGATTCTCAGAACGTTCTGAGACTGAAGCCTTGTTTGTCTTGGGGTAAATCCCACTGTAGCAGCCGCATCGGGCATGGGATACCATGCCCAGGCGGGTTATCAGCTATATCTTCTCAGGAGACGTGTCACATGGGTACAGCCAAGTATGATCATCCCGGCTATATCGCAGATATAGGTGCGCAAGGACAATACTATGTGGGTGTTTGGTGCCCGCATGGCTATCCGGCGCATGTGCATATAGGTGACGCTGCCTCGGCCGCGGATTCGGCGGATGCCAGCTTGCGGCTGCGTATTCCCGATGGGGCATTCCAGTCGTTATCTGACGATTTTGAAACGCTATGCCGGCGTGCTATTGGCCAGGCACTGAACACGGGTTTGCTGAAGACTGGGTTAGGGGGCTTTCAAGAGACACGCCTGGCACTGGAAACGGAGCCGTGGCCGGGACCGATGCAGGCAGCGGCCAAGCAGTAGGCGCTCGGTGCCAGATAGGGCTGGCTGGCAGCCCTGTGGTCTTATTGAATCGGTGCGCGGCGGCGGCTGCGCCACTGCGGTTACTGGGCCTGATTGCCCGGCTGGCCCAACATGGCCACCAAGGCCTGTTTCAGATGCGGCGAAAAGATCGGCACTGTGTGCGATACGCCATCCCGGTCCGTGCCTTCTTTCAAGGTGACCGATTGTCCTTCGAAAATCTCGGGCGCTTTGCGCATCTCGACGTAGCGGGCGAGTAGGGCATCGACCTGTTCCTGTGCGAGGCTTAACGGGGATGCGCCTGCCAGCCGCCGGGCGGTATGGGCCTGCAATACACGATGCAGATCATCGATGAATAATGCCAACGCAGCTGAGCCCTGGGCGGGCTGTTGCCAACCCCAGCCTTGGTCCGAATTGCCGGGCGTAGAAGAAGAATGTCGCATACCGTCATCCTACCTTATGAAAGCTATGGCGTGTATGACACAGTGTGCTCCGTTGGCGCGCCGATTTGTTTGGCGATTTGTTAAAAAACGGTGCATGATTACCGGGCCGGGGATCTGAGGTCCGGCTCCAGGGTCAGTAGGTCTGGCCCCGATGATAAGTCGTCATAGGAGAACTCATGAAAAATCGCATTTTGCTCGTCGTTCTGCTTGCTGTGTCAGCCATCTCGGCGGGTTGCAATACGATTGCCGGAGCAGGCAAGGACATCGAGAGAGGTGGTGAAAGCATTCAACGCGCTGCTGATTGAGGCGGGCTGCCGCCGCTCACATGTTTCGTGGGCGGCACGCCGCACGACGTGCGGCCAGTGTGATGCATAATGCCACCATTAGTACTATCTAGTGGGAATGACTATGCGCACTTCGGGTCTGGCAGGGTTGACCATTGCCGTTGTATTGAGCGGCTGCGCCAGCAAAGGTTTATTGTCCGGCGATCCTCCAGGAGCGACAGAAACTTTTCCGGTACAGGCAGATGTGCAAGCGGCACATCGACGCGCGGGCGAGTATGTGCGTGTGTGCCATACCGAGCGCGCCTATCCTTATGGGGTTGTGTACCAATCGCATCAGAGTCTGGGGGAAAAGGGCGCACCCAACGAGATCCGGATTTTCAAGCAAACCGAGCCCGCCAAAATCCTGGAAATCATCCGAGCCCAATCAGACGGTCCGAATACCTCGAACGTCACCGTTATGGTCCTGGGCGAGGGGCAATGGGATCAAGCCGAGATCGAAGCAGCCAAGGCTTCGATCCAGAGCGCGACGCCGGTGTGCCGGCCGTTGGGCAACAAGTAACGCGCTTCGAGTCACGATAGAAAATCGCTTGCGACGCACGAAATCCTGGGTTTAATATACGCATTGCGTACATTAGCAACCCAGGGGCCGCCATGTCCATTTCCCAGCAAGCCTTTCTACGCGACGCCATGCGTCGCCTCAATCTGACTCGCGATGTTTTCGCCACCCGTATCGGTGTCAAACGGCGTGCTCTAGACACGTGGCTCCTGCCAGAAGGATCGCAAGAGTTTCGTGCGATGCCCGAGGTGGTCGAGCGTTTTGTCAGCGAAATCGTGCAAAACGGCGCTTTACTCGAGAAATATACGCAAAGCGCACAGGTGGGCCCGCTGCGCGAGCGAATCGCGGTGAACGGCAAGCACCAGTTGCTGTCTGTGGATCAATTTACTCGCGAATCGGTCGAGGACCTGTTCCGCGTGGCGGATTTGATGCAGCCTATTGCCCGTCGGCAAAAAGTGTCTCGCGTTCTGGAAGGCGCGGTGCTGGGTAATCTGTTTTTTGAGGCCAGTACGCGGACGCGCGTGAGTTTCGGTGCGGCATTCTGCCGCTTGGGCGGTTCGGTGTGCGATACCACCGGGTTTACCTTTTCCTCGATGGCCAAGGGCGAGTCGATTTACGACACCAGCCGTGTCATGAGCGGCTACGTTGACGCCATGGTGATTCGTCATCCCGATAAAGGCTCCGTCGCCGAGTTTGCACAGGCAACGAATATTCCTGTGGTCAACGGCGGCGACGGTCCGGGTGAGCATCCCAGCCAGGCGCTGTTGGACCTGTATACGATACTGACCGAGTTTTCGCGCCTGGGTAAGCTGCTCGATGGCGCTCATATTGCCATGGTCGGCGATCTGAAATACGGGCGTACGGTGCATTCGCTGATCAAGCTATTGGCCTTGTACAAGGGTATCAAGTTCACCTTGATTTCTCCTCCGGGCCTGGAAATGCCGGACTACATCATCGAACAGGCCAGCCGTAATGACAATGTGATCGAGCAGAAAAGCAGCCTGGCAGAAGGTTTGACGGGGGCGGATGTGATTTATGCGACGCGCGTGCAGAAGGAGCGTTTCGCCAACGAGGAAAGCGAAGGCTACACGCCAGAGTTTCAGATCAGCCGCGCGACGATCGACGCGCATTGCGGACCCGACACGATTGTCATGCACCCGCTGCCGCGCGACAGCCGGCCTGGCGCCAACGATCTGAGCACGGATCTGAATGACGATCCGCGTCTGGCGATTTTCCGTCAAACGGATAACGGTATTCCGATCCGGATGGCGATTTTCGCGGTGCTGCTAGGGGTGGAAGGCCTGGTGCAGCATTCGATGCGTGACGTGACGTGGAAACATCCGTCGCATATCGGTCCGGACGATTCGATTTTCCACGGGCTGGATTGACCGCCCTCGCAGGCGGTCATGCCTGGCCGCCCCAAGGTAAAAGCAATGCAATGCCCCCGAGGCTGGATTGAACTCCAGCCTCGGGGGCATTTTTTAGATACGCTTTTCGCCGCCGAGGGCTTCGGTCAGGTCGGCCAGCAATTTGGCCAGTTCGCCCGTCATCAGTGCCATGTCGGAATCGAACTTCTCATCGTCATTTTGCATGACGGTGTCGTTGCCTTCCTTGAGGACGTCCAGTGGCGCAACGCGCTTTACGTCGAGGGCTTCGGTCAGCACGAAGGACACGCGGTCGGCCCAGGTCAAGGCCAAGCGGGTGCATTGTTTGCCTGACTGGATGTGGCGGCGCACGTCGTCGACGTCGATGGAGTGCTTCACGTATCGAATGGCGGCGCGGCTTTCGCCCGAGGCGCGCAATTCAGTGTCCTGGTCGATGCTGAAATTGCTAGGGGCCTCGTCAGCGGCCAGCCAGCCGGTCATGGCGGCGGCGGGCGATTGCGCGACGTACAGATTTTCCAGCGGCAGCGGGTCGATGGTCTTGACCAGCAGGCCGATGACTTCATCGGCCTTGGCCGAGGCGGCGGCGTCAATTACCAGCCAGTGATTGACCGGATCGATCCAGACGCGCGTGTCGCGATAGACGCTGAAGGCCTTGGGCAAGAGCTCGTCGGTGACGCGCTCTTTGATTTCCTTCATTTGCTTGCGGCCGGGCTTGTAGCCTTGTTGCTCTTCGATTTCCTGAGCGCGGGCGCGAGCGACCTGGTTGACGACCGTGGCTGGCAGTAATTTTTTCTCGGCACGCAGGCTGAGCAAAATCTGCTGATTGACGGTGTGTGACAGCGCAGCATTTTCGCGGGGAGAAATCCAGCCCACGCTTTGCATTTCGAGATTGTTGCCGGATTGATAAGCATGCCGAGCCAAGCTTTCTTCAAGCTGTTCGCCGGTCAGCGTCCACGGTGCGGATAGTCGGTAGATCTTGAGATTCTTGAACCACATGGCGTCGGGCAAAAGGATTGATTCTATACGACCCTTGCCCGACTCGCCGGCAGGCCAGTGCTTTTCTTATGTATCTCAAGGCGACATCGGGCGGGCTCTCGACGCAGGGTTCCTGCAGGTGCCGGCCGTATAACGTCCGGCTAATGGGGCTGCGTTCTATGGCTAGAGATCGACTTTGACTTTGCCGGATTTCACCAGGGCCGCGACCTCGCGAATTTCCGACAACAAGGCCGTTTGCAATGCCTCGGGCGTGCCTCCTGTGGGCGTGAAGCCTTGTTCGCCCAGTTTGCGTCGGACGTCTTCCGTTTGCAGTGCGCGGTTTACGCCCTGATTCAGCGCGGCGATGATTTCCGCCGGCGTCCCTGCGGCGCAATACGTGCCGAACTGGATTTGTGCGGCAAATCCCTGATAGCCGCTTTCCGCGACTGTGGGGATGTCCGGATATTTGGCTAAACGTTCTGCACTGGTGACGGCCAGGACGCGCAGCCGGCCGCTTTTCAGATAGGGCTCGACGGCGGCGACGGTGGCCACGACCACCTGGATTTGCCCGCCCAACAAGTCCGTCATCATGGGGCCGGTGCCTCGATAGGGCACGTGCAGCATGTCGATGCCGCAGGCGGCCTGCATGAGCTCAGTGGCGATATGTTGGGGCGTGGCGTTGCCAGGTGTGCCAAAGGTCAGATCCTGAGGGCGAGCCTTGGCTTGTTCGACCAGATCTTTCAAGGTCTTGGCCGGCACGTCGGCGTTCACGGCGACCATGTATGGCGAGCGCGCGATCGGACATACCGGCGCCAATTGTTTGAGCACTTCTTCAGGTGGTCTGGCGTAGTAGCGCACAGAGGGGACCAGGCCTGCAAATAGCAAGATACTGCCGTCTTTGGCGCCGTTGGCGGTGTAGTCCGCGCCCAGCATGCCACTGGCTCCGGGCTTGTTTTCGACGATGACGGAGCGGTTCAGTGCGGGCTCTAGCGAGGCGGCGATCACGCGCCCGAGTACGTCGGTGCCTCCGCCGGGCGGAAAGGGGACGACGACGCGCAACGGCGCTTCGCGCGTCCAGGCGGGTTGAACAAGCCCTGCGGCGCCTAGGGCGGCAGCGTATTTGAGTAGGGTTCTGCGATTCATGATGTGTCTCCTCCCGGGGGCGGGAATAGTGCTTATGCAGAGGCTCGCGAGAAAAAGCCGCACAACGCTTGAGCCACGATAGCGGGGGTTTCCACGGGCAACATGTGGCGCTGTCCTGCCACGATCTGCAATTGCGACTGCGGCAGATCGGCGGCCAGGGCTGTGCTCATGCGCGGCGTGGACCCCACGTCATCGCTGCCTGTCATGACCAGCACCGGACAATGGACCGCCTGTGTATCGATCAGACGATCGCCTGTGGCGAACATCCGATACGCATGCAGAAAACTTGTGCGATCGTTGGCGAGCAAGCGCCGTCCGATTTCCTGGACGCGAGCTTCGTGGGTTTGCCGGTACGCAGGGGTGAACCAGCGCGCTAGAGAGACTTCTGTCGAGGCTT
>Ga0182743_1002100_pt1 | contig 18072 bp, 14 predicted proteins | sample eDN3rd30CKraftOP_FD_128522 | JGI IMG/M metagenome (GOLD analysis project Ga0182743, IMG submission 128522) | Enriched Organic Plus compost microbial communities from Emeryville, California, USA - eDNA 3rd pass 30_C Kraft OP (version 2) (version 2) ... | reverse complement strand
GCCACGGCCGCGTCGATGGCGGCCGTGGCCTGGCCCAGCGACACGCCCGGCGCCAGGCTGAACGAGATGGAGTCGGCCACGAACAGGCCCTGGTGGGACACGCTGAGCGGCGCGTTGGCCACCTCGAAGTGCGCCACCGCCGCCAGCGGCACGCGCTGGCCGTCGGCGGTGATCACGTGCACCGACCGAAGCGACTCGGCGTCGCGCGCGAACTGCGGCTCCACCCCCATCACCACGTGGTACTGGTTCAGCGGCCCGTACATCACCGAGACCTGGCGCTGGCTGAAGGAGTTGTTCAGCACGGCCGAGATCGTCGACATGCTGATGCCCAGCCGCGTGGCGGCCTCGCGGTCGATGACGAGGTTGATCTGCCGGCCCTTGTCCTCCGTGTCGGCGTCCACGTCGGTCAGTTCCGGCAGGGCCGCCATGGCCCGCTGCACGCGCGGCATCCACGTGCGCAGCAGCTCCAGGTTGCCCGACATCAGCGTGTAGTCGTACGAACCCGAGCTGGCCCGTCCGCCGATGCGCACGTCCTGCTGCGATACCAGGAACAGCCTCGCGCCCGGTTCGCGCTGCAGGCGCGCGCGCAGCCGCGCGATGACCGCATCGGCGCTGACGCCGCGCACCTCCAGCGGCTTGAGCTGCACCTGCACGAAGCTGCTGTTGCTGCCGCCGCGCCCGCCAGCGTAGGCGGTGACGCTCTGCACGGCCGGATCCTGCAGCAGCACCTTGCGGAAGTATTCGAGCTTGGGCACGGTGGCCTGGAACGACGAGCCCTGGTCGGCGCGGAAGAACCCCAGCAGCTGGCCGGTGTCCTGCTGCGGCATGAAGCCCTTGGGCACGATGGCGTACAGGTGGACGTTGAGCGCGATGGTGGCCGCCAGCACCAGCATCATCAGGCGGCCGTGCGCCAACGCCCAGTCCAGCGAGCGCGCGTAGCCGCGCTGCATGCCGTCCATCAGCCGGTCCAGCGCGGCGCCGACGCGTCCGGGCGGGCGCGGCGCGTGGCGCTCGGCGCGCAGCAGGCGCGCGCACATCATCGGAGTCAGCGTCAGCGAGACCACCAGCGACACCAGGATGGAGGCCGACAGCGTGACGGCGAACTCGCGGAACAGCCGCCCCACCACCCCGCCCATCAGCAGGATGGGGATGAACACCGCCACCAGCGACAGGCTCATGGAGAGCACGGTGAAGCCGACCTCGCGCGAGCCGCGCAGCGCCGCGCGCATGGGCGAGGCCCCGGCCTCGATGTGGCGCATGATGTTCTCGAGCACCACGATGGCGTCGTCCACCACGAACCCGGTGGCCACGATCAGCGCCATCAGCGAGATGGTGTTGAGCGTGTAGCCGCACAGGTACATGATGCAGAACGTACCCACCAGCGACACTGGCACCGCCACGCTGGGGATGAGGGCCGCGCGCAGCCGGCGCAGGAACAGCAGCACCACCAGCACCACCAGGCCCACGGCGATGGCCAGCGTCAGCTCGGCCTCGTGCAGCGAGGCCTGGATGCTGGGCGTGCGGTCCTGCGCGACGTCGAGGTTGACGTCGCCCGGCAGCAGCGCCGCGAGCTGCGGAAGCTGGTCGCGCACCGCCTGTACCGTCTCGATGATGTTGGCGTCGGCCTGGCGGCGCAGGATCAGCAGGATGGCGCGCCGGTCGTTGTAGAAACCGGTCTGGAACAGGTCTTCGACCGAATCCTGCACGGTGGCCACGTCCGACAGCCGCACCGGCGCGCCGTCGCGCCAGGCCACGATCAGCGGCCGGTACTGCTCGGCGCGGTCGAGCTGGTCGGTGGCCATGATCTGCCAGTGGTAGCGGTCGCTTTCCAGCACGCCCTTGGGACGGGTGGCGTTGGCGCTGGACAGCGCCTGGCGCACCTCGTCGAGCGACACGCCGCGGCTGGACAGCGCGCCCGGGATCAGGTCGACGCGCACTGCCGGCAGCGAACTGCCGCCCACCGTGACCTCGCCCACGCCGTTCACCTGCGCCAGCTTCTGCGCCAGGATGGTCGAGGCCAGGTCGTAGAGCTTGCCCTGCGTCAGCGTGTCCGACGTCATGGCCAGCGTCATGATGGGCGCGTCCGACGGATTGGACTTGTGATAGCTGGGATTGCTGCGCAGGCTGGTGGGCAGCAGCGAGCGCGCCGCGTTGATCGCCGCCTGCACGTCGCGCGCCGCGCCGTTGATCTCGCGGCTGATGTCGAACTGCAGCGTGATGCGGGTGCTGCCCTGCGTGCTGCGCGAGGTCATCTCGGTAACGCCGGCGATGCTGCCCAGCGAGCGCTCCAGCGGCGTGGCCACGCTGGAGGCCATGGTTTCCGGGCTGGCGCCCGGCAGGCTGGCCGACACCGAGATAGTGGGAATATCGACCTGCGGCAGCGGCGCCACGGGCAGCAGGTAGAACGACAGCACGCCCGCCAGCACCACGGCCAGGCTGAGCAGCGTGGTCGCCACCGGGCGGACGATGAAGGGCGCCGAGAGGATCATGGCTGGCGCGCCGCTCCGGGCGTGTCGGCGGCCGGCGCGCGGCGGCGCGCGAGCCGGTCGAACATCAGGTAGATGACCGGCGTGGTGAACAGCGTAAGCACCTGGCTGACCAGCAGCCCGCCCACCATCACCAGGCCCAGCGGCTGGCGCAGCTCGGCGCCGGTGCCCGTGGACAGCATCAGCGGCAGCGCGCCGAACAGGGCGGCCAGCGTGGTCATCAGGATGGGCCGGAAGCGCAGCAGCGCGGCCTGGTGGATGGCCTGGCGCGGCGCCATGCCCTGGCGCCGCTCGGCGTCCAGCGCGAAGTCGATCATCATGATCGCGTTCTTCTTCACGATGCCGATCAGCAGGATGATGCCGATGATGCCGATCATGTCGAGATCGGTGCCGCTGATCATCAGGGCCAGCAGCGCCCCCACGCCGGCCGAGGGCAGCGTCGACAGGATCGTGATGGGATGGATGTAGCTTTCATACAGCACGCCCAGCACGATGTACATGGTGACGATGGCCGCCAGGATCAGCCACAGCGTGCTGGTCAGCGAATTCTGGAAGGCCTGCGCCGCGCCCTGGTAGCGCGTCTCGATGCCCGCCGGCATGCCGATCTCGCGCTCGGCATCGGCCACGGCCTGCACCGCCGAGGACAGCGACGCGCCCTCCGCCAGGTTGAACGACACCGTCACCATGGGGAACTGGTCGAGCCGGTTGACGGCCAGCACCGAACGCCCCTGGGTAATGCGCGCCACCGTGGACAGCGGCACCTGCTGGCCGTCGGCGGTGGCCACGTGCAGGCGCCCCAGCGCCTCGGGACCGTCGCCGAACTGCGGCAGCACCTCGAACACCACGCGGTACTGGTTGGACTGCGTGAAGATGGTGGAGACCAGGCGCTGACCATAGGCGTCGTACAGCGCCTCGTCGATGTCGGCCACGCTGATGCCCAGCCGCGACGCCGCGTCGCGGTCGATTTCCACGCGCGCCTGCAGGCCCTGGTTCTGCAGGTCGTGCGTGACGTCGCGCAGCTCGGGCGTGCGGTTCAGGCGTTCGACCAGCCGGGGCGCCCATTCGCCCAGCACCGACAGGTCGGGGTTGGACAGCGTCAGCTGGTATTGCGTGCGCGCGACCCGGTCGTCGATGGTGAGATCCTGTACGGGCTGCATGTAGACCTGCATGCCGTCCTGTCCGCTGTCGAAGGCCTGCTGCAGGCGCTGCATGACCTCGGGCAGCGTGTCGCGCCCGTCGGCGTGCGGTTTCAGGGCGATCTGCATGCGGCCGGCGCTCAGCGTGGCGTTGCTGCCGTCCACGCCGATGAACGACGACACGCTGGCCACGTCGGGATCCTGCAGGGCGATGCGCGCCACGGCCTGCTGGCGCTCGGCCATGGCCTTGAACGACACCGATTGCGGCGCCTGCGTGATGGCCTGGATGAGGCCGCTGTCCTGCTGCGGGAAGAAGCCCTTGGGAATCAGCAGGTACAGCACCACCGTCAGCGCGAAGGTGCCCAGCGCCACCAGCAGCGTGGCCGTCTGGTGCCGCAGCACGCGGGTCAGCATGCGGTCGTAGCCGGCGATGACCCGGTCGATGAAGGCGCCCGTGGCCTGGTGGAAGCGCCCGTGGCGCTGCTCGGACTCGGGCCGCAGCAGCCGCGCGCACATCATGGGCGTCAGCGTAAGCGATACCACCAGCGAGATCAGGATGGACACCGCCAGCGTGACGGCGAACTCGCGAAACAGCCGCCCCACCACCTCGGTCATGAAGAGCAGCGGGATCAGCACGGCGATCAGCGAGAACGTCAGCGAGATCAGCGTGAAGCCGATCTGCGCCGCGCCCTTGAGCGCGGCCTGCAGGGGCGTCTCGCCCTCTTCCAGGTGGCGCGCGATGTTCTCGATCATGACGATGGCATCGTCCACCACGAAGCCGGTGGCGATGGTCAGCGCCATCAGCGTCAGGTTGTTGATGCTGAAGCCGGCCAGGTACATGATGCCAAAGGTGCCCACCAGCGACAGCGGCACCACGACGCTGGGGATCAGCGTGACGGTGAGGCTGCGCAGGAACAGGAAGGTCACCATTACCACCAGCGCCACGGCCAGCATCATCTCGAACTGCACGTCGGCCACCGAGTCGCGGATGGTCTGCGTGCGGTCGGCCACCACGACCAGGTCCAGCGTGGCCGGCAGCGAGGCGCGCAACTGCGGCAGCAGCGCCTGGATGCGGTCGACCACGTCGATGACGTTGGCACCCGGCTGGCGCTGCACATTGAGCAGGATGGCGGGCTGGTCGCCCACCCAGGCCGCCTGGCGCACGTCCTCGGCGCCCTGCACCGCGCGCGCCACGTCGGACAGCCGCAGCGGCGCGTTGTTGCGGTAGGCGATGATGAGGTCGTTGTAGGCGGTGGGCGACTCCAGCTGGTCGTTGGCGTTGATGGTGGTGGAACGCTGCGGCCCGTCGAGGTTGCCCTTGGGCTGGTTGACGTTGGCGCCCACCACCGCGGTACGCAGGTCGGCCAGGCTGAGCCCCGCCGCCGCCAGCGCCTGCGGATTGACCTGTACCCGCACCGCCGGGCGCTGCCCGCCCGCCACGCTGACCAGGCCCACGCCCGGGATCTGCGACAGCTTCTGCGCCATGCGGGTGTCGACCAGGTCGCGCACCTGCGGCAAGGGCATGGTGGGCGAGGTGACGGCGAGGGTCAGCACGGGCGCATCGGCCGGATTGACCTTGTTGTACGTGGGCGGCACCGGCAGGTCGTTGGGCAGCAGGTTGCCGGCCGCGTTGATGGCGGCCTGCACCTGCTGCTCGGCCACGTCCAGCGGCAGCTCCAGGCTGAACTGCAGCGTGATCACCGAGGCGCCGCCCGAACTGGTGGACGACATCTGGTTCAGGCCCGGCATCTGGCCGAACTGCCGCTCCAGCGGCGAGGTGACCAGCGCCGTCATCACGTCGGGGCTGGCGCCCGGATACAGCGTGACCACCTGGATGGTGGGGTAGTCGACCTCGGGCAGCGCCGAGACGGGCAGCAGCCGGTAGGCGATGATGCCCGAGATGAGAATGGCCACCATCGCCAGCGTGGTGGCGACGGGCCGCAGAATGAACAGGCGGGACGGACTCACGGCGCGTGTCCGTTATCCGACGCGCGGCGCACGCCGGCCCTGACCACCCTGGCCAGGCGCGGCGCCGGGGCCGGTCTGCCCGCCCGGGGTGGCGGGAATGGCGGTCTCGGGCGTGACGATGTCGACCTTGGCGCCCGCGCGCAGGCGATCGGAGCCCTCGACCACGACGCGCTCGCCGGGCTGCATGCCCTGGTTGACGGCGACCCAGTCGCCGTTGACGGGTCCGAGTTGCAGCTTGCGCACTTCGACCGTGTTGTCGTCGCGCACCACGAAAGCGAAGGCGCCCACCGAGCCCTGCTGCACCGCCGCCGTCGGGATGGCGGTGGCATTCGGACGCGTCTCGACCAGCAGCCGCGCGTTGACGAACTGGTTGGGAAACAGCATCTGGTCGGCGTTGTCGAAGCGCGCCTTGAGCTTGACCGTGCCCGTGGCCACGTCGATCTGATTGTCGAGGGTCTCGAGTTCGCCAGTGGCGATGCGCCGGGTGTCGGCCCGGTCGTAGGCCTCGACCCGCAGCTTGTTGCCGGCGCGCACCTGCGCCAGCACCTCGGGCAGCTGGGTTTCGGGCAGCGTGAAGACGACGGCGATGGGCTGGGTCTGCGTGATGACCACCAGGCCGTTGGCATCGCCGCCGGAAATCAGGTTGCCCTGGTCGACCTGGCGCAGGCCCAGCCGGCCGGCGATGGGCGCGGTGATGCGGGCGTAGTCGAGCTGCAGCTTGGCATTGTCGACGGCGGCCTGGTCGCTCTTGAGCATGCCCTCGTACTGGCGCACCAGGGCTGCCTGCGTATCGAGCTGCTGACGCGGCACCGAGTCCTGCTTATAGAGCGCCTGGTAGCGCTGCAGGTCGCGGCGGGCGTTCTCGAGCTGGGCCATGTTCTGCTGCTGCTGCCCCTGCGCCTGGGCCAGCGCCACCTGGAACGGGCGTGGATCGACCTGGGCGAGCAGGTCGCCTGCCTTGACCGCCTGGCCTTCCTGGAACGCCACCTTGACCAGCTCGCCGTCGACCCGGCTGCGCACCGTGACGGTGTTGTAGGCCGTGACGGTGCCCAGCGAGCGCAGCACCACCTCGATCTGCTGCGAGCGCGCCTGCGCCACCTTGACCGGCACGGGCAGGTCGATCATCGAGGCCGGGCCGCCGGCCATGGGGCCTCGGCGCCCGGCGCCGGGCGCCGTGCCCGATGGCCGCAGGAACCACCACCCAACCAGGGCGATGAGGATCAGGATGACGACGAGAGACCCGGCAAGGCGGCGGCTGCGGCGCGGCGATGTGGCGGGGCGGTCTTCAGGCATGGGACGTCCGGCAGGATAGCGAGAGCCGCTATTGTCCAACAGACCGTCCGGTTGCGCCGCCGGGTTGAAATAACCCGCAACAGGATTCCGCGGCGGGCGCCTAGATCGCGCAGAGCGACATGTCGAAGGAGACGTTGCGGGAAACGGGCTGGGGCTTGAGCTCGCCGTCGTGGGTAGAGAAGCGGATCCACACCATGTACTTGTTGGCGCTGATCTCGGGGAAGACGCCCTGCTGCGGATCGACCCATACGCGCAGCATCTGGTAGGTCTTGCCGCCCAGCATCTGCTGGTAGCCGCCCTGCTCGGCCACCGTGGGGGCCTTGCGGCCGGATTCGCGCAGCAGCCGCATGGCCAGCGACAGGCAGTCCTGCAGCGCCTGCAGCGGCGCGGCCCAGGCCAGGAGCTCGGCGCGGCGCACCTCGGCCGGCTTGTGCTGCCAGGCATGGTAGGAGGGCATGTCGACCTGGGTGGCGCCGCCCGGCACGGCCAGCCGGCCACGCAGGCTGACCAGCCATTCGTTCTCGCGCAGCGCCTGGCCTGTCTTGCCCTGGGCCGACAGCGCGCCGATGGTGCGTTCCATTTCGCGCAGCATGCCGTGCAGTGCGTCCTGCGCCACGTCGGGGTGGTCGCGCAGGGAGGCCAGCGACGCGCGCTGGCGCTCCACGTCCTGGAGCACGGCGCTCTTGATGTCGGTGCGCTCGCACGCATCCAGGATGTCGAACAGCGTGGCGACGGCGATCTGGTGTTCGCGCAGGTCGTCTCCGTGCGCGAAGTAGGCCAGCCTGTCGAAAAGGAACTCCAGCCGCAGATAGGCCCGGATGCGCTCGTTGAACGGATATTCGAAAAGGATCACTCGCTGCAGGCCCGTGGGTAGATCGGCCCTCGGGGCCGAGAATGACTCAGGAGGGCAAATGCGGGCCGGAGGCCGGCGCACCTGCCGCCGCTAGGTGGATCCAGCGTTCATGCATGTGCCTGGCCCGCGCGTGCAACTGGTCGGGCGTCGTGGCGCCGTCGTTGACGATGACATCGTCCGCGGCGGCCAGCCGGGTTGCCCGCGCGGCCTGTGCCGCCATGATACGCCTGATGGCGTCTGGCGTCAGCCCGCTGCGGGCCTGCACGCGGGCGACCTGCGTGTCGGGATCGCAGTCGACCACGCAGATGCGGTCTACGCGCTCGCGCCAGCGGCCCGACTCGACCAGCAGCGGCACCACGAACACCAGATAGGCCCCTTGCGCGCGCGCGGCCTGCTGCTCGGTATGCAGGCCGATCAGGGGATGCAGGACGGCCTCGAGGCGGGTGCGCTCGGCCGGCTGGCGGAACACGCGGTCGCGCATCCAGGCGCGGTCGAGCGCGCCGTCGGCACCCACCGCGGCTTCGCCGAACGCGGCGCGTAGCGCGGGCATGGCTGCGCCGCCGGGACCGGTGAGCTCATGCGCGATGCGATCGGTGTCGATGACGGCGGCGCCCCATTCGGCCAACAGGTCGGCCACGCGCGACTTGCCCGACCCGATGCCGCCCGTCAGGCCAATCTTGTACATGCGGAAGGCTCCATCATGGCAGGCAGGAAAATCATTGTCAGCAAGCGTAAGGATAGTCGGCACGGATCGGCCGGGCGTTGGGTCAGGCGGGCGGGCCCAGGGCCAGCAGCATCAGGATACCGCCGGCGGCCAGATACGGGCCGAACGGCAGCGGCTGCCCTCGGCCCACCCGGCCCGCCAGCCGCAGGGCCACGCCAGCCAAAGCGCCCGCCAGCGAGGCGCCCAACAGCAGCCAGGGCAGCGCTGCCAACCCCAGCCAGGCGCCCAGCGCCGCCATCAGCTTGAAGTCGCCATGGCCCATGCCCTCGCGGCCGGTGACGAACCGGAAGCCATGAAAGACCAGCCACAGGAACAGGTAGCCGCAGGCCGCGCCCAGCACGGCCAGGGGCAACGGAGCCAGGGCGCCCTGCAGGTTGACCAGCAGCCCCGCCCAGGCCAGCGGCAGGGTGACGGCATCGGGCAGCAGGCCGGATTCCAGGTCGACCCAGGCAAGCACCAGCAGCGCGGCGCCGAAAGCCATGGCGCACAGGGCTACCGGCGTGGGGCCGAAGCGCCATGCGCACAGCGCGAACAGGCCGCTGGTCGCCAGCTCCATGGCTGGATAGCGCAAGCCGATGGCAGCGCCACAGGCGGCGCAGCGGCCGCGCAGCAGCAGCCAACCTGCCAGCGGCAGCGCCCGCCACCCGCGAACCGGGGCATGACAGGCGGGACAATGCCAGCCCGGCCGGGCCAGGTGATAGGGATGGTCGAGGTCAGCGTGGAGGGGGGATACCGCGGCGGACTCGGGGCCTGGGGCCTGGTCCGGGCCCTGATGCCGGCCGGCGTACTCGGCCTGCGCCTGGCGCAGCTGGATCAGCCATTCGCGCTCGATCATGCGAGGCAGGCGATGAGCCACCGACGTCAGGCAGGCGCCGACCGCCAGCCCCAGCAGGGCAGCCACGGCGACCGCAAGGCCCGGATCGATGGGAAACACGTGCCACATGGCTCAGCCCGCAGGACAGGAGGGACCGGCGCCGGGCGCCGGAAACGGCATTATTCCGGCTGCGGCAGGTTTCATCAAACCCGGCCGCCGGGGCGGGCCGTTGCCACCGGACACAATATTGCGAGAAGTGCGTAGAATCCGGACATGCGTCCCCGCCACCGCAAGCCTGGGCTCAGGCCCGGTGCGCAGCGCATGCATTGCCCTCATAACAAGACCGCTCTCCATCCCGCCCCCCTTCGGACACGCTGCCATGTCTGCCCACACCCTCCCCCGCGCCCCCAGGATCCTGGCCTTGGCCGCCATGCTGGCCGGCGCCGCACTGACCACCGGTTGTGCACAGATGCGCAGCGCCGGCTACTACAACCCGCCGCCCGAAAGCACCATCACCGACGCCCAGTACCAGGGCACCGGTGCCGGCTACCGCACCGTGGTGCACGCGCCCTCGCAGCTGCAGATCGACCTGAAGCGCGACGACGCGACGCGCCGCCCCACCGCCCAGGGACAGCAGCAGGCCGCCGCCACCGAGCCCGACACGCCCGCGCCGCCGCCCCCGGCGGGCGGCGCCAATGCCCGGATGGTGGCCGACTCCACCGCCGCGGCGCCGGCGGCCGAGGCCGAGGCCGGATCGTCGGTGAAGCCGTCCGCCTATGCCTTCATGCCGCAGGCACAGACGTACCTGGGCACCTTTCCCTGCTTCTCGCCGTCGATGGAATGCCAGGCCCAGCGCGTGACGCTAACGCTGGCGCCCAATGGCCGCTGGCGCAGCCGCACCACCTACCTGGATACGTCCGCCAAGCCGGCGCAGCCAGTGGTGGAACAGGGCTGCTGGGACGCAACCACGGAAAAACCGGCCCGCGTGCTGCTGCTGGACGCGTCCGGCAATGCCCGCGCCGAACTGGTGGCATCGGCCAACAACGTGCTGCGCGTGCGCTCGGTGCTGGGCCATACGCCCACGCTGGACTACAGCCTGACCCGCCAGCCCGACCTGGACCCGATCGACGAACTGGGCAAGCAGGCCGCGCCGAAGTGCGAATGACCGCGCGCCCCTGATCCCGCAACGCACCGCGGGATCACGGCCGAGGCGCCGGCGCATCCGTCGGCTCGGCCAGGCGATATACCGCCCCGTCTTCGGCCAGCACTGCGCCCCGGTGCGGACATAGCGCGCAGGCCAGCTCCAGCGCGCTGCGCACGCCCAGTTTGCGGAAGATGCGCGCCCGGTGGGCCTCGGCGGTGCGCATGGAAATGCCGAAATCGATGGCCACGACCTTGTTGGGCCGGCCCGCGGCAAAGTAGCCGACCAGTTGGCGTTCGCGTGGCGTGAGGCGCGCGGCAGGAGCACGTGTGGCGGTACAGGCGCCGCCATGGGCCGGGGGCTTGCCGGGCACCTCTGCTGGCAGGATGCAAGACATGGGAAGGTCTCCTCTGCAATCCGTCATTGCAGAAAAGTGTGGCACGGCACCCCGCGTTGCATAAGCTGCCAATTCTGGCAGCGTCAATCAGTCCGGCTCGTCGAGCCCAACCGCTGAATCCGGTCGCTGAATCCGCCCTTGCCGACACGGCCGTGGTCGGACGGAGGCCGGCCTACAGCTCCAGGTTGTCGATCAGGCGGGTGGCGCCCAGCTTGGCGGCCGCCAGGGCCACCAGCGGCTCGCCGGCCCGCAGCTCGGCGGCCTCGGGCGCGTGCAGGTCGCGCTGGCGCCGCACCGTCAGGTAGTCGACCTGCCAGCCGCGCGCGGCAAGCTTCGCGGCCGCCTCGGCCTCGATCGCGCCGACGTCCGCGGCGCCGGCCCGCACCTGGCGGCCGATCTCCTGCAGCGCCGCATACAGCGCGGGCGCCTCGGCCCGTTCGGCCTGCGACAGGTAGCGGTTGCGCGACGACAGCGCCAGGCCGTCCTCGGCCCGCACGGTCTCGTGGGCGACGATGTCGACGGGCAACTGGAACTGGCGGCACATGCTGCGCACCACCATCAGCTGCTGGTAGTCCTTCTTGCCGAACACGGCCACGCGCGGCTGCACGCACGACAGAAGCTTCAGCACCACCGTACACACGCCGCCGAAGAAGCCGGGCCGGAACTCGCCCTCGAGGATGCCGCCCAGGTCGTCGGGCGGCTGCACGCGATAGTTCTGCGGCTCGGGGTACATCTCGCGCTCGTCCGGGGCGAACAGGACGTAGACGTCGCGCTGGCGCTCGAGCTTCTCGATGTCGTCCTGCAGGGTACGCGGATAGCGGTCGAAATCCTCGCTGGGGCCGAACTGCAGCCGGTTGACGAAGATGCTGGCCACGACCGGGTCGCCGTGCTGGCGCGCCATCTTCATCAGCGCCAGGTGACCTTCGTGCAGGTTGCCCATGGTGGGCACGAACGACGCGCGGTTCTGCCCGCGCAGGTGATCGCGCAGTTCCTGGATGGTGTGGACGACTTTCAAGGGATATCTCCGCTGGGAGGCCGGGCCGGCCGGGGCCGGCTCAGGCGGCGGCCGCGACGCTGCTGTAGGCCAGGCGCACGTAGATGGGCGCGTAGGGTTCGGCCTGGGTAATGTCGAGCAGCGACTCGCGCGCGAGCTCGAGCATGGCAATGAAATGCACCACGACGACCGCCGCCGGGGCGCCCTCTTCGATGCGCTCCATGAACAGTTCGCCGAACTCCATGAAGCGCACGTCGTTCAGGCGCCGCAGAATGTGCGTCATGTGGTCGCGCACCGACAGCTGCTCGCGCGTGATGTGATGGTGCTGGTTGAGACGGGCCCGCTTCATGATGTCGGCCCAGGCCGCGCGCAGGTCGTCGACGCTGACCTCGGGCAGCATGCGCTCGACGCTGATCTCGGCCACCGCCTGGGCGCGCTCGAAATCGCGGCCCAGCTGCGGCAGCTTGTCGAGCTTCTGCGCCGCCAGCTTCATCTGCTCGTACTCGAGCAGGCGGCGCACCAGCTCGGCGCGTGGGTCCTCGGGCTCTTCGCCGGTGTCGGTCTTCTTCACCGGCAGCAGCATGCGCGACTTGATCTCGATCAGCAGCGCCGCCATCAGCAGGTATTCCGCCGCGAGCTCGAGGTTGTGCACGCGGATCTGGTCGACGTAGGACAGGTACTGCCGCGTGACATCCGCCATGGGAATGTCGAGCACGTTGAAGTTCTGCTTGCGGATCAGGTAGAGCAGCAGGTCGAGCGGGCCCTCGAATGCCTCGAGAAAGACTTCCAGCGCATCGGGCGGGATGTACAGGTCGTTAGGCAGCTGGAACAGCGGCTCGCCGTACAGGCGCGCGAAGGCCACGCTGTCGACCACGTCAGGCGTGCTGTCGACCTGCGGTTCCACTAGCGCTGCCAGGTCTTCGCCCGGGATGGCGTCGTTGGGGGACATGAGGGCCGCGTAGGCGTAAGGCGTGCGGCGTCAGTCGGCCTGGTAGACATAAGGCTTCTGCGCAACGCGAGCGGCCCGGAATCCTTCGAGCAGCTCGGTGTTCTGGGGCTTGTCCCACAGGCGGCCGCGCCCCTCGCGTTGGCGCTGCTCCACGTCGGGGTGCTGAGCCTTGTATTCCTTCAGGAAACGGGTGATATCGGATTCGTAATGGTTCGCCATGGTCGCGATCTTGCGGGTTCCGGGGGAGATGGAGCAGAGTGTACTGCAAGCGCCGGCCGCGTCCGGCCCCGTGGCGCCCGGTTTCGTCCCCACGCCGCCCCGGGTTCGGCGCCCGGCTGCCGGGTGCCGCCGGCCCGTGGCCACGGGCGCCACCCCCGGGTCGCCGGGAACCCCGGCGCTACAATCGATCGGCCGATGCGTCCCACTCCAAGCTGACATGCCCCCCGACCGCGCCGCCGCCCTGCCTCCCATTTCCGATCCTGCGCGCGCGGCCCGCGCCGCCCGCATGATCCCGTTCATCGTGGGGTGCGCGCTGTTCATGCAGATGCTGGACTCCACGGTGGTGGCCACCGCCCTGCCGGCCATGGCGGCCGCGCTGGGTTCGACGCCGGTGCGGCTGAACGTCGCGATCACCTCGTACCTGCTTGCCGTGGCGGTATTCGTGCCCGTCAGCGGCTGGGCGGCCGACCGCTACGGCGCACGGCGCGTGTTCGTCGCCGCCATCGCGTTGTTCACCCTCAGCTCGGTGGCCTGCGCGCTGGCGCAGAACGTGCCCCAGCTGGTGCTGGCGCGCATCGTGCAGGGCATGGCCGGCGCCATGATGGTGCCTGTGGGCCGCGTCATCCTGCTGCGTACCGTGCCCAAGCAGGACCTGCTCAAGGCCATGTCGTTCCTCTCGATCCCCGCCCTGCTCGGGCCGGTCATCGGGCCGCCGCTGGGCGGTTTCATGGTCACGTACATGTCCTGGCACTGGATTTTCCTGATCAACATCCCGATCGGCATCCTGGGCATCGCGCTGGTGCTGCACTTCGTCGAGGACGTCCGCGAGTCCGGCACGCCGGGCCTGGACGTGGCGGGCTTCCTGCTCAGCGCAATCTGCCTGGCCTCGCTCGTCAGCGGCTTCGAAGCCCTGGGACACGGCCTGATGCCGGCCTGGGCCGTGGTGGCGCTGCTGGCCGTGGGCCTGGCGTGCGGCCTGCTGTACGTGCGCCATGCCCGCCGCGCGCCTCACCCCATCCTGGACCTGTCGCTGCTGCGCATCCCCACCTTCGCGATCTCCACCCTCGGCGGCAATCTGTGCCGATTCGCGGTGGGCGCCACGCCGTTCCTGCTGGCCATGCTGCTACAGGTGGGCTTTGGTTTGTCGCCCTTCGAGGCCGGCCTGATCACCTTCGCCAGCGCGGCCGGCGCGCTGCTGATGAAATTCGTGGCCACGCCCATCGTGCGCCGCTTCGGTTTTCGCCGCGTGCTGACCCTCAACGCGGTGCTGACCGGCGGCTTCATTATGGCCTGCGGCCTGTTCACGCCGTCCACGCCGGTGTGGCTGATGATCTCGGTGCTGCTGGTGGGCGGCTTCTTCCGCTCGCTGCAGTTCACCGGCGTCAACACGCTTACCTACGCCGACATCCCGCCCCAGCGGATGAGCCGCGCCAGCAGCTTCGCCGCCATGGCGCAGCAGCTGGGGGTCAGCCTGGGCGTGGGCGTGGCGGCCGTCACGCTCAATGTTTGCATCGCAGTGCGCGGCGACACGCACCTGGTCACCGGCGATGTGGTGGTAGGCTTCATTGTGATCGGCCTGCTGTGCTCGCTGTCGCTGCTGTCGTTCCGGCGGCTGTCACCGCTGGCCGGCGCGCAACTCAACGCTTCGAAGGCGGCCAATGACGACGAATGAATTCATTTTGGCCCTGGACCAGGGCACGACCAGCTCGCGGGCCATCGTGTTCGACCGGGCTGGCACGGTGCGCGGCACGGGCCAGCGCGAGTTCCGCCAGCACTACCCGCAGCCCGGCTGGGTCGAGCACGACGCCATGGAAATCTGGCAGACCCAGCTCGAGACGGCGCGCGAGGCGCTGCGCAACGCCGGCGCCACTGCGGCCGACGTGGCCGCCATCGGCATCACTAACCAGCGCGAGACCACCCTGCTCTGGGAACGCGCCACCGGCCGCCCGCTGGCCCGCGCCATCGTCTGGCAGGATCGCCGCACCGCGCCGCTGTGTGAGCAGCTGCGCCGCGACGGCCATGCCGAGTGGCTGCAGGCACGCACCGGCCTGGTGGTGGACGCCTATTTCTCGGGCACCAAGCTTGCCTGGCTGCTCGAGCACGTGCCCGGCGCACGCCAGGCAGCCGAACGCGGTGAACTGGCCTTCGGCACGGTCGACACCTGGCTGGTCTGGCAGCTGACCGGCGGCGCGGTGCACAGCACCGACGCGGGCAACGCCGCGCGCACCATGCTGTTCGACCTGCACACGCACGACTGGAACGACGACATCCTGGCGCTGCTGAACATTCCGCGCAGCCTGCTGCCCAGCGTGGCGCCCAGCTGCGGCGAGGTCGGCCGCACGCTGCCCGAATGGTTCGGCGGCGCCATTCCCATCGCCGGCGTGGCAGGCGACCAGCACGCGGCCACCTTCGGCCAGGCCTGCTTCTCGCCCGGCATGGCCAAGAACACCTACGGCACCGGCTGCTTCATGCTGATGAACGTGGGCGAGCGCCCCATTGCGTCGTCCAACCGGCTGCTGTCCACACTGGGCTGGAGCCTGCCCGACGGCCGCTCGGCCTACATGCTCGAAGGCGGCATCTTCGTGGCCGGCGCGGCGGTGCAGTGGCTGCGCGACGGCCTGGGCATCATCCCGCGCTCGGCCGACGTCGAGGCGCTGGCCGCCCAGGTGGGAGACACCGACGACGTATTCGTGGTGCCCGCCTTCGCCGGCCTGGGCGCGCCGCACTGGGACCCCTATGCGCGCGGCACCATCGTGGGCCTGACGCGCGGCACCACGCGCGCCCACATCGCGCGCGCCACGCTGGAGTCCATCGCGCTGCAAAGCGCCGAACTGCTGGCGTGCATGAACGCCGACAGCGATATCGCGCTGGCCGAGCTGCGCGTGGACGGCGGCGCGGCCCGCAACGACCTGCTGATGCAGATGCAGGCAGACCTGCTGGGCGTGCCGGTGGTGCGTCCGCGCGTAGCGGAATCCACCGCGTTGGGCGCGGCGGGCCTGGCCGGGCTGGCCACGGGCTTCTGGGCCTCGCAGGACGAGTTCGCCGCGCAGTGGCAGGTCGACCGGCGCTTCGAGCCGGCCTGGACGGCCGATCGGCGCGAGGCCCGGCTGGCGCGCTGGCGCCAGGCCGTCGAGCACGCCAAGGGCTGGGCCGCGGGCGCCTGAGCGCCTGAGGCCGCCCCCCCCCCCCCGGGACTAGCCGGCCCCGGCCCGGGCTCGCCGCGCGCGGCACGCGCCCGCCTTCCTTCGCCTTGCCGAACGCCGTTTCACTTCTACTCCCATGAGCCGCCAGGACGACGCCCGTCCCGCTCCGCCCGCCGCCAGCCCGCCCCAGGCGGCGCGTGCCGCCGCGCGCGCCACCATGGCGCAGTTCTTCATCAACGGCGCCACGTTCGCCACGTGGGGCGTGCAGATCCCCGCCATCAAGGCGCGCTTCGCGGTCTCCGACGCCAGCATGTCGATCGCGATGCTGTGCGTGGCCGCTGGCGCCGTGCTGGCCATGCGCGGCGTGGGCCGATGGGTCGCCAGCGCCGGCAGCGGCCGCGCATTGACCGTCAGCGGCCTGGCGTACGCCGCCATGCTGCTCGCGGTTCCGCTGGCCCCGGCATACGCCATCCTGCTGCCCGTGCTGCTGCTGTTCGGCATGGCGATGGCCGCCTTCGACGTATCGATGAACGTGCAGGCGGCCACCGTCGAACTGGAACTTGGCCGGCCGGTCATGTCGACCATGCATGGCATGTTCAGCGTGGGCGGGATGGCGGGGGCCGCGCTGGGCGGGCTGCTGCTTTCCAGCGGCGTCTCGCTGGCGGCGCATGCGGGGCTGGCGGCCACGGCCACGGCCGCCATCGCCCTGGCGGCCGCGTCCCGCCTGCTGGCCGACGCGGCGTCCCCGCAAAATGCACCCCAGGACGGCGCGGCGCGCATCCCGCGTGCACTGTGGGTGCTGGGCGTCATCGCCTTCCTTGGCCTGGTGTGCGAAGGCGCCATGTACGACTGGGCCGCCATCTACATGCGCGACGTGGCCGGCACGTCCACCGGCGCAAGCGGCTATGGCTACGCCGCGTTCTCCCTGGGCATGGCAGCCGGACGTTTCGGCGCCGACCCGCTGCGCCGGCGCTGGCCCGAACAGGGCATCCTGACGGCAAGCGCGTGGCTGGGCTGCGCGGGGATCACGCTGGCCCTGCTGGTGCCCACGCCGGCAGGCGCGCTGCCCGGCTTCCTGTTGATGGGACTGGGCGTGGCGAACCTGATGCCGTTCTTCTTCCTGGCCGGCACGCGGTTGCCGGGCCTCAGCCCGGCCGAAGGCGTGGCCGGCGTGGCGCGCTTTGCCTACGCCGGCATGCTGTTCGGTCCACCCGTGATCGGTGCGATCGCGCACCAGGGCTCGCTGCGCGCAGGCCTGGCGGCCGTGGCGGTAACGATGGGATGGATTGCGCTGCGCGGCATCCGGCGGATCTATCGGCTGGCCTGAAGGCTGCTGCCGTTGGCGCGTGTGCCGTGGTGGCGCCCACGCCGCCGCAAGGCGCACGGACACACCAGCAGAGAGCACATCTCAGAATTGCGGTTTCACCACCGCCAGCAGCACGACCAGCAGGCCGCCCGCGAAAGCGGCGATGCTTCCCGGCATCAGCCAGCCAGGAGACCGATAGCCCGGTCGCACCGCCAGGCGCCCCAGCACCACGCTATAGGCCGCCTGCAGCAGCACCAGCAACGCCACGATGGCCAGCTTGGCCGACAGCCAGGCCTGGCCGAACCAGCCCGTGGCGGCCAGGTGCACGCCGCAGGCCAGCGTCAGCACCATGGCGGGCAGCGTCACGCGCAGGTCCCAGCGGGCCATGCCGCGCACGAAACCCGACGGCCCTGCCAGCGGCGCGGCGGACGGCCCCGAAGCGGGAAACGCGGCCACGGCCGCCGCCAGCAGCCCCAGCATCCATACCGAGGCCGCGGCGGCGTGCAGCAGCCGGATCCAGACGTAGGCCAAGGTGCACCAGGAAACGCCGCGTCAGTTCAGGCTGGCGCCCGACAGCTTGACGATTTCCTGGTACTTGTCCTTCTCTTTCTTGACGAAATCGGCGAAGGCCTGCGGCGTCATCGGGCCG
>Ga0182743_1002097_pt1 | contig 18083 bp, 15 predicted proteins | sample eDN3rd30CKraftOP_FD_128522 | JGI IMG/M metagenome (GOLD analysis project Ga0182743, IMG submission 128522) | Enriched Organic Plus compost microbial communities from Emeryville, California, USA - eDNA 3rd pass 30_C Kraft OP (version 2) (version 2) ... | reverse complement strand
GTGGCGCTGATGCGCAATTCCAACCCGGTGTTGACCCGGATCCTGGTCGCGGCGGGGCGATGCGACGTGTTGCTCGCCTTGGAGGTGGCGACGCTTCGATCCAGGCTTGAGGCGATGCTTGCTCTCCTCGATCAGCTCTCGATCGACGGCGCGCATGCCCATGGTCGGCGGGAAGCATAATTCCCGGCAGACTGGAGCAAGCATCCCGGCCAAGGCATGGAGAGCGGGGATAAATTCCCGTTATCGGTCTACGGGAATTCCGTTGGCATATCGGCGCAGATTGGGGCTTTGCGGCCGTCCGTGTCGCGCATCCGTTGCCAAAAACAGCCGATTTCCCGTTAAATTCCCGTCAAAATGGGAAAGGCGCCACCAGAGAGCGGTTCGCAGGTGACTGGCTCCCCCGCCACTTCAGTCCCTGAGTGGGCACTGAGTTTACGCCCGGTTTCCCGGCAACGTCTGGGGTCGCTATCATTGGGTCGCGCCGTCACGTCGGCGACTGCGCAACGATCGCCGATCTCGCGTCCACCATGTGTCCCTATCTCGCTGTGCCGGATGGGACGACTCGGGGGCGTACTTCCACCTGCATGGCGAATGGTGGCGGGGAGGGTTCCGATCTCCGGCCGATGGCGGGGGATCGCACCTAAAGTGGCGGTCCTTCGGGGCGTCATGCGATATTCGGCCGGATCGGCATTCGTCCCGGCTGCATGGGATCGATCATCGACGACGGCGTCGGCATCGTTCCCGCGCCGCCGCCGGGCATCGCCCCGCCCTATGGGCGCCGGGCGAGGAAATCGACGACCATGCGGTTGAACATGTCCGCATGCTCCCACTGCGCCCAATGTCCGCAACGGCCGAAGACATGCAGTTCGGCATGGGGCAATCCCGCCAGCAGGCGCAGGCCCGTATCCATCGGCACGAAGCGATCGTCGCGCCCCCATATGATGAGCGTCGGCGCCTTGATCTCGGCAAGACGCGCGCTCTGGTCGGGGAATTGCCTGGGATTGGCGGCCAGGCTCCTGACGAAGTTCTCCAGATGGTCGCGCCGCGCAAGCATGTTGTCGAGCCGCATCTGCATCTGCTCCTCGGTCAGCGCGCCGGGATCATGGACGAAGACGTTCATCATCCGCCTGAGGGCCTCGATCGTCGGCTCGCGATAGAGCGCCTGGAGCAGCTTGATGCCTTCGGTCGGCATGGGCGCGAACAGGCTGGGGCCGCCGGTGCCGCCGCCCATGAGAACCAGCTTGCCGACCCGCGCGGGGTGCGCGAGCGCGAAGGCCACAGCGCTGTGTCCGCCCATCGAATTGCCGATGAGATGGGCCTGCTCGATGCCCAGCGTATCGAGCAGGCCGGCCAGGACGCCGGCGTTCAGGTCCGATCGGGAGCCGGTGCACAGGATCGGATCGCTCTGCCCCCAGCCGGGACAATCCATCAGGATCACGCGGTAGCCGGCATCGACCAGCGGCTGGATGTTGCGGGTGAAATTGGCCCATGCCGTCGCGCCCGGCCCGGAACCATGCAGCATCACGACGACCTCGGCGCCGATGCCGACATCGTTATAATGAATGCCGAGATCGAGATCGCCGGTCCGGACGCGCGCGAAACGCGTGGTGGAGGCTTCGGTGTAGCCGGGGTCGGTTGCCATGATGATGTCCTTGCGAAAGAGGCCGGGCGTGCGGAAGGAGAGGGCGGCGGGTCAGGTGAGGGAGAGATGCCTGAAGGCGCCGTTCAGATAGATGAGCGCATCGCCTTCACCGGATTCGCGCGTGGCGAGCACTTCGCACAGGAAGGCGTGATGCGTGCTTTCGTCGAATATCTTGACGACCCGGCAATCGAGGTTGGCGAGGGCTCCGACAAGCGCCGGGGCGCCGGTCGCCATCCGGTCCCATTCGCCATGCGCGAACCGTGCCTGCCCGGCGACATCCCGGACCATGCCGGCAAAGACCCTGGCGATACCCTCCTGATCGCCCGACAGGATATTGACGCACAGGATGCCGCTGCTCAGGATCGCCGGGCTGGCGGCCACCTTCTTGTTCACGAACACGACAAGGCGCGGCGGCTCGGCCGTGACCGAAGCCACCGCCGTCGCCGTCAGCCCGGCGGGCGTGTCGCCATCGCATGTGGTGACGATCATGACATGCCCGGCCAGCCGGCGCAGCGCGCCGCAATGGTCCTGCGCCGAAACGGTGGGGGCGTCGGCATGCGCGCCGCTGGGCGTCCAGTCGATGAGTTGGTTGATGTCCGCTTGCATTGCCGGTCTCGCTGCTGGAGGCTCGGCGCGTTCCGTTCCCGATCGGACCGGAACGCGCCGAATTCCCTGTCTGTGATGATTTCCGGGACGGCCGGTGAAGGTCCCACCTGCCGCGAAATCGCTCTAGGCCTTGACGCCGAAGGGATTGCCGGGCGGCAAGGGATTGCCCAGCATATGTCCGCCGAGCAGGTCGCCGATATTATCCTGGTTCTGCGTGATATGATTGGCGCCCACCAGAATGTCGCGCATCTGGCGCTGCATCGGGCTGGACAGCCACACGCCGCGCGTCGAGGTCTTCTTGAAGATCATGTGCGCGGCATCGAAGCACTCGCCGCCCGTGAACTGGTTGGTCGCGAAATGGCGGATGCGCAGATCGAGCGGGACCAGCTCTCCGCGCGCGCAACAGGCGTAGGCCTCGTCCGTGTTGTGGAGCACGCGGGCCATGGCGCCGAGGATCTTCGCCTCGGCCTCCCCGAGCCGGCCCTTGATGAACGGGTCCTTCACCGCCGCGCCGACCGCCTGATTGATGTTCTGGCGCGGCACCATATGGTCGATGTAGAGATCGACCATGCCGCGGGCCATGCCGATGATCACCGACGAGATCGCCGCATAGAAGACATAGAAGAAGGGCATCCTGTAGAGCGTGCCCACATGCCCGTGCGTCTCCTCGCCATAATCGGCGATGACATGGCTGCGATGGGCCGGCACGAAGACATGATCGAGGATCAGCGACTTGCTGCCGGTGCCGGCCAGCCCGACGACATGCCAGTCGTCCTTGATGGCGAAGTCCGCGCGCGGCACCAGGAAGGAGCGGAATTCCATCTCGCCCGCCGCATTCTTCACGCGGCCGCCGACGAAGGCGCCGCCGGAGGCATGATCGCAGCCGCTGGACGTGCGCCACTCGCCATGCAGCATATAGCCGCCCTCGGCATGTTCGACCGTGCCGAAGGGGGCGTAGGAGGATGAGACCAGACGGCTATTGTCCTCGCCCCACAGTTCATCGCCGCAGCGCGGATCGAGCAGGCCGACCTCGAAGGGGTGCAGGCCCAGCACCGTCACCACCCAGGCGCTGGACGGGCAGCCGCGGGCCAGCTCCATCAGCACGCGGTTGAAGACGTTCGGGTGCATCTCATAACCGCCCCAGCGCCGGGGCTGGAGGATGCGGAAGAAGCCCGCCTCGTGAAACAGCGCGATGGTCCCGACCGGAACGCTGCGCGCCTTCTCACAGGCCTCCGCCCGCGCGCGCAGCAGCGGGATCAGGTCGCGCGCGCGCTGGACGATCTCGTTCTCGGTCGGAATGAGGGTTTCCTTGACCGGCTCCAGGGTCTCGACGGGCGTCACGCTTCGGCTCCTTCCATGACTGTGCTTGCCAGGGCCGGCCCGGCATCGGCGACGCGCTCGGCGCTCACGATGCCGTAGCCGGCGATCCATTCGTTGATGGGACGGTAGTAATCGCGCCGCGCGGCATATCGGCCTGTCGCGGCAAGGGCGGCGAAGGCTGCTACCCAGGTGCGGATTTCATGGGCGGACCGGCCGGCGAGACGCGACACGTCCGCGACCTCGAGCCGGCCCGCCTCGTCCAGCCGCCCTTCGACCAGCAGGTCGATGAACGCGGTATCCCATTGGGGATTGAGCGGAGTCAGCAGGCTGTCCGGCTGGCCGTAGGTCTTGCCGGCCGCGATCGTCCGCGCCTGGCGCGCCGCGCGGGCCTCGGCCGTCGGGTTGCGCCCGGCGATGAGGAAATTCCGGATGTCCTCCGGGGCATCGGCGATCACCGGCACGGGCGGTTCATGGGAGAGGCCGCCGCTGCCCAGAATGAGGATGCGCCGCCTGTCGAGCCCCGCGATGAACCGGCCGACGACGTCACCGAGCTTGCGGATGCGGCGATAAGGCGCGAAAGGCGGCGCTACGCAGTTGATGATGATCGGGATGACGGGATAGCGCGTCAGGCTGCCGGTCATTTCCTGCAGGATCTGGGTACAGCCATGATCGACCTGCAGGCGATGCGACAAGGCGATGTCGACGTCATGGTCGAGAACATGGCGCGCCATGTCGAGCGCCAGATCCGACGGGATGGCAAGCGGGCCGGGCAGCGTCAGATAGTCCGCCACCGATTCCGCCGCCGTGGCGATCACGAAGGGCGGCATCAGGTCGTAGAAGAGGCCGTTATAATGGTCCGGCGCGAACAGGACGATCAGGTCCGGGTCGAAGGCCTCGACTTCCGCGCGCGCCTGCGCCTGCGCCGCTTCGATCTCCGCCACCACGGCGGGGCCGGGATCGTTGAGGCCACGCAGGGGCGTGTGCGACAGGCATTTGAGCTGAATGTCCATGGCTGGATTTCGCCTCTCCGACGGCGCCGATCCCGGCGCCCGCCAATCTTTCGGTCCGAGGCGCGTCAGAGGCGCCTCTTGTTGAACGCTGTCATCCCATGGCGCCGCGTGAGCGGACAATCGGGAAGCGCGATTTGTGCATGTAATGCACAACAATGTGCCGCAAGATACCCATCCGCATGGAGATGCTTTCGGCGGGGGGACGACAATCATATGAAGAATGACGCGAAATCCAGCGATTGCGCCGGGATCAGGCCGTGCTAGGAGCTGTGCGTCTGATACACATGAGGTTCCGGAAAAATGGCTTCACGCGACAAGCCCTCATCCGACAAGCCTTCACCCGAGGGGGACGGATATGCGCATGTGCGGGCACTGGAGCGGGGCCTTCATCTGCTCGCCGCGCTCAATGCTTCCGGACGGTCGGACCCGGCCAGCCTGGCACGGCTCGCCGGCATCGACCGCACGACGGCCTATCGCCTGCTGCACACGCTCGAAACGCTGGGCTATGTCTCCAGAAGCCCCTCGGACGGCAAATATGTCCTGTTGCCGGCCGTACGGGACCTGAGCGAAGGGTTGACCGAAACCGACCGGGCGGCCCGCATCGTCTCGGAAGAGCTTTTCGCGCTCCTGCCGCAGGTCCTGTGGCCGACCGACTTTGCAGCGTTCGAGCGGGGCTGGATGGTCATCCGCGAAACCACGCATCGCTTCAGCCCCTATTCGGTCCATCGCGCCATGGTGGGCCGTCGACGCTCGCTGATCGACACGGCGCTGGGCCGCGCGATGCTGGCGGGCGCCGATGCGGCGCATCGTGCCGACATGATCGACATCGCGCTCAGGAACGGGGCCATCGCGGGAGACCGCGCATCGGTCGATGAACGGGTCCGCCTGCTGCTCGATGATTTTGCCGAGCGCCGCTACGCCTGGGCGGTGGGCGGGGCGGATCATCGGATCAGCGCCATTGCCTTGCCGGTGCGCGTGCGATCCTTCTGCCATGGCAGCGTGAATCTCCTGTTCTTCTCCTCCGCCATGACGATCGAGGATGCGGCCCGGCGCTTCCTCGCGCCCCTTGCGCAGCGGGTCGCGCTCATCGAAGGCCGCCTGCGCGATCAGGGCCTCGCCGACATGCCGTGGGGCGCGCTTTAGGGTTTGCCCGTTCCATACGGACAGACCCCGCTTGTGCTCCTGCGCGGGCAGGAGCCCAGGGCGCAAGGGCACTTCGGCTGGCCCCGGGCTCCTGCTTTCTCAGGAGCACTGCTCCCGTTCGACTTGGATCGACTCAAGCTCTGGGCCATCGGCCCGCTCCCATGCCGTCGGCTCAGATGACGAAATCGTCGATCTGGCCGGACATCAGATACCAGCCATGATTGGCCGCGCCGCGATCGGGATTGATGAAGGCGTGGTTGCTGCCGGTCTGGATGTCGCGGAACATGCGCTGGAGCTGGTTGCTCAGCTTGAAGGCGCTGCCGCCGGCCGCCTTCACAACCCTGGTGAGCGCATCCGTCACCAGGCGCGCGGCGAAGGCCGCATTGCTCTTGTAGGCGATACGGGCGTCCTTCGGGATCGCGCCGTCGCGGGCGATATAGGCCATCATCTCGGCGAAATCCTTCTGCTGCGCGGCCAGGGCGGCATTGGCCATGGCGGCGGCTTCGCCGAGCTTGAGCTGCGCATAGGGATCGCGCGCCATCGGCTTGCCGTCATAGGCGTGGCGCCGCTCGCGCATCATGTCGACATAAAGGCCCAGCGCGCCTTCCGCCATGCCGATGCACAGGGTCGCCAGCGACCAGGCGAACAGGATGCCGAAGGGCACCTTGTAGATCGGGGCGGTGAATGTGGCGCTGCCCGGATTATGGCCCTCGAAGGACTCGGTCACGTCATGGACGCGCCATTCGGGCACGAAGGCATCCCGGATGACGACCGTCTTGGAGCCGGAGCCCTGCATCCCGGCCATCTTCCAGCTCTCCTGGTCGATCGTGTAATCCGTGCGCGGCACGATCATGACCTTCTGGACGGCGCCGAAATGATTGTCCGCCGGGAACATCGTGCCGACCACGACCCAGTCGCACAGGTCGCAGCCCGAGGACCAGGCCCAGGCGCCGTTGACGCGATAGCCGCCGTCCACCTTCTCGGCCTTGCCGAACGGCGCGTAGGACGAGGAGATCAGCGCGGCGCGGTTCCCGCCCCAGATTTCTTCCGCCACGCGCGGGTCGAGCAGGGCGATCTCCCAGTTATGGATGATCATCAGCGCGGCGACCCAGGCAATGCTGGGTGAGGCGCCAGCGAGCAGGCGGACCACGTCCATTGCCGCCTGCGGCGACATTTCGTAGCCGCCATAGGCCGCCGGCTTCAGCATGTCGAAGAAGCCCTCGGCGCGCAGCCTGTCGGCCACCGCGTCCGGGCAGCGGCCCAGCCGTTCGCTTTCGGCGTCCATGCTGCGCACATAGGGCAGCAGCGCGCGCGCGCGCCCGATCATGTCCGCTTCGGCGGGGCGGATGCCCGCGGCCTCGGCGACGGAAGCGGTGGCCATCATTTCTCTCCCTTGTCGTTCCTGTCGTCCGCGCCCAGGAAGAGCGCGACCTGACGGTTGAATTCGTCGGCATGTTCCCACTGCACCCAGTGGCCGCACTGCGGCACGACGAGCAGCCGCGCGCGCGGGATCTGCTTCATGAAGGTGAATCCGCAATCGAGCGGCAGGATGCGATCCTCGCGTCCCCAGAGGATGAGCACGTCATGCGGCAGGCGGGCGAGGCGCGGATCGCGCCACAATTCCTCGGGCGGACCGCCGGGCCCCGGCCGCATCGGCGGCTGGGCGACGATGCGGGGATCGAGCGCGGCGGCCAGCCGCTCGGCGAACAGCGCCTCCGTCAGCACCGAGCGATCGAACACCGCCTGCTCGATGAAGAAGCGCACCTTCTCGATCGTGGGTCCTTCGCCTTCATAGAAGGTCAGCAGATTGACGATGCCGGGCGTGGGAAACTGCGCGGTGACCGGAAAGCCGCCGCCGGGCCCCATCAGCACCAGGCGGCCGACGCGCTCGGGCCGCTCCAGCGCGATCTTGAGCGCGATCATGCCGCCCATCGAATTGCCGACGAAATGGGCCTGCGCGATGCCGAGCGCGTCCATCAGGGCGAGGATGGTGTCGGCCCAGAAGCCCGGCACCTTGCCATCGAGGGGCTTCATGTCGGATGCGCCGAAGCCGGGGAGATCGGGGCAGATCACACGGAAGCGGCCCGCGAGCACGGGGACGTTCCGGCTGTAGTTCGACCAGCCGCTCGCGCCCGGTCCCGAGCCGTGCAGCAGGATCAGCGCGGGGCCGTCCCCGGCATCATGAAAGGCGATGCGGACCCCGTTCGCCTCGATGAAACGCGGCTCAGCCATGATGGGTCGGCCCCCCCACCATCTTGTGACCCCATTTGCTGATCACATCATGCCGCACGACCTGCCAGTCCGGCCCGATCACGCGCGCGCCCCAGCCATATTCGAACTCGAATCCGGAGGGCGTCTCGAAATAGACGGACAGCATCTCGTCATTGCTGTGCCGGCCGAGAGTCATGGAAATGGGCACGCCCAGCGTCTCGGCCCGGGCGATCGCCATGCCGACATCGTCGAGCAGCTCTGTCTGCAGCATCACATGGATGCATTTCTTCACGAAGGGCGGATTGGGCGCGGGCGCGAAGGCCAGGCTGTGGTGGCGCGGATTGCAGTGCATGAAGGAGACCGGCAGCACGAAGCCGGGGGCGATCTCCATGTCGATATAATCGCTGATGCGGAAGCCCAGCGACGTGTAGAACGCCTCATAGCGGGCGGGATCGGGCGCCACGAAGACGACATGGCCCAGGCCCTGATCGCCGGTCACGAAGGAGACGCCGAGCGGCGAGGCGAAGGGTCGATCGGTGCGGTCGCGGGCGCCCCAGAACAGCTCGCAGGCCATGCCCGCCGGGTCCGTGAAGCGCGCCAGGCCGCAGACGTCCCGCGCCCTGGCGAGGGCGGGATCGAGCGTGGCCGCATCGCCCAGCAGCGCCAGCGTCTCCTCGAAGTCGGTCCGGCTGGCGCATTCCCATCCGACAATGGTGATGTCGTCGGCGGAGCCCTGTTCGATGCGCAGCCGCCAGTCGCGCCGGTCCACCCGCAGCAGCAGGGCGCCATCCTCGGCGCGCCGCGCCTGAAGGCCCATCACCTCGCAGGCGAAGCGCGCCCATGCGTCGGGATCGCTCGTGCCGATGCAGACATAGCCCAAAGCGGAAATCGCCATCCGGTCCATCCTCTTCCTGACCGCGCCCTTGAACGGCGCCCGGTTTCATTCCATTCGTGCCTGCATGGATTGGGCGAGTCATTGATTTGGAAGACGGAACAGTTGATCTGTCATCCGGGGATTATGCGCAGTTGCTGCGCGCGCCCGATCTGCGCCTCATCGACCTGAGCTGGGACCGGCTGGACATCAACCGCCCGTTCCTGCTCGATTTTCCCGAGACGAGGCGCGCCTGCTTCTATTTCGTGCGGCGTGGGGCCGCCTTTTTCCGCACCGGGTCGGGCGAGGACGAGCTTCATTACGTCACGCAGGGCACCTCGGTCGGCGTCGAGGGCCATCCCCACCAATGGCTGGATCGCAGCCATCTCCACCGGTCCGACATCAATCGCGCGACGCGCGGGCGCCCGGGCCAGACGGACATGCCGCTGGAACTGGTGATGAGCAGCATCGATCGCAGCGCCGCCGTCCTCCAGCGCCTGCCCCACGGCGCGATCGTCGTGCCCGATACGGCCAGTCCGTTCGCTGCGATCATTCGGGGCTGCGTGGACCTCATCACGATCGATCAGGAAAGCGGCATGCCCGATCCGGGCGTTTCGCGCCGTCTCGCGGAAGTCATCATGCTGCAGCTCGTGGCGTTCGCCCGCTCCAGGCTCTGGCATGGGCCGATGCCGACCCGGGGCGTGCTGCATGACGAATTCCTGCTGCGCGCCATGACGGCCTTCTTCGCCGATCCCGGCGCGCCATGGACGGTCGCCTCGCTCGCGCGGGCCGCCGGTCTCAGCCGCGCGGCCTTTGCCGAACGGTTCCGCAAGGCCTTCGACGAGCCCGCGCTGAGGACGATCAATCGCATGCGGCTGCAGCAGGCGGCCGAAATGCTGCTGCGGTCCAATGCCGCGCTCGTCGAGATCGCCGGCGAGGTGGGGTTCGGTTCGGCGGCCGCCTTCGTGCGCGCCTTCGCGCGCCATTTCGGGAAGACCCCGGGCCAGTGGCGCAAGCAGGGGCGGCATATCGGCGGCGGCGCCCCGGAGCAGAAGGGCGGGGCCTGACGGATCGGCGTTCGGCCCGATCGAAGGCATGGGGCAGGCGGAGCCCGGCTTCGTCTCAGGCGACGGGGCTATCCGCCGGCTCGGAAATCATGGCAAGCAATCGGACAAACCGGGTCGATCCGATTCAATCTGAAGCGGATCGACTCTAGAAACGCGCCCCGTCGCGCGCGATCGTCACGGGGCCGGAATATCTTTCGCGCACGTCCCGCACATAGCGCCCGCTCGCGAGCGCCTCGGGGTCGCCGCCGCTGGCGATATGCGTGATCGCCACGGCGCCCACATGCGCGGCGGCGGCCAGCGCGCCGATATCCGCCGGGGTGAGGTGCTGGGTGCGCAGATGCTCCTCGATCCTTGCCAGTTCGGCCGCCGGCAGGTCGGGCGAATGGCGACGGACCCTGGCAATGGTGTCGTCGATATCGATCATTTCGGAAACCAGCAGATCGGCGCCCTCCGCAAGCGTGTCGACGGCGGGACAGGGGCCGGTGTCGCCGGTATAGACGATCGAGCGACCGGGCAGATCGAAGCGAAAGGACAGCGAGCGGAAGCGTTCGTCCATGGCGCTGCCCGGGGGAAAGCCGTAATGGCAGTTGCGCGCGACCCGGACGGTGAAACCGTCGATCCGGATGAGGCTCCCATCATCGACCTCGACGACGCTGATGCCGGCGGCCGGATCGATCGGCACCTCGCCCGGCACGCCGAAGCCGAGCCCGGCGCCGGGCCTTTCGGCGTCGATCAGCTTGTCCACGATGGCCGTCATGCCGGGCGGGCCGTAGATGATGAGTGGCGTCGTCGTGCGCGTCTGGACCCGCAGCCCCAGCAGGGCGAAGAGACCCCCGATATGGTCGAAATGGATATGGCTGATCCACACCGCGCGCAGCATCGGGAAAAAGACGCCCGTCGAGGCCATTTCGCTAGCGGCGCCATCGCCGGCGTCGATCAGATAGGCCGCCTGGCCGTCGGTCAGCAGATTGGCCGGCTGGTGACGGTCCGCCGCCGGCATCGGCCCTCCCATCGTGCCCAGCGTCATCCACTGAAAGCGCTCGTCCGTCCGGGCCGTGACGTCGGGAGAGCGGTCCGGGCCCGATGCGACGGCGGGCATGGCGAGGCAGGCGAGCGCCAGCACCGGCGCCAGTCCGCGCCACGCGGATTGCGTGCGGAACGATTGTCTCATGCTCCATTCCTCCCTGGGCGCGCGCCTGCGAGCCGCCAAAAATGGCGTGCCGACATCCCGCCGCCTGCCTAGAACCTGATGCCGGCCCGCATGCCGTAGGTGCGGGGCGCCCCGATCGTGCTGGTCACGAATCCGGGAACGAAGATGCTCTGGTCGCCACCGCCGCCGGTATAGACCCTGGCATTGGTGATATTGCGGACATATCCGCCCAGAAACCAGCGGCCCTCGGGGGCATTGTAGGTCAGCGAGGCGGAAGCGTTGCCATAGCCCCTGACCCGCGCATTGGCGACGAAGCTCGTCGACACATACCGCGCGCTGGCCAGCGAGACATCGGCGTCGAGTGTCAGGTTTCCGCCATTGGCGAGATCGAAGACCTGCGTCGCGCCGGCATTGCCCGACCATTTGGGCGAACGGACCAGGGGGAAGCCGGAACAGTCGATGCTCACGAACGGCCCGAGCGCGCTGGCGGGCAGATCGGACGACGAGACGGTGCAGCCGGTCGAGCCGGGCGCCGTGACGGCGGCCGCCTGGACGAATGTGAAGTCCAGATATTTCGAATTCACATATTCGATCGCGGCGCGCAGCGTCAGATGCTGCGTCGGCCTGGCCACCACGTCCACGTCCAGCCCGTATATCCGGGCCTTGCCGGCATTCTGGGTCGTGAGCGCGAGATTGCCGGAGCCGTCCAGGATCAGCCGGGTCAGCTGGAGATCCTTGTAATCCCAGTAGAAGCCTTCGAGATTCACCTGGAGCATGTTGCCGAGAAGGCGGTTGCGCAGGCCGACCGTATAGGCCGTGATCGTTTCCGGGCGGAACGACAGCACGCGGGCGGTGTCCGCCGGATCGATCGCCTGATTGAAGCCGCCCGCCTTGAAGCCGGTGGCGACATTGGCGAACAGCATGCTCTGCGGCCCCACATCATATTCGAAGCCCGCGCGCCAGGTCACCTTGTCGAAGGTTCTGGTGCTGTCGAAGGAAGTGTCCGGCAGCAGGCTGCATTCGCTCCCCGCCGGGAAGCCCGCATCGGGAATGCAGGGCGCGGCCAGCGGGCCGGGATAGCCCGTCACGGTCGGCGACACCGCATATTTCCGGAAATCGGAAAGCGATCGCTTGTCGGAGGTGAAGCGCATGCCTGCGGTCAGGCGGAAGCGATCGGTCAGGCCATAGGTCGCCTGCCCGAACAGGGCGTAGGATCTGGTGCCGAGTCGCGAGAGGATGTGGAAGCGCTGGATCAGGCCGGAATTGACCATGAAATCCGTGTCTTGATCCTCCCGGAAGAGGAATCCGCCCACGACCCATTTGAGATCGGTCCCGTCATTGCCCAGCCGGGCCTCCAGCGAATACTGGTCCGAACGCTCGCCGTCCGTGCCGTCGCCGCCGGGCGCATAGCTGAAATTGGGGACGATGTTGAAGCGCGCATGCGTGAAGCGATAGGCGGGGATGATGCTGAGGGTGGCGCCGCCCAGATCATAGTCGATCTGGACCTGCGCGTTCCAGCTCCGGATGTTCTGGAATGGCCTGGTGGCGTCCGTGCCGTCGAGATAGGCGGGCGGCACGGACGTTCCGCCCGAGGCCGTGAAATTGGCCTGGGCAACGGCCAGGAAATAATCGGAGGCGACCGGCGACGCGCTCCCCGTCCATGCCGATTGCCCCGCGATGGCGGGGATGACGGCCAGTCCGCTGCCCACGCCGCCCAGATGGGTGTAGGACGTGAGGAGGTGGACCGTCAGCGGACCGGCTTCCACCAGCCCCTGCAGGCGCACGGCCTGATGCTTGTCGTCGTCGGTGCCGTCGGTCAGATAGCCGTCGCGATCCGCGATCTGGGCGGAAAGGCGCAATGCCGCGGAATCCCCGACCGGCACATTGACCGCGCCTTCGCCCTGGAAAGCATTGTAATTGCCGTAGCCGCCATTGAGATAGCCCGAAAATTCGCCCAGCCTGGGCTGAACGGCGATCAGGTTGACCGCGCCGCCGCTGGCATTGCGTCCATAGAGCGTGCCCTGCGGGCCCTTGAGGATTTCGACGCGCTCAAGATCGAAGAAGTTTCCCGAGATCGCCTGCGGCCGGGAAATGCCGACGCCATCCAGGCTGGTCGCGACCGCCGGGTTGGCCGTCGCGACCACGCCGAAATCGCCGACCCCGCGGATGTAGATCTGGGTCGTCGAGCCGCCGCCGACCTGAACGCCGGGGGTGAGCCTGGTCAACTGGTCCGGCTGGATCACGCCGCGCTCGGAGAGGGCGGCGCCACTGATCACGGCGATCGAGAGGGCGGCCCTCTGGACGGATTCGGATCGCCGCTGGGCCGTGACCACGATGTCGGAAATGCCCTGCCCGTCGGCGGGTCCGGCATCGGGCGCCCGGGCCTGTTCCGCCTCCGGCGGCGCCGGAGTCGAGATGCCGGATTCACCGGCCTTGCCGACGGCGTCCTGTGCGCGCGCCCCGCTGGCCATCGTTGCGAGCGCCAGCGTGCTCAGGGACACGAATTGCCTGATCATTCAGTTCCTCCCCATGGGCGCCGGGTTTGTCCCGGCCTGTCGGCTCGCTTCGGCAAGTCCGATCTGGCGCCAAGGGTAGAGCGCTTCACGATCGGATGTCGTTGATCGATAATATGGCCTTTTTGATTTTTCGTCTTACGGGTTTCAGGTCGCCGGGCGGGAGCGCGTCTTCGACCGGATCCCGGCGCGGGCCTATGACAGGACGCCATGCCGACATCCGCCCGGCATGGCGTCCCGTGAAGCGGCCGCGCCGGGGCGCAGGCTGAATGCGGATCCGATCCGGGCGAAGGCCCCCGGGGCGGCGCCTATGCCGATGCCGGACGGCGGTCCCGTGTCCCGGGACGCTTTCCCCGCGCGGGCGGCCGAATGCGCCGCCGACGCGATGCGGGCGCGGGCGGCCTTCAGCCGGCCTTTTCCCTGAGCAGATCGAGCGCGACGTCGACGATCATGTCTTCCTGACCGCCGACCATCTTGCGCCGGCCGACCTCGGACAGGATCGTGCGGGTATCGATGCCATATTCCGCGCTCGCCTTCTCCGCATGGCGCAGGAAGCTGGAATAGACGCCGGCATAGCCAAGCGTGAGCGTCTCGCGGTCGACCCGCACGGGCCGATCCTGAAGCGGACGGACCAGATTCTCGGCGGCGTCCATCAGCGCGAACAGGTCCGTGCCGTGTTTCCATCCATGGACATCGGCGGCGGCGATGAAGACCTCGAGCGGGGCATTGCCCGCGCCCGCACCCATGCCGGCGAGGCTGGCGTCGACGCGGATCGCGCCATTCTGCACCGCCACGATCGAATTGGCGACGCCGAGGCTGAGATTGTGATGCGCATGAACGCCGCGCTGCGTCTCGGGCTTGAGCACCCGGTCATAGGCCTGCAGCCGCGCCGCATAGGCATCCATGGTGAGCGCGCCGCCGCTGTCGGTCACATAGACGCAGTGCGCGCCATAATCTTCCATGAGCCTGGCCTGCTGCGCCAGCGCCTCGGGCGCGGACATGTGGCTCATCATCAGGAAGCCGGAGACATCCATGCCGAGGCCGCGCGCATAGTCGATATGCTGTTTCGAGACGTCCGCCTCGGTGCAGTGCGTCGCGATGCGCACCGAGCGCACGCCCATCTCATAGGCGTGCTTGAGGTCGTGGATGGTGCCGATGCCGGGAAGCAGCAGCGTGGTGAGGATGCTGTGCTCCAGCACCTCGGCAACGGCGCCGATCCAGTCCCAGTCGGTGTGGGCGCCGAAGCCGTAGTTGAACGAACCGCCGGACAGCCCGTCGCCATGGGCGACTTCGATGGCGTCGACCCCGGCCATGTCGAGCGCCTTCGCGATCGCCTTCACATGATCGAGGCCATATTGATGGCGCACGGCATGCATGCCGTCGCGCAGGGTCACATCCTGGATGTAGAGCTTGTCGCTGGTTGGATCGAAAGTCATGCCGGTGCTCCCTCGCGCAGCCGCAGCGCGATCCTTTCCGCGGTCCTGAGCGCCGCGGACGTCATGATGTCGAGATTGCCGGCATAGGCCGGGAGATAATGGGCCGCGCCCTCCACCTCGAGGAAGGCGGTGACCTTGAGGCCGGTGAAATCGCCGTCCATCTCGGGGATATGCAGCGGCTTGTTCGAGCCGATATGCTCGAACTGCACGGCCTGCTTGAGCCGGTAACCCGGCACATAGCTCTGTACCTGCGCGACCATGTCGTGGATCGACCTTTCGATCCCGGCCGGATCGGCCTCCTCGCACAGGCAATAGACGGTGTCGCGCATGATGAGCGGCGGCTCGGCGGGGTTGAGGATGATGATGGCCTTGCCGCGCCTGGCGCCGCCCACATCCATGATCGCCTGCGCGGTCGTCTCGGTGAATTCGTCGATATTGGCGCGCGTGCCCGGGCCCGCGCTCTTCGAGGCGATGGAGGCGACGATCTCGCCGTAATGGACTTTGGCGACGCGACTGATCGCCGCCACGATCGGGATGGTCGCCTGGCCCCCGCAGGTCACCATGTTGACGTTGCGTGCGTCGATCTGCGCCTCGCCGTTGACCGGCGGCACCACATAGGGGCCGATGGCGGCGGGCGTGAGGTCGATGACATATTTGCCGTGGCTCTGCAGGATCTCGTTGTGGCGCCTGTGCGCGCCGGCCGAGGTCGCGTCGAACACGATGCCGATCCGGTCGAAACCGGGCATGCCGACAAGGCCTTCAATGCCTTCGGCCGTGATCGGGACCCCCAGCCGCGCCGCGCGGCGCAGGCCGTCGGACTGCGGGTCGATACCCACGAAGGCCCCCATTTCGAGCCGTTCGGAAAGACGCATGATCTTGATCATGAGATCGGTGCCGATGTTGCCGGACCCGATGATCGCCACGGGCAATTTGTCGCTCATTGCCGTTCAATCCTTGTAGCTGAAGGAAACCGCGCCAAGGCCGCCGATGCTGACCTTGATCTCGTCGCCGGGCATGAGCGCGACCATGGGGCCGAGCGCGCCGGTCAGGATGATGTCGCCCTTGCGCAGCGGTTCGCCCTGGGCGGCGAGGGTGTTGGCCAGCCAGGTGGCGGCATTGAGCGGATGGCCCAGGCACGCGGCGCCCGCGCCGAGCGAGGCGACCTCGCCATTGCGCTCCAGCGCCATGCCGCAGGTCCACAGGTCCAGTCCGGCCAGCGGCTTGCGCGCCGTGCCGAGCACGAACAGGGCCGAGGAGCCGTTATCCGCAACGGTATCGGCAAAGCTGATCTTCCAGTCGGCGATGCGGGAATCGACGATCTCGATCGCGGCCATGACCTCGCTGACGGCGGCGGCGACCTCGTCCCGGGTCACCTCGCGCATCGGCAGGTCTTCACCAAGGATCATCGCGACTTCCGCTTCCGCCTTGGGCTGGAGCAGCCGGCCGGTCGGGACGATGCCGCCATCGGGCACTTCCATATCGTCGAACAGCACGCCGAAGTCGGGCTGATCGACGCCAAGCTGGGCCTGCACCGCCCTCGCGGTGAGCCCGACCTTGCGTCCCACGATCCGACGCCCCTGTCCTTCCCAGAAGCGCGTGTTGATCGCCTGGATGGCATAGGCGCCGGCCCCGTCGGCGGGGTCGATCAGATCGCGCAGCGGCGCGATCGCGCCCTGGCTATATGCGTTGCGCAGCCGCTCGGCGGCAATCTCGTGGTTGGACATGGTCCTCGCCCGTCACATTGGTTGTGGGCATCCGATTATCAGCTTGCCGATGTTGCAACCACCGGCGTCCACGCATTATCTCCCGCTATATGGGAGCTATGGATTCGTTTTCAGGGTCGGTGGACAAGGCCTTCCGTCTGCTCGAGGCCGTGACGCGCGACAATGGCCAGCAGCCGCTGAGCAGGATCGCGGCCGATCTCGGGCTGCCGCGCGCCACGGCCCACCGCATGGCACAGGCCCTGGAGCGCGCCGGCTGGCTGATCCGCAGCCGGCGCGGCTATTATCATGCCGGCTCCGCCCTCGCCGCGATCGCGCCGCACAGCGCACCGGCCGCCGTGGCGGCGGGCATCGCCCGGCCGCTCCTGGTCCAGCTTGCCGCGCGGCAGCACTGTCTCGCCCATCTGGGCGTGTTCGAGCAGGACATGGTCACCTATCGCCTCAAGGAAGGCGCCCGCGCGGACATGCTGTTCACGCGCAAGGACATGCAGCTCGAGGCCTATTGCTCGGGCCTCGGCAAGGTGCTCCTCGCCGCGCTGGACGACGATGCGCTCGACGCCTATCTCGCCAACGGCCCCTTCGTCGCCCTGACGCCGAACACGATCGTCGAGCCCGGTGCGTTGCGGGCGGAGATCGCGCAGGTTCGGGATCGGGGTTATGCGCTGGACAATTGCGAGGTCAGCGAGGCGTTGTCCTGCATCGCCGCGCCGCTCGCCAGTCCGGCGGGCCAGGTCTTCGCGGCGATTTCCCTCTCCTTTCCCAGCGCCGTCATCCGCCGCTCCGGATGGGACCGCCCGCTGGCGGACCTGCTCAGGGCGGCGGAACGGATCAGCCTGCGGATGAGGGGATTTTGGGGTGGCGGTGACCTGTAGAGGGAAGCGGAGGCAAGGCCGGCGCCCCATCTTTCCGGATAGTCGTTCCCCAGGCCCGTTCCGAAATGGCGGATCGCTCAACTGCGCCCGCAAAGCGGCAGCCGCTGACCGACTTGCGCCGCCTGAAGCATGGCCTTGTCCGGGTTCGTGTCCGGCTTCCGTGGGCAAGGCCGGTGCAACGCCGCGCTCCTGCCGTGCCGGCGCCATAGCGAGCGCCGCATCGCCCGCTCAATCATACCAAGGGTTGCCCCCAGGGCGCTCGACGGGCCACGCAGGACGCGGCAGAATAGGCGGACGGGCCCGCATCGGGCGGCCGGATCGGGAGCGTCCATGCGGACTGCGGCACATGACTGAGCACAGGCGCGCCACGCCGGCGCGCTATCACGGCCGCAAGCGGCTGTTCCTGCTCGTCGCCGGCCTGCTCGCGCTCGCGCTCTTCGCGCTCGACCTGCTGAGCCCCATGCAGGGCGCCGTCGCCGTGCTCTACATCATCGTCGTGCTGCTGACCGCGCAGGCGGGCT
>Ga0182743_1002095_pt1 | contig 18098 bp, 19 predicted proteins | sample eDN3rd30CKraftOP_FD_128522 | JGI IMG/M metagenome (GOLD analysis project Ga0182743, IMG submission 128522) | Enriched Organic Plus compost microbial communities from Emeryville, California, USA - eDNA 3rd pass 30_C Kraft OP (version 2) (version 2) ... | reverse complement strand
TTGCGGCGAAGAGACCTTGCCGAACCAGATATGCCATTGCCCGTACTCCGTTATGCGCGCAACAATCTTCTTACACCTGAGCGCGGGCGAGGCAATCTATTCCCATTCCAGTTCGGCATAGGCAGCGGCGGCATTGCGCGCCGTGGTGGCCTGAAAATCTGCCCAGCCCTCTGACACGGGTTTCATCCCGGCGACGATGGCTGGAATCGCCTGCGACAGGGGCAGGCCATCGGCTATCGCCTTGCGTGTTTCGTCACGCAGCGTCGTCAGGTAGTGGCGTTCGGGCGTCACGGCCTCGTCCCAACTTTCGGAAACCGGGCCATGGCCGGGGACGATCAGTGCCGGTTCGGGGTCTGGTTTTTGCCCGATCCAGTCCAGCCAGCCCGCCAGCGTCCCGTCAAGCGAGGGGGTAAGGCCCAGAAAAACCAGATCGCCAGTGAACAGCGTCGCGGTTTCCTCGTCCAGCACGGTCATGTCGCTGCCGGTATGGGCGGCTGGGACGGGCGCAAGATGTAACTGACGAGCCCCCAGGGAAAGGGTCTGCGGTGCCTCGACCTTCTGATCCACCGGGGCGATCTTGGTGCCTGCAAAGGCGGCCGCGCCGATCTGCCGCCCGGTCGAGGCCATCCAGCTTTCCGCGCGCCGCGCCACCGCCTCGGGCAGGCGGGCATCGGCGATGATGGTGGCGCCAGCCTCGGAAAACACCTCGGCGCCCAGGATGTGATCGGGGTGCATATGGGTCAGGATCAGATGGCTGACCGGCTTGTCGGTGATCTGGCGGATCGCGGCGTAAAGCGCCTCACCCTCGGCCCGGCTGCCGCCTGCGTCGATCACCGCCACCGTATCGCCGACAATAAACGAAAGGTTCGCGATCCGCCCGCGGTTCTGGGGTGAAATCTGAGCCATCACGCCTTGATGCACATGAACCCCCGGCGCCACCTCTTGCACGGTCAGGGCAGGCAGTTCCGAGTCTTCGACGCAATGCGTCCCGCCGTTGGCCACCAGATCGCGGTGGCGGGCCAGCCAGTCGCGGGCAATGGGATCGGCCCGTGCCTCGCAATCCTCGCGCGTCTGGGCATCGCCGGCGGGCAGCAGGCGCGATTCGCAGGCGTCGGGGTGGGCGGCCAGACAGGCCGCAAGCACCAGATGAAACATCCGCTTTCCTTTCGGACAGGCAGGCTAGCACAGCGTCGCGCCTTGTTCCATCTACGACCTTTGGCGCGTTGACTGATGGCGCAAGCAGCCTAGCATCGGGCTGTCCGCATCTGCTGTGGACGCTTTGGAGGAGGAGACCCATATGGCCTGGACCAAACCCGCGCCGAAGGAAATCACCTGCGGCATGGAAATCAACATGTATGCCCCGGCCGAGGACGAGCCGGTCCTGTTCTGACCCGCCGGTGACAACCCGGGCCCGGTTCCCACCTGATCGGGTGCCGGGCCTGCCGGAGCCTTTCCCATGCGCATCGTGATTCTCGGCACCGGCGCTGGCGGTGGCGTGCCGCAGTGGAACTGTGGCTGCCGCAACTGTGACGCCGCGCGTGCAGGGCGCATTCCCGCCATGAGCCAAAGCGGGATTGCCGTTTCCGCAAATGGCCGGGACTGGGCGTTGGTCAACGCCTCGCCCGACTTGCGCCAGCAATTGGCCGTGACGCCTGCCCTGCGGCCCGAGGGGTTGCGCGGCTCTCCGATTTGTTCGGTTCTGGTGACCAATGGTGATATCGACCATGTCGCCGGATTGCTGACCCTGCGCGAAGGGCAGGGGTTCGACCTGTTCGCCACGCCAGCTATCCATGCGGTGCTGGCGGCTAATCCGATACTGTCGGCGTTGAACCCGCAACTGGTTTTGCGGCGGGCGGTGACGCTTGACACCCGCTTTGAACTTGCGCCCGGCCTTGGCGCGACGCTTTTTGCCGTGCCGGGCAAGGTGCCGCTTTACCTTGAGGGCGACGAAGTCCGAACCGATCTTGTCGGAGAACAGACCGTCGGGGTCGAGCTGACTGCCAGAGGGCGCCGCGTCTTTTACATCCCCGGCTGTGCCTCGGTGCCTGACTGGCTGCGGGCGCGGATCTCGGGGGCGGATGCGCTGCTGTTTGACGGCACCCTTTGGACCGATGACGAGATGCTGCGCGCGGGTCTTGGCGCCAAGACCGGGCGGCGGATGGGACATGTCCCGGTCTCGGGTTCCGGCGGCAGCCTTGAGGCGCTGCGCGACCTTGATCTGGGCGCGCGCATTTATGTGCATCTGAACAATTCCAACCCTCTGGTCGATCCGGCCAGCCCCGAGCGCGCCGAGGCGCAGGCGGCAGGCTGGCAGGTTGGCCATGACGGCATGGAGATCGTGCCATGACATCAGCCGACCGCCACGCGCAGACCCGCGCCGGATTTCATGAGCGTCTGCGCCGCATCGGCGCCGAGCGTTACCATGACCGTCACCCGTTCCATAAACGCCTGCACGGCGGGCAATGCACGCCGGACGAGGTGCGGGCATGGGTGATCAACCGCTGGTACTATCAGTCGCGCATCCCGATGAAGGACGCCGCCTTCATGTCGCGCGTCGAGGACCCGCAGTTGCGCCGCATCTGGCGTCACCGGATCGAGGATCACGACGGTGATCCCGATCAGGGCGGCGGAATCCGGCGCTGGCTTGCGCTGGCCCATGCCGTCGGGCTTGATCCCGATTACGTCGCAAGCGGGGTGGGCGTCATGCCGGCAACGCGCTTTGCCGTTGATGCCTATGTCCGTTTCGTGCGCGACATGCCCTTGCTTGATGCGGTGGCCGCCAGCCTGACCGAGATGTTTGCGCCCAGGATTCATGCCGAGCGTATCGAGGGTCTGCTGAGGCACTACGATTTCGCCAATGAGGCCAGTCTTGCCTATTTCCGTAACCGGCTGAGCGAGGCCCCGAAGGATGTCGAATTTGGCCTGACCTATGTGCTTGACCATGCTGACACGCGGGAAAAGCAGGACGCGGCGGCTGCGGCGCTGACCTTTAAGACCGACGTTCTGTGGGCCCAGCTTGACGCTTTGTGGCATGGCTATGTCGAAGGCCGTATTCCCCCGGGCGCATGGCAGCCGGGCGAGGGGATGTTGAACCCGGCGCTTGCTGCTGCTGCGGTTTCATGAGCGGCGCGCGCATCAGCGGCGCTGCGGTGCCCTATCTGCCGCGCGGGGTCAGGCTGCATGACGACCGGGTGCGCGGTTTGCGCGTGTTGCTGGCGCCCGAGCGGGTGATCCAGCTTGATCCGGTCGGCCACGCCATTCTGTCAGAGCTGGACGGCAAGCGCAGCCTTGCCGAGGTGATCCTGACGCTTTGTTCCCGCTATGACGCCCCGGCCGAACAGATCGAGGGCGATGTGCAGGAGTTTCTGCGTGATCTGGTCGACCGGCGTATGGTGTTTCTGGACGGAGGCGCGGCATGAGAGGCGATTGCGTTCCCCGCGACATCGACGGCAACCCGGTCAGCGTCGGCCTGCCCATGGCGATGCTGGCCGAACTGACGCATCGCTGTCCGCTGGCCTGTCCCTATTGCTCGAACCCGGTCGAGCTGACGCGGGTCAGTGCCGAGCTCAGGGCCGCGGAATGGGCCGATGTGTTCCGGCAGGCCGCCGATCTGGGGGTGCTGCATGTGCATCTGTCGGGGGGTGAGCCCGCCTCGCGTCGTGACCTGACCGAGATCGCCGCTTCGGCCCGGGATGCGGGGTTATATGTCAACCTTATCACATCGGGCATCGGCCTGACCGAGGCGCGGCTGCGTGAACTGGATGGTATTGTGGATCACGTCCAGCTGTCGTTGCAGGGGATCGACGCCGAGACGGCCGACTGGATCAGCGGCTATGGCGGCAGCTTTTCCCGCAAGATGCAGGTGGCCGAATGGGTGCGCGCGCTGGGCTTTCCGTTGACGCTGAATGCGGTGGTCCATCGTCAGAACCTCGACCGCCTGCCCGAGATGATCGACCTTGCCGAGCAGTTGGGCTGCCGCCGCATCGAGGTGGCGACCGTCCAGTTTCACGGCTGGGCCGACCTCAACCGCCGCCCGCTGATGCCGACGCAGGCGCAGGCAGTCCGTGCGCGCGAGGTGGTGGATGAGGCCCGCCGCCGTCTTTTGGGCCGTATGGTCATCGACTATGTGCCCGCCGACCATCTGGCGGCCTATCCGAAAAGCTGCATGGGCGGCTGGGGATCGACCGGGCTGAACGTGGCGCCCGATGGCACGGTCCTGCCCTGCCATGCCGCGCAGACCATCGCGGGGCTGACGTTTGAAAACGTGCGTGAGGTGCCGCTGGCGCGGATCTGGCATGACGGCGCGGCATTCAACGCGTTTCGCGGTACCGGCTGGATGCCCGAGCCCTGTGCCTCATGCGACCGGCGCGAGATCGACTTTGGCGGCTGCCGTTGTCAGGCCATGGCGTTGGCCAATGACCCGCGGGCGACCGATCCGGTCTGTTCACGCTCGTCCCTGAACGCCCGGCTGCGCGCCAATACCGAGGCCGAGGCGGCCAGCGATTCCACCGTTCTGGTCTATCGCCGCATGACGAGGGAGAAGCGATCATGAGACCGGCTGTTCTGCTGACGGCGCTGATCCTTGCTTCGGGTGCTGCGGTGGCCGGGGTGACGAACCCGATGCAGCCCTCGCCCCTGTGGGATGACATGCGGCTTGCCGTCATCGGCACCGAGGAAGAGCCGCCGACCGACCCGGCGATCTTTGACCTTGACGCGCCGCCGCGCGCCGACAACCCGGCGCTGGTGCCGGTGCGGATCACCCAGCCGCCCGGGGCCCCGGCGATCCGGTCCCTGGCGCTGGTGGTGGACGGCAACCCCGCCCCGGTCGCGGCCGAGTTCACCTTTGGCGAGGCGCTGATGCCCCTGGATTTTGAGGTGCGGGTGCGGGTCGACAGCTATTCCGACCTGCGCGCCATCGCCACGCTTGCCGACGGGCGCAAGGTGATGGCGGGGCGCTATGTCAAGGCTTCGGGCGGTTGTGCGGCCCCGGCGGGCAAAAGCATGGACGAGGTGCGCGCCACCATGGGCGAGATGCGCTTTCGTCAGGCCGAGGACGCAGGCCGCCAGATTGGCACGCTGATGATCCGGCATCCCAACTTTTCGGGCCTGCAGCGCGATCAGGTGACGCTTTTGACCATCCCGGCCGAGTTCATCCAGACGCTTGAGGTGAAACAGGGTGATGCCATGCTGTTCACCATGGATGCCGGGATTTCGATTTCCGAGGATCCGGTCTTTCGCTTTGCGCATACACCCGGGCAGGGGCCGGTCACGGTTCATGCCGAGGATACCGAAGGCCGGGTCTGGGATCAGTCTTTCTGAAACCGGGCCGGACAGCCGCCAAGATGCAGGGCCAGCGCCCCCAGTGTGCGCGCCTCGGCCGGGTCATGGGTGACAAGTACAGCCCCCGCGCCGGTCCGGTTCAGCAGCGCATCGGTCAGGGCCAGCATTCGTGCCGCTGTCGCGGCATCAAGCGAGGCAAAGGGTTCGTCCATCAGCAGGATATCCGGTCCGGCGGCAAAGGCGCGCGCCAGCGCCAGCCGCCGCTGCTGGCCAACCGAAAGCTGGCGGGGGAATTTCGTCTCATGCCCCTCAAGCCCGACCTCTGAAAGCCAGTCGCGTGCAGTCGTTGCGTCGCAGCCGGTGGGTAGGGTGATGTTCGCTACTGCATCGCGCCATGGCAATAACACCGCCTCCTGGAATACCATGGCGAGGCGTTCGGCACCCTGCAACTGGCCCTGATACTGCCGGTCCAGCCCTGCGAGGATGCGCAGCAACGTCGATTTCCCGATGCCAGAAGGTCCCAGAATAGCCAGCCGCTCGCCCCGCGTGACGGACAGTGTCAGCGTCCCCAGCACCTGCCGGGGACCAAAGGATTTCGCTTCAAGGTCAAGCCGCATCCTGCCTCCAGCGATTGGCGCGGCGTTCTGCCGGGCGCAGCAGGAACAGGTCGATCGCCAGCATGACGGCGACAAAGGCCAAAGCCCAGGCCAGCACGCCCTCGACATCAAAGCTGGAAAACAGCAGGTGGATCTTGAACCCCACCCCGTTTGAGCGGCCCAGGAATTCGACCACCAGCACGATTTTCCAGATGAGCGAGATACCGGCCCGCGCCGCCCCGGCGATATGGGGCGCAAGCTGCGGCAGCACGATATGACGCAGCCGGGTCAGGGGTGACATGCGAAAGACACGGGCCATATCGTCCAGATCGGGGCGCAGCGCCCGCGTGCCCTCACGGATCATTACCGTTACGACCGGGATCTTGTTCAGTGCGACGGCCAGGATGGCGGCGGTCTCGTTCAGGCCGATCCAGATGTAGCACAGCACGATCACCACCAGCGCCGGCACATTCAGCAGGATGATCAGGCCGGGGTTCAGCCAATGATCCGCTGCCCGGCTGCGCCCCATCCACAGGCCCAGCGCCATTCCCGCCGCCATCGCCAGCGCGAAACTTGCCGCGACGCGGAACAGGGTCATGCCGCCGTTCAGCCACAGCTCGCCCCCCGAGGCAAGCCGCAGGATCCGCGCCGCTACCTCCCATGGTGCGGGCAGGGTCTGGGGCCGGTCGGTCAGCTGTGAGGCAAGCGTCCACAGCACCAGCATGGCAAGGACCGACAGCACCCCCGGCACAAGACCGGGACGCGATGGACGAGAGTTCTGCGTCTGCGTCACGCCAGCCTTACTCCGGCCACCAGAACAGACCTTCGGGCAGGGCGGTGACGCCTCCGGTCAGCTCGTCCCCGCCAAGCTCGGCCATGGTGGCGAACATCTTTTGCGCGTTTTCGGCATCGACCGGGCCATGGGCGGGGATACCGGCGCGCCAGCCTGCCTTTAACGCCTCAAACTCGGCATCATCGGCGGCCTCCATGATCGGGCGCAGATCCTGCCATGCGGCATCATTCCTGGCGAGGATGTCTTTGGCGCTGCGCGAGGCGCGGGCCAGCCCTTCGGCCAATTGCGGGTTCGAGGTGATCCATTCATCGCGCAGCACATAGCCCAGAAGCGGCGTCGAAGGATCCAGCCCCAGATCGCTGGCCGCTGTCTCGACATTGATGATCTCGCGCATGCCACGTGCCTTCATCTTGGCCTGAAAATGCCAGAAGTTGATCGCGGCATCGACTTCGCCCGTTTCGGCGGCGTTCAGGATCATCGGCGGCGCGCCGAATACCTGCTCGGTGACGCCTGCCAGATCCTCTCCCAGCTTTTCGCGCGACCATGCGCGCAGGATCAGCCAGCTTTTATCGACCGGGCCGCCGGCTATGCCGATCTTTCTGCCCTTCAGATCAGCCAGCGACTGCACCGGGCTGTCGGCGCGCACCATTACCCCGCCAACGGCAGTAGAGTAGGGCAGAAAGCGGAATCCTGTCCCGCGCGAACGCTGCTGGGCCACCCACAGCCAGTCCGAGACGATGGTATCGACCTCTCCGCCCTGCATGGCGACCTGAGTGGCGGGATTGCCGGCCAGAATCAGCGGCAGCAGGCGAAAGCCGTTCTCGACATCAAGGCCGCGCCGGCGGATCGTTTCGATTTCCCAGTTGACGGTGCCGTTCTCCAGCGTGCCGATGCGGATGGTGGGAAGTCGGGCATTGCCTTGTGAGTAGGCAGGCAGGGCCAGCCCGACAAGGGCCGCGGCCCCCGCCAGGAGGGTGGTTCTGCGGCTGAATTGCATGGTCTTTTCCCCCATCGATACGGTCAAATTGCCATGGCCCGGAGTTTCGTCCAATACCACCGAAGTTGTAGACAGATGGTACCCGACGGTCCAACAGGCTTGCGCCAGCGGGCTGCGGTCTTAAGATGGCCGCATCAAGGCCGGCTTGCCAATCCCCGGCCCTCTGTCGTTTCTTTGGGAGGAGAACGATGGCCTCAGCCGAAATGCAGTCGCATGACCGTGCCGCAACGCCAAGGCTTACCGCTGACCGAGTCCGCGAAATCCTGATCGTGGACGATCACCCGCTGATGTGTGACGCCTTAGCCCTGACATTGAAGATCAGCTTTGGGCTAAGGAATGTGCGCACTGCGCGCAGCCTGGCTGCCGCGCAAGAGCAGATCCGCAACCAGGGCGCGCCGGATGCGGTGATTCTGGACCTGAACCTGCCGGATGCCAAGGGTGCCGAAGGGCTTGTCATCCTGCGGCGCCAGATCCCGGATGTGCCAATCACCATGATCTCGGCCGATCTGGAAAATGCGATGATCTCGACCGCCATGGCGGCAGGTGCACAGGGCTATATCAGCAAGTCCCTGGGCCGCGAGGCGCTGGTCGACAGCCTGCGCCGCATGTGGGAGGGTGAGCGGGTAACCCCCGACAGCTATCAGCCCGACCATGACGGAGAAGAGGACGCGGCCCGCGCCGAGCTGGCGCGCCGATTCGCAACGCTGACGCCGCAGCAGATGAAAATCCTGCGGCTGATCTGTCAGGGCAAGGCGAACAAGGAAATCAGCTATGAGCTGTCCATCGCCGAGGCCACCGTCAAGACACACATCACCGCGATCATGTCCAAGATCAACGCCCGCCGCCGCACTCAGGCGGTGCTTTTGGCCAATAGCGTCAGGCTGTTCGACCCCGCATGAGCTCTGCCTCGCCCGAACCATGGCCGGGCAGCCGGGGGTCCGGCGAAAACGAGGCCGCCGACCAGCAGGTCAGGCGGCCTCCGCCTGCGCCGATTGCCGTGTCTGAACCGGCCGACGGTCCTGATACCGCGCAGCGCATCGCCGCCGCCATGGCGCCGCTGAAACCGGCGCTGGTTCTGCTTTTCGGCATGCCCGCCGAGGGGCTGCCCGCCCTTGGCACGGCCTTGCGCGAAGCCATGGGCGAGGGGTGCCGTGTCGTCGGCTGCTCATCCGTGGGCGAGATCGGGCCACAGGGCTATTGCGCCAGGACGGTGACGGCGTTGGGTTTTCCTTCGGCCAGTTTCCGGGTCGGGGTCTGCCTTTTGCGCGATCAGGCGCTGGTGCCGGTGTCGGAATGGATGGCGACGCTGCGCAGCTTTCACGCCGATTTCCGCCCTGATCTGCGCCGCTCCAGCTTTGGCGTCCTGCTGGCTGATGCGCTGGCCCGGCAAGAGGATGTGCTGACCGCGACGCTTGATGCGGCGATCCCCGGCCTGCCTATCGTCGGAGGGTCCAGTGCCGAGGGCATGCGCTTTGAGCCGACCTGTCAGATGGTCGATGGCGTGGCCCATCCCGGTGCGGCGCTGTTCTTGCTGATCGAGACCGACCTTGTGGCGACCGAGGTTTCATTCCAGCACTTCAGCCCCACGGACCGGCGCGCGGTGGTGACCGCGGCTGACCGGCACAGCCGTGTCATCCAGCAATTGAACGACGAACCCGCGGCACAGGAATATGCCCGGCTGGCCGGTATCCCGGTCGAGGCCCTGACACCGACCGAATTCGCCCGCCACCCGCTGCTTCTCAAGACCGGGCGGCGCCATCACGTCCGTGCCATCCGTGCGGTTACGCCCGAAGGGGGGCTGCAACTGCTGTCCGGGATCGAGGCCGGCCATATCCTGACCATCGGGCAGGCGATGGACATGACGCGCGGCTTTGCCGAGACGCTGGACGCGCTGCCCCGTCCGCCGCTGATGGTTCTGGGCTTTGACTGCGTGCTGCGGCGACTGGCGCTGGAGCGGGCGGGAATGGACAAGGAGATGTCCGAGCTTTTCGCCCGCTATCGCGTGGCTGGTTTCAACACCTATGGTGAGCAATACAGCGGCATGCATGTGAACCAGACCTTTGTCGGCATGGCGCTGATGCCACCGGCGCCGAGCTGACAGATGTTTCTGCGCGACGACGACAGCCCGCACCGGCGGGTCGAAAAGCTGACGCGCATCGCCGATGTGCTGGTCGAACGCATCGACCGGCTTGAGGAAAGCCGCGGCTCGGCATGGTCGATGTTTCAGGCCGCCGTGGCGCTGGAACAAGAGGTTCAGGCCCGTACCCGAGAGCTCGAGCAGGCGCTGGCCGACCTGTCCGAGCGCAACCGTGAACTGGCCGTCGCCCGCGCTGCCGCCGAAGAGGCGAACCGCTCAAAGACCCGCTTTCTGCGCGCGGCAAGCCATGATCTGTTGCAGCCGCTTTCGGCGGCCAAGCTGTTTCTGTCGGCGCTCAAGGACACCTCGCTGGATCCGTTGCAGCGCGAACTGACCGACCGCCTGTCCGGTGCCTTTGAATCGGTCGAAGAGCTGATGCACGCGGTGCTGGATATCTCACGCCTCGACAGTCAGCGCATCGAGTTCCAGCGCAAGCCCGTCGATCTGGGTGAGCTGTTTCGCCGCCTTGCCGTCGAATATGCGCCGATGGCCGAAGCCAAAGGCCTGCGGCTAAGCTTTGCGCCGACCTCGGCGGTGGTGGAAAGCGATCCGACCTTTCTGCGGCGGATTGCGCAGAACCTCATTTCGAATGCGATAAAATACACCGAGCACGGTGGCGTTCTGGTAGGTGTTCGCAAACGTGGTGAGCGCGCCTGGCTGGAAACCTATGACACCGGTATCGGCATTGCCGCCGCAGACCGTGCCCGCATCTTTGATGAGTTTCAGCGCCTGGGGCGCGAAAACAGCGCGCCGGGGATGGGGCTGGGTCTGTCTATCGTGCGCCGTGCCTGTGCCAAGCTTGGCCACCCGATCGCCATGGACAGCGAACCTGGGCGCGGCACCGTGTTCCGTGTCAGCCTGCCGCTGATCTTGGCCGGATGCGAGCCGACGCGGCCCGAGCGGTTTGATACGGCGCCGTTGCTGCGCGGCCTTGTTGCGCTGGTGGTCGAGAATGACGAGGCGATGCGCCGCGCCCTGCAACTGGTGCTCAAGGACCAGCTGGGCATGGTGCCGCGCGTCGCAGGCGGCATTGCCGAGGCGCTGGCGCAGATGGGTGATGAGCCCCCGGATGTGGTGATTGCTGACTACAATCTCGACAATGGCGACACCGGGCTGGATGCGATCATGGCGCTGCGCGAGGCGGCGGGTCGCGCGCTGCCGGCCATCGTCGTTTCGGCCCGGCGTGCCTCGGAACTCAGCCGGGCCTGCGGCCAGATGGGCGTGCCGGTGCTGGAAAAACCGATCCGCCCCGAGGATCTGCTCACCATGCTGCAAAAGCTGCTGACCTAAGACCAAAGCACGAAAGTCCCGGCGGCAGGCTTTCGCCGCGCGTTTCGCGGGGGCAGAGTCGCGAACAGGGAAGGGGAGACATCGCATGAGATTATGGCCGGGCCTTGCGCTGATCGGACTACTGGCCGTGCCGCTATGGGCGGGCGAGGCGGGTGACCTTGTCTTTGCCGACCGCGGCCCCTGGGACCTGTCGCAGGGAGGGCTGACCTGGGTGCTGCGCCAGACCGGGCCCGAGGCAGGGGATTTTAAACCCTTGGGCGAAGGGACGGTTACCCTGCAGGCGGTCACCGACCCTGCTGATGGCAAACCGGTGCTGGAACTGGCCGAAAAGACCGATCGCATCACGCGCCGCATCGGTCCTTTCCCTGTCTCGGGTGGCGATCCGGCGCTGGTGTTCTTTCTGGAAAACATTTCGCGCGATATGGCGATGCTGACCGGTGGCAGCCCCTTTTACATTCGCAACCGGCTCAAGGACGCGCTGTTTCGCGGCGGAGAAGTCCGGCAAGAGGGCGATGCGATCGTGGCGGTTTTTGCCCCTTTTCGCGGTGACCAGAACAGTGGGCGGATGCACGGCTTTGACAGGTTGGAGCTAAGCTTTACCTTTGGTGACCCCAAACAGCCGATCCGGCGTATGCTGGCGCAGACTGGCCCCCTTGAAGGCGGCCTGCCAGCCTATCGCAGCGAAATGGTGTTGAAATGATCCGGGCAACCCTGACAGCCGCCCTGACGCTTTCGGCCGGCATGGCCTGGGCGCAGGCGGTGAATGATTATCCGACCAATGCGCGGGCCGATTACGTTTTCGTCTGCATGGCGGCGAACGGCCAGACGCGCGAGATGCTGGACAAATGCAGCTGTGCCATAGATCAGATCGCCGAGATCCTGCCCTATGAGGATTACGTCGCGGCCGAGACGGTGCTGGCCATGCGTCAGGTCGGCGGCGAACGTGCCGCTGTCTTTCGCAATATGGGCACCAATGAAAAGGTGGCGAATTTTCACCGTGCCGAGGCCGAGGCCGAGATCCTCTGCTTCTAATCTGGACAATGCCGGCATCCCGCGCTTCCCTGACGGCGAAACGAACAGGAGATAAGCGATGGATCTGGGGATCAGAGGCAAGCGTGGCCTCGTTTGCGCCGCGTCCAAGGGGCTGGGCCGGGCATCCGCCGAGGCCCTGGCCGAGGCAGGGGTTGATCTGGTCATCAACGCCCGCGGGGCCGACGCGCTTGAGGCCGCAGCACACGAAATTGCCACGAAACACGGCGTTTCGGTCACGCCGGTTGCCGCCGATATCACTACCGGGGAAGGCCGCGCCGCCGTGCTTGAGGCGCTGGGTGGGCGGGCCGATATTCTGGTCAATAATGCCGGCGGTCCCCCGCCTGGTGTGTGGACGGACTGGAGCCGGGATGATTTCATTAAAGCCATCGACGCCAATATGCTGACAGCTGTCGCGCTGATGCAGGCCCTTGTGCCCGGTATGATCGAGCGTGGCTGGGGGCGGGTGGTGAACATTACTTCGCAATCGGTGCGCTCGCCCATCCCGGTGCTGGGGCTGTCGAACACTGCCCGTGCGGGCCTGACGGGCTTTGTTGCGGGCATGTCGCGTCAGGTGGCTCCCCATGGTGTGGTGGTGAACAACCTGCTGCCCGGCATTCATGCGACCGACCGCGCGGACAGTCTGGACAGTGGCGTTGCCAAGGCCGAGGGCATCAGCCTTGACGAGGCACGCCGCCGCCGTGAGGCAACAATTCCCGCCCGCAGCTATGGCCAGCCCGAGGATTTCGGCGCGACCTGCGCGTTTCTTTGCAGCCAGCATGCGCGGTTTATCATCGGGCAGAACATCCTGCTTGACGGTGGAGCACTGAACGTCACCGTCTGAGGCTTGCGGGCGGCATTAGCCTCTTGCCAGAATGGTGCCGTCCGGCTACGACAAAAGTAGGAAATCGGGAGACGCTGGCGCACCGCCAGGGCCGAAGGAGCAACCGCCCCGGGAATCTCTCAGGCAAAGGGACCGTTTTCCTATGTACGCTCTGGAGAGAGACGGCATCCGCCGTCCGCCGAAGGGATAACGATCTCAGGCGCCCCCGTTCGGGGTAGGGACAGAGGGGGCATCTAACCGGGCGGGATTGGTCCGCCCGCAAGACAGGGGATGCCCATGGCCGAGCTTCGGCGTACGATGCTGTATGATCTGCACCTTTCGCGTGGCGCGAAGATGGTGCCCTTTGCCGGTTGGGAAATGCCGGTGCAATATCCGATGGGCGTTCTGAACGAGCATCTGCACACCCGCGCCCATGCCGGTCTGTTCGACGTCAGCCACATGGGCCAGGTGATCCTGCGCGGCCCGGGCGTGGCCGAGGCGCTGGAGACGCTGGTGCCGACCGATGTTCTGGGGCTGGCAGAGGGACGGCAGCGCTATGGTCTTTTCACCAATGCTGTGGGTGGCATCCTTGACGATCTGATGATCGCCAATAAGGGCGATCACCTGCTCCTGGTGGTGAACGCTGCCTGCGTGGAACAGGATATCGGGCATCTGCGTCAGCTTGAGGCGCAGGGCATCTCGGTCGAGCCAGTGACGGATCGCGGCCTGCTTGCCCTGCAGGGCCCCGAGGCGGAGGCGGTTCTGACCCGCCTTGTCCCCGGCGTGGCGGCGATGCGCTTTATGGATGTGGCCGAGTTCGACTGGCAGGGCGCGACACTATGGGTCAGCCGCTCGGGCTATACCGGTGAGGACGGGTTCGAGATCTCGGTCCCCGCCGATTACGCCGTAGCCTTTGCCGAGGCGCTGCTTGCCGAACCCGAGGTCGCGCCGATCGGGCTTGGTGCCCGCGACAGCCTGAGGCTGGAGGCCGGGATGCCGCTTTACGGCCATGACATGGACGCCACCACCACGCCCGGCAAGGCTGGTCTGGGCTGGTCCATTCCGAAGCTGCGCCGCGCGGGCGGTGCACGTTCGGGCGGTTTCCCTGGCGATGAAGAAATTCTGACCGAACTGGCCGATGGTCCGTCGCGTTTGCGCCGCGGTCTGCGTCCGGAAGGGCGTGCGCCGATCCGCGAAGGGGTCGAGATCTTTGACGCGCCCGAGGGCGGCGAATTGCTGGGCCGGGTCTCGTCTGGCGGCTTTGGTCCCTCGACCGGAGGACCGATTGCCATGGCGATCCTGCCGGCCGTTCTGGCCGATGGCACGACGCTTTGGGCCGAGTTGCGCGGCAAGCGCATTCCGGTGGCCATCACCCCGCTTCCTTTCCATCAACCAAGCTACAGGCGCTGAGAGGCCAGGCATGTTGAAATACACCGAAGACCACGAATGGCTGAAACAGGACGGCGATGAGATCATCGTCGGCATCACCGCCCATGCCAGCGACCAGCTGGGGGATGTCGTCTTTATCGAACTGCCCGAGGTCGGCCGCGAAGTCGCAGAGGGCGAAGAGATCGTGGTGATCGAATCGGTCAAGGCGGCCTCGGATATCGTTGCTCCGGTTGCGGGGGTGATCACGGCGGTGAACGAGGGGCTGCCCGATAACCCCGGTGCCGTGAACGCCGATCCTGCGGGAACGTGGTTCTTTCGCATCAAACCGGCCTCGGTCGATCTGTCCGGTTTCATGGACGAGGCGGCCTATCAGGCGCTGATCGGTTGAATTGGCCGGGCCTTGCGGCCCGGTGCCTGCCGGGGCTGACCGCCCCGGCAGACGGTGGATATTTGAACACGAAAGAAGCCCGGCGGGGCGCCCGGTGGCCGGCCTGTCGAACGAGCGCGAGCCTTGCGCCGGGAATGCGGCGCAGCCTTTCGAAAATCTCTGTGAACATTAGATGCATCGAGGCCTGTGATGGGTAAGTGGACCCCGACCGATTATAATCCCGACGATTTTGCCAATCGCCGCCACATCGGACCTTCGCCGGCCGAGATGGAGGCAATGCTGAAGGTTGTGGGCGCAGCGACGCTGGACGACCTGATCTCTCAGGCCGTGCCGGCGAGCATCCGGCAGGACCAGCCTTTGGACTGGCCGGCCTTGTCCGAGGCGGGATTGCTGCAGCGCATGCGCGAGGTTGCAGCCAGGAACAAGGTCATGACCAGCCTGATCGGGCAGGGCTATTACGGGACCGTGACGCCCCCGGCAATCCAGCGCAATATCCTTGAAAACCCGGCGTGGTACACCGCCTATACCCCTTACCAGCCCGAAATCGCCCAAGGCCGGCTGGAGGCGCTGCTGAACTTTCAGACCATGGTTGCCGATCTGACCGGCCTGCCGGTGGCGAATGCCAGCCTGCTGGACGAAGCCACCGCCGCGGCCGAGGCGATGGCCATGGCGCAGCGCGTTGCCAGGTCCAGGGCCCGCGCCTTTTTTGTCAGCGAGAACCTGCATCCTCAGACCATTGCCGTGATCGAGACCCGGGCTGCGCCTTTGGGTATCGAGATCATCCGGGGCACGGAATGCGACCCTTCAGAGGTCTTTGGCGCGATTTTCCAGTATCCAGGCACCTTTGGTGAGATCCGCGATTATACCGCCGAGATTGCGGCCCTGCACGAGGCAGGCGGGGTCGCGATCATGGCGACCGACCTTCTGGCGCTGTGTCTGCTTAAAGAACCGGGCGCGATGGGCGCTGATATTGCCATCGGCTCGGCGCAGCGCTTTGGCGTGCCCATGGGCTATGGTGGGCCGCATGCTGGCTTTATGGCCTGCCGCGACGAGATGAAGCGTGCCATGCCGGGGCGGATCGTCGGTGTTTCGATCGATGCCAAAGGCAACCGCGCCTATCGCCTTGCCCTGCAAACCCGCGAGCAGCATATCCGCCGCGAAAAGGCGACCTCGAACGTCTGCACCGCGCAGGCGCTGCTGGCGGTGATGGCCTCGTTCTATGCCGTGTTCCACGGACCGGTCGGGCTGCGCGCCATTGCCCAGCGGGTGCATCTGAATGCTGTCACGCTGGCCGATGCCCTGCGCGCCGCCGGGGCCGAGGTTGAGCCGCAGGCGTTCTTTGACACCATCACCGTGCGGGTCGGCGTGGGGCAAGCAGGCATCCTTGCCGCCGCCCGCCATCGCGGCATCAACCTGCGCAAGGTTGGCAATGACCGGGTCGGCATCTCGGTTGACGAGACGACGGATGCGGATGTTCTGGGCCGTGTGCTGGACGCCTTTGGCATCCCGGCCCCCGCAGAGTCGGCCTCAAGCCCTGCGGTCCCCGAGGCGCTGATCCGCGAAACCGACTACCTGACCCATCCGGTCTTTCATATGAACCGCGCCGAATCCGAGATGATGCGCTATATGCGCCGCCTTTCGGACCGCGATCTGGCGCTGGACCGGGCGATGATCCCTCTGGGCAGCTGCACGATGAAGCTGAACGCGGCGGCCGAGATGATGCCGATCACCTGGCCCGAGTTCGGCGCGCTGCATCCCTTTGCGCCCGAGGATCAGGCCGCCGGCTATCATGAGGTCTTTGCCGATCTGACCGAAAAGCTGTGCGCGATTACCGGCTATGACGCCTTTTCGTTGCAGCCCAACAGCGGTGCGCAGGGGGAATATGCCGGGCTGCTGACCATCGCCGCCTATCACAAGTCCCGCGGGGAAGAGCGTGACATCTGCCTGATCCCGGTTTCGGCCCATGGCACCAACCCTGCCTCGGCCCAGATGGCGGGGATGAAAGTCGTGGTGGTGAAGTCTGCCCCGAACGGCGACATCGACCTTGAGGATTTTGCCGACAAGGCGGCCAAGGCCGGTGATCGGCTGGCGGCGGTGATGATCACCTATCCGTCGACCCATGGCGTGTTCGAGGACACCCTGCGCGAGGTCTGCCGTATCACCCATGATCATGGCGGGCAGGTCTATATCGACGGCGCCAATATGAACGCCTTGGTCGGGTTGGTCCGCCCGGGCGAGATTGGCGGCGACGTCAGCCACCTGAACCTGCACAAGACCTTTGCCATCCCGCATGGCGGCGGCGGACCCGGCATGGGGCCGATCGGGGTCAAGGCGCATCTGGCGCCCTTCTTGCCCGCCGATCCGCGCAACGGTGCGGGGGCGGTGTCGGCCGCGCCATGGGGGTCGGCCTCGATCCTGCTGATCTCATGGGCGTATATCCTGATGATGGGTGGTGCAGGGCTGACGCAGGCAACGCGCGTTGCGATCCTGAATGCGAACTATATCGCCAGCCGCCTTTCAGGGGCCTATCCGGTTCTGTTCATGGGTAACCGTGGGCGGGTGGCGCATGAGTGCATCCTTGATATGCGGCCTTTTCAGGAGCATGGGGTGACGGTGGACGATATCGCCAAGCGGCTGATCGACAACGGCTTCCACGCCCCGACGATGAGCTGGCCTGTCGCCGGCACGTTGATGGTCGAGCCGACCGAGTCAGAGACCAAGGCCGAGATCGACCGGTTGATCACAGCCTTTCTCGCTATCCGGGAAGAGATCGGTGATATCGCCGGGGGTCGGATAAGCGCCGAATCCAGCCCTCTGCGTCACGCCCCGCATACGGTTGAAGATCTGGTGGCGGATTGGGATCGACCCTATTCGCGTGAGCAGGGCTGCTTCCCGCCCGGGGCTTTCCGGGTGGACAAGTACTGGCCCCCGGTCGGGCGGGTGAACAACGCCTATGGCGACCGCAACCTTGTCTGCACCTGTCCTCCGGTCGAAGACTATGCAGAAGCGGCCGAATGACCCGGCCCCGAGGCCCTGCCGGCACTGCTGGCGGGGCTTTTTTGGCGGTGCGAAAGGCTTGTGTTTCCCTTTCCTCGGCCACTTGACAAGCCCGGGAAGGTAGGCGAGATAGCGCGTCAATGGGGCCGTAGCTCAGTTGGTAGAGCGCATCGTTCGCAATGATGAGGCCAGGGGTTCGATTCCCCTCGGCTCCACCAATTCAATCTGTAAAGATGAATATTTGCCGTTACGTAGGCAGATCTGGTGTTCTCTCTTTCCCCGATTTTTCTCCAATAGCTTACGGAAGGTGGCGGATCGCATGTTGCCGGATTTCGCAGCGCCATTTTCCCAAAATGCCAATTCCATCACATCTTACAGG
>Ga0182743_1002094_pt1 | contig 18107 bp, 15 predicted proteins | sample eDN3rd30CKraftOP_FD_128522 | JGI IMG/M metagenome (GOLD analysis project Ga0182743, IMG submission 128522) | Enriched Organic Plus compost microbial communities from Emeryville, California, USA - eDNA 3rd pass 30_C Kraft OP (version 2) (version 2) ... | reverse complement strand
GGCCACGCGTCTCAGCGCATCAGCGCTCCGGCGCATCGGGGCTGTAGTTCAATGGCAGAACTTCTGCTTCCCAAGCAGACAGCGCGGGTTCGATTCCCGTCAGCCCCTCCAATGTCAAGTCCAGAGCTAGATGGGACAATCCAGAGCTAGTTCGGACTGAAGATTCCGGGAACAGCCGGTACTCAGCGTCGGCGGCGCGTCTTGGTTTCCTCTTCGGTGAAACGCCGGCCGAACCGAACTTGCCTCAGCGCAGCGTCGACGTCCGTCGAGGCTGGCTCCACGCGGACACGGCCCGCCGGAGCGAAGAACACCCTCCTCGGCTCCATTCGGTGAAACGCCAGCGGTCAGCTTGTTCGTCCGAGCGATGCGCGCGCGACCCCCGGACCGTCACGCGACTTCGGACGCGGTCGCTGTAGAGCGGATCTCCCGCAACTTCCATACGAGCGCGTCGACGACCTCGTCCGGGAAGATCATGTCCGGTCCGGTGGGTGCGTGGTCGGTGTACGGGGGTTCGAAGAGACGGCCGGGGTCCATGACACCGTTGCGGGTGAGTTCGTCGACGATGAGGTTCACGAACCGAATCTGGTCGACGGTGAACCTGGTGTCGTCGAGATAGTTCTCGAACGCCTCGATCGCCGCCGACCGGTCCAGCCCCACAAGGCCTCGAATGAAGACACCCAGGCCACCGCTCTGTTGTGCCGCCCACTCGATGTCGATTGGGCCGGCGCCCGCGTCCACGAGCATGCTCTCCAACTCCGACAGGTCGCTGGAGGTGAGCGGCCGGTTGCGGCGCAGGCGCTGGAGGGCGAGGTTGTCGAGGTGCTGACGCAGGTAGGCCTCAGCCTTGGACCGGAAACGTTCGAAGTTCGTGCCCGGTGTGGTGTGCGGGAGGGTGATCTCGACGCCGTCGCCGAGGGTGTCTTCGAAGTCGGTATAGACGGGGTTTCGGGTGGTCTTCTCGATGAGCCGCACCAGCCCCCGGATCCGCAGCCTGGCCAGTTCCAGCATCGGCAGGGTGACGTCAACCCACCATTCGTCGCCCGCGACCGCTTCGAGCAGCACCGCCTGCTCCACGACGGAGGGAATCGCCGTCTTGCCGAGGAGGGCGCCGGCGATCTGCTGAACGCGTTCGCGGATCCGCTCCGCTGTGACCGCGTCGCCTTCGAGCTGCGCGAGCTGGCGGCGGAGGACCAGCAGGTCGAACCGTTTCGCCTCCTCGTCCTCGTCCCGCACCGAAGACGGCAGTCCCGCGAGGCGCAACATCCGCTCGCTCTTCTCGCGGGTGACCTGCTCCCACGCGCCCAGGTCACTGAACTCCTCGACGGCGGCCCGATGCGGGCGCACGACGAAGTTGTCGAGGTTCATCCCCGCCACGACCGCGTGGAGCGTGGTGATGGTCGATTCGCGCAGATCCGGTTCGGAGTCGCCGAGCGCGGTCACCAGCCCGAGGCGGCCTTCGAACAGGCGCTGGGATAGCGACTTCTGGGTGGACCCTTGAGTGCCGGGGAGGTCCTGGCTGAAGTATTCGAGGTTGCCGCAGAAGTCGAAGACGAGAAAGTCCTTCTTGTCCTCACCGGGCCCGAACAAGTCGGCGCGCAGGCGGGTGCCGCGGCCGATCATCTGCCAGAACTTCGACTTGGACCGCACCATCTTGAAGAACACCAGGTTCACGACCTCGGGGACGTCGATGCCGGTGTCGAGCATGTCGACGCTGATCGCGATATGGGGGACTTTGTCGGGGATGGAGAAGTCGTCGATGAGGGACTGCGCGTACGGGGTGCCATGGGTGATGACGCGGGCGAAGTGTCCGGCATATTCCGGGTAGGCGAGGTTGAACCGTTTCTCGATGAACTCGGCGTGTTTCTGGTTCTTCGCGAAGATGATTGTCTTGCCGAGCCGGTCACCGCCGGCGACCTTGTACCCGCGGACCATCAGCGTCTCGAGGACCTTGTCGACGGTGTCTTCGTTGAACAGGAACCGGTTGATCTCCTCGGCGCCGACTTCATCCGGCGGGCCGTCCTCGCCCCAGTCCAGCGAGTCCCACTGGTCCTTCTCCTCCTCGCTGAGGTCGTCATAACGGATGCCGGTGCGCAGGAATCCGCCTTCGAAGCTGACCCCGCGCGGGGGGACGAGGTAGCCCTCGCTGACGGCTTCTTCGAGGGAGTAGTTGTCGGTGGGGACGCCGTCTTCGAGGTGGAACAGCCGGTAGGTGTTGTGGTCGACCTCGTCCTTCGGGGTGGCGGTGAGGCCGATGAGCATGGCGTCGAAGTAGTCGAAGATCGCCCCGTACTTCGCGTACACCGATCGGTGCGCTTCGTCGATCACGATCAGGTCGAAGTAGCCGGGCCCGAACCGGCGCAGGTCGTCGTCGACCTCGTTGATCAGGTTCATCATCGTCGGGTACGTCGACACGTACACCCGCCCGTCGGTGACCTTCTCCGTCAGCAGGTTCACCGTGGTCGAACCGGGCAGGTGCGCCTTGAACGCGTTCGCGGCCTGGTTGACCAGCGCCTGCCGGTCAGCGAGGAACAGCACCCGCTTGACCCAGTTCGCCTTCTGCAGCAGATCGACCAGCGCGATCGTGGTGCGCGTCTTCCCCGACCCGGTCGCCATCACCAGCAGCGCCTCACGCTGCTTCCGGTCGAACGCGTCCCCGACCGCCTTGATCGCACGCGCCTGATACGGGCGGCCAGCGATGTCGGTGTTCACCGGCTGCGCCGACAACGGCAGCTTGGTGTGGCGGCGCTGGATCAGCAACTCCAGCTCGTCACGAGTGTAGAACCCCTGGATCTCGCGGGGCGGGTACCCGCCGGCGTCATCCCAGATCCGGTGCACATACCCGTTGGTGTAGAAGATCACCGGGCGACGACCGAACTGGCGCTCCAGGCAGTCCGCGTACAGCTTCGCCTGCTGCTGACCGACCTCCGGCGACTTCGACGTCCGCTTCGCTTCGACGACCGCCAGCGGCAACCCATCGGCGCCCCACAGCACGTAGTCCACGAAACCCTTGCCCTCGGCGTTCGGCATGCCGTGGACTTCGTACTCGCGGTCCCGGTCCTGATCGAGCGGCCACCCCGCTTCACGCAGCAGCACGTCGATGAACAAGTCGCGCGCGGCGGCCTCGTCGTAGTCATGGGTGTCCGGGGCGACCGCGGCCTGGGCGGCGGCGATCTGCTTCTTCAGTTCCGCGAGCTCGGCCTCGCGCGCGGCCAGCCGGTCATCGCGCTCGGCCAGCTCCCGGGCGTGCGCCTCATCCTGCTCCTGGAACTTCTTCGCGAGCCGAGCGACCTCCTCGCGAGACAGCGGCGCGGCACTGGCCGCCAGCGTCGGGTCGAACTGCTTCTGCAGCGGCACCACGTCAGGGCGCGGCGAGTGGTGGTACGAGGCCCACACGACGGCATGGAACAGTTCCTGAAGCACCGCGAGCGACACATCGGCGCGGATCTGCCGGTTGTCGTGGACGGCCGTGTTCGCGATCCGCCGGATCGCGTTCAGCTTCTGGGTGATCGCTGCCGGCACCACACGTTTGAACTCGGCATCACCGATCTTTGCGGCGAGGTCGTCACGGTACGGCACCGGCAGAGACAGCACGTCGTAGAGATAGTCGACAAGGCGCTCCACCACGCGGCGGCTGTAGAAGCACGCGGAACGCGGGTCGGAAGCGAGATACGACTCCGCGTGCACGCAGTCATCGTGCAGCGGCGGCAACGCCTGGCGCACGAAGTCGAAGTTCCCCATGGGGAAGAACCTACTGGTCGTCCTCGACGCCGAAACGATCGGCGAGCCGGTCAAGAGTGAACTCCTGCCGCAGCTTGCAGGCACTGTTCTGGTTCGCGAACAGACCCTTCTCGCGGTAGGCCTCACTCACCGGGACCGTCCTTATCCACGACACCGGCACCACCCATTCGTCATCGTCGTCATCGGCGGCGTCAGCGTGGTCGTACGAGCCACGCAGCGACTGCGCCGCGAGAGGTACCGTCGCGCCATCCACCGCGACCCGGGCGTCGGCGAACCGCACCGCTGGACCGGTCGTCCTCCCCACGCCCACGTACCCGGTCTGCGGAATGTAGACCCAGATGCGGGCACCCTCGGGAACGGCGCGGATGGTCTGCGTGTAGAACTTGCCCCCGCCCGCCGAGACGAACCCGAACCGGCGTGCGTCTTCCCACGACCGGTCACCACCGAACGCGACGTACCAATCGACCCCGTTCCACGGCGCACGCTTCGACGTCGACTTCACTGATGCCGAGGCGGGGGCATCGACGGATGCCGCGAGCCACGACCGCGCCAGGTACCGTCGGTCGTCATCCTCGATGTACGTGAAGAACACCGCGTTGATCGGCACACCGAACCCCCGCAGATACGTGACGATCCGCTCAGAGCTCGCATCCAGCGCTGAGGCAACCACCGTCAACTGCAGTTCAGAGTTCAACTCGTCAGGCGGCGCCGATCCGAAAACCTCCTCGAACGCGCTCTCGAACGGCTGATCCAGGTAGCTCTCGGCGATGTCGATCACGTCGTCGCGCGAAAGCGTCGACGCCCACGACCCGTAGTCCAGCACCTGCGCCACGACCTCGCGAGGCGTCTTGTCCCTCTTCAACTCGAGAACATGCAGGTTGCCGTCTCCATCGGTGGCCAGTAGGTCCAGTCGCTTCCCGTACGGAGTCGGGACCTCGCTGCCGATCACCAGCAACGGAATACCGAGCAATGACGGGTCCTTCTTCAGAAACTCGTGGAGCTCGCTCTCTGTCGGCAACGCAGCTGGCGACAACGGCCTGGGCGTCGCCCCGTCGATCCGCCACATCCTCATCTCAACCGGCATCGGTCACAACTCCCCTCGAAACGCACGGGACTGAAGCGAAGCGAACAATTCGTCGTCGACGACAAGTGCCCGCGCCACTGCGGGGCGGCGCTCATTGATCTGAGCGACACGGTCCGCAAACTCCCGCTGGAATCCAATCGGGGGAACCTGCAACAGAATGCCGGAAAGCGTTTGCTGATTGACCTTGTAAGTGCCGTTGGTCGTCCGGGCAACGGCTTCAATCTGTGCTCGAACGGGGCGTCTACGCCAAGCCGCTTCGAGAAAGTCCATTTCGACCAGCGCGGTGTCGACGCGTCCTGCGATGACAGTATCTGGGAACACGAGGTCGGGACGATCCTCCCGAGAGTATGTACCAACCCCGACAAGCGAGCGATTTCCGTTCCCTCGACACATCAAGAAGTCGCCCTTACTGACGCGCTTGTCCGCCGGCGGATCAACGGCGAACAAGCCAATCTTGCTGGCCGACGGGTCGAACCCACCCTGGGTGATCGCAGACAGCGTCAGCACCGTGGCCGGGTACTCACCGCCCGTTGCTGGCGAGAGCCCGTTTCGCATGACTGGCATAACGCGCCCTGCCTCGGCCACTTCAAAGCTATGCCCTCCGAACATTCGCTCAAAGAGCGAATCGGTGAGCAAGTCGAGGTGGGCGAGGACACGGCGGCGCTTGGCGCGGATCGCGTCGGCCCGGTCGAGGATCTCGGCAATCCGCCGTTGCTCGTCGACGGCGGGCAGCGGCACTGGCATCGCGACAAACTCATTTGTCGGCAGGGAGCGTCGCCTCGCCGTGCTTCCCTTCATCTTCGCGATGTAGTACTGGATCGCACGAGGAGACGTAAGGTATCGCTTCAGGTAACGCCGATCGACAGCGGATTCGTCCTTGACTTCCCACACGCCGTAGGCAGGGCTCACGACAGCCGAGTCGAACTGAAGCTGGAAGTCGAGTACTCCTTCGTTGATGGGGAACCCGACGACGAGTTGCCCCTTCTCAACCACTTTGTAGTCCGAAGTATCGCTACTGGCGATGCGCTTCTTGAATCGCTCCTCCTGGCTGATCAGACCAGCGTGCATGGTCATCGAAAGCACCGGAAAGTTGCCGTCATCCGCGCGGCGCACCTTTGCCGGCGCAATCAAGTCGCCGAGCGCTGCATGCTTCACGCGAGGATCGCCTTCAGTTCAGTGAGATCGGCTGCGATCTCGGTGTTCAGCTTTTCGATGTCGGCGATGATGTCGAGCGGCGCGCGGTGCTCGACTTCTTCGTGCACGATTTCCTTGTACCGATTGAGGGAAAGGTCGTAGCCCTGGGCGACGATCTCGGCCTTCGGCACGAAGAACGACTGGTCGGTGCGGGCGCGATCCTTCTCCGCATCCCGCGCTTGCCACCGCGCGAGCACGTCGGGAAGGTCGTTCGCGTCGACGGGGTTCCGCTTGTCGTCGAGTGAGAAGCCATCGGCGCGCACGTCGTAGAACCACACGTCGTCCGTGCCGCCCGAGTTCGTCTTCGTGAAGAAGAGGATCGCGGTCGAGACTCCGGCGTACGGACGGAAGACGCCCGACGGCAGCTTGATGACGGCGTCCAGCTTCTGATCTTCGACGAGGGTCTTGCGGAGGGTCTTGTGCGCGCTGCTGGAGCCGAACAGGACTCCGTCGGGCACGATGACGGCGGCTCGCCCACCGGGCTTGAGGAGTTTGAGGAAGAGGGCGAGGAAGAGCAGCTCGGTCTTCTTGGTCTTGACAGTGCGCTGAAGGTCCTTCGCGGTGGATTCGTAGTCGAGCGATCCGGCGAAGGGCGGGTTGGCGAGGATGAGCGTGTACTTCTCGGCATCCGCGGCCGCGCCCTCGGAGAGGGAGTCGCGGTAGCGGATGTCGGGCGACTCGATGCCGTGCATGAGCATGTTCATGCTGCCGATGCGGAGCATGACGTTGTCGAAGTCGTACCCGTGGAACATCGAGTGGTGGAAGTGGCGCCGCTGCTCGGCATCCAGCAGCGCCTCGGTGTGGGTGTGGCGCACGTACTCGGCGGCGGCGACGAGGAACCCGGCGGTGCCGCACGCGGGGTCGCAGATCTCGTCGCTCGGCGTCGGCGCGGTCATCTGCACCATGAGGTCGATGATGTGGCGCGGGGTGCGGAACTGCCCGTTCACGCCGGCGGAGGCGATCTTGGACAGCAGGTACTCGTAGAGGTCGCCGTTGGTGTCGCGGTCGGCCATCGGGATGCCGTCGAGCATGTCCACGACCTTCGACAGCAGCGCCGGGGTCGGGATCGTGAAGCGGGCGTCCTTCATGTGCTCGCTGTAGGTGGTGCCGTCGCCCATCTGGCGGAGGAACGGGAAGACCTTGTCGCTGACGATCTTGAACATCACCTCGGGTGAGGTGTTCTTGAAGTGGCTCCACCGCAGCTCGGTCTGCCCGGGGAGGAAGACGGGGTTCTCGACGGGGGTGCTGGTGATGCGGGCTTTCTTCTCGGCGAGGGTCTGGATGTCGTCGAGGCGGCGGATGAAGAGCAGGTAGGTGATCTGCTCGATGACCTCGAGCGGGTTGCTGATGCCGCCTGACCAGAAGGCGTCCCAGACGCGGTCGATCTTGCTCTTCAGTTCACCTGTGATCACGTGAGTAACCCTAACTACGCCCGCCGACGTAGCCTCGAACGCACGACCTGTAGTCGTGGTCAAGACGATGCACCCGTCTGCCGGACGGCAGCGAGAAGCGCCGGGAGGGCCTCGTCAGCCCGCAGTTCGATCTCGCCGGCGATTTCGCGAACTCTACGCTGCAGGAGGCCGAACTCCACGATCTCCCGCTGATCCTCGAGCGGGACGAGGGGGATCTCCACGTCCCGGTAGTTGACGCGGAGGACACCGGCGCCCTTTGCGAAGCGGTCGTTCCAGCTGCCTGCCACTGTCAGCGCGAGGTACTCGGCGTCGAGAGGCGCACCCGGTGCGACGCGAAACGCGTGCACGTCAGTTCCGAGCACGTGACCGCCATCGTGGTCCACCTGAGCGCGGACTCCCCCGATGGTGCCCATCAGGACGTCTCCGGGCGCGGTGACGTCGCCGGCCCTGTTACCCGGGATGGTGTCGACACGGCCCTTCGAGATGTCACCGACCTGGACGAGGTTGTCCGGCGCCTCGTCACCGGCCCGTCGCGGGGCGCGGGCGGGCACGAGCTGCAAGTAGCCGAGTTCGAGCAGCTCTCGGACGGTCATCACCCGCACGTCTGTGGGGAGTGCAGGGGCCCGCAGGGCATCCTTGAGCTCGCTGAGCGCGTCGATCCTGAGTGCGATGTCGGTCTGCGATCGCCGCACCTGTTCGGACAGTTCGTCGGTGGTCGCGGTTGTCTCCCACTCCACCCATGCGGCTGGGTCGAGGCGGGAGTCCGTTGCGAGCACTCGCTCTACGGGAACGACGGCGTGGGGGGCTCCGATGGTGCTGTCGCTCAGCCAGCGAGGAACATCCGCGGCGGAGTCCTCGGAGCCGCTCGCGTCGATGAAGCGGACGTTGCCGTCACCCGTTCCCGGCGCCCCCACCACCCACAGGGTGAGGGGGATGGACGTGTACGGTACGGTCTTCGGGGGGAGGGCGACGATCGCGTGCACGTTGCCGTTGGCGATCAGTTCCGCGCGCAGGCTGCGGGCGGGCGCCGATGACAGCACACCGGGGGGCAGGAGCACGTAGCCTCGTCCTTCGCTTGAGAGGTGGGAGACGGCGTGGAACACCCATGCCAGGTCGGTTGCGGCGGGCGGGAAGGCGGCAGGCCAGCGTGGGTCGATGGCCGGGAGCTGGGTGCGGAGTCCGAACGGGGGCTCGGCGATGACGACGTCGGCGCGGCGATCAGGCTGCGGGTCGTCGTGCAGCGTGTCTGCGGAGATCACTTCGAGCCGTGACACCTGCCCGGCGAGCAGGGCGCGCTGGCGTGCCAGGCGCGCCGCCCGTTCGTTGATCTCGTAGCCGAAGCCCGTCGTATCTGGTGATGCCACAAGCGCGGTGGTCATCACCCACGCGATCCCGCAGGCCGGATCGTGGATCGTTCCGCCGGCGGTCAGGTGGCGTGTTGCGAGCGCGGCCAGCAGCCGTGCGGCGGGGGAGTCGACGGCGCCGGATACGGCCGCGCGATGCAGGCCGGCCGCCGTGGATCGTTCGATGACGAAGTCAAGTCCGGGAGCGAGGTCGCTCAGCGCGGGCTGCGAAATCGCGGTGATTACCGGCGCGAGGCGGGTGGTCGGCGGCAGGACAGTGTCTGTCTCGACCAGGTCGCGGGTGTCGGCGGGGAGCCGCTCGGCGGCGCGGGCGACGTCGGGGGGTGTGGCCTCAGGAAGGGCCCGCAGGCTTTCCCATGCGTCAGCGTCGGCGTCCGCGGAGAGGTAGCGCAGGCAAGCGAGCGCGGCGATCACGCTTGCCATCTCCTCAACGGCGACGGCACCGCGCAGATGGTGTGCGGCTTCCCACAGTCCGCGGTCCGTTGAGCGGTCAATGGTCTTGCCTTGCTGCGCCAGCCACGCGATCACGGCTTCCTTGTCGAACAGTGGCCGGGTGGCGCTGCCGTCCACGGGCTTCGGGAAGTTCAGGCCTTCGCGCTTGCGCCAATTGCTGACTGCTGCGCGCGAGACCCCTGCAAGTTCGGCGATGTCGCTGGGCGCGACGAGAACGGCGCTGCGTTCGGTGTTCATGCGGCCTCCAAGGCCAGGTCGTAGGTGGTGCTGAAGTAGATGGTTTCGTGGGCGGCGAGGCGGAGCCTTGCTGCGACACCGCCCGGGTGTCCGGCGACGATGACTTTCGCGCCGTAGGTCGTGATTTCTGCCGCGATGTCTGTGAAGATGCCGTCGCCCGACACGATGACGATCTGGTCGTACCGGCGCGCTGCGTGGCTTGCGTCGATGGCGTCGATGAGCGCCGTGTCCGCACCCGAGGCGCCGAAGCGCACAGCCAGCGACTTCCCGGGGAACGCGTGCGCGGCCGGCAGGAGACCGGCGCTGTAGCCGACCGCGACGACCGCGTGCTCATCGCTCTGCATGCTCAGCTCCCTCTCCAGCATCCGCCGCGCCCAGCGCGCGCCGTCGACCGTGACGTTCTGCGCACCGCCAACCACGTTCTCAATGTCGATGACGAACAGCCGACGCTGGCCCTCGTTGGCCTGTGCGATGCGCCGGGCGCCGCTTCCCTCATTCATAGCACTCATCCAATCTGTTGACCGGCTCACAAGCTGATACCAAGAGTATGGTGATTCACAGACGCAGTGTCAAGGCTGAAAACCGGTTCACACTTATCCACCATCGCTCTAATGTTCACGCACGCCAAATAGGCAACGACGCGAGCTCGATCACCAGACGCGCCACCCGTCATGCGGAACGGTCGACCCCCCGCCACCTGTCCCACCCTGGGACACATCCGCACCGCCGCCCCAACTTGGGACGGCACTGCGGGCCATGGACGCGCGCGGCCTGCCGCATTGCTCAGCGTCTCGGGGCGACCGTGCGAGTTCACGACGGAGTCGGACACGGAGCGTGCGCAGCTATTGGACCCGCGCCGCCTTCCTTGCCACTCCCCCTGCGGCATCGTCGATGGCGCGGCACCGCGAGTCGCCTTGCCACCCGGGACTGGGAGGGTGAATGCGCACCTTCGGAAGTACGTCAGCCTTCGACCTGTCTGATGAGTGGGTGGCGGTATGTGGTGACTGGCACGCCAATGTCGGATGGGTGCGCACCGCGGCCGCCGCGATCTCCAGGATGATGCCGACGATCACCACGATCCTTCAGCTCGGTGACTGGTGGACGGACGCCGAGTACACCGACCCGATCTTTACGGACGCCGGCATCAGCCGCGTGCTCGTCACCCTCGGCAACCACGAACCGTGGGATGAGATTCGCGCTCTGCTCGAGGCGCGGCCAGGTGAGGCTGCTCGGGTCTCCGAGGTGTCCTGGCTCTTCCCCAGGCCGTTCCGGTTCCGAGTCGGCGGGCGTGAGGTTCTCTCACTCGGCGGCGCTACCTCAGTGGACCGCGCCTGGCGCACCGAGGGACGGGACTGGTGGCCGGCCGAGACGATCACCGACACGCAGGTCGCGGCGGCGATCGCCGGCGGTCCGGCCGATCTCCTCCTTACCCATGAGTCGCCGGAAGGGACCCCCGTCCGGGAGGTTAAGCAGGTGCTCCGGGAGAACCCGGGCGGCTTCCCGGATGCTGCACTGCGGGAGTCCGCAGAGTCGCGGCGCCGCGTCACGCAGGTGTGGGACGCGGTGCGCCCAAAGTTGCTTTTCCACGGTCACATGCACGTCGCCGGCGCCGGCAAGACTCCGGATGGTCGAGCGGTGATCAGTCTCGGGCGCGACACTCACCGCGGGAACGTGGTCTTCCTGCATTTGCCGACGCTGGTCACAATCACCCCGTCGCTGAAACTGCTCCGCGACGCGGCGAGGCGAAAGTCATGATCGCCGCCGCCCGATACTCGCCGATCGTCGCGCTCGACGTTGACGGCGTCCTGCGAGTCCCCGAGCCGCGCCCGGGCGAGGGCACCGAGGTGTTCGCGGTCGAGATCACCATGCACCGCGACCGGTTCCCGAAAGCTTTGCATCGGTCGCCGCGATGGGATGAGGACGGGGCCTTCACCGCGACGCACTTCTTTTCGGCGACTGGTGTCGAGTGGGTGCGGTCGTTGGTGGAGCGGGGTGTGGATGTGCGGTGGTGCACCACCTGGGGCATCCACGCGAACACATACTTCACCACCCTGCTGGATCTGCCCGAGCTCCCCACCATCTTCGCGCCGCCGCGGTGGGACGAGAACGCGGTCGAATGGAAGGTGCGCATCATCGCCGAAGCGAGCCGCGGGCGACCGGTGCTATGGGTCGACGACCAGGCGTGGGAGGAAGCGCTCCGGTACACCCACACACCCCGCGCGCTAACCGGGGTCCGCCACATCCACCCGGCGGTGGGCATCACCGCCGACGACGTGACCGCGATGAACGACTGGCTCGCCCTCGCCGGCAGCCCGGAGGGACTCGATGAGCTGCGCCACCAGTGGCGTCGGCAACGCGACCGGCAGCGGCGACGCGGGGTCCGGCCATTCCCGGCCGAGTGGGCAGCGCTCATCCGGTGACATGAGCCTGCGTTAGTGAAAGAGATGCCGGAGATGACAGAGCATGCTGACGATCAGCGCGGGCCGGACCCGCGGGACTACGCCGCGGAGGCGCGGCGTATTGGGGACGCCTCCCGTGCCGCCCGGATGTGTCTCGACGAGCTTGACGACACTCCCGGGCCGCAGATGGACGCGGTCTACTACCAGCAGGCCGCGTGGACGATGGATGTCGCGTGCACGATGGATGTCGTGCTCCGCGAACTGCTGGACGCGATCGACGCCGTCGCCGCCGCTGAACGGAACGTAGTACTGGATCGTCCGCTCACAGACGCGGAGACGGCTTTCGTCGCTGCCAGCGGGCTGGCCCCGGCAGTGCACGGCGAGGCGGACCGGAAGCAGGCTGAGGATTGGCTGGTGTGGTCAGCGATCACCACGAACGTGCGGCGGGAGGATCTGGACCGCTTGACACAGATGACTGCGCTGGACGTCGTCCCGAGTCTGCGCGAGGTCGTCGCCGCGTTCCCTGCAGATCCGATCGATCTGGACAGGTTTCTCGTTCTGCGCTCCCGCGGGGAGCAGCTCGGCGGGATGACCCCGATCCAGTGGCTGCTGCTCGGTGGCGACCCGCGCACCGTGGTCACCTTGGTGGCGAACCTTGAGTATGGGCCATAGCAGGGACGGAGCGAACCCGCGCTGAGTCCGCCGGGGGGGGTGGTCTTGAGGTCGCCCCCAGGGGTGCTGCTGCGCCCTACCGCGAGCGCGCTTCAACCGGCTTCAGACCCTGCCGCCGCCGTCACGGCGTTCGCCCACACCCAGCAGCGGAACGACTTGCCGCCGACGGAGAACTCGATCCCGCAGGCCAGCTCGTTCCAGGTCATCACGACAGCGTCGACGAACATCGGGTGAGGTCCGAATCGGACCCAGGCGCGGCAGGGCTTCGGACGCGGGTCCCGCGTCATGGGGAGCTCGTCGCGCCGGATCTCCTTGTCGGTAAGTGATTGCAGAGGGTACTCCGCGGCGATACGTTCGAGGATCCGCTGATCCATCAGCCGGTCGAAATGCTGCGCGTAGCGCCGACTGGTACCCATCTTTCGGCGGCGCCTCCTTCGCCTGGGCTTACCCTATCAAGAGTCGAAGCTTTGTTCTATTCTTGGTAACCATGGATGAGGGAATCATCGAACATGAGGTAACTCTATGGATGCGGGATGACATCCCGGATCGGATGGTCTACAAAGGCCAGCGCTGGCGCGTCACCGACAGGCCCACACGCGTTCGGAAGTCCATCTGGACGATCCCCAGGCAGGGGTCAGGCATGTATGGCTGGCGATTCGAGGCATCCGACTCGACCGGACAGTCGCGAGTCTTCGACGTCATCAGGACAGAATGCGGCTGGCAGGTCCAGCACGTTTACGACTAGGCCGTTGTGCGCGCGCCGCGGGCGGCGACGCGCGAGCGGGGCGAAGACAGCCGAGGGGTCACGCTACGTCCGACTCGTCTGCGATCCTGCTCCTGCCGCCTTGGTCGCCGCGCGCGCCCTCGCCAGCGTGGAGCCTGAACGTGACTGAGTGTTGTCCGCACCGTCAATCGTGGCTACGTCGCCCGCGAAGCGGTAGCCTCCACTCCGGCATCTCAGGACTGTTGCGGTGCGCAGCATCCTCTTGCATGCGCGTCTCCTCCGCTCGCGGGCCGGCTCATCACGACAGCCTCCGGAGCGCGTACTGGAATGCAAGCACCTGCCACGGGCGGAGTCGGCCGCGGTCGAGTGCGGCACGTTGCCGGGCGACCCAGTTCGCCAGGCTGCGTTCGGGCGCTTCGGCCGCCCGGCGGCGCGGCTCGCGGCCATGTTCGGCGATGAACCGCCTCAGGTCGTCGGCGCGCTGTTCCCAGGCACCATCGCGGGTGCTCATCTCCCACCCCGGTAACTGACCGAGCAGTTCCTCCTGTTCGGGGCTGAGCCCCTCGGCGCGCTTCTGATCGGCACGCTTCTGGTCAGCGACCCAGGAGATGTCGGCGGGTTCGACGCTTACATCGCTGCGGCGGGGCATGCGGCCGAGCTGCCTGGCGAGCTCGGCGATGCGCCGGTACCGCGCAGCCCAGGGAGCGGGGACGTGCTGGAGGAGCGGGTGTTCAGTGTCTTCTTCCACCCCCATGACATGCGCGGTGGACCCCGCTCGCGTGCACCACGATGCCGCGAGCGTGCGCAGTTTTTGGAAGACGGGCGGCGCGACACGTCCCTACGGTGACCCGTATGCGGCCCACGACATGGCACGATGCGCCGAGCCTCCCGCACGCCGGCGACTCTCGGCGCGCCGCGCCGAGTCGCCCCCTGGGTAGCTCAGCGCGTCCGACGCGAGCGACGCCTGAGGTAGTCCGTCCGGAGACGATCGACCGCGCTGATCGCCAGTTCACGGTCGCCCGCGTCAGTGCTGTGGATGAGGTCTGCTGCGATGACTGCTTTCGGCATCCACAACCCGTCGTACGCGACGGGCAGGTTCTGCACGAACAGCACATGCTTCCCGGCGGGGTCGGGGGTCCATTCGACCCGCCGGGCATGATTTTCGATCTTGTCCTCGGCGATGTAGCCCATCACCACATTGAGGATGCTCGAGCGGGCCGGCGTCAGTCGGTGGACCGCGGACACACCGGTCCGAGTCAGGCCTTCGCGGACCTGCGACGCGATCCTGTCACTGGAGAACCGGTGAGTCTGTGTTCGAGTCGCGACGGCGCGGACGATCTCCTCGGCGGATGCGGTGGCGATAAGGCGATGGACACGGCTGCGGGTGCTCCTCGGCAGCCACGAGGCCGCGCGCCCTGACAGCTCCCAGAGAACTCCCCACGCCGTCGCCGGGTTCAGCTGCCGCCCGCTCCCGTGCCGGTAGTGCGCTCGGTAACGCTCCACCGCCTCTGCGGTTGTGATCCACGCGCCCGACGGCAGCCGGCGCGCGGCGATCGCGCCGGACCTCATGAGCACACCCGCTTGGCGGCGACTGATCTGCAAAGTCTCCGCCACTTCCGGGGCTGACATCACGGGGGTTCCAGAAAACATCTCGGTTGAGATTCTATCCAGCGCACTGAGCAGCCGAGAAAACCGGATTCATCTGGGACGTTTCTCGCGTGCACATCCGATGACCAATACCGCCCATGGGAACGTCATGATCGAGAACACGACACCCGCTTACGGGACAGCAACCTGGCGAATCGGGGATTCCACCTATGTGGCGCCCTTGGATGCGCGCCTGCTCGCCGAGGACATCTACACTGCCGACCCCGTCCGTGTAGGCAATGCCTACCCGCGGCAGCGCAACCTGCACGGCTGGTACTGGATGGCATCGACGGGCACGCACGTGTGGCACGAGTCGCTGCTGGAGCGCGATTCACTGATGTGGCTGGACTACAACGCGGACATCGTGGCCATCGCCGCCCAGCCGATGATGCTCACCGCCACCACTGGCGCCATCCACTACCCGGACTTCCTGGCGCTGGATGCCACCGGCGTTCAGACGGTGTATGACATCAAGCCCCTCGCGCGCGTCGACGCAAAGGCACGAGCCCAGTTCGAGTGGACCCGCGATGTCTGCGAGCAGGTGGGCTGGAACTACCGCGTCCTCACCGAACTGCCCATTCAGGAGCACGTGAACCTGACCTGGCTCGCACAGTTCCGGCAGACCCCGAATCACCCGGGCTTGGACGCAGCGGAGGAGCTTCTCCGCGCAGTCGAGCCCGACTGGACCATCGCGGACGCCGTCACCCGCATACCCGCCGCCAGCACGCCGCGGGCACGCAGCCACGTCTTCCACCTGCTGTGGACGCGGGCCCTCGACTGCGACCTCAGCGAACGCCTGTCCGACACCACCCCCATCCACCTCGGCGTCCGCGCCCACCGAAAGGACCTGACCGATGCCCTCGCGTGAAGCTCCCGTCGCCATCGCCATCGGCTCCGACGTCTACGAAATCGAGAAGGCCACCCCGAACCGCATCACGCTGGTGCACCGGGTGACGCAGGAACGCCTCACCCTCACCCCCGCCGAGTTGGCGAACAGCCTCCCGCCGGACGATGGCCCCAGCCCGCGGGTCTTCGACACGCTGCCCAGGCATGTCATCGACGCGACCACGATGCTCGCCACCGACATCGAGGAGGTGCTCACCGGTGTGGGACGCAACGGAATCCGGCGCCCGGAGTACGACATCGAGACCACCTCTCAGGAGCAGCGTGTCGCGCGAAAGCTGAATGAGATGGCCGAGAACGGGCGCGGCATCGCACGCTCCAGTTTCTTCCGCAAGCTCACCGCCTACCGGAGGGATGGCCTGGTCGGCCTCGTCGATGGTCGTGCGCTGCGCGAGTTTCGTCCCGAGCTCGTGGACGGCAGAGTCGTCACCATCTTCGTCGACGTCATCAACAAGCAACTCGACCGGTCGACAGGCACCATCAGCCGCATCATCAAGGAGACCAAGGAGAGCGCGGAGGCAGCGTACGGGGCGGGCGTGAAGATTCCGTCGCGGGGGACGTTCTACACCCTCGCCAAGGTGTACGGCGCGGGGAAGCACGCGACCGGAAGCGCGAAGACGCGCCGCTCGCTGGGCAATCGTCCGGACCGCACGTTCGGCAAGACTATGCCGCTGTTCCCGGGCGAGATGGTGGAGATTGACACGAACACCATGGATGTCGAGGTGCGCACCCCCAAGGGCGAGCGCAAGCGCCCGCGACTGAGCATCATGACCGATGTCTGCACCCGCTCCATCCTCGCGTACACCATCCGTCTGGAGGCCACCAAGAGCATCGACCACGTGCTGCTGCTCGCGCAGGCCGCGACACCGCGCGGCGCCCGCCCGTCCCGGCAGTGGCTGCGTGACGAGGTGCAGCGTCAGAACCGGAACATCACCCTGATGCCCGCCGACGAGTACGAGGCTCACTCGCAGGCAGTCCCGTTCATCTTCCCGCGCAGCATCACCACGGACCGAGGAAGCGACTACATGGGTGCGACCTTCCGCGCGGCCGTGGAGAAGCTGCAGGGGTCCATCGTCCTCTCCCCGCCGCACACCCCGACCGGCAAGCCCCACGTCGAGCGACAGTTCGCAACCATCAACTCGCTGTTCACACAGCACCTCACCGGCTACATCGGCCGCAGCGCCGAACACCGAGGCAAGAAGGTCCCCACGGAGAAGCTGCTGACCGTCGAGCAACTGCGGGAGCTGTTCGAGGACTGGGTCGTCCGCGACTGGCAGAACCGGCCCCACTCCGGGCTTCGCGACCGGATGCACCCGACCCGCTTCCTCACCCCGAACCAAACGGCCGAGCGGGCATCGCTCACCGCCGCGCAGTTCCGCGTCCCCCTCACCCGCGACGACTACATCCGGATGCTGGAGTCCAAGTTCCGCGTAATCGGGTCGACAGGCGTGCGATACGACGGCCGCGACTACGACTCGCCGGAACTGCACTCCCTCCGAAACACACAGTCTGGCCACCCCCGCCAGGGCCGGAAGTGGGAAGTGAAGGTCGACCCGTACAACCCTGCCTGCGTCTGGGTCGTCGGCCCCGAAGGCCACCTCATCGAGTGCCCCGAGCGAGGCTCGGCCACCCGACTCTACGAGCCCGACTTCCCCACGGTCGAGGACGACTACCGCACCCTCACCGCCCGCGCCGACGCCGAAATCACCGGCACACCGTTCCCCGAACCGGCGCCCCTGCCCGAGCACGTCGCGACCGAACCGGACGACGACGAAGACGACGACGACTACATCCCCAACTTCTGAAACGAGACCTATCCATGACCAACGTGACCCTCACGTTCACCGACCACGAGGCCGAGACGACCGCGCTGAACCGGCGCGAGTCGCTGCTGCACTACCTCCAGCACCCCATCGAGAAGCCGCTCCCGCCCACGGACGGCCCCGCGCCCACGTCCGAGTACGACCAGCGGCGGATGGACTACCTCTCCGGCGGCATCACTCTGGCCACCGACAGCGCCTTGAAGGGGAAGTTGATGCTGGCCCGCGCGTTCCAGGAGAACCGTGCCCGCAACTCCGGGCACGCCGGCGTCATCCTCTCCGGTCACTCCAGCCTCGGCAAGACCACCCTCGCCAAGGCCCTCATGCGGTGGGTGCTCGAGCAGTACGACAAGCAGGTACCCGACTGGGAGAAGTTCGAGCACGTCCCCGTCATGTACATCGAGGTCCCCCCGGGGAGCAACGCGAAGGCGCTGCTGAAGGAGATGGCCGCGTTCTTCGG
>Ga0182743_1002093_pt1 | contig 18108 bp, 15 predicted proteins | sample eDN3rd30CKraftOP_FD_128522 | JGI IMG/M metagenome (GOLD analysis project Ga0182743, IMG submission 128522) | Enriched Organic Plus compost microbial communities from Emeryville, California, USA - eDNA 3rd pass 30_C Kraft OP (version 2) (version 2) ... | reverse complement strand
CCGGCAAAGGCCGCTGCCGCAAAACCTGCAGCCAAGAAGAAAGCCTGACGCCGCATGATCTTCGAAGGCGCAACCTTCGGCATCCTTGGGGGCCTCGTGGCCTTTCCGAGGCGGCTTGCGGTGCGCGACGTCACGCGGCGCGGCGGCATCGTCCGGCGCGGCCTCACCCGGCAGACCACGCATGTACTCTTCGGCCGCAAGTTGCTCGACAAGAGCGATGCCGAGATCGAGGCGCTTTATGCCTCCGCGCAGGCCAGCGGCGCCGAGCTTCTGAGCGAAGCCGGGTTCCGGCGTCGGCTGGGAGCGCTCAAGAAGGAGCAGGGCGCTTCGCTCTCGCGCCAGTCGCTGCTCGACCAGGCCCGGCTCGATCCCCGCGCCTTCGACCTGCTCTCGCTCTTTGACGCCTTCGAGCACAGCGCCGAACCGTATTCCTTCCGCGACCTCATACTCGCCCGCAAATATGCGGCGCTGCTCAATGCCGGTACCGGCTGGGCGGCCATCGCACGCTCGGTGCACCTGGCCGGCAAGGTCTCCTCGCTCACCGCCGTTTCGCTGCACTCGCAGGGCGACGACACCATCTACCGGCGCGACGGGGACGATCTCTCCAAGATCGACGGCCAGAAGTTCCTGGCGCTCGAAGACGAAGAGGCCGATGCCGACCTCGCGTTCGAGTTGGCCGAGGCCGCCGAGGCGAGTGGGGAGTTCGCCCGCGCCGCTTCGCTCTATTCGCAATACCTTTCCATGGAGCCCGGCGATTCCGTCGCCGCCTTCAATCGCGCCAACGCATTGCGCAAGGCGGGAGACGTCGAGGAGGCCACGCACGCCTATGCGCTGGCCATCAAGCTCGATCCGAAGTTCGTCGAGGCCTGGTTCAATCTCGGCTCGCTCTGGAAGGATCGCGGCCAGGCCGACCTGGCGCGGCGGCACCTCGCCCGCGCCAGCGAGATCGATCCAGACTATGCCGACCCCATCTACAACCTCGCCGCGCTCGAATTCGAAAGCGGCGCGCTTGGCGAGGCCCGGGCGCTGTGGGCACGCTATGTCGCCATAGATCCCGATTCCGCCTGGGGGAAGCTCGCCGCGCGCGGCATCTTCCTCATCGACATGACCATGGCCGCCGAGGGCAAGATCGCATGACCGAATTTCTGTTCGATGGGCCCGAGGACGCGTCCCTTACGATCCTCCTCGCCCACGGCGCCGGCGCGCCCATGGATTCAGGCTCGATGAACGCGGCGGCAAAGGCGCTGGCCGAGATCGGATTTCGCGTGGCGCGGTTCGAGTTCGCCTATATGGCTAGCCGCCGTGGTCCCGATGGTCCCAAACCGCCGCCCAAGGCCGAAAAGGTCATGCCCGAATATGAAGCGGCCATCGCCGCGCTCGCGGCGAAGACGCCGCTGGTCATCGGCGGCAAGTCCATGGGCGGGCGTGTCGCTTCGATGGTGGCCGACAAGATGCTGGCCGAAGGCAGGATCGTCGGGCTGCTTTGCCTCGGCTATCCCTTCCACCCGCCGGGACGCCCCGAGCAATTGCGCACCGCGCACCTCAAGGATCTCAAGACGCCCGCCCTCATCGCCCAGGGGACGCGCGACCAGTTCGGGACGCGCGAGGAGGTCGAGACCTATGCGCTCTCGCCCAAGATCTCGATCCTCTGGCTCGAAGACGGCGACCACGACCTCAAGCCGCGCAAGGCCTCCGGCTTCTCGGCCGCCGATCACCTGAGGACCCTGGCGCAGGCCGTCGCCGACAAGTGGCCATGAAGGTCGCCACCTTCAACATCAACAACGTCAACCGGCGCCTGCCGAACCTGCTGACCTGGCTTGAGGAGGCGGAGCCGGACGTGATCTGCCTCCAGGAGCTCAAGGCCTCCCAGTCCGAGTTTCCCGTCGCCGCGATCAATGCTGCCGGCTACGGCGCCATATGGCGCGGGCAGAAGACGTGGAACGGGGTCGCCATCCTCGCCAAGGGCGCCGAGCCCATCCAGACCCGCGACAGCCTGCCGGGCGATCCGGAAGACAGGCAGGCCCGCTATATCGAGGCCGCCGTCAACGGGGTCATCGTGACCTCGATCTACCTTCCCAACGGCAACCCGCAGCCCGGCCCCAAGTTCGACTACAAGCTCGCCTGGTTCGAGCGCCTCCACGCCCATGCCGCCGAGCTCTATGCCTCCGGCCTGCCCGTGGTGCTGGCGGGCGACTACAACGTCGTGCCCACCGACATCGACATCTACCCCACCAAATCCTGGGATAATGACGCATTGCTCCAGCCCGAAAGCCGGGCGGCCTACCAGAGGCTTGTCGATCAGGGCTGGCTCGACGCCATCCGCGCGCTTCACCCGGACGAGCGCGTCTATACCTTTTGGGATTACATGCGAAACCGCTGGCCGAGGGACGCCGGCCTGCGCCTTGACCACCTGCTGCTGAGCGAAGTGCTCAAGGAGCGGCTGGTATCCGCCGGCGTCGACCGCGAGGTCCGCGGCGCCGAAAACGCCAGCGACCACGCCCCGGCCTGGATCGTGCTCAAGGACTGAGGCTCACTGCCCACGCCCTCTACATCGACCACCCAACCAGCCCCACCCCGATCTTCCCCGGCCGCAGAGCTGAGGCCCACGGATACCTCCTTACGAGTGGAGCGCTGCAATTGGCCCCGGGTCTCCGTCCTGGGGAAGGGCCGTGGTGCTGGCAGCCAGGTGCGCCCCTAGCTCCACATGTCCCTCAACCGCGCCCCGATATCGAGCCGCACCGGCTGGCTTGCCGCCACGGCCGTTTCCCCGGCCCGCGCCGGCGGTGGCCAGGAGGTCCATTCGAAGTGGTCGCCCAGCTCGCGCGGTATGAAGCGCGTGCGGTTGGCGTAGACGTGCTTGTCGCCTTTCGAGTGTTGCCCGTGCACAAAGAATTTCTGCGGCACGATGAGGTGCAGGTCGTCCTTGGCCCGGGTCATGGCCACATAGAGCAGGCGCCGCTCCTCCTCGATCTCGTCGGGCGATCCGGTGCCCAGGTCCGAAGGGATGGCGCCGTCCACCACGTTGAGCACATAGACCGACTTCCACTCCTGGCCCTTGGCCGAGTGGATGGTCGAGAGGATGAGGTAGTCCTCGTCGAGCATCGGCACGCCGGCCTGGTCGCTGGTGGCGTCGGGCGGGTCGAGCGTCAGCTCGGTCAGGAACTTTTCCCGGCTCTGGTAGCCCGAGGCGATCTGCTCGAGCTGGAGCAGGTCGGCCTGGCGCGTCAGCGCGTCCTCGTGGATGCGTTCGAGATGCGGCTCGTACCAGCGCCGCGCCAACCCCAGGCTTGCCGGCCAGTCGGCGCGGTCGGCCTTGAGCGTTGCCATCAGGCTCACGAAGGCGGGCCATTCGTCCCCGCTACGCGGCGGGGCAGGGAGGTCGGCAAGGGCCGCGATCGGATTGGGCGCTGCCGCCATGACGTCGAGGATGCGCTGCGCCGAGGAGGGGCCGACGCCGGGCAGCAATTGCAGGATGCGGAAGCCCGCCACCCGGTCGCGCGGGTTCTCGGCGAAGCGCAGCACCGCCAGCAGGTCCTTTACATGCGCCGCATCGAGGAATTTGAGGCCGCCGAACTTGACGAAAGGGATGTTGCGCCGCGTCAGCTCGACCTCGAGCTGGCCCGAGTGGCTCGAGGTACGGAACAGCACCGCCTGCTGTTTCAGCAACGCCCCCGTCTCGCGATTCTCGAGGATCCTGTCGATGACATAGCGGGCCTGGTCGGCCTCGTCGCGCACGCTCACCAGCGCCGGCTTGCCGCCCGAATCCCGGTCCGTCCAGAGGTTCTTGGTGAAGCGCTCGCTGGCCTTTTCGATTACGGCATTGGCGGCCGTCAGGATCGGCAGGGTCGAGCGGTAGTTGCGGTCGAGCGTGACGATGCGCGCCGCCGGGGCGAAGTGCCCGGGAAAATCGAGGATGTTGCGCACCGTGGCGGCGCGGAAGGAATAGATCGACTGCGCGTCATCGCCGACGACGGTGAGCCCCGCCCCGTCGGGCTTGAGCGCCAGCAGGATCGAGGATTGCAGCCGGTTGGTGTCCTGGTACTCGTCCACCAGCACATGGTCGAAGCGGCTGCCCAGGTCGGCGGCGATGGCGCCATCGCCCGCCATCTGCGCCCAGTAGAGCAGCAGGTCGTCGTAATCGAGCACGTTCTGTTTCTGCTTGGCCTCGACATAGAGCCCGAAGAGCTGCTTGAGCTCCTTGGCCCAGCTGGTGCACCAGGGAAAGACGCGGGCCAGCACCTCCTCGATGGGCTGCTGGGCGTTGACGCAGCGCGAATAGATGGCCAGGCACGTGCCCTTGGTGGGAAAGCGCGTCTCGGTCCTGGAGAAGCCCAGTTCGTGCCGGACCAGGTTCATCAGGTCCGCTGAGTCCTCGCGGTCGTGGATGGTGAAGGCCGGGTCGAGCCCGATCTGGTCGGCATAGTCGCGGATGAGCCGCGCCCCGATGCCGTGGAAGGTGCCGGCCCAGTTGAGGGCTCCGGTCATGGCCTCGGCCTTCTCGCCCATCACCTGCCGGCAGATGCGCTCGACCCGCCGCGTCATCTCGGCGGCGGCGCGGCGTGAGAAGGTCATGAGCAGGATGCGGCGCGGATCGGCGCCGTTGACGATGAGGTGGGCCACCCTGTGGGCCAGCGTATTGGTCTTGCCCGAGCCTGCTCCCGCGATCACCAGCAGCGGCCCGTTGGCGGCGCCCACGCCATGCTCCACGGCCAAGCGCTGCTCGGGATTGAGCTTTTCGAGATAGGCGGCAGGCGCAAGGGGCGAATCGGAGACGGCTAGCATGGCCGATAGGATCATGTTTCCCGTTTTGTTCGCAACGGCCAAGCGGGCCGGGGCCGTGGCTGGGGCGAACTGCAACTTTTCGGCGTTCCACCCGTTCCTGCTACTTGCAAACGGTTTGCAACAAGCTATGTTGCAAATGCAAGCTGTTGCAAATGATTGTCACTGGCGGTTAGTGTCGTCCGCCCAGTAGGAAGCCTGTCTATGACCACCGAAGCCTCCCAGCCGGAAGGCGTTGTGCAGCCGGCCAAGCACCATGCCTGGCTGCGCCAGAGCGATCAGCCGCCCCTGGCCGATACGTTCCGTACCATTCCGGTCCGCTCGACGGGTTCGGGCTGGCGGCGGTTCCTGTCCTTCGTGGGGCCGGGATATCTCGTGGCCGTGGGCTACATGGATCCGGGCAACTGGGCGACGTCGCTGGCGGGCGGCTCCCAGTTCGGCTACGTGCTGCTCTCGGTGGTGCTGCTCTCAAACATCATGGCGGTGCTTCTGCAATCGCTGTGCACGCGCCTTGCCATCGGCACCGGCAAGGATCTGGCCCAGGCTTCGCGCGATGCCTTCCCGCGCTGGGCGGCCTGGCCGCTCTGGGCGCTGGCGGAGCTGGCCATCTGCGCCACCGACCTTGCCGAGGTCATCGGCACCGCCATCGGCCTCAACCTCATTTTCGGCCTGCCGCTCGAAATCGGCATTCTCGTCACCGCACTCGATGTCTTCCTCATCCTCTGGTTGCAGACCAAGGGTTTCCGCTGGATCGAGGCCTTCATCATCACGCTCCTGGGCGTGATCGCGGTGTGCTTCATCGTCCAGATCGCCATGGCCGATCCCAACTGGGGCGAGGTGATCCGCGGCTTTGCGCCCACCACCCAGGTCGTGACCAACCCGGATATGCTCTACCTGGCGCTCGGGATCATCGGGGCGACCGTCATGCCCCACAACCTCTACCTGCATTCGGGGATCATCCAGACGCGCGCCTACGGCCATACGCTGCCCGAAAAGAAGGAGGCGCTGACCTTCGCCACCTGGGATTCGACCATCGCGCTGACCCTGGCGCTGGGCGTCAACGCTTCGATCCTGGTGCTGGCAGCAGCCACGTTCCACGCCAACGGCCAGGTGGTCGACGACCTGGCGGTCGCCCACCAGATGCTGCTGCCGCTCCTCGGGCACGCGGTGGCGCCGACCCTTTTCGGCATCGCGCTGCTCTGCTGCGGGCTCAATTCCACCGTCACCGCCACCATGGCCGGCCAGATCGTCATGGAAGGGTTCATCGACATCAAGATGGCCGCCTGGGCGCGCCGGCTGGTGACGCGGCTGGTGGCGATCGTGCCGGCCATCGTGGTCGTCCTCTGGGCCGGGGAGGCCCAGCTCGGCCAGCTCCTCATCCTCTCCCAGGTGGTGCTGAGCCTTCAACTGCCCTTTGCGGTGGTGCCGCTCATCATGTTCACCTCCAGCAAGTCCAAGATGGGCGCGCTGGTGGCGCCTCCCTGGATCATCGTCGCCGCCTCGGTCATCGCGGCCCTCATCATTGCCCTCAACCTCAAGCTGATCTTCGATTTCGTCACCGCTGCCATAGGTTGACCCGCGACAGATCGCACCTTGAACTCGTGGCGGACCGGGCTATGTTGCCGGCGCGAGTCATAATCAGAAGCCGCGGATTTTCATGCCGGACCTTTTGCCTGCGGGCCACCCGCCGGTTGCCACTCCTAAGATCGGGGTATTGCTGCTCAACCTCGGAACGCCCGATGCGACCGATTACTGGTCGGTGCGGCGTTACCTCAAGGAATTCCTGAGCGATCCCCGCGTCATCGAGACGCCCAAGTGGCTGTGGTGGCCGATCCTCAACCTGGTGATCCTCTCGTTCCGCCCGCAGAAGAGCGGAGCCAACTACGCCCGCATCTGGGACAAGCGCACCAACGAGAGCCCGCTGCTGGTGATCACGCGCGACCAGGCGACGAGCCTGGGCCAGCGCCTGGCCGGGGACAACGTGGTGGTCGATTACGCCATGCGCTACGGCAACCCCTCCACGGCCTCACGCCTCAAAGCGCTCCAGAAGGCCGGGTGCCAGAAGATTCTCCTGGTGCCGCTCTATCCGCAATATTCGGCCACGACGACCGCCACGGCCAACGACAAGGCGTTCGACGCCCTGGCCAAGATGCGCTGGCAGCCGGCCGTACGCACGGCCCCGGCCTATTTCGACGATCCCTTCTATGTCGAGACGCTGGCTAACTCGATCCGGGACGGGGTGGCTGCGCTCGATTTCGAGCCGGACCTCGTGATCACGTCCTATCACGGTATGCCGCAGGACTATCTGGAGAAGGGCGACCCCTACCACTGCCAGTGTCTCAAGACCACGCGCCTTGTGCGCGAGAAGCTGGGCTGGTCCAAGGACAAGCTCATGGTCACCTTCCAGAGCCGGTTCGGGCCGACCAAATGGCTCGAGCCCTATACCGACGAGACGCTCAAGTCGCTGCCCGGCAAGGGCATCAAGAAGGTCGCCATCCTCGCTCCGGCCTTTTCGGCTGACTGCATCGAGACGCTCGAGGAAATCGCCATCACCGGCGAGGAAGAGTTCATGCATGCCGGCGGGGAGCGCTACGCCTATATCCCGTGCCTCAACGCCAGCCCGGCGGGCATGGATATGATCGAGAACATGGTGCGGCGCGAACTCAAGGGCTGGCTATAGCCCATAGGCCGGCGCGGCCTCTCCCGCGCCCCCTTCCCTACTTCTTGAACGTCACCCCGACCGTTACCCGGTGCGCATCGCGCGCCGGGTCCGGGTAGTCCTCGGTATGGGCGAAGGCGTAGTCGGCCGTCAGGGTCGTATGGCGGTTGAGCGCATAGTCGGCGCCGACGCCCAGTCCATAGCTCGTGTCCGGCTCGGTGCCGTCGGTGCGGCGCACCTGCGACCAGGCGGCATTGGCGCGCAGGGCCAGCCAGGCATTGATCTGGTAGCTCGCATCGAGCGTTGCCGCATATTCGACGCGCGTCGAAGCCACCTCGCTGCTCGGCGGCACGAAGGCGGTCGAGAAGGCGCCCCGGATGGCGATGGTCTCGTCCGGGCGATAGGTGAGGCTGGCGTCATAGAGCGTCGAAGTCGCTTCGCTCAGGCTGGCGTCGTCGTAGCGCACGAAGCCGAGACCGCCTGAAACCTCGGCCTCGAGGCGATCCTGCCATTTGCCCGCGACGCCGACACGCAGCGCCGCGTCGTAATTGTCGGTCTTGACCCCGACCGAAGGCGAGGCGCCGTCGAAGAGATTGCGCTGCAGGCTGGCGTCGGTGAAGACGGTCAGTATCGGGGTGGCCTCCCAGCCGGCGCGCAGGCCGCCACCGAACCAGGTCGTGGTCTGGTAGGCATTGTCGCGCAGCGTGCCGTCGGTGAGCGTCGTCGGTTCGTAGACCGTGCGGCCGAAACTGCCGCGCAGGGCGAGCGAGAACTTGCCGAACTGGCGGGTGACTGTGCCTTCGCTCGAAAGCGCTGTCACCACCGGGGTCTGGGCCACGTCCGCGGCCGCGTTGAGGATGCTGTCCTGGGCGCGCGACAAGCCGATGCTGCCGCTGGTGGTGGTGAGGCTGTCCAGCCGGTAGTCCCCGGCGATGGCGAGGCGGAGCGCGTCGAGGCGCAGGGTGTCCCCGCTCAGCTTGCCCAGTTCGGCCTCGCCGGTTGCCGACAGCTGCCCGCGCTCGAATATGCGCGTCAGCGAGCCTTGCGGCACGAGGAGCGCCTGGTAGTGGTCGCCGGCATTGTCGTGCTGGTAGGCGCCGCGCAACGACAGGCTCCAGTCGACCTTGAAGGGCAGGCCGAAATCTTCCGAGGCGCGCTCGCCCGGGAGCTCGGCGCTGGCGGGAACCCAGTCGACCTTGTAGCCGTCGCGGAAGATATCGGGATTGTCGGCGTAGGAGCCATCCTGCCCATGGGCACCTGTCGCCGCCACTGCTAGCAGTGCGGCGCCGGCAGCAATGGCGGGGAGTTTCGGACAGCCCAAATCAACCGCTCCGGAGGGCGAATAGTTAAGTGATCATTGCGATTTTAGGTTAACGATTTCTTTCAAATTTTATCGATTGGCTTTACGGCGCGTTTACTGCCCCGCTTAAAGGCAAATTATCGCCTGCCTCCCCATGATCCCCGCAAGGTCAGAAGACCAGTATTTCGGCGCAGGGGATTTGGCGCAAAATGGATATTGCCACTCTTATCGGCTTGATCGGCGGCCTCGCCGTGCTTCTCGGGGCAATTCTGCTCGAAGGCTCAAGCCCGCTTTCATTCATCAACATCCTGCCCGCGCTGGTCGTGGTCGGCGGCGCCAGCATGGCCATTCTGGTGCGCTACACGCTTTCCAGCTTCGGCACGGCCATCAACATGGGCCTCAAGAGCGCTCTGTTCTACAAGCCCGTCTCTCCCACCAAGGTCATCGACCAGATCGCGGAAGTCGCCGACCGCATGCGCAAGCAGGGTCCGATCGCGCTGGAATCCGTCCATGTCACCGATCCCTTCTTCCAGCGCGGCGTGCGCATGATCGCCGACGGCTATACCGCCGAGGCCATCCGCACCTCGCTCGAGCGCGAGCGCGACCTCGACTACGAGCGCACCGAGGAAAGCCACAAGATCTTCAAGACTCTGGGCGATACGGCGCCCGGCATGGGCATGGTCGGCACGCTTATCGGCCTCGTTTCGATGTTCGGCCACATGGACGATCCCAAGAAGATCGGGCCGGGCATGGCGGTCGCGCTCCTTGCTACCTTCTATGGCGCGGCGATTTCCAACGTCATCGCGCTTCCCATCTCCGACAAGCTCGCCAACCGGGCGCAGGAGGAGGGCACCAACCGCACCATGATCATCGAAGCGCTGGTCATGATCCGCGAGGGCCGCAACCCGGCGACGATCCGAGACGAGATGGCCAGCTTCCTGCCGCTCCACGATCGCGACCAGCTGCTCGATGCAGCCTAGGCGGGGAGCGTTCGTGATGAAGCGGAAGAAAGGCGCCGCAGCCGGCGCCCATGGGGGCTCGTGGGTCATTTCGTTTGCCGACCTGATGAGCCTGCTCATGGCCTTCTTCGTGATGCTGCTCTCGTTTTCGGTGCAGGATCAGGAAAAGCTCCAGCAGGCGGCCGGCTCGGTCAAGGATGCCTTCGGCATCACCCTTGTCCAGGACAAGGCCGGGATGATCGAGCGCACCGGCAACCCGCAGCGGCCCTATCCCAAGCATATGGCCGAGCAGTCTACCGAGGCCCAGTCCGAGTTCGCGACCGAGGATCGCGAGGACCGGCAGGCGCAGGGACAGGAAGCCAATACCTTCACCAACGAGCGCACCGAAGAGGATCGGCTCGAGCAGTTCTCGCTCGCGGCCGCCAGTCTCAAGCAGGCCTGGCAGGACCAGCCCGATATCACCGCCATTTCCCAGAACCTGCTGGTCGAGAACACGGAGGAAGGCCTCAACATCGTCATCTCGGACCAGGATGGGCGGGCCATGTTCCCGGATGGGTCGAAATACCCCTACGAGCTGACGCGCAAGGCCATCGCGGCCATGGCGCCGCTGCTCAACAAGATGCCCAACCAGATCCGCATCACCGGCCATACGGCGGCGGGCGCCACGTTCCCCAATCCGCGTTACGGCAAGTGGGATCTCTCGTTCGACCGCGCCAATGTGGCGCGCCAGATCCTGGAGGAATTCGGGCTTTCGGACGCGCATATCTACAGCGTCGTCGGCCGCGGCGATTCCGAGCCGCTCTTCCCGAACGATCCCTACCTCTCGGCCAACCAGCGTATCGAGATCCTGGTGGTCTCCGAGAAGCCGCCGGTGCCGGTGGGGCTGAGGCCCTAGGCCTGCTCGACCTTGAGGACGGCGCCTTCGGCGCCCACGATTCTGATGCGGGCGCCGGCCGGCAGGTCGGGGCCCGAAATCCGCCAGACGCTGTCGCCCAGTGACACGCGGCCGAAGCCGGCGGTGATGGCCTCGTCCAGCACCAGTTCCTGGCCGATGAAGCGCGAGGCGCGCTGGTTGAGGAACGGGTTGTCCGTGGGCTTGATCCGGTGCCGGAAGAAGCGCAGCCAGACGAAGATCGCCAGGAGCGCCAGCACGGCGAAGAAGGCGAATTCGAAGGCCCAGTCCAGCGGATAGACCAGCGAAACCAGCCCGGTCACCACTGCGGCGCTGCCCAGCCAGACGAAGACGCCGCCGGGCAGGGCCAGCTCGAGCGCGAGCAGGATCAAACCGCCCACCACCCAGGCCCAGGCCCCGTAAGTTGCGATCCAGTCGAGCAGATGCACGAAGGCCTCCTATTGCTGCGGGCCGGTCGAGGGCGGACGGCTGGTCGTGGTGTTGCGCGGAGCCGTGCCGAAAGTTTCCTTGGCGATCTCGGCAATGCCGCCGATGGCGCCGATGACGCTGGAGGCTTCGACCGGGAGCATGAGCAGCTTCTGGTTGGGCGAGCGCGCGATGCCTTCGAGGGCCTTGATGTAGTTGTTGGCCACGAAATAGTTGATGGCCTGGACGTTGCCCGCCGCGATGGCTTCGGAGACGACCCTGGTCGCCTGGGCCTCGGCCTCGGCGGACCGTTCGCGCGCCTCGGCGTCGCGGAAGGCGGCTTCGCGCCGGCCCTCGGCTTCGAGCACCTGGGCCTGCTTGGCGCCCTCGGCCTGGAGGATGGCGGCCTGGCGGCGGCCTTCCGCTTCCAGGATCGCGGCGCGCTTCTCACGCTCGGCCTTCATCTGCCGGCCCATCGAATCGACCAGGTCCTTGGGCGGATCGATGTCCTTGATCTCGATGCGGGTGATCTTGATGCCCCAGGGCGAAACCGCCGCGTCCACCACCTTGAGCAGGCGGTGGTTGATCTCGTCGCGGTTGGAGAGCAGCTCGTCCAGGTCCATCGAACCCATGACGGTACGGATGTTGGTCATGGTGAGGTTGAGGATGGAAAGCTCGAGATTGGCCACTTCATAGGCAGCCGCCGCAGCGTCGAGCACCTGGTAGAAGGTGATGCCGTTCGCCGTCACCGAGGCGTTGTCCTTGGTGATCACTTCCTGGTGCGGCACGTCGAGCACCTGCTCCATCACGTTCATCTTCTTGCCGATGCTGTCGATGAACGGAACGATGAGGTTGAGGCCCGGCCGGAGCGTGCGCGTATAGCGCCCGAAGCGCTCGACCGTATAGTTGAAGCCCTGTGGGACGGTCTTGACCCCCGAAAACAGGACCAGGATCACGAGAATGCCGACGGCAATCAGCGCGATGCTGAACCCATCCAGTCCAAAAGAATCCATCATTGCCTCCCACGGATGTGCGTGGTGAACATGTAGGAAATTCAGCGCATTCCCGCAATGAGCAGGCACGGGAACGTTTGGGCGGACCGCTCGTTGTTCGCAAAGCCCGTCCAGACCGGAAGGAATTGCGATGCCCGCTTCACGTCCCGTGTGGAAAGGCCAGCTGCGCCTCTCCCTGGTGTCGATCGCGGTCGAGCTCTACGCGGCCACCAAGGCCAATGCTAAACCCTCGTTCCGCCAGATCCACGAACCGACCGGCAAGCCCATCCACTACGAGAAGGTGGTGGCCGGCGTCGGGCCCGTGGACAAGGACGAGATCATGAAGGGATTCGAGTACGAGAAGGGCGATTACGTGCTCCTCACCGACAAGGAGATCGACGCGGTCAAGCTCGAGACGCGCAAGACGCTCGAACTCACACAGTTCGTCGGCGCCTGCGACATCGATCCGATCTACTACGACAAGCCCTATTTCGTGGTGCCCGCCGACGACCTCGCCGAGGATGCCTTCCGGGTGCTACGCGACGCGTTGCGCGAGAGCCAAAAGATCGGCATCGGCCAGCTAGCGCTGCGCGGCAAGGAATACCTTGTCGCCATTCGCCCCTCGGGTACCGGGCTGCTCCTTGAAACCCTCCATTACGAGGATGAGATCCGCAAGTCGGATTCCTACTTTGCCGGAATCGGCAAGGCCAAGGCCGACAAGGACATGGTCGAGGTCGCCGAGGCGTTGATCGACAAGAAGACGGCTCCGTTCGACGCCGACAACTACAAGGATCACTACCAGGCGGCGCTGCGTGAACTCATCTCCCGCAAGCTCAAGTCCAAGGGCAAGAAGGTCACCACCGATGTCGAGCCGCCCGAGAAGCGCGCCGAAGGCAGCAATGTGGTGGACCTGATGTCGGCCCTCAAGAAGAGCCTCGAAACGGGCGGGTCCGCCAAACCCAAATCCGGGACGGGCTCGGGTTCCAGGCGCAAGGCGAGTTGACCCATGGCTGCCCGCGCTGCCCAGACGCTGCTTAAGGACTACCAGGCCAAGCGCGACTTCGCCCGGACGCGCGAGCCCTCCGGCAAGCAGGCCGGCAGGACCGGCAAGGGGGAGGCCGGCATCTTCGTCGTCCAGCAGCATGACGCCACCCGCATGCATTGGGACTTCCGGCTCGAGCTGGATGGCGTGCTCAAGAGCTGGGCGGTGACGCGCGGCCCATCGAACAACCCTTCGGACAAGCGGCTCGCCGTGCGGGTCGAGGATCACCCGCTCGACTACGCCCATTTCGAGGGCACGATTCCGGAGGGCGAATATGGCGGGGGCACCGTCATGCTCTGGGACGAGGGCACCTGGGAGCCGCTGGGAGATCCCCACAAGGGGCTCGAGGAGGGCGACCTCAAGTTCCGCCTCAACGGGCAGCGCATGAAGGGCGAATGGGTGCTCGTCCACATGAAGGGGCGCGATCGCGGCGGCAAGGAGAATTGGCTGCTCATCAAGCACCGGGACGAATATGCGAGCGATGACGGGGAGGCATTGGTCGAAGACAACACCACGAGCGTCGAAACGGGCCGGAACCTCGAGGGGATCGCCAAGGGTCTCAAGTCCAGGAAGGCACCCGCCAAGCCCAAGGTCTGGACGCATGGCAAGGAAGTAAGCCTTCCCGATTTCCGCCCGCCCGAGTTGGCGACGCTCGTCGATGCCGTGCCCCAGGGCTCGGGCTGGATCTTCGAGATGAAATACGACGGCTACCGGTGCCTGGCGGCTATCGCAGGCGAAAAGGTTCGGCTCTACACCCGAAACGGGAACGACTGGACCACCCAGTTCGGTGCGATCCGCGAGCCGCTCGCCGGCTTGACGAAGGGCAGCGCCCTCATCGACGGAGAATTGTGCGCCTTCGACCGCGAGGGCCATACCGATTTTTCGACGCTCAAGAACGCGCTTTCGACGGGTGAGCCGCTGGTCTATTTCGTTTTCGACCTTCTCGAAGAGGACGGCGAGGACCTGACGCGGCTGCCCCTGCTCGAGCGCAAGGAGCGGCTGTCCAAGCTCCTGGGGAAGGTCGACAAGACCTCCCCGGTCCAGTTTTCGGACCATATCGAGGGCAATGGGCAAAAGGTGCTCGATACGCTATGCGCGGCGGGCCACGAGGGCGTCATCGCCAAGCGCGCGGACTCACACTACCTGGGCGAGCGGACCAAGGCCTGGCTCAAGGTCAAATGCCTCAAGCGCCAGGAATTCGTCATCGGCGGCTGGCGGCCATCGGACAAGAAGCGCACCTTCGCCTCGCTGCTCCTGGGAGCCTGGGAGAACGACAGGCTCGTCTATCACGGCCGCGTCGGCACCGGCTTTTCCGACAAGGAAGCGGTCGCCCTCCAGAAAGCGCTCGATGAGCGGGCACGCAAGCAGACGCCCTTCGCTAACGCCCCGCGCGACATCTCGCGGGTAGCGCGCTGGGTCGAGCCGGACCTGGTGGCCGAGATCGCCTATAGCGAGGTCACGCCCGATGGAGCGCTGCGCCATCCCTCCTTCATCGGCCTGCGGGAAGACAAGCCGGCGCGCTCTGTTAAGATGGAAGTGGCCAGTGCGCCGCCGGCAGAGGCGGCGTCGTCAAAGGGCAAAGGAGTGCGCGTGCAGCACCTCGATCCGGCAAAGGGCGTGGCGGCGGCCGAGCGCCTTGGCATCCGGCTGACCAGCCCAGATCGCATCGCCTATCCGGGGCAGGGCGTCACCAAGGGCGAACTCGTTGCCTATTACGATGCGGTCGCAAACGCCATGCTGCCCTACATCAAGGATCGTCCGCTCAGCCTGGTGCGCTGCCCGCAGGGGCGCGCCAAGGCCTGCTTCTTTCAAAAGCACGATACCGGCGGGTTCCCTGCGGCGATGAAGACCGTCGAGATCGCCGAGAAGGATGGCTCTAAGGAAAGCTATTTCTACGTCTCGGATCTCTCCGGCATCGTCGCGGCCGTCCAGATGAACACGCTCGAATTCCACCTCTGGGGGTCGCGCCGCGACAAGATCGAACTGCCCGAGCGCATCATCTTCGATATCGATCCGGATGAAGGCCTGGGGTTCGAGCACGTCCGTGCCGCCGCCATCGATATCCGCAAGGGCCTGGAAAGCTGGGGCCTGGAGAGTTTTGCCATGCTGACGGGCGGGAAGGGCATCCATGTCATCGCGCCCATCGCGCGCCGCACCGAGTGGCCGGAGGTCAAGCTCTTCTGCAAGACCTTCGCCCAGACGATGGCCGAGGCGGAACCGGAAAGGTTCACCGCCACGCTTTCCAAGGAGAAGCGCCAGGGCAAGATGTTCATCGACTATCTGCGCAACGAACGCGGCGCGACGGCGATCTCGCCCTATTCCACCCGCTCGCGTGAAGGCGCCCCCGTCGCAACGCCGGTGACGTGGGCGGAACTGGAAACCATCGAGCGCGCCAATGCCTTCTCGCTCGCCCAGGCGGCAGAACGGGCAACGGGCCCCAACCCTTGGCCCGACTACTTTAAGCTGGAACAGGCCATCACCAACGCGATGGTCAATGCCGTGGCCGGCCCAGTCCGCAAGAGCGCACCGAAGCGTTAGCGGTTCTGGTAGCAACCCGCTTGCGGCTCAACTAGGCCCTCTCACGCCGCTAGGATCTTCCCCGGCCGCAGAGCCAGGGTCCAAGACTGGTGGCACGCGTGGCAGGCGGTGCTCATCCCAGCGTCCCGTCCAACGCCAGCTTGCGGATCTCGGTGAGGAATTCTCCGGCGATATCGGGGCGGTCGAGCGCAAAAGCGACGTTGGCCGTAAGAAACCCCAGTTTCGATCCACAGTCGAACACCCGGCCTTCGTACTTCACGCCGGTGAAGGGCTGGGAGTGCATGAGGCGCTGCATGGCGTCGGTGAGCTGGATTTCTCCGCCTGCGCCTTTCGTCTGCTCGGAGAGCAGGAAGAAGATTTCGGGCTGGAGGATATAGCGGCCGGAGATGAAGAGGTTCGACGGCGCTTCCCCGACCTTGGGCTTTTCGACCATACCGGTTATCGGGAAGCCGGTATCGGGGCCCTCGCCGCGGGCGACGATGCCGTAAGAGGAAACCTCGGACGGATCGACTTCCTCGACGCCGATGATATTGCCGCCACGCTCCTCATAGGCGTCCATCATCTGCTTGAGCACGCCCGGCTTGGCCTTGAACACCATGTCAGGCAGCAGCAGGGCGAAGGGCTGGTTGCCCACCAGCTCGCGCGCGCACCAGACGGCGTGGCCGAGCCCGAGCGGCTCCTGCTGGCGGGTGAAGCTGGTCTGGCCGGCCGAGGGCAGGTCCTTCTGCAATTCGCGCAGCGCGTCAGTCTTGCCGCGGATTTCGAGCGTGTGCTCGAGTTCGTACTGGCGGTCGAAGTGGTCCTCGATGACGCCCTTGTTGCGGCCGGTCACGAAGACCAGGTGCTCGATTCCGGCCTCGCGGGCCTCGTCGACCGCGTACTGGATCAGCGGGCGGTCGACGACCGTCAGCATTTCCTTGGGCATGGCTTTGGTGGCCGGCAGGAAGCGGGTGCCAAGGCCGGCTACGGGGAAAACGGCCGTACGAACGCGGTTCGGCAAATCTCAAACTCCGTGCTAGAGGATGACGACGTAAGGCTATTTCAACGGCAGTTGGCTAGCTTATCGTCACATTGGTTATTCAGAGGCAGTAATGGCGGTTTTGGTTACGGGCGGCGCTGGCTACATCGGCAGTCATATGGTGCTTCGGCTGGCCGATGCCGGCCATGAGGTTGTCGTTCTGGACAATCTCGTGACCGGTTTCGACTGGGCCGTCGATCCCCGCGCCACCCTTGTGGAAGGCAATATCGGCGATATGGGGGTTGTGGGCGATATCATCGCCAAACACAAGATCACCGAAATCGTGCACTTCGCCGGATCGATCGTGGTACCGGAATCGGTCAGCGACCCCCTCAAGTACTACGGCAACAACACCGCCGCCTCGCGAAACCTCATTGAGGCGGCCGTCAGGGGTGGGGTCAAGCACTTCATCTTCTCCTCTACGGCGGCAGTCTACGGCATGACTGGGCTCGAGCCGGTGGGCGAGGACTATCCCCTCAATCCCATGTCGCCCTATGGGCGCTCCAAGCTCATGACCGAGTGGATGCTCAAGGACGTCGCGGCCGCCCACCCGATCACCTACGGGGTGCTGCGTTACTTCAACGTTGCGGGCGCCGATCCCAAGAAGCGCACCGGGCAGTCGACCCCGCTCGCCACCCATCTCATCAAGGTTGCCTGCCAGACTGCCTTGGGCCAGCGCGACAAGATGGACATCTTCGGCACCGATTATCCGACGCCCGACGGCACGTGCGTGCGTGACTACATCCACGTGACCGATCTGGTCGAGGCTCATGCTCTGCTTCTGGAGCACCTGCGCAAGGGCGGGGACAGCACCACCCTCAATTGCGGCTATGGCCGGGGCTATTCGGTCCGCCAGGTTGTCGATACCGTCAAACAGGTCTCGGGCATCGATTTTCGCGTGGACGAGGGCCCGCGCCGCGCCGGCGATCCGCCGGCGATCGTGGCCGGCGCCGACAAGGTGCGCCGCCTTCTCGGCTGGAAGCCGGCGCATGATGACCTCGAGGGCATCGTGCAGTCGGCACTCGATTGGGAACGGTATCTGATGACGCGCAACCGCTGAAGGGCGGGCGGCGGAACGTTGTTCAGAATCAGTTAATCGAGCTGGCCAAACTGTGGCGGCCCGGTGCGGAGGCCGACCGCTGAAACGTCGCCAAGCGACTGATCTAAAGACGGAAAGTGCCGCGCTCCCTGTCCGGGTTCCGATTCTGCTATGATGCGGGAATTCGAGGAGACCAGCATGGCCAATACCGACCACCGGGCCCCCTTCCGTATCCTGCTGGCCATGGCGCTGGCGCTAGTCGCCGGCCCCGCCCTGGCCCAGCCGACCGAGAGTTTCGGCTCCTTCCTGCGTTCCTTCGAGCCCAAGGCCCTCGCGGCCGGGGTGACGCGGGAAACCTACCGGCGGGCAACCGACGGGCTGACGCAGGATCCCAACGTCCCCAACCTGGTCTCGAGCCAACCCGAGTTCACGACGCCCGTCTGGGACTATATCGACCGGCGCGT